>Ga0224500_10001297_pt1 | contig 15025 bp, 11 predicted proteins | sample SF_Oct11_sed_USG_FD_168126 | JGI IMG/M metagenome (GOLD analysis project Ga0224500, IMG submission 168126) | Sediment microbial communities from San Francisco Bay, California, United States - SF_Oct11_sed_USGS_4_1 | ecosystem: Environmental > Aquatic > Marine > Sediment | place: USA: California... | reverse complement strand
CGGCTCCCCGAAGGGTCAAACCGAGGCCTCCTCCGGCTGGGCTGCCGCTTCCGCAGCCTCGGGGGTCGGGGCGTCGCCGGGTCCCTCTGGGGCCGGGTCGCCGGCCTCGTCTCCGGTCGCGGACGCGGTGGCCTTCGACCCCTTGGCCGAGGCCTTGGCGACCTTGGCCACCTTCGCGGCGCGACCGGAGTCGCTCCTGGCATCGGTCGCGGACTTGCCGCGGCCACCGCCGCGGCGGCCGCCCTCGCGCGCCGAGCTGTCCCGCTTGGGCTCCACCGGCTCGGTGTGGATGTGCCGGCCCCGGCCACCACAGGAGTCGCACACCGTCGAGAAGGCGTCCAGCAGGCTCTGGCCCACCCGCTTGCGGGTCATCTGCACCAGCCCCAGCGACGTGACCTCCGCCACCTGGTGCTTCGTCCGGTCCCGGCCCAGGCACTCCAGGAGGCGGCGCAGCACCAGCTCGCGGTTGCTCTCCAGCACCATGTCGATGAAGTCGATGACGACGATTCCGCCCACGTCGCGCAGCCGGAGCTGACGCACGATCTCCTCGGCGGCCTCGACGTTGTTCTTGGTGACCGTCTCCTCGAGGTTGCCGCCCTGCCCGGTGAACTTCCCGGTGTTGACGTCGATGACGACCATCGCCTCGGTGGAGTCGATGATCAGGTACCCGCCGGACGGCAGCCAGACCTTGCGGTCGAGCGCCTTGGCTAGCTGCTCGTCGATCCGGTGCGCGGCGAACACGTCCTCGCTGTCGGTCCACCGTGACAGCCGGTCTGCCAGGTCCGGCGCGACGTGGCCCACGTACGCCTCGACCACGTCCCACGCGTCGTCACCGCTGACGACGAGCTTGGTGAAGTCCTCGTTGAAGATGTCGCGGATCACGCGGACCGTGAGGTCCGGCTCCTCGTACAGCTCGGCCGGGGCACTGGCCGTCTTCGCCTTGGCCGAGATGTCTGCCCACTGGGCCGACAGCCGGTTCACGTCCCGCTGCAGCTCCTCCTCGCTGGCGCCCTCGGCGGCGGTGCGCACGATCACACCGGCGTCGTCCGGCACGATCCGCTTGAGGATCCCCTTGAGCCGGCTGCGCTCGTTGTCGGGGAGCTTTCGGCTGATTCCGGTCATGGACCCGTCGGGGACGTAGACGAGGTAGCGCCCGGGAAGCGAGACCTGCGCGGTGAGCCGCGCACCCTTGTGCCCGATCGGGTCCTTCGTCACCTGGACCAGAACCGAGTCGCCGGACTTCAGCGCGTGCTCGATGCGTTTGGGCTGGCCGTCGAGCCCGGCGGCGTCCCAGTTCACCTCGCCGGCGTACAGCACGGCGTTGCGGCCGCGGCCCACCTCGACGAAGGCCGCCTCCATGCTGGGCAGGACGTTCTGCACCTTGCCCAGGAAGACGTTGCCGACCATCGACGCCGAGGAGGCGCGGGCGACGTAGTGCTCGACCAGGACACCGTCCTCGACGACGGCGATCTGCGTGCGCTCTCCTTGCTGGCGCACCACCATCACGCGTTCGACCGCCTCCCGGCGGGCGAGGAACTCCGACTCGGTGAGCACGGGAGGTCGGCGGCGACCCTGCTCGCGGCCTTCCCGGCGTCGCTGCTTCTTCGCCTCGAGGCGGGTGGACCCCTTCACGCCGCTGATGGTGTTGCTGTCGCCACCACCTCGGGGCTTGCGGACGTGGACAACCGTGCGCTCCGGGTCGTCCGGCGACGCCTCGGCGTCGTCTCCGGACCCCCCGCGCCGGCGTCGGCGGCGGCGGCGGCGCGACGAGGACGACGTCCCCTCACCCTCGTCCTTCGAGGAGCCGTCGCCACGGTCGGACGGTGCCTCTCCGTCGGCAGGCTCGGCGCCGTCCGACGGCTCGTCTCCAGCGACCGCTCCGCCGGCCTCGCCGGCCGACGTCGGCTCGTCGCCCTTGCCCTTCCGGCCTCGTCCGCCGCGACGGCGGCGGCGCCGCCCCGTGCCGGTGGTGCTGTCGGACTCGGCCTCGGCGCGCTCGGCGTCGCCGGTCTCCGCAGGTTCGGCCGGCGTCGCCTTGGTCGCGGGAGCGGCCGCCGGATCCGGTGCCTGGAACAGCACCGGCGGCGGAGTCGGCTCGGTCTTCGCCTTCGCGCGGGAGCGCCGGCCGCCGCCGGCCGGGGGCGCCTCGCCGGACTCGCCCGGGGGCTGGTCCGCGCTCGTCTCGGCGGCCTCGTCGGCCGTCTTGGTCGGCGCCTTCTTCGCGGCCTTGGTGGTCTTCGTGGCCTTGGCGGTCTTCGCCGCCTTGGTCGCCGCCTTCTTGGTGGTCTTCTTGGCGGTCTTCTTGGCCGCCTTCTCCGGCTCCGGGTCGGGGGCCGGACTGGGCGGCGCGGCGGACAGGTCCGGGGCGGCAGCCGGCGGGCCGGCGGGGCGGCTGGCGGAACGGCGTCGGCTGCGCTTCGGCGGCGCGGCGTCGTCTGGCTGGGTGTCGTTCGTGGGCTCGTCGTCGAGCATCCGGGTGTCTCCCGTCGCGTCGTGCCGCGCAACGCCGCACGACGACTGGTCAGCAGCCCCGGACCGCGGCCCGGAGCCGAAAGCTTGAGGTGCGCCCGCCCGTGCCGCGGATGCGGCGCGACGATCAGGCGCCGTCGGCGTCTCCACCGCGAAGCCGGTCGGCAGCCAACGGATCGGCCACGGTCCCGGTGTCCTCGTCGAGGGGGCCCTGCGCCAGCCGAGTCACCCGGGGGGCGACCGGCGGCGTCAGGCCCGCCACCACGTCGAGGGCGGAGAGGACGTCGTCGGGTCGAACGACGGGAACGGTGTGCCGCACGACCACGCGCAGTATCGCACACGGTCCGTCGTCGCCTCCCGCGTCCGCTTCGACGGCGAGTCGAACCACCGCCGGGCGGACGTCGAAGGTCCGCAGCCCGGACTTCGTCCGGCGCTGGACCGTCGCCTCGGTGCTCGCGAGCAGGACCGCCACCGCGGCGGCCGCCCCGGAGGGCTCCTGCTGCGGCAGCCGGATCAGCCACTCCGAGGCGGCCAGCCGGTCGGTCAGTGAGCCCGGGCCGGCCTCGACGACCTCCAGGACGTCCAGCCCGGGCGGCAGCGCCCGGTCCAGCGCCTGCGCCACCTTGTCCGGGTCCAGACGGGCCGCCACCCCGATCTCGAGGTACTCCGCCTCGCTCGCCGAGCCGGTCGGTGCGGCGTTGGCGTAGGAGATCTTCGGATGCGGGCTGAACCCGGCGCTGTAGGCCATGGGGACCCCGGCCCGCCGCAGCGCCCGCTCGAGCGCCCGCTGGAAGTCGCGGTGGCTGGCGAACCGCAGCCGACCGCGCTTGGCGTAGCGGACGCGGAGCTTCTGGACCGGGGCGACGTACTCGCGGTCCGGGGTTCGGCGGGCCATCTGTCGCCTAGGCCCGGAGCGCCTCGGCGCCGGAGTTCACCACGGTGACCGGCAGCAGGCTGCGTCCGGTCGGACCGATCTCGATGTGGGTGTCCATCTCCGGGCAGACCCCACAGTCGAAGCACGGCGTCCACCGGCAGTCCTCGACCTCGACGCCGGTGAGCGCGTCCTGCCAGTCCTCCCACAGCCAGTCGCGGTCCAGCCCGCTGTCCAGGTGGTCCCACGGGAGGACCTCGGCGTAGTCGCGCTCCCGCGTGGTGTACCAGTCGACGTCGACCGGCTCTCCGGCCAGGCCGGTCTCGGCCGCCTGCATCCAGCGGTCGTACGAGAAGTGCTCGCTCCAGCCGTCGAAGCGGCCGCCGTCGGCCCAGACCGCACGGATCACCCGGCCCACGCGACGGTCCCCGCGCGACAGCAGGCCTTCGACGATTCCCGGCTTGCCGTCGTGGTACCGGAAACCGATCGCCTTGGCGTAGTCCTTGTCCGCGCGGAGTGCGTCGCGCAGCTGCGCCAGCCTTCGGTCGGTGCCCTCGTGGTCGAGCTGAGCCGTCCACTGGAACGGCGTGTGCGGCTTGGGAACGAACCCGCCGACGGACACCGTGCACCGGATGTCGCGGCGTCCGGAGACCTCACGCCCGGTGCGGATGACCTCCCGCGCAAGACGGGCGATCTGCAGCACGTCGTCGTCGGTCTCGGTGGGCAGCCCGCACATGAAGTACAGCTTCACCTGCCGCCAGCCGCTTCCGTACGCCGCTGCGACGGTGCGGACCAGGTCCTCCTCGGTGACCATCTTGTTGATCACCTTGCGGATGCGCTCGCTGCCGCCCTCCGGTGCAAACGTCAGGCCACTGCGCCGTCCGTTGCGGGTCAGCTCGTTCGCCAGGTCGATGTTGAACGCGTCCACGCGCGTGCTCGGCAGCGACAGCGAGGTGTTCGTGCCCTCGTAGCGGTCCGCCAGACCCTTGGCGACCTCGCCGATCTCGCTGTGGTCGGCCGACGACAGGCTGAGCAGCCCGACCTCCTCGAACCCGGTCGCCTGCAGGCTCTGCTCCACCATCTCGCCGATCCCGGTGATGCTGCGCTCGCGGACCGGGCGGGTGATCATCCCCGCCTGGCAGAACCGGCAGCCGCGGGTGCAGCCGCGGAAGATCTCGACGCTGGCGCGCTCGTGGACGCTCTCCGCCAGCGGGACCAGCGGCTGCTTCGGGTAGGGCCATGCGTCGAGGTCCATCACGGTGTGCTTGTGGACCCGCCAGGGCACACCCGGGCGGTTCGGCGCGACCCGCTGGATCCGGCCGTCGGGCAGGTAGTCGACGTCGTAGAACTGGGGGACGTAGACGCTGCCGCTGCGCGCGAGCAGCAGCAGCAGACCCTCACGCCCGCCCGGCATCCCCTCCTGCTTCCAGCCGCGAAGCAGCCGGGTGACCTCCAGGACTACCTGCTCGCCGTCACCGAGGACCGCGGCGTCGACGAAGTCGGCGATGGGCTCGGGGTTGAAGGCGGCGTGCCCACCCGCCAGGACGACAGGGTGGGAGGCGTCGCGGTCCACCGCGTCCAGCGGGATCCGGGCGAGGTCGAGAGCGGTGAGCAGGTTGGTGTAGCCCAGCTCGGTGGCGAACGACACCCCGAGCACGTCGAACGCGCCGACCGGACGGTGCCCGTCGACGGTGAACTGGGGGACGTCGTGCTCGCGCATGAGCGCCTCGAGGTCCGGCCACACGGAGTACGTACGCTCGGCCAGGACGCCCGGCTGCTCGTTGAGGACCTCGTAGAGGATCTGCACGCCCTGGTTGGGGACCCCCACCTCGTAGGCGTCGGGGTACATCAGCGCCCAGCGGACGTCACACGCGTCCCAGTCCTTCGTGACCGCGTTCAGCTCTCCCCCGACGTACTGGACCGGCTTCTGGACCTGGGGCAGCAGCAGCTCGAGCCGGGGGAACACCGACTCGACGGGCATGACGGACCTCCTTGTGGACAACGGCGGTTCCAGCAGAGTACGCGGCACCTGCCCCTACCGCAGAGCGCGCCTCAGGTGGACGTTCTCCAGCAGCCCGATCGCCATCCAGTTGGCGAACATGCTGGAGCCGCCGTACGAGACGAACGGCAGCGGGACGCCGGTCACGGGCATGATCCCGATGACCATGCCGATGTTCTCGAACATCTGGAAGGTGAACCAACACGCGATCCCGGTCGCCACCAGCGCCCCGAACAGGTCCTCGGCGCGGGTGGCGATGTGGATCGCCCGCCACAGGACGATCGCGAACAACGTGATCAGCGTCGCCGAGCCGATGAAGCCGAGCTCCTCGCCGACGACGCTGAAGATGAAGTCGGTCTCCTGCTCCGGGATGAACTGCCCGCTCGTCTGGCTGCCCTCGAACAGCCCGGTGCCGAACAGCCCGCCGGAACCCACCCCGATGCGCGCCTGGTTGGTGTTGTAGCCGATCCCCTGCGGGTCGAGAGCCGGGTTGGTGAACGCCAGCAGGCGGTTGATCTGGTAGTCGTCCAGGACGCCGAGCTGGACCGCGGCGAACGCCGCCAGCGCACCGGTCGCCAGCAGCCCGACGAGCCACTTCAGGGAGGTGCCGGCGATGGCCAGGATGCCCAGCACGATCATCCCCATGACCACCGCGGTCCCGAGGTCGGGCTGCAGCATCACCAGTGCCAAAGGGACCGCCGCCACCCCGAGGGCCAGCAGGACGTCGGGCAGTGAGGGCTCGGTCTCGGCGTCCCGCCGGTCGGACAGCAGCATGGCCAGCCCCACCACCAGCGCGACCTTGACGAACTCCGACGGCTGAAGCGTGAACCCCCCGGGTAGCGGGATCCACGCCTGCGCGCCGTTGATGGACGTCCCGACCGGCGACAGGACCGCCACCAGCCCGATCAGCGACGCCACGTAGACGAACGGCGCGTAGGCGCGCAGCATGCGGTAGTCGAACAGCATGGTCATCAGGCCCAGGGCGATCCCGATGGCGAGGTTGAGCAGGTGCTTCTTCAGGTAGGCCTGCGGGTCGCCACCCGCGCTGACGGTGCGCGTCGCCGAGAACACCACGACGGCGCCGAACAGGCTCAGTCCGAGGGCCGCGGACAGCAGCAGCCAGTCCAGCCGGCGCAGCGTCGAGCCGCGCCCCAACGCCCGGGCGGCCAGGCCGCGCCGTCTCGGCGGCGCGTAGGTGGTCGGGTAGCCGGAGGTCATGAGCGGGCCCGTCGACGGTTCTGCTTGGTGTTCTTCGAGCTGGTCGCCGGGATCCCGGGCTCCTGCTTGCCGGGGAGCCCGTCGTCCTTCGGCAGCTGGATCGTGCCGTCCGGCGCGATCTCCGGCAGCTGCCTGATCGGCCCGCCGCCGGGGATGATGGCCGTCTTCGGGTCGACGGTCGACCCCTTGATCCCGAACAGTGCCTCGTAGATGCGCCGGACACTCGGGGCCGACGTGCCCGACCCGGTACCGCCCTCGGGCACCATCATCAGGACGACGTACTTGGGGTTGTCCGCCGGTGCGTAGGAGGCGAACCAGGAGGTCGTCTGCTGCCCGTAGACCTCGCCGGTGCCGGTCTTGGAGGCGACCGGGATCTCGCCGAGCGGGAAGCCCACGAACTTCCAGGCCGCCGTGCCGGTAGCGGTCACGCCGATCAGGGCGTCCTGCAGGTAGGAGATCGTCGCGTCGGACGCCGGGAGCTTGCCCTGCTCCTTGGGCTGGAAGTCCTTGACGACCTCACCACCGGGCGACATGACCGCCCGGCCGATCTGCGGCTTGTACAAGGTGCCCCCGTTGGCGATGGCCGCGTAGGCACGGGCCATCTGCAGGGGGGTGCTCAGCATGTCGCCCTGGCCGATGGCCGACAGCACCGCGTCGCCGGCACGGAACTGGTCGCCGTCGAGGCAGAACTCCTCCGCGAACCGGACCAGGTAGGGCGTCTGCTGGTCCTTCGGCGCCTCCTTGCGGAAGTTGCAGTAGTAGTCGCGGTTCGCCGCGTAGTAGGTGCGGCGGAACTCCCGGTCGGCGATGCGTCCACTCGCCTCGCCCGGCAGGTCGACCCCGGTCTGCTCGCCGAAACCGAAGCCCCGTGCGGCGTCGGCGATCCACTCCGGGACGTCCGGCTTCGGGTCCAGCCCGCCCTGACGCAGCCACATGTCGTAGGCGAAGTTGTAGAAGACGGTGTCGCAGGACACCTCCAGGGCCTTCGCGAGGCTGATCGGTCCGTAGGAGGACGACTCGAAGTTGTTGAAGACCTGGGTGCCGATCGTCACGCTGCTCGGGCAGTCGTAGCCGCCGTAGAGCGAGTAGCCGGCGTTCACCGCAGCCGCGGTGGTCACCACCTTCCAGGTCGACGCGGGCGCGTACTGGCCCTGGATCGCGCGGTTGATCAGCGGCGTCCCGGCCTTCTCGCTGCTCAGCTTGCGGTAGTCGCTGTTGCTGATGCCACCCACCCAGATCGACGGGTCGTACGACGGGGTGCTCGCCATGGCCACGACTCGGCCGGTGTCGACCTCCATGACGACCGCGGCGCCGGTCCTGGCCCGGTAGTAGCGGCCGGTGTTGTCGTCGAACTGAGACCGCCCGAGCAGCAGCGCCTTCTGGAGCTCGTCCTCGACGACCGACTGGACATGGGCGTCGATGTTCGTGACCAGGTAGTTGCCGGGGGTCGGGTCCACGTTGGAGACGGTGCCCACGACGTTGCCCGCGCTGTCGACCGACAGCTGCTTCACACCCGGCTTGCCCCGCAGGAACTTGTCGTAGACCTGCTCGATCCCGGCCCGGCCCACCAGGTCGGTGCGGCTCAGGGTGGCGCCCCGCCCGACGCGGCTCTCCGCCTGGTCGAGCTCCTCGGCGGTGACCGGGCCGAGGTAGCCCAGGATCTGGGCGGCGTTGACGTCGTAGGGGGCTGGGTAGTCCCGGATCGCCTGCATCTCCGCGGTCACGCCCGGGAAGGCCTCGGCACGCTCCATGATCTGCAGGGCCACCTGCGGATCGGCGTCCTCGGCGATCGGGATCGGCTGGTACGGCGAGCCGTTCCAGCAGACCGGAGGGGGCGGCGCGCCCTCGGTGCCGCACAGCGTCAGCGTCTTGTCCAGCTTGGTGGGGGTGGTCTCCAGCAGCTTGGCGAGGCGACGGACGACTGCCGCCCCGTCGCCCGGCAGGTCGAGCAGGACCGAGCGGTCGACCGACACCACCAGGGTGGTCCGGTTCTGGACGAGCGGCCGGCCGCGGGCGTCGAGGATGACCCCGCGCACCGCCGGCGTCACGACCTCGCGGATCCGGTTGTCGGACGCTGCCTGGGCGTACTCCTCGCCGGCCACCACCTGCATGAACCACAGCCGGCCGAGCAGCGTCGCCAGCAGGGAGAAGATGAGGACCTGCAGCACCAGGAGGCGCATGCGCGACCGGTCACTCACAGGATCTCCAGACGTCGATCAGCGGACGGCACCCGCACCACAGACGCAGCGGGCCGGTACCGGGTTCCGCAGGACGTGCACGGCGCCTCGGACTGCGCTGTGGCGGCCGTCACAGGGCGAGCCGGCTCGGGTCGGGCTCGGCCCGGCGAGCCAGCCCCATGACGGGCGGGACCACGAACGGGGCCAGGAGCAGATCGTACAGAACGGTTCCCACGGTGACGCTGACGAGCTCGTGCCCTTCGACCTCGGCCTCCCCGAACAGCAGCGCGACGCCGGCGTGCGCCAGGACGACGAAGGCGCTCAGCCCCGCAACCACGCCGAGGGTGCGCAGCGCCGACCGGCGGGAGTCGAACCGGAACTGCCCGGCCTGGAACCCGGTGACGCACAGCACCAGGGCCCAGCTGCCCACGTGGCCGGCGGCGGGGGGCACCAGGTCCACCAGCAGCCCGGCGCAGAAGCCGGTCACGGCCCCGGACATCGGTCCCTGGACCATGGCCAGCGGGATGAGCACGAGCAGCACCAGGTCGGGGCCTCCGCCGGGCAGGTCCAGCGGGTTGACCACGGTCACCTGCAGGATGGCCGCCGTGACGAGCAGCGTGCCGGTCAGCACCACCTGGCGAACCGTCACGGGCTCGGTGTCGGGGTCGGCGTCGCCGAACCGACAGACGGCGACGGGGTCGGGCTGGGGCTGGGGGTGGGAAGGAGTGCGTCGCGGGGGTCCTGGCGGGGTGGCTCGACGACGACCCCGACCAGGTCGAGGGTCGTGACGTCCACGAAGGTCCGGACGTCCGCCGACCGGGTGAGCGCGCCCGGTGTCGAGCGGACGTTCACCACGGTCCCGACCGGCACCCCGGGCACGAACGGCCGGCCGTTCCGGGAGCCCAGCGTCACCATCACCGCCCCCACCTCGAGGTCAGCCTGAGGGTTGAACAGCTCCAGTCCCATTGGACCGTCGGCACCGCCGCGCACGGTCCCCAGCTCCATGGAGCCGGCCATCCGCACGCCGACGACGAACTCCGGGTCGGTCAGCAGCAGGATGGTGGCCGTGCCCGGCCCCACCTCGACGACCCGGCCGACGAGCCCGTCCCCGTTGACGACGGTGAGGTCCACCGTGACCCCGTCGCGAGAACCGGCGTCGATGGTGACGGTCCGGATGAACCCCCGTGCCGACCCGACGGCGATCACCTCGGCCGGGACGATGCGGTACTGGCCGAGCGCGGCCAGGCCCAGCAGCTCGTCGAGCTCCCGCGCCCGGTTGCGGTCCAGCTCGCTCGTCCGCAGCTGCAGCGCCAGCGCCTCGTTCTCCTGCTCGAGCTCGCTGATCCGCTGGGCGTTGCTGCCGATCGAGCCGACGCCGTCGACGAAGTCGGACACCGGTCGCACGACTGCTGATGCGGCGCGTTCGATGGGCCCGAAGACCGACTGGGTGGAGGCGCGCAGCCGGTCCAGCAGCGACGTCCCACCTCCGCGGGCGTCCAGCGTGATCAACGTGAACGCCGTGAGAAGCAGCAGCACGAACACCAGCCGGGTGCGCGGGTTGTCCCTCATCGTCGTGACGTCGCGTGATCAGGGACCGGGCGCGGTTGCGGCGCCCGGTCCGGCACGTCAGGTCAGTGGCGAGGCTCGGAGATGAGCACCTGCTGCAGCGCCTCGAACTCCTCGACGCACTTGCCGGACCCCATCGCCACGGAGTCCAGCGGGTTGTCGGCGATCAGGATCGGCATTCCGGTCTCGTGCCGCAGCCGCTCGTCGAGCCCCTTGAGCAGCGCACCGCCTCCGGTGAGCACGATGCCGCGGTCCATGATGTCGCCGGACAGCTCGGGCGGGCACTTGTCGAGCGTGGTCTTGACCGCGTCGACAATCGCGTTGACCGGCTCCTCGAGAGCCTTGCGGATCTCCTCCGCCGACACCACGATCGTCTTCGGCAGGCCGGAGACCAGGTCGCGTCCGCGGATCTCCGCGTGGGGCTCGTCCGGGACCGGGAAGGCCGACCCGATGGCCATCTTGATCTCTTCCGACGTCCGCTCGCCCAGCATGAGCGAGTACTCCTTCTTGACGTACTGGATGATCGCGACGTCGAGCTCGTCGCCACCGACGCGGATGCTCTGCGCCGTCACGATGCCGCCCAGCGAGATCACCGCGACCTCGGTGGTTCCGCCGCCGATGTCGACGACCATGTTCCCGGTGGGCTCGTGGACGGGGAGGTCCGCGCCGATCGCGGCCGCCATCGGCTCCTCGATGATGTAGACCTTCCGGGCGCCCGCGGCGTACCCGGCGTCCTTGACCGCCCGCTGCTCCACACCGGTGATGCCGCTGGGCACGCAGACCACAATGCGCGGCTTGGCGAGGTGACGCCGCTTGTGCACCTTCTGGATGAAGTAGCGCAGCATGCGCTCGGTGGTGTCGAAGTCGGCGATCACGCCGTCCTTCAGCGGACGGATGGCCACGATGTTGCCCGGGGTGCGCCCGATCATCCGCTTGGCCTCGACGCCGACGGCCAGGATCCCGCCGGTCTTCTGGTTGATCGCCACCACGGACGGCTCGTTCAGCACGATGCCCCGCCCACGCACGTAGACGAGCGTGTTGGCGGTGCCGAGGTCGACGGCCATGTCACGGCCGATGAAAGACATGTTGCTCATGCGGGAGAAGACCTTCCGGGGGTGCGCGGGAAGTTCCGGGTCGAGGATTGCCCGGGCCACGATACCCGGGCCGACCGTGCCCACGGAAACCCAGCGCCCCCTCGCCCCTCCGGCGGACAGGCGCGCCGCCCCGGGCCTAGGGGCGAGAGCCCGCCCGATGCGCCGCCGCAGCCCGACCCGAGACCGGGGTGCGACCCCGGACCGGCCCCAGGACCCCGGCGAGGGTCACAGCGCGGGGAAGAACAGCCCGATCTCTCGGGCGGCCGACTCCGCCGAGTCCGAGCCGTGCACCAGGTTCTCGGTCATCACGTTCGCGAAGTCGCCCCGGATCGTGCCGGGCGCGGACTTGATCGGGTTGGTGACGCCCATCATCGTGCGCCAGGCCTCGATGGCGTCCGGACCCTCGATCACCGCGGCCAGCAGCGGTCCCGACGTGATGAACTCCACCAGGCTGCCGAAGAACGGCTTGTCCGCGTGCTCCCCGTAGTGCGACTCCGCGGTCGCCCGGTCGAGCGTCCGCAGCTCGACCGCGACCAGTGAGAAGCCCTTGCGCTCGATGCGCGCGAGGACCTCACCGACGAGGCCTCGACGGACGCCGTCAGGCTTGACCAGGACCAGGGTGCGCTCACTCATGGGCGCAGACCCTAGCCCGCCGGCGCCCCTTCCCCTGGTCCGGGGTCGGCCGCCTCGGCCTGGGCACGCAGCTCGGCCTCGATCCGCTCCCCCTTGCGACCCACCGCCAGCCCCACGCCCCACAGCACCGCGAACAACGCACCCAGGAAGAACATGGCCGGCACCACGAACCCGGTGGCCACGACGACGACCTGCAGCCCCCAGCCCAGCTGGTAGCCGAGCGGACGGCGGAGCATGCCGGCAACCACCAGGCAGGCAAGGGCGACCAGCCCGCCACCCACGATCGCGGCGACCGGATCCGTGTCGCTCAGCGTGATCGCGACCGGGATCGCCAGGGCGACGACCAGCGCCTCGAAGACGAGGACACTGGCAGCAATCGCGCGCATAGGAGCAGTCTCGCCCCTCAGGCTCGGGGCCGCAGAAGTTCCCGCGCCTCGCCCGCGACGGTGACCGAGCCGGTCACCAGGACACCCGCACCGGTAAGGTCACCGCCCTCCTCGGCCGCCCGGACGGCGCGCTCCAGCGCCGACGCCATGTCCGGTTCGGTGTGCACCCGGTCCGCGTCGAACACCTCCTCGGCCAGCCGAGCAAGCTCCTCCGGCGGCACCGCGCGTGGCGAGGAGGACCGCGTCAGGACCACCTCGGACAGCACCGGCTCGAGCGCCGCCAGCACGCCCAGCGCGTCCTTGTCGTCCAGCACCCCCACGACACCGACCAGCCGGTCAAAGGAGAACGCCTCGTCGACCGCCTCGGCCAGTGCGCGCGCGCCAGCCGGGTTGTGCGCCGCATCCACCAGCACGGTCGGGGAGCGCCGGAGCACCTCCAGCCGGCCCGGCGACGTGACCGCCAGGAACGCCTCCCGCACCAGGTCGACGTCCAGCCCCTGCCCGCCGAGGAAGGCCTCCACCGCAGCCAACGCGCAGGCCGCGTTCCGCGCCTGGTGCGGCCCGTGAAGGGGCAGCAAGACCTCGTCGTAGATGCCCGACATCCCGCGGAGCCACACCAGCTGCCCGCCGACGGCCACGCGCCTGTCGACGATCCCGAAGTCGACGCCCTCCCGGGCAACCGTGGCGCCGACGTCGGCCGCGTGGGCCAGCAGGACCTCGCCGGCGGCCGGCTCCTGCGCGGCCAGCACCGCAAACGCCCCTGGCTTGACGATCCCCGCCTTCTGCGACGCGATCGTGGCGAGGTCGTGGCCCAGCCACTCCTGGTGGTCGAGGGAGACCGGGGTCACCACGGCCACCGGTGCGTCGACGACGTTGGTGGCGTCCCAGACCCCGCCCAGGCCCACCTCGACCGCCGCGACGGAGACCGGGGCGTCGGCGAACGCAACGAATGCCAGGGCGGTGACCAGCTCGAAGTACGTCAACGGCCGGGAGTCGCGCTCCTCGACCAGGGGCAGGAGCGGGGCGACCTCGGCCCAGGCGGCCACGAGGCGGTCCGGTGAGGCGGGTCGCCCGTCGAGCGCGATCCGCTCCAGCAGCGACACCAGGTGCGGGCTGGTGAAGCGGCCCGTCCGCAGCCCCATGGTCAGGAGCAGCTGCTCGACCATGCGGGTCACCGACGTCTTGCCGTTGGTCCCCGCGACATGAACCGATGCGAAGGTCGACTGCGGGTCCCCGAGAAGGTGCATGAGAGCGCGCATCGGGTCCAGCGTCGGCTGGATGTCGGACTCCGGTGCCCGGAGGAGGAGCTCCGCCTCCACCTCCGCCACGGCGGACAAGCTCTCCGGGTCGGGGGTGGGTCGGCGCTCGCTCACAGCGCGGGAGTCTAGGCGCACGCGGCTGTGCTGCCCGGCGGGCGACCTCTCTACGATGGGCGACCATGGACCAGCCCCTGCCCGACCAGACGTCGGCCCGTATGCCGGACAAGCCCACGATCGACGGCCTCGAGGCGAAGTGGGCGCCGGTATGGGAGGAGCAGGGTACCTACCGCTTCGACCGCACCAAGACCCGCGAGCAGATCTACTCGATCGACACCCCGCCCCCGACCGTCAGCGGGGCGCTGCACGTCGGACACGTCTTCTCCTACACCCACACCGACACCATCGCGCGCTACCAGCGAATGCAGGGCAAGGAGGTCTTCTACCCCATGGGGTGGGACGACAACGGTCTGCCCACCGAGCGCCGGGTGCAGAACTTCTTCGGTGTCCGGTGCGACCCGTCGCTGGCCTACGACCCCTCCTTCACACCCCCAGACGAGCCGGGAAAGCAGCAGCTGCCGATCTCACGGAGGAACTTCGTCGAGCTGTGCGAGCAGCTGACCGTCGAGGACGAGAAGGTCTTCGAGGCCCTGTGGCGCCAGCTCGGGCTGTCCGTCGACTGGACGATGACCTACCAGACGATCGACGACAACGCGCGCGCCATCTCGCAGCGGGCGTTCCTGCGCAATCTCGCACGGGGTGAGGCCTACCAGGCAGAGGCGCCCACGCTGTGGGACGTGACCTTCCGAACCGCGGTCGCCCAAGCCGAGCTCGAGGATCGGGAGCGAGACGGGGCCTACCACGCGGTCACGTTCCATCGTCCCGACGGAGGGGTCGTGACGATCGACACCACCCGGCCGGAGCTGATCCCGGCGTGCGTGGCCCTGGTCGCCCATCCGGACGACGAGCGGTACCGGCCGCTCGTCGGCACCACGGTGCGCTCACCCCTGTTCGGCGTCGAAGTGCCGGTGGTCGCCCACGCCCTCGCCGACCCGGAGAAGGGCACTGGCGCCGCCATGGTGTGCACCTTCGGCGACCTGACCGACGTGACGTGGTGGCGCGAGCTCGGACTGCCCACCCGGCCCGTCATCGGCTGGGACGGCCGAATCCTGGCTGAGGCGCCGTCGGGACTGGAGTCCGAGCCAGCCCGGTCGGCCTATGCCCGGCTGGCCGGCTCCACGACCTTCACAGCCCGGCAGACGATCGTGGAGATGCTCCGCGAGTCCGGCGACCTGGTCGGGGACGTCCGGGCAGTCAAGCACCCGGTCAAGTTCTACGAAAAGGGCGACAAACCGC
>Ga0224500_10001295_pt1 | contig 15059 bp, 17 predicted proteins | sample SF_Oct11_sed_USG_FD_168126 | JGI IMG/M metagenome (GOLD analysis project Ga0224500, IMG submission 168126) | Sediment microbial communities from San Francisco Bay, California, United States - SF_Oct11_sed_USGS_4_1 | ecosystem: Environmental > Aquatic > Marine > Sediment | place: USA: California... | reverse complement strand
GGCGCGACCCGAACTACAAGCCGGAACCGAACGCCACGGCCTACCCGGCGTGCTGGCAGGATGAGTTCACGGCGCCGGCGAGCCCGGCTCCGGGCGGTCCCGCCGGTGAGTCTGCCGCCCCGGTGGAGCCGGCGGCCACGGTCCTCGAGATCTCGGCCAGCTCGAGTGCCGCGTTCGACGCGAGCGAGTTCACGGTCCCGGCCGACGTGCCGTTCCAGATCCACTTCACCAACAACGAGGTGGGGGTGCCCCACAACGTCGAGATCAAGGATGCCTCGGGCGGCAGCGTGATGCGCGGCGAGATCATCACCGGGGTCGCCGAAGCCACCTACGATGTGCCGGCGTTGCCGGCGGGAGCACATCCGTTCCTGTGCTCCGTGCACCCCAACATGACCGGGACGATCACCGCCGAATGAACCCCGGCCGCGAGGGCCGGTGAGGATGGAGGACGATGGCGCAGCAGGCTCTCGAGGCTGGCAGCACGGTCCCGCGCAAGCGGGCGCTCTTCGGTGCGCTCGACGCGGACGGCTGGGCCTGGGCGGGGGTCAAGGCCGCGACCTGGCTCGTCATCATCATCATCATGCTCGGCTACATTCCGGACCGGGCGTACTACCTGACGGTCAATCGAACGGTGGAGCTCGGGGTCCTTGTCTGGTCGCCGGTCAACCTGTGCCCGCCTGAGAACGAGACGTTGCCGTGCCCGGCCCCGGTCGGCGCGGTCGCGCCATGGCACCCGTCACCGGCCGAGCTCGCGTTGCCGGCCCCCAGGACCGACGGCAGCGCCATCCAGCTCGGGACGAAGTTCCTGTACATCGGCGGCACGGATGGCACGACCCCGCAGTCAACGGTCTACGTCGCCGAGCTGTCCGGCCAGGGCAACTTCGACGCGTGGACGGAGGGCCCGGCGCTGCCCGAGCCGCGCGCCCACGCCAGTGTCCTGCTGGCGTCCGGCAGTGTCTACGTCATCGGCGGCTTCGGGCCTGATGGCGCCCCGACCACGACGGTCTACACCCTGACGCCGGATGCGACGACCGGCGCCCTCGGCGAGTGGACGACCGCTCCCGAGGAGCTGACGTTGCCGGAGGGCCGCGCCGCCGCAGCCGCGACGTCCGCGCCGACCGGCATCCTGCTGATCGGCGGCGAGGGCCCCGACGGCCCGGTCGCCACCGTCTGGAAGAGCCCACTCTCGGATGACGGCGCACTCCAGGCCTGGGAGCCGGAGGCGGACCTCGTACGTCCGCAAGCCGACGGCGCCGCCGCGATCGAGGGCGACTTCGTCTGGCTGTGGGGCGGCCACGATGCCAGTGGTCCGGTCGGGGCCGTGCAACGGGGCAGCATCGGCCTGCCGGCGGCGGCGGGCCTGCCGGAGGACCCGGATGAGGGCAAGGTCGTCCAGTGGGCCGTTGCGGATTCCATCAATCTGCCGGGCGCCAGGGACAACGCTGCGAGTTGGGCGGCCAGTGGGTCGCTCTACCTTGTGGGCGGAGCCGATGCCGACGGACCTCGCGGCGAGCTCTATTGGGCCACACCGACGGCCGACGGCGAACTGCCCGAGTGGAAGCACCTCGAGGCCAGCGACCTCCCGTTCGGTCTGGTCGGTGCCAGCCCGATCCTGTCCGGACCGAATGCGATCCTGATCGGCGGCGAGACGGGCGAGGGACCGACTTCCAGCAGCGCCCGTGCGAATGTGGCCCCGCTGAGTCCGTTCTTCCAGGCGGGCATCGCTGGCGTGACCATCCCGGGTCTCAGGATCGAGGGGGAGATCGGACAGCAGCTGGGATACCTGAATGCGGCCGGCGCCGGGACGCTGAACTTCGTCATCCTGATCGTGATCGGATGGGCCTTCGCCCACCAGGAACAGGCCCGAGGCATGATCCGGCGAGTCCTTCGCCGCTAGGCGGAGCGATCAGCGCGGAACGGTCTCCTCGTCCGGGCCCACGGCGCCGCGTCGAGTGGGCAGACCGGCGCGCTCCCAGGCAAGCATCCCCCCTGCCACGTTGGTGACGTCCGTGCGGCCGGACTGGATCAGATAGCCGGTCACGGACGCCGACCGATTGCCGGAATGGCAGATGACCAGTAGCGGACGCTCTGGCGGCAGCTCCCCGACGCGCATCAGGAAGGTGGAGATCGGCATCAGGATGGCACCGGGAGCCCGGACGGTGCGGAATTCGCCCACCTCCCGAACGTCCACGAGCAGTGGGGGCACGGGCTCCTCACGGAGACGTCGCTCGGCTTCGATCGGGTCGACGGACGGCAGGCTCGGCCGGCGGAGCATCAGCGACCCCGGACCAGGGTGATCGGGTCCGTTCGATCACCACGACGGGCGCGCGACAGGCGCGCTTCGACGTCCGCCAGGAGAGCCCCCAGCACGAGGTCATCGGGCACCGCGCTCGGCTCGCTCGCCGGGTCAGCCGCGTTCGCCGCCAGGCGGATCCGCTCGAGGGCACCCTCCAGGTTCCGGACGACACCCCGCGGATTCCCCCGCACGCTGTGCACGTCGGCGGCCGCCAGCTTGATGAGGCCCTGGATCAGGGCGCGCTCGTTCGGGTCGGCGGTACCCATCCACGCCGGCTCCAGGAGTTCATGGGCGAGGAAGTAGTCGCCCGCCGCATAGGCGTCCAGCCCGGTCCGCACGGCGATCCTGCGCTCGGCGATCGGGAGCGGGCGGTAGGCCTTCGAGCGCCCGTCGGCCTGGATGACGCGCCCGGTGACGGTGCCGGTCACTGGAGTTCGATCAGTGGCCGCCGGCTGCCGAATCCGGACTCCATCTCGTGCCACTGGGTGACCTCGGTCTCGCCGAGTTGCCAGCAGAGCCAGATCTGGCGACCGCCGGCAAGGGCGGGAAAGTCGATCAGGCCGCGCTCGATGTCGCGGAGCGTGATCCCGAGGGTTTCGAGCCGCGCGACGGCAGCCGTCATCTGGTCGATCACTCCCTGCATCCGCAGGCGGATCAGCCGCGATTCGTCCGCGTCGAGTTCGCCGGCCGGCCCACTGCCCGAGGGCGATGTCGCCTTGAGGATCCTGTCGCGCAGGCTGATGAGCTCGGCACGCTGATCCGCGAGGGTCGCCAGGAGGGGCGCGACCTCGGTCAGGGCCTCGTTCGCATCATCGACATCGAAGAAGCGGGTCATGGTCGGGGGATTCTAGCCCGACATGCGAACCGGGGCCTCGCGCCAATGAGGCGGTCGCGTACCATCGGGCCACATCCGCCGCCCCGGCGGCGCACGAGGCCCGGGCCGGCGGCGGATCGGAGGAGTACATGGATCTGGGTCTCGACGGTGCACGCGCACTCGTCGGAGGAGGCTCTGGGGGGCTCGGCGAGGCGATCGGGTCGGCACTCACCGCCGAGGGAGCCCGTGTGGCACTGGTGGGCCGTCCTTCCACCCGGCTCGAGCAGGCCGCCGACCGGGTGCCGGGGGCGGCTGTCGCCGCCGATCTGGCCACGTCGGACGGACCGGCCGCGGCCGTTGCCCGAAGCGTTGATCTGCTCGGCGGGCTGGACCTGCTGCTGGTCAATTCCGGCGGCCCGCAACCCGGTCGGTTCGAGGAGCTGGACGACGATGCCTGGAGCGCCGCGATCGACGGGACGCTCCGGAGTGCCCTGCGCCTCATCCGGGCCGCGCTGCCGCACCTCCGCAAGAGCGATCGGCCGGCCATTCTCATCATCCTGTCCTCGTCGGTCCGGGAGCCGATCCCCGACCTGACGACGTCCAACGTGCTTCGGCCCGGACTGGCAGGCCTGATCAAGTCGATCGCGTCCGAGATCGCCCCGATCCGGATCAACGGGATCGCTCCCGGACGGGTTGCGACCGCTCGCATCGCGCAGCTGGATGCTTCGACCGCCGCCAGGACCGGCGCGACGCAGGATGCGATCCGTGATTCGCTCATCGCGCGGATCCCCCTCGGCCGATATGGCGACCCGGCCGAGGTGGGTCGATTGGGTGCCTTCCTGCTGTCGCCTGCAGCGTCATACGTCACCGGCGCGATCGTGCCGGTGGACGGTGGCATGGTGAGGAGTCTTCCCTGATGCGTCGCATCTTCCTCTGGGCTGCCCGGAACCCCTGGCTCAAGGAGCGGTTGCCGAAGTTCTCGTTCATGCAGCGGGCCGTTCGGCGGTTCATGCCGGGCGTGACCATGGATTCCGCCCTGGATGCCGCAGCGCCGCTTCAGGCCGCCGGCATCGCGACGATGTACACGAGGCTCGGCGAGAACCTGACCACGCTCGCGGAGGCGGACGAGGTCGCCGATCATTACATCGGGTTGCTGGACGCCATCCGTGACCGCGGGCTCGACGGCGAGGTGTCCGTCAAGCCGACGCAGCTGGGATTGGACCACGACGAAGATGCCACCCTCGCGCACCTGGTCAGGATCGCCGAGCATGCGGCCACGACCGACTCCTATCTGTGGATCGACATGGAAGGCAGCGCCTACGTCGAGGCCACCATCCGCCTGTACGAGCGCCTGCGCGCGGTCCAGCCCCGGACCGGTATCTGCCTCCAGGCCTACCTGAAGCGGACCGCCGGGGACGTTGCCCGATTGATGCCCCTGGATCCGGCCATCCGGCTGGTGAAGGGCGCCTATGACGAACCGGCCGCGATCGCCTATCGCGACAAGCGACGCGTCGACTCCAACTTCGTCGGCGTTGCCGTCCGCTTCCTGCTCGAGGGACGGGATCGCCCGATCCGCCTGGGCCTCGGTACCCACGACGTCGACCTCATCGAGCAGATCTCGGAGCAGGTGGCGTCTGCCGGGGTGGGGCTCGACGCATTCGAAGTCGAGATGCTGTTCGGGATCCGGACCTCTGAGCAATACCGCCTCGCCAAGGCCGGCTATCGCGTGTCGACCCTCATCGCCTACGGCGAGCATTGGTACCCCTGGTACATGCGCCGCCTCGCTGAGCGACCGGCCAACGTCACCTTCGCCATCCGCTCGCTCCTGCCGTAGCCCGGCGCGGACGCCCAGGCCGGACAGGCCATCTCCGTCCAGGCGGCTGCGCCAGGAAGACGTGCTTGACGTCGGCCGGCGATGGCCCGATGCTCGCGCGACGCACGATGGCGTCCGCGCTGCCGCCGGTCGTCTCGCCTCGGAGGAGCCCCGCCATGACCGCCACGACCGGCCTTCGCGTCGCTGATCGGATGCGCCTGATCGGCACCGAGAGCGCCTTCGAAGTCAGCGCGAGAGCCCGCGCGCTCGAAGCCGAGGGGCGCTCGATCATCCACCTCCAGATCGGCGAACCGGACTTCGACACCCCGGCCCACGTGCGGGAGGCGGCGAAGCGCGCCCTCGACGAAGGCGCCACGCATTACGCACCGTTCCCCGGGATCCCTGCCCTCCGCGAGGCCATCGCGTCCGATGTCACGACCCGCAAGGGCGCCCCCGCCGATCCGTCCCAGGTCTTCGTGACCGTGGGCGGCAAGGGCGTGATGCTCTACGCGATCCTGGGCCTGATCGACCCCGGCGACGAGGTGATCGTTCCCGATCCGGGTTACCCGATCTACGAGTCGCTGACCGGATTCGTGGGAGCCGTGGCGGTGCCGATCCCGATCCGGATGGAGCACGACTTCCGGCTCGACGTGGATGAGCTCGCCTCACTGATCACGCCGAAGACGCGGATGCTGATCCTCAATTCACCGGCGAACCCGACCGGCGGCGTGCTCACCCGAGGCGACATCACCAGGATCGCCGAGCTGGCGCTCGAGCATGACCTGTGGGTCCTGTCCGACGAGATCTACGGGCGGATCCTGTACGACCACGCAGAGCACGTCTCGATCGCAGCCCTGCCCGGGATGGCCGAGCGGACGATCATCCTGGACGGCTTCTCCAAGACCTTCGCCATGACCGGTTGGCGGCTCGGCTACGCCGTCGTGCCGCATGCCCTGATCCCCGTGTTCAGCCAGCTCGTCATCAACACCATCAGCTGCGCCCCGACCTTCGTCCAGGTGGGTGCCGTGGAGGCGCTGGTCGGTCCGCAGGACGATGTCGAGGCGATGCTCGTCGAGTTCAAGGCCCGGCGCGACCTGGTGGTCGCTGGCCTGAACGAGATCCCCGGTGTCCGCTGCGCCAACCCGGTGGGCGCGTTCTACGCGTTCCCCAGGATCTCCGGCACCGGGCTGGATGGCGCCGTGCTCGCGGATCGGCTCCTCCGTGAGGCGGGCGTCTGCGTCCTCGCCGGCACGGCATTCGGCGGCGTGGGGACCGACCACATCAGGATCTCCTACGCGAACTCGCGCGAGAACCTGACCGAGGCCCTTGGGCGGATCGGTCGCTTCGTGGAGGGCCTGGACCGTGGCTGACGTCCAGCGCCCGCGCGTGTTCGTTGCGCGGGTCATCCCGGACGAGGGTCTCGCCGCGGTGAGCGCGGTGTGTGAGATGGACCTGTGGGACGGGGAGCTGCCTCCGCCTCGATCGGAACTCCTGCGGCGCGTGGCCGGCTGCGACGGGGTCATGACGCTGTTGACCGACCGGGTGGACGACGAGTTCCTCGACGCGGCAGGCCCCCAGCTGAAGGTCGTGTCGAACTACGCCGTGGGCTTCGACAACATCGATCTCGAGGCGTGCGCACGCCGCGGCATCCCGGTCGGCAACACGCCGGGGGTCCTGACCGAGACGACGGCGGATCTCGCCTGGGCGCTGCTGATGGCGGCCGCCCGCCGGCTCCCCGAGGGCGATCGCTACGTCCGTGACGGTCGCTGGAAGACCTGGGGTCCACTGCTTCTGCTGGGCCCGGACGTCCACGGTGCGACCATCGGGATCGTCGGTTTCGGACGCATCGGCCAGGCGATGGCTCGTCGGGCGCAGGGGTTCGGGATGGAGATCCTCTATCACGACGTCAACCGGCTGCCGGAGGCGGTTTCGTCACCACTGGGCGCGACGTACGTCCCGCTCGAGGACCTGCTCGGGAGGAGCGACTTCGTGACCCTCCATGTGAACCTCACGCCCGAGACCCGTCACCTCATCAGCGATTCGACCCTGGCCCTCATGAAGCCGACGGCGGTCCTGGTCAACACGTCGCGCGGCCCGGTCGTGGATCAGCCGGCCCTGGCCCGAGCCCTTCGGGAAGGAACCATCTGGGCTGCCGGGCTGGATGTCACGGATCCCGAGCCGATCCCGCTGGAAGATCCCCTCATGGGTTTGGACAACTGTCTGATCGTGCCGCACATCGCGTCGGCATCGCGGGCGACCCGAGGCAGGATGGCCGCGATGGCCGCCGCGAACCTGGTCGCCGGCGTGTTCGGGGAGCCGCTCCCGACCCGGGTGCCCGTGCCGGCCTGACCGCGCCCGCACGCGGAGCCCAGCGCACTGTTGCGATCGCGAAACCGAATGTGACCTTTGTCACTTCCCGGGCAGTGTGGGCAACCGGGAACATGGGCGGCAATTACCTATCAGGCAGGCGGCCGACGGATCGGATCACGTCGGTGCCGCGTTCATCCACCAACGAGATTCGGCACACCCGGGGGATGGGAGGGAAGTCCGTGGCGACCGCACATACCCCGACGGCCGAGTCTCAGTCATCGGCCGGTGATGCCGCCCTGGTCGACGGGTCGCGGGTCGCGGTCATCGGGGGCGGGCCGGCGGGTGCGCTGTTCGCCCACTTCCTGCTCCAGATGGCGGAGCGCGTCGACCTCGAGATCGGGGTGGACATCTACGAGCCGCGCCTGTTCGCCAAGCCCGGGCCGGTCGGCTGCAACATGTGCGGTGGGATCATCTCGGAGTCCCTCGTCCAGAATCTGGCCCTGGACGGCGTGCGACTGCCCAAGGACGTGGTCCAGCGTGGAATCGACTCGTACGTGCTCCACATGGACGTCGGCAGCGTCAGGATCGCGACCCCGAATGAGGAGATGCGGATCGGGGCGGTCCACCGGGGTGGCGGTCCGCGCGATGTCACCGAGGCGAACTGGGAGTCGTTCGACCAGCACCTGATCGAGATGGCGACCGATTCCGGGGCGAAGATCATCCCGGCGCGGGTGGACGCGGTCACCCGTGACGACGGCCGGCTGGTGCTCCAGGTTCGAGACGGTGAACCGCAGACCTATGACCTGGTCGTCGTGGCCACGGGCGTCAACACGTCCATCCTCAAGACGTTCGAGGGGCTCGGGATCGGGTACGAGCGACCCCAGGTGACGAAGACCCTCATTCGTGAGTACTTCCTCGGCCAGGACGTCATCAACGAGACGCTCGGGACGTCCATGCACGTCTTCCTGCTGAATATCCCTCGGCTCGAGTTCGCTGCCCTGATCCCGAAGGGCGACTACGTGACGATGTGCCTGCTGGGCGACGAGATCGACAATGCGCTTGGCGACGCCTTCGCGGCGGCACCCGAGGTCCGCGCCGTCATGCCGGCCGATTGGGATCCGGAGGTGAAGTCGTGTCAGTGCCTGCCCCACATCAACGTCAGGGGCGTGGAGAAGCCGTACGCGGAGCGGTTGCTCTTCATCGGCGATAGCGGCGTCACGCGCCTCTACAAGGATGGGATCGGCGCTGCCTACCGGACCGCCAAGGCGGCGGCCCGCGTGGCCATCTTCGAAGGCGTTTCGGAAGACGCCTTCCGCGAGCACTATCTGCCGGTCTGCCGGTCGATCACCAGCGACAATCGGGTCGGGCGATATGCATTCCTTCTCACGCAGCTTGCCCAGCGCCTGCGGTTCGTCCGCCGGATCATCCTGTACGTTGCGGCCGCCGAGCAGGCGACCCCGCGACGCCGACCCCGCATGAGCTCGATCCTGTGGGACATGTTCTCGGGAAGCGCGCCATACAGCGACATCTTCATGCGCATGTTCCACCCGGTGCTCATCGTGCGCGCCGCGCTCGCGTTCCCGGCGACGCTGCTGTCCCGGACCCCCCGGTCGACGCCCGGCGCCCATGCGGCGATCAGCACGAAGGAGAACCGATGAGCGAAGCGGCTCTTGGCCGGCTCTACGAGGATGGGGAGATCGTCGTTCGGCAGGGCGAGGTCGGGGACTGCCTGTACGTGATCCAGGACGGGACCGTGGAGTTCCTGACCGAGGAGGACGGTACGGAGGTGATCCTTCGCACAGCCGGGGCGAACGAGGTCTTCGGTGAGATGGCGATCTTCGAGCGCCAGACGCGCTCGGCGACGGTCCGTGCTCGTGGGCCGGCCCGCATCCTCACGGTGGACAAGAAGAACTTCATGCGACGCATCAACGAGGACCCCTCCCTCGCCTTCAATCTGGTCGTCACGATGTCTCACCGCGTGCGCGAGCTCAGTCACGAGGTCGTGCAGCTCGAGGCAGAGCTGCGCTCATTGCGGGCCGGGGCTGGATCGGCCCACGCGGACGGCTAGCCCTCACCCAGGGGACCCAACACCGAGGCCCCCGAATGGGCTGTCCGGCCCTTTCGGGCACGCTTCATGATCGACAGACTCTGCGGCGGCGGCTGAATCGTCCGCCAGCACGATGCTCGAGTTCCCTGTGCCATGCGATCCCTGCCTGCGACATCCCACGAGTACCGCGAACTGATCGAGTCCCACGTCGACCGGTTGCCGGAGCTGGCCGAGACGATCGGTCGGGCACCACCGGACGTGTTCTCGCGACGATTCCAGGACGAGTGCAGCTTCATCGTCGGTCGGCTCGTGCCGCACATGGCGGCGATCGAGACGACCCTCTACGGTCGCCTTGAGCAGGTCATGGAGGGCCGGCACTCGATGGCGCCGATGCGCGAGGAGCACGAGCGACTGCGTGAGTCGTTCCAGTCACTGTGCCGGTACAGCGAACTTGTGGCCGATGGCGCCCTGAGCGACGGCGACGAGATCGGGCTGCGGCGGGTCCTCTACCGGCTGTACTCGATGCTGAAGGTGCACCTCGCCGAGGAGGAGCTGTACCTGGGCGTCCTGGATCGAAACCTCAGTGCCGAGGAGAAGGACGCGCTGGCTCAGGGCATGGACCACGCCGCCGCGGAACCGCTGTAGCGGCCACCGATCACGGACCCTCGCGCGGCGCCGTCACCGCCTCGAGGTATCGCGCATTGAACTCACCGATCAGACGAGCTCGTTCCTTCATCACAGCTGCCCAGGCGTCGATCGCCGCGTAGCCGGCTCGGGTCAGCGCATAGTCGCGACGCTGCGGACCCACGGGCTCCGATGACCACGAGGAGGTGACGTAGCCGGCGTCCTCGAGTTCGCGCAGGGTGCGGTAGACCTGGCCGATGTCAACCGGGCCGCCGGTGATCCCCATCTCCTCGAGCTGCGCCGTCATGGCGTAACCGTGCGCAGGGCCCCCAGCGAGCAGGACGAGCACGAACGGCTCCATCCAGCGGTGCCGCCCGCCGCGTGGCGCCCAGCCGCGATGGACGGGCATTCCGACCGAGTCGCGATCGGACGCCACGACGTCCGGTTCGGCCGCTGGCGCGTTGCGAGCTTCCCTCGAGATGCCCATCTTGGCCGACAGCATAGGCGCTTCCCGCCCGGGGCTCGCGACGGCAGGGTCGCCGGCGCCGATGGATGCCGCGCGACGCCGCACCCGCGAGCCGGGTGCCGTGCGGTTCAGAAGGCGATGGCCCAGCTGTTCTCCATCGCCGCGGCGAGCCTGTCGGCGGCCTCCGGGGAGACGCCATGCTCGAGGACTCCGAGGTAGAGCTGCTCCTCGGCGAGGTGGACCTTGAGCATCGCGTAGAGGCGGAAGATCACCCGCCGGAGCGCGATCGACTCGCGCATATGAAGCGGGCCGGCCTCGAGCGTGACCTGGAGTCGACCGAGTTCTTCGATGAGCTCTCGGATCTCACCGTGCTCGCGCCGCATCGGGCTCATCGAGTGGCGGTTCTGGAGCATGCGCTCCAGTTCTGGATAGAGTGTCTGCTCGGCCGCTTCCATATGCGGGAGCAATAGGTCGTTGAGGAAGGCGACCGACTCGCCGACCCGTGGTCGGAGGTCGTCAGCGGGCGCGGCACCGACGAGGTCTCCGACGGCGGGCATCTCGTCCAGATGGCGCTCCAGTTCGCTGTGGTGCTGCATGGAGACTTGGGGCAGGCTCGCGGTCATGTCAGACCTCCATCCGCAACAGGCGCCCACGGTAAGTAGTAGGCAGAAGCCAATATATGCAGGAAGCATGTATTTGCCATGGGCCGTTGGTCACGCGATCGCGTGCTGATGGGGCATCTCTCTCGACGTCAGCGATGGAGCTGCCGGACGCCGCCTCGGATGGCCCGAACCGGACGTGATACGGTGCCTCCGGGCCGGTAGCTCAGTGGTCAGAGCAAGGGACTTTTAATCCTTTGGTCGTGGGTTCGAATCCCACCCGGCTCGCCGAGCCCGCCGGCCGCCGCGGCCGCAGATGGCCGGTCGCCGACCGATCCCAGTGACAGCGGTTCGCCGCGCCGGGCCCCTGCTGCTCGTCACCTCGGTCGGTGACCTTCGGCACGTCGCCGGTCTTGCGACGGTCCTGCATGATGAGGGGCGATCGCCCCGGGCCCGCCGCTGGACCGCGCCGCCCGACGGCGTGTGATACCGCATGCGAAGGGTGGTGGCCATGCGAATCCGTCGCGCCCCCCTGTTCTGGGGCTTGTTCCTGATCCCGCTCGGCGCCCTGCCCCTTTTGGTGCGCGCCGATGTCATCTCGGGAGACATCTTCTCGGACCTGTGGCGCTGGTGGCCCCTGATCCTGATCGGGTTCGGGGTGGCGATCCTGCTCGGCCGAAGTCGGGCCGGCGTGATCGGCACGGCCCTCGTCGCCCTCGTCCTCGGTACGCTCGCCGGTGGCGCGCTGGCGTCCGGCAGCTTCTGGGTCCCTTCGGTGACAGGTTGTGCCGATATCGGGGGTGACGTGACCGTCCTGGACCGGGACGGATCGTTCTCTGGCGACGCCCGTGCCACGTTCGACCACAACTGCGGATCCCTCGATGTCAGCGTCGCGCCCGGCAACGGATGGCGGCTGCATGCCGAGCATCGAGGTCCAGCGCCACGGATCGACGCAACACAGACGGTCCTGACCGTCCAGTCGCCCGAGGGCGCCAACCTCGACCGGCAGGATTGGTCGATCGTGCTGGGTGCGGACGCCGTTCGGGATACCGCCCTCCAGATCAATGCCGGCGAGGCGACCATGAACCTCGCAGGCGCGCGGCTGTCCAGCCTCCAGGCCGACGTGAATGCCGGCGACCTCCTCATCGATGGTGGCGGCGGCGCGATCGAGGAGATCGACGCCTCGGTCAACGCCGGCCGCCTCCGGCTCACCCTCGGAGGGGCCACGCGCGGCAACCTGTCCGTCAATGCCGGAGGCATCGATCTGTGCGTCCCGGCCGACGCCACCCTTCGGCTTGACGTCCAGGATCGATTCACGTTCATCTCCAACCTCGAAGCTCGGGGCCTGAGCCAGGACGACGAGGTCTGGACGCGCTCCGGCTCGGGTGCGGTGATCGATCTCGTGGTCGACGGCAACGTCGGAGCCCTGACGCTTGATCCCGAGGGAGGCTGCACGTGAACGAACGGTTGTACCGCTCGAGAAGCGATCGGATGATCGCCGGCGTGGCGGGGGGCCTCGCCGACATGTGGGACGCTGATCCGTCGCTCATCCGGATCATCTGGGTGATCCTGGTACCGCTGACGGGCGGTCTCGCCCTCCTGGTCTACCTGGTCATGGCCATCGTGGTTCCCGAGGAGGATGAGGTTTGGCCCGCCGCCCCGATCGAGCCGGTGGCACCGCCGACGCCTGAGGCTCCTGGGCCGGCCGGCCAGCCGGGCGCTGCCGCGGAAGGTCAGCCGGCTGCGATGGCGGGTCCACCGACCGGGACGCCGGCCAGCGCGCCTCCGCCGGAGCCCGGGGCGCTGTGGTCCCCGGCACCGGCAGATGCCAGGCGCGCCGCACAGATGCAGGCAAGAGCGGCCCGGCGTGCCGCCCGCGCGAACCGCCGCTCATCCGGCGGAGCGACCGGGGCGCTCGTCGTCGGGCTGCTGCTCATCGCACTCGGTGGCTTCTTCCTGGTCCGTGAATGGTGGCCCCAGTTCGATTTCGACTGGTTCTGGCCGGTGATGCTGATCGTCCTCGGCATCGTCATGCTGATCGCCGCCATCGGCAGGAATCCCGGGAACTCGGGAGGACCGTCATGACGGGCGTGCGGCGGGGGCCGCTCGTCGCGGCGACGTGGCTCATCGGGCTCGGCATCGTGCTGCTGGTACGGCAGGCCGCAGACCTGCCGTGGGGGCAGGCGTGGCCGATGTTCGTCATCCTCGTGGGCGTCGCCAGCTTCGTGACGACGGCGCTCGACTGGCGCCCGGGTTTTGCCGGCCTCTGGGCGTTCACCTGGCCCGTGGCCTGGATCGTCGTGGGGAGCATCCTGCTGGCGAGCACGACCGGCAGCCTGGACGAGGGGCCGGCCGAGCTGATCGCCACATGGTGGCCGTGGGCCGCTGTGATCCTGGGCCTCTGGTTCCTCGTCGGGGCCGTCGTTCCGGGAGGACCGGGCCTCGTCGAGTCGCTGGCGATCCCCCTGGGCGGTGTCCAGGCGGCTGCCGTCAGGATCTCGTTCGGCGCAGGCAAGCTGTCGGTGCGTCCGGCGGCGGCGGGCCATCTCGTCGACGGCGAGTTCCGTGGAGGCGTGATCCACCGAACGGCGGGTGCCGGACAGGTGGAGTTGCGGCAGGACACGTCCTTCGGGATCCCCTGGGTCGATCGCGAATCCGCCTGGGAGCTGGGCCTGACGGCGGAGGTCCCGCTGGACCTGCGGCTGGATATCGGGGCAGCCAGATCCACGCTCGACCTGATCGACCTGAAAGTCCGGCGTCTGGAACTCCACACGGGCGCCAGCGACACTCGCGTCCGATTGCCGCGCGCGGCCGGGGCGACGGAGGTCCGGACGGAGACGGGGGCCGCGTCGCTGACGCTGGAAGTGCCAGCCGGCGTCGCCGCGCGGATCCATTCGCGCATGGCCCTGGGCAGCAGCCAGATCGACGAGGCACGCTTCCCTCGGACCGGCGATGTGTTCCAGTCCGTCGACTACGGGACGGCAACGAATCGCGTGGACATCGACGCCGAGGGCGGCGTCGGATCACTGCGCGTCGTGGGTGGCGCCTGAGGTCGAGCGCGCTCCTCGTTGACGACCGCGCCCTTCATATCGTGACCGCGACCCCGGCGGGGTCCGAATTCTCAGGACCCTCTCAGTCGAAGGGCCGGGGCTATGGCCATGACGGCCCAGACCCGACACATCGGCCGGCCTGCGGGCGCGGCGATCTCGACGCGATCGTCCGTTCGGCGCGCTGGCCTGCAACGGCTGCTCGCCGGGCCGACCCGTCACGGTCGGCGCAGGACATTCCCCAGGCTCCGGCCTCCCCCCTCGAGGCACGCCTGGCCGCGGCGTTCGGTCAGCAGGGGCCGATCACCGCCTCCGGGCTCCGCCTGTCCACGGCGGACCGATCGTTCGGGGCTGCGCTCACGGGGGCGATGGAGCGGGGTGAGCTGCGGGGACCGGTGCGTCTCGATCTGACAGGGTCAGCCGGCCAGTCGTTCGGCGCCTTCGCCGGTCCGGGCATGGACCTGACGCTCGTCGGTCAGGCCAACGACTATGTGGGCAAGGGACTGGCGGGGGGCCGGATCGCGATCGTGCCGGAGCCCGATCTCGGGGCCGATGCCGCGAGCCAGGCGATCGCCGGCAACACCGTGCTGTACGGCGCGACCGGCGGCAGGCTGCACCTCGTCGGCCGGGCCGGGATGCGCTTTGCCGTCCGCAACTCGGGAGCGGACGCGATCGTCGAGGGCATCGGGCCGCACGGCTGCGAGTACATGACGGGCGGCACGGTCGTCGTGCTGGGTCCCGTCGGGGCGAACTTCGGCGCGGGGATGACCGGTGGTCGGGCCTACCTCTCCCGATCCGAGCGGCCGCCACATCATCGCCCTCGACACGACCAGCGTCACGGCCACGTGGCTGTCCACGATCCTGCGTGACCGACCGGACGGCACCGACCGCAACCTGGAGCTGCGGAACCTGCTGGAGGACCATCGGACCGTCGGCTCGGGGCTCGCCGCTCGGCTCCTCGGCCAGGACGACCTCCCCGCGGCCGTGTGGGTCGTGGAGCCGATCGTGACCGACGCCGGGCGGCCGAGCACGGCCATCGTGGA
>Ga0224500_10001294_pt1 | contig 15074 bp, 13 predicted proteins | sample SF_Oct11_sed_USG_FD_168126 | JGI IMG/M metagenome (GOLD analysis project Ga0224500, IMG submission 168126) | Sediment microbial communities from San Francisco Bay, California, United States - SF_Oct11_sed_USGS_4_1 | ecosystem: Environmental > Aquatic > Marine > Sediment | place: USA: California... | reverse complement strand
CGTAAGCCCAGCCGAGCGCGGCCTGGGCCGCCGGATCGCGCGGGTCGAGCGACGTGGCCCGGCGAGCCACCTCGAGCGCCGCGGCGATGGTCTCGACCGGCGTCTCGTTCCAGCCCAGCACCACCTCCCACAGGTTGACGAACACCAGCTGCGCCAGCGGCGTGGCAAAGCGCGGATCCCGATCCGCGGCCGCCGTGAACTGCTCGCGCGCCGCGGCGAAACCTTCGCGCGAATACCGATCGGCGTTCTGTAACCCCAACTGGTACAGGCTCCAGGCTTCGAGGTCTTCCGTGCCGCGCTGCTGGGCCCGTGCAGCCTCCGCTCGGTTCAGGTCGATCACCATCTCCGCTGCGATCTGGCCGCCGAGCTCGTCCTGCAGCGCAAATACGTCGGCGATTTCGCCATCGTACGTGTTCGCCCAGACGTGCTCGCCCGAGCTGGCGTCGATGAGCTTGGCCGTCACGCGGATTCGGTTGTCCGCGCGCCTTACGCTGCCCTGCACCAGGTAGCGGGCGCCCAGCGCCGCGCTGGCCCGCGCGAGGTCGACGTTTCCACCACGGTACTGGAAACTGGAATTGCGCGCGATCACCGGAAAGGCACGCCAGCTCGCCAGGCGCGTGATCAGATCCTCCGCCAGGCCATCGGCGAAGAAAGCCTGCTCGGGATCGGACGATAGATTGTCGAACGGCAGCACCGCGATGGCCGGCCGGCCGTCGAGTGCCTGCGCCTGGCTGCCAGCCTCGGCCACAGCCGGCGCGGACGGGACGGCTGCCAGCCGCTGCCCGAACCGATCGTAGGCGAATAGCGCAATCGCCAGCGCAACCAAAGCGAAGATGAGGTAATCGAGCCGCCGCGCGGTGCGTCGCGCTCGCGGCGCAGGCGACCCGCCCTCGGCCCCCACCGCGTCCTCGCGCCTGAGCCCGTCCGGGGTCAGCTCGTACACCCAGGCGAAAGCGGCGACGAACGGACAACCGATGATGCCGATCCACAGCACCACCGTCGGCAGCCAGGCGGGCAGGTTCAGCAATGGGGTGACGGTGGTGGTGACTTCGACCACGACCCAACCCAGCGCCAGGTAAGCCGCGCTCACCTTCACCACGTTGCGGCGCTTCAGCTCGGCAAAGAGCGACATCCGGCTTCCGGCAGAATTGTCATTGTGATCATGTTCACCGATCGGGGGGGCATTGTGAAGGCGCTGCCTCTGCCGCCGCGGAATGCGCACAGGAAACTCAAACTACCTGTCCCAACCGAGCCGATTCGCGTGACCGGCCATCGGTCGGGCACAAACTTGGCGCCGGCGGATGGATAGGATCCCCGAACGCTCATTTGTGTCAAAGGGCGGGCGCGAGGGCGGGAGTGCTGCGGGTGTGTCGGAGGCAAGTGTGAACCTGCGTGCGGTAGCGCGGGCGAGCGGAGTGCTCGTAGCGGGTGCCTGAGACGGCTTACGACCTCAGAGCAGCGCTGCGCCGGCCGAGACCGGAAGTCCGGTGGCGTCCCGGGACGTGGTGCAGGTGAGACGGGCTGGCGCGCCGCGGCAGGCTTGTGCGACGGTAACTGAGACGAGTGTGGGCCAGTGCCAAGCCAGTTGAGCCCAGCCGGACCGGACGTCGCTCGCTCGCACAACCCTCGTCGATCCCGGTTTCGACGGCATTCTTTGACCCCGCAACGCTCAGTCCGCCGTTTACAGGGATGTACACCCTGCCAACGGAGCCCGAACCATGAGCATCCCTGTCAAACGCCGCACGCTGCTGGCGACCGCCGCGGCAACCCTTCTGGCGACTGCCATCGTGCCAATTGCCATCTCACGAGCCGACTCGCTTGCCCGCGTCGACGTCTACGACCGCAGCGCCGGCGAGGCCTTGCCCATCTACCGTCATCACGGGCGTCGGTATGTCGAGGGTCAACCCGGCAACGAGTACGCCGTCCGTATCCGCAACTGCACCGACCGGCGGCTGCTGGCCGTGCTGAGCGTCGACGGCGTCAATGCGGTGACCGGTGAAACCGCGTCGCCCGACCAATCGGGCTACGTCATCGAGCCCGGTGGGTATGTGACGGTACAAGGCTGGCGCAAGGACCTCGACCGGACCGCGGCCTTCTACTTCTCCGATCCGGAAGACTCGTACGCCGCACGCACCGGGCGGCCGCACGACCTGGGCGTCATCGGCGTGGCGCTGTTTCGCGAGCGGCCGATCGAACGCCAGGGCTGGTTCAGCAGCGACCGTCGGTCAGCCTCCCCATCGTCACGTGAGAAGGCCGAGGCTGACGCTGTCGGGAAAGCGGCGGACAACCGCGCTGCAGGCGAGACGGCGGCGGCGCCCGCCGCACAGCAGCCATCGCTCGGTACCGGACACGGGCGCGGGGAGTACTCGCCCGTCCAGCAGGTCGAGTTCGAGCGCGCCAGCGCACGACCAGACGAAATGGTCGCCATCCGCTACGAGCGTCGCGAGACCCTGGTCGCGATGGGTGTCCTGCCGCAGAGGCGGCATGGGTGGCGGGATCCCGATCCGTTCCCGGGCGCGCTGAGTTTCGTTCCGGATCCTTGATCAGCGCGATTGCTGCATCCGTCGCGCCGCTCGATACTGCGCGACGGATGCACCCCCGCAACGCCGAGACGGAAACACGCGCTGACGAGGCGCTGATGCGTGCCTACGGCCAAGGCGATGCGCGGGCGTTCGAGACGCTGTATGCGCGGCACAAAGGCGCCAGCTACCGCTACTTCCTGCGTCATGCGGGCGGTGACACGGCGACGGCGGACGAACTGCACCAGGATCTTTGGCTGCGCGTGATCGGTGCGCGCGAGCGCTACGAGGCGCAGGCGAAGTTCTCGACCTGGCTGTTCACGCTCGCGCGGCATCGCCTGGTCGATCACTGGCGTTCGCGCCATGGCATTTCGCTGGCGTCCCTCGAGGACGACGCGGTCCTCACGCAAGTGGAGGACAGCGCAGCCGCGTCGCGCGATGTCGACGACGATCCACTGCACGCGTCGATCGACGCAGAGACTCGCCGCCGGCTCGTCGCCGCCCTCGCCGACGTGCCGCCGCTGCAACGGGACGCATTCCTGCTGCACATCGAGGGTGGACTGTCGCTCGACGAGATCGCGAGCCTCACGGCCACCTCGGGCGAGACCGTGAAGAGCCGCTTACGCTACGCGTACCGCCGGTTGCGCGCGACGCTGGAGGACCTGCAATGAGCGACCACGACCGCCTCGGCTCGCGTCCAGCGAACGGAGATGCCGAGTTGGAACGTGCCTGGCGCGACGCGTCGGACGAGCAGCCCCCATCACACCTCGATGCCGCGATCATCGCTGCTGCACGCAAGTCCGTTTCGGAGGGCGGCAAGCAACCGACGACGGCTCCTGCCCGCGTGCGGTCGCAGGACTGGCTCACGCGGTGGCAGCCGCTGGCTGCTGCGGCCACGGTTGCGGGGCTGGCGTTCGTCCTGGTGCAGATGCTGCCGCGCGAGCACAGCGGCAGGCCGTCGATGCAGTACGAGGAGTCGGCTCCGGCTCCGGCCTCGGCCGAGCCGCAGCCGCAGAGTTCGTCGGCGCGCGGCGCGACCTACTACGGGCAGGCGCCCGGAGCCGCCGGGGATGCGGAGTCGCGTGAGCAAGTCGCCGTTCCCGAGCAGGCACCGTCGCAAAGCGAAGCGCCCGTGCCGCCGCCGCCCACTCCACCGGCGACCACAGCCAAGGCAACTGCCAGCGACACGGCGGCAACGGCCGATGCGTCGGCGGCCCGTGGCGAAACCAGTGCCGATCGACGGCAGGAAGTGGAGCCGCAACTGGCCGGCCGAGCGTCGACCGCCGCCGCGGCTGCGCCATCGTCACCGGCTCGCGAGAGGGAACTCGGCAATTCAGCACCGCTCGATACAGCGGCATGGGCTTCGAGGATTGTGGCGCTGCAAGAGTCCGGCGACGTCCTGGCCGCGGAGGACGCACTGCGGGCGTTTCGTGCCGCCGAGCCAGACGCCGACAGCTACCTGCCGGACTCGCTCCGTGAGTGGGCCCGGACAGTCGAGTGACTGCACCGGTTACATCGGCAAATGCAAAGGGGCCCTCACAGGAGGGCCCCTCTGTTCTGAACGCAACCGAGGCGGCGACCGCCTACTTCGGCAGCTTCGCGTAATACGCAGCCAGGTCGGCAACGTCGGCCGGTGTCAGCTTCTTCGCAGCCTTCGTCATCTTGGCGTCCTTGGTCCGCGTACCGTTCTGGTACTCGGTGATCGCCTTGGTGAAATCGGCAACCGACATGCCGGCCAGACCCGGATTCTCGTCGTCGCCCTTGCCGTCGTCGCCATGGCAGTCGACGCAAGCCGCTTCGGCCTTGGTCTTGCCAGCGGCGGCATCGCCGGCGTAGGACGGGCCGGCCAGCAACGCGAGAGCGGAGGCGAGCGCCAGAATCGAGAGCTTGTTCATCGTACGACTTCCTCGGTAGTGAAAGACCGCTTTGTCAGCGGGTATGCATTAGAGCAACGGCCATCGCTGCCTCTGATGAGAAATTGTACCTACTTCAGGTACCGGGGCGGCCAAGTCCGGGCAGTGGTGAGCCGACGCGTGAGGCAGGAGTATTGCCGCAGGCGCCGCGCGCCAGTCGTACGGGTCATACGGGCACCGCGCTGCAGTTGGTACTGCAATATTTTAGAGAATGCTTATTATCGTCATATGTAATATACGGAAAAATTGTGATTATACGGAAACAATGATCATACTCTCATGAGCTGGCTGCGCCACTGCGGTACCATCGATCGAGGTACCCAGGGGATCGGAGGAGGCTGCCGTGGCATCGGACATAGGCTTCGTGGAATACGTCTGCGAGCAGATTCGCGGTGCCGGCCGGGTATCGCATCGCAGGATGTTCGGCGAGTTCGCCGTGTACTGCGACGGCAAGGTCGTTGCGCTCATTTGCGACAACCAGTTCTTCCTGAAGCCGACGGCGGCCGGCAAGGAGTTACTGGACCCGGTGAAGGAAGCGCCGCCGTATCCGGGCGCCAAACCCTACTTCCTGATCGACGCTCAGCTCGACGACGCAGAGGCCGCCGCCGCAATCGTGCGAGCCACGGCCGACGCGCTACCGGCACCGAAGGTGAAGCCCGCACCGAAACCCAGGTCGAGCGTGAAGGCGAAAACGAAGCGGAAGTAAGGCCTGCACACGTCTGCCACATCGTGGGAGAGGCGAGAGCAAATCAGCGCGGCTGACCGCCGGGTTGCGCCACGATCTCAGCGATCTTCGCCTCGATCCATTGTTGCGCTCGCTCGTTCACTTCGCGCGGCGTGAGCCCGGTCGGGTCGATCGGCGGGCCGATGACGACGCGGATCGTGCCGGCCTCTTTCAGCAGGCTGCGGCGACGCCAGAAATAGCCGGAGTTGTGCGCTATCGGTACGACCGGCGCTCCGGTCTCGCACGCGAGCAGCGCACCGCTGATTCCGTACTTCCGGGTCTGCCCCGGCGCCACGCGCGTGCCTTCCGGATACACGATCACGCCCATGCCTGAAGCCAGGCGCTCACGTCCCTGTTGCACGACCTGGTTGACGGCCGAATGACCGGCACGGCGGTTGATCGCGATCGGGTTGAAGGTCTTCACGGCCCAGCCGACGATCGGAATCCAGATCACCTCGCGCTTGAGCGACCATGACGCCGGCGGTACGACGAACATCTGCGCCAGGGTCTCCCAGACTGAAGAGTGCTTCCATAACGAGACGAACGGGCGCGACGGCAGGTTCTCCTGGCCTTCGATGACGTATCCCAGCCCGCAGACCACCTTGGCGAGCCAGGTCAGGAACAGGCCCCATGAGCGCGGGATCACGTAGCGCTGCTCGATGGTGAGCGGCAGCAACGCCGACACCAGCACGATGACGCCGAAGATGCCCGTCACCAGGAACAGCAGCGCGGTGTAAATCACCGAGCGGATCCACTGCAGGGTCGACCTCATCCCGGCAAACGCGACAGGTCGGCCACGCGCATGAACAGGCCACGCATGCGATTCAGCAGCGCCAGTCGATTCGCGCGCAGGGCCGGATCGTCCGCGTTGACCATCACGGAATCGAAGAAGTCGTCGACTGCCTTGCGCAGGGCTGCAAGCTCCTGCAGCGCCGGGGTGTAGTCGCGTGCCGCGAACAGCGGTTCGACATCGCGCGCGATTGCCACCACCTGCTCGGCCAGCACCTGTTCCGCGGGGTCGATGAGTTGTGATTCGTCGACCGTTGCGCCAACGGGCTCCGACACTTTCTTCAGGATGTTCGCGATGCGCTTGTTGGCCGCCGCGAGGCTCGTCGCGTCCGGCAGCTGCAGGAACTGCACCAATGCGCGCAGCCGGGCATCGAAATCCAGCGCTGACGCGGGGCGAGTAGCGAGCACGGCATCGAACGCTTCGACCGAAACAGTGATATCGGCGGTTCCTTCCACGTAATAAGCGCGCAGGCGTTCGATTACATAGTCGTACACCTCGACCGCAAGTTTCCCGGCATCGAGCGCGACCACCGGCTTGCCCAGCCCGGTCGCGACACGCGCCATGTCGGCGCCCGCGGCGGCGACGGCATGGCCGATCAATTGCAGCAGGTCGAGGTCGAGCCTGCGCTCGATCGACGTGCGCAGCAGCCCGAGCGCCGCACGGCGCAGGCCGAACGGGTCGCGCGTGCCGGTGGGCTTCTGGCCCGTCGCGTAGATGCCCGCGATGGTGTCGAGCTTGTCTGCGATCGAGAGCGCCATTCCCGTGCTCGTGGCCGGCAAGGTGTCGCCTGCAAAGCGGGGCAGGTACTGCTCGCGCAGCGCCTCGGCGACTTCGGCAGGTTCGTGATCGTGCAGCGCGTAGTAGCGGCCCATCAGGCCCTGCAGCTCGGGAAACTCGCCCACCATGTTGGTGAGCAGGTCGCACTTGCTGAGTTCGGCGGCACGATCTGCCAGCGCCGGATCGCCGCCGATGGCCGCGGCAATGGACTTGGCCAGCGCGCGCACGCGCTCCGACCGGTCGTGCTGCGAGCCGAGCTGCGTCTGGAACGTTACGCGCTTCAACGCCTCGACGCGTGCGGACAGCGGCTTCTGCCGGTCCGTCCTGTAGAAGAATGCGGCATCGGTCAGGCGCGGGCGCACGACGCGCTCGTTGCCGGCGATCACCTGCGAGGGGTCGCGGCTTTCGATGTTGGAAACCGTGATGAACCAGGGCATGAGCTTCCCTTGCGCATCGCGCACGGGGAAATACCGCTGGTGCTCCTGCATCGTGGCGATCGGCACTTCGGGTGGCAGTTCGAGGAACTGTGGATCGAAGCGGCCGGCCAGCGGCACCGGCCACTCGACCAGCCCCGTGACCTCGTCGAGCAGCGCGTCGTCGATGACGGCGATGCCATCCAGCTGCTCGGCCGCGGCCGTGACGCCGGCACGAATGCTGTCCCGGCGTGCATTCACGTCCGCCATGACCTTGCCGCGCTTGAGCAGCGTCCCGACGTACGACGCAGGGCTCGAGATCTTGAGCGCCTTCGGCGCCATGAATCGGTGGCCGTAGGTGAGGTTGGCCGCCTTCTGGCCGAGGATTTCAGCCTCGACAACGTCCTTGCCCCACAACATCAGCACCCAGTGCACCGGACGCACGAACTGCGCTTCGCCCGCACCCCAGCGCATGCGCCTGGCGATGGGCAGCGCATCGAGCGATGCGGTGACGATGCCCGGCAGCAGGTCTACGGTGCGAGCACCCGCTTCGGTGCCGCGGAAGACCAGCCATTCGCCCTTCGGCGTCTCGATCTTTTCGAGCGCCGAGACCTCGACGCCGCAGCCACGCGCAAATGCGAGGGCTGCCTGCGTGGGAGCACCACTCGCATCGAACGCGGCCTTCACGGGCGGACCGCGCTTCTCGAACGGACGGTCCGGCTGCTGTTCGACGAGCTTCTTCACGCGCACGGCCAGCCGGCGCGGGGTCGCGAACGCCTCGAGCGACTTGTAAGCGACGCCGGCGTCCTTGAGACCCTTGGCCACGCCTTCGGCAAACGCGGCGCTCAGGTTCAGCAGCGACTTGGGCGGCAGTTCTTCGGTGCCGATCTCGACCAGGAAATCGCGGGAGGCGGTCATGCCAGACCTCCCGTGGCCAGGCCCTTCTCGGGCAGCGGCGGATCGACATGCTTGATGACGGATGCGGCATCGACAGCCGCCGGAATCGCACCCTTGCCCTGCAGCATCGGGAAGCCGAGCGCCTCGCGGCTGGCGTAGTACGCCTCGGCGACGCCGCGGGCCAGGGTGCGCACCCGCAGGATATAACGCTGGCGCTCGGTCACCGAGATCGCCTTGCGGGCGTCGAGCAGGTTGAACGTGTGCGAGGTCTTGAGCATCCGCTCGTAGGCCGGCAGCGCGAGCCTGGCCTCGAGCATCCGCAGGCACTCCTTCTCGTGCGCGTCGAACTGGCGGAACAGCTCGTCGACGTCGGCGTATTCGAAGTTGTACTTCGACTGCTCGACTTCGTTCTGGTGGTAGACGTCGCCGTACGTGACGCGGCCAAGCGGGCCGTCGGTCCAGACGAGATCGAACACGCTCTCGACACCCTGCAGGTACATCGCGAGCCGCTCGAGACCGTACGTGATCTCGCCCATCACGGGCCGGCAATCGAGGCCACCCACCTGCTGGAAGTAGGTGAACTGCGTGACCTCCATGCCGTTCAGCCAGATCTCCCAGCCGAGGCCCCAGGCGCCGAGCGTCGGCGACTCCCAGTTGTCTTCGACCAGCCGGACGTCGTGCACGAGCGGGTCGATGCCGACCGCGCGCAGCGAGCCGAGGTACAGCTCGATCATGTCGGGCGGCGACGGCTTGATCACCACCTGGTACTGGTAGTAGTGCTGCAGCCGGAACGGGTTGTCGCCGTAGCGACCGTCAGTCGGCCGACGCGACGGCTGCACATACGCGGCGCTCCAGGGCTCGGGCCCGACCGCGCGCAGGAACGTTGCGGTGTGGAACGTGCCCGCACCGACCTCCATGTCGTACGGCTGCAGGATCACGCAGCCGCGCTCGGCCCAATAGCGTTGCAGCGTGAGCAGGAGGTCCTGGAAGGTGCGGGGAGGCTGGGCCACTTTGGGCATGGGAACGCTCGAGGGGGTCACGCAAAGGGCGGGAGTATAGCAATCGCACGGGACTCGCCCGTGCGTTGCTATTGTTAACCCAAACAGATAACTGTCGTCTTTCTAATTTACCAAGCAGCACATTTATTCAACAGCAGTTAACCCTGATGTCCGCTCATCGAATGGCGTAACCGCCATCGACGCGGCTGCGAGCTTCGACAGGAGGAACACGGCGTTGAGCTGCGTCTCGATGACGGTATCCCAGGATTCGGCCGTCTCCTGCAGGATGCCGCCGCTGAGGTTGGCGATGCCGGCGTTATTGACCAGGATGTCCACCGGGCCCAGCTCCGCCTCGACCCGGCGGAACGCGGGTTCGAGACCGGCGCGATCGGTGACGTCCACCGCGAGTGCCAGCGCACGTGCGCCTGTGGCCTGCAGTTCCGCCAGTACCCTGGCATTTCTTTCCACGCTGCGGCCAAAAATCGCGACGGCCGCTCCGGCCTGTGCGAACCCTAGCGCGATACCACGGCCGATGCCCCGGTTGCCACCGGTGACGAGGGCCACGCGGCCTGCAAGATCGAACGATGCGGGTGCCGTCATGCGTGTGCCCCCTTCGATGAGTGAATCTGGAATACCAGCGCTTTCGGGCTGTCTGACCGCTTCAATGACCGACCCGCGCCGCCAGCCGCTCGCGGTACTCGTCCAGCGGAAACAGCGCGACCTCGCCCGCACTCTGGTCGCGGACGCCGTCCTTGAAGTCAAACGGGTTGTCGACGTCCTTGATGAGCCGCAGCATGTAGATGTTCACCAGCGCAACGAACGGCACCAGCAGCGACTCGGCGATCATGCTCTTGAAACGCGCGATCATCATGAGCGAGATGATCATCACGATCAGCACTTCGAGCAGGGCGTAGGCGGGCGGCAGGAAGCCCGTGCGCACGATCACGTCGATACGGCTCACGCATCGGCGGACCATCAGCAGCTGCGGCACGGCCCGCGAGGCATATGGCCCGGCGCCGGCGCGTTCGAGCTGCTGCAGCACTTCGCTCAGCCGGGTCATCGCGGCGTAGACGTCAGGCGTGGAGACCCGTCGCAACAACCAGGACCGGATCGCGTCGGTCAGCACCAGCAGTTCTCGTCGCAGGCCGGCCAGGTCCAGGGTGGGGCGGTCCGTCGCTGCCAGCACGAAGATCTCCTCGATGGTCTCGAGGGTGCAGGACAGGTCCGCCGGCAGCTTCTCGGCTTCCTTGTAGTCGGCCATCGTGCCGGCCAGCAGGAATCCGATCAGGAATACGCCGGACGTCAGGATGATGCCGACGTCGGAGAAGTCGATCAGTCCTTCGAAACCGACCACGCGTTCGATGAACAGCTTTACGCCGAGCAGGGCCAGCACGACCGGCAAGGTCGAGACCATCAATTTCCACTTGAGCACGCAACCTCCCCTCGGGCCTGCGATCATAGACAGTATCGCCGTCCCGCTCCGTTCTAGCATGCGGCCGCGATGGCCGCGCGGTCGAGGCCACTGTGAGACGCACCCCATGACGGAAGACATTCCGAACGACGAATCGGCCAGCAAGCTGGTGAGGTACCTGCTCGAGAAAGGGCTGGGCGGGTTCCCGCCGCTGTCGAGCGCTGCCAACCTGGCCGACGAATACCTGATCGACCGTGACTTCGACAGCAACGACGAGCGCGTGGCTGCGCTGATGAAGTGGGAAATGGCCAAGAACTTCTCCACGGGCTTCATCACCGGCCTCGGCGGCTTCGTCACGCTGCCCGTCGGTGTTCCCTCCGCTCTCGTCGCCTCCTGGCTGCTCCAGGCCCGCATGGCCGGCGCGATCGCGAGGATCTACGGGCACGACCTCGCCGAGGGGCGTGTGCGGACGCTGATTCTGCTCAGTCTAGCCGGCGACGTCGCGAAGGAAGCCATGTCGGACCTCGGGCTCAACCTGGGCTCCAGGCTGCCCCAGTCCGCGATGAAGCAGGTGCCAGGCCGCGCGCTGGTCGAAATCAACAAGCGGATCGGAATGCAGCTGCTCGCCAAGGCGGGGCAGCGTGGGCTCGCCCAGTTTCCCAAGGCGATTCCTGTCGTCGGCGGCATGGTCGGCGGCGCGTTCGACGCGGTCGTCTGCCGCATGGTCGGGCGGACTGCAAAGCGACTGTTCCGGCCCGTGGCCGACCAGTAGCCGGGGTCAGATGAATCTTTCGATGATGGCGTGCACGTTGACGCGTGCCCGCAGCTTGGCGCAGATCAGGAACGTGCCGATCAGCTTGCGGTGCAGGAAGATCGTCGCGGGCGGCGGCGAGCGCAGGCCCTTGCCGAAAGCCACGGCGAGACCGAGGTCGCGCGCGCGAACGGCGAGCCCCGACCCGGCAAAATCGTAAGGGCCGCGGTGCACGAGCGGCTCGCATGCGAGCCGGAGGATGTCCGCAGCATTGCGGATCATGGCCTCGGGATCGTCCGGGTGGGCGTAGCCGATCGCAAACATGGCCTCGCGCAGCGCAGCGTCGTCACCGGCGATCATGGCGCGGCAGATGTCGCGGTAGCTGGCAACGAGCGCGGCGGGATACTCACCCGCAGAGCCCAGGTCGAGCAGTCCAAGCTGGTGCGTCGCCGGCAGGTAGAGGTAGTTCGCGAAGTTGGGGTCGGTCTGCACGAAGCGGAACTCGAACAGCTCGCGGAACATCAGCTCGTACAGCGTACGGGCGACGGCATTGCGCCGTGCCTGCGGCACCGCCTCGCTCGCCAGTGCTTCCAGTGGTTCGCCGTCGATCCAGTCCATCGCGAGCACGTGCCGTGTCGTGAGCGCGCGATCGACGCGCGGCACGACCACGTCGGGCATCACGGCGACCAGCTTGCGGTAACGCTCGAGGTTGCGGGCCTCGCTCTCGTAATCCGTCTCGAGCTTGAGCTGGCGCTTGGCCTCGCTCGCGAGCGCGGGTACGTCGAGCTGCAGCGGCAGGAAGCCGAGGCGTCGCAGCAGCATGGCGAGGTTGTCGACGTCGCTGTCCACGCTGCGCGCCACGCCGGGATACTGGATCTTGAGCGCGAGTTCGCGCCCGCCGACCTTGCGGGCGCGGTGGATCTGGCCAATGGACGCCGCCGCTACCGGCTCGAAATCGAAGTGGGCGAATTTCTCCTGCCAGCCCTTGCCGTATTCGCGGCCCAGCACGCGGCGCAGCTGGCTGTCGGGCATCGAGTACCCCTGCGAACGCAGCACGTCCAGCGCGCGGCGGAATTCCTCGGGTACGAGCTCTTCGCCCGACAGCGAAATGAGCTGGCCGAGCTTCATCGCGGGTCCACGCAGCACCGCGAGCCGGCGCGCGAGCATCTCCGCGTTGCCCGGGGTGAGCAACGAAGCTGCCAGGTCGACGGGCCTGCCGGTCGACAACTGTCGCGCCGTGCCGACGGCGGCCGAGAGCGCGAGTTCGCCGGTCAGCATGCCGAAGCGCAGCGCCCGACCCAGGCGGGAGGTCGGGACGGCGCCACTCTTGCGCTTGGTGTCGACAGGCATGGTGACGGCGAGATCCGCAGGGAGACGACCGTGGTATCCGGCATCGTAGACTACACACCGCAGGGCGGGGGCCTAAGTCAGGTGTACGCCTGGTACTTCTCGAGGTGACGCACCGGCTTCGACAACGCATCGCGCCGGAACGGGTCACCGAGTTCCTGCGTCAGCATCATCTCGATCACGGTGCATTTGCCCTCAGCCTGCGCTTTCACCGAGGCCTGCAGCGCGGGGCCGACGTCTGGCAGCTTGTCGACCGTCACGCCCTCGCAGCCGAAGGCTCGCGCCACGGCGGCCCAGCTCGGGCTGTCGAGATTCACGGCGTTGAAGCGCTGCGAGTAGAAATCGACGTGGTTCTTTTTCTCGGCGCCCCACTGGCCGTTGTTGAAGACGATCACCGTCACGCCGATCTTCTCCCGGGCGCACGTGAGCAGCTCGTTGAGGCTGATGCCCCACGCGCCGTCCCCCACGTACGCGATGGCCGGCCGGTGCGGCGACGCGATCTTGGCACCGCATGCCACGGGGAACGCATAGCCGCAATTGCCGAAACTCATGGCCGCGAACATCGAGCGCGGCTGCTCGAAGCGGAGGTACGAATTGGCAACGGAGCAGACGTTGCCGATGTCGGTCGAGACCATCGCGCCCTGCGGCATCGCCCGCTCCAGCTCGTGCAGCATCTGGCGCGGGTGCATGAACTTCGAGTCCTTGGAGACGGCCAGCGAGAACGGATCGCGCTCGTGTGTCCACGCGCCCAGTTCCTTTTCCCAGTCATTCTTTTCGGCTGCAATGCGCTGCGAGCGCTCGGCCTTGTTCGCAGTGCACGCGAGCGGGCGTCCGGCGAGACGTTCGATCAGCGCCAACGCTGCGGACTTCGCATCGCCATTGATGCCAACGGAGATCGGCTTGACCAGCCCCAGCATCTTCGCATCGACGTCGACCTGGATGATCTTGGCGCTGGCCGGCCAGTAGTCGAGGCCGTGCTGCGGCAGCGTGCCGAACGGCCCGAGCCGTGTGCCGAGCGCCAGCACCACGTCGGCCTGCGAGATCAGCTTCATCGCGGCCTTGGAGCCCTGGTAGCCGAGCGGACCGCACCAGAGCTCGTGCGAAGCCGGGAACGAGTCATTGTGCAGGTAGCTGTTGCAGACGGGCGCGTGCAGCAGTTCGGCGAGTTGCACCGCTTCCTTCGTGCCCTCCGCGAGGATGACGCCGCCGCCCGCCAGGAGGACGGGGAACCGCGCGGCCGCCAGCAGCACTGCCGCTTCATCCAGTGCCCTGCCATCGCCTGGTCCGCGACCGATGCGCATCGGCGGCGCGATCACTGCATTGCATTCGCCGTAGAAGTAGTCGCGCGGGATGTTGAGCTGCGCCGGTCCCATCTCGAGCATGGCGCGGTCGAAGCAGCGGGCCGCGATCTCGGCCATGCGCTTCGGGTTGTTCACGTGGCCCTGGAACTTCGTGATCTTCGAGAAGATCGGCAGCTGTTCCGTTTCCTGGAAACCGCCCAGCCCCATCGTCATGGAGCCCGTTTCCGGCGTGATGAACACGACCGGCGAATGCGCCCAGTACGCGGCTGCGATGGCCGTGACGAAATTGGTGATGCCGGGGCCGTTCTGGGCGATGCACACGCCGTGGCGACCCGAGGCGCGGGCATAGCCGTCCGCCATGTGCGCCGCGCCCTGCTCGTGTGCGACGGGAATGAAGCGGATGCCGGCAGCCGGGAAGATGTCGAGAGCATCCATGTAGGCCGAGCCGACGATGCCGAAGACTTCGGCGACGCCATTGGCAGCCAGCGTCTCGACCAGGGCTTCCGAGGGGGTCATGCGCTGCGCGCCGGGATTGCCGCTCACGTTCTTCTCCTTCGACAACTCTTCATTCTCCGGGAGGTCGTTCACCTCGTCATCGTGATCTGCCGAAGCCCCTGCGGGTCGGCGCGCTGCTTCTGGCACGTACGACGATGGGCGAGCCCGGACGCGGCCCATTGTGTCGACGTGCTCGGAACGCTCTATCAGGACCGCGGCGGGATCCAGCCCGGTGGCGGCGATTCGCCGCTGACGTCGGGCGTAACTACCGCGGTCCAGGTCGGATCTGCGTCGAGCTTCCGCATCGTTTCGGCAATCGCCGGACCGCTCCCCGGAGCGCTGCGAGGTTTGCTCGAGGTACGCGAGCACGTCGTCAGCAGGAGCACCAGTTGCACTGCGACGGTGCACGTTGACCGGGTCACGCACCAGTTTGGGCTGCCAATCTCGATGTTGACTGAATTTGATCTTGATTTGCTGTCACAGTTGCGCGATTTCCGTGCGGTGGCATAATTGGTGCATTCCGATTGCGCTCACAAACAACGCTTCAGGGCCGTCGCGGCGAGCGACCCTAAGCACCCCATTCGCTGCACGAATTCATCAGGAGATTCCATGAGCACCGGCGCTGACGTCCTCAAGCTGATCGAGGAAAAGGGCATCAAGTACGTTGACCTCCGCTTCACCGACACGAAGGGCAAGGAACAGCATGTGACCGTGCCGACCCGTGTCGTCGACGATGCT
>Ga0224500_10001293_pt1 | contig 15095 bp, 14 predicted proteins | sample SF_Oct11_sed_USG_FD_168126 | JGI IMG/M metagenome (GOLD analysis project Ga0224500, IMG submission 168126) | Sediment microbial communities from San Francisco Bay, California, United States - SF_Oct11_sed_USGS_4_1 | ecosystem: Environmental > Aquatic > Marine > Sediment | place: USA: California... | reverse complement strand
CGGCTACTCCTCGTCTTCGTCGCCGGCCAGGCCGAGAATCTGCGCGGGGTTGTTGTCGAGTCCGGCCGGCCACCAGGTCTGCCTGTCCAGCCCGTCCTCGCGGAACGCGGCAATCGATGCCTGGGTGCCGGGCGACAGCAGATAGGCCTCGAGCGCCCTGGCGCCCGCGGTATTGACGCCCGGGTACTTCTCGGCATTCACGACGATCGTCGCCATGAGGCGCTGAAAGAGCGGTGTCTGCCACACCATGACTTCGAGACGGGAGTCATTCCTGCGGCGGTAACGCTCGAAGGGAAACGAGCCCCAGAGCGTGTACGCTCCCGTGTCCTCTGCGAACTTCATTGCGCGTCCCTTCGACTGGCGCCCCTCGACGTACCACGCACCGCGCTCGGGATGGCCGGCACCGGCGAGCAGCAGTTCGGATAGATAGCGCCCGACCGGATACGAAGGGGCAACGTAGGGCGAGCGGGTGGCCACGATCCGCCGCATCGCCTCGACCGGATCCGTCAGGCCGCGAATCTTCGCCGGATCGTTCCGCGGCCCCACCAGCACGGACTGGTTGGAGAACACGGGCCTCGGGAAGGCGCCATTGCCGCTGGCGACGAACTGCTCCACCGGCGCCTTGCCGTAGTGGGAGATGAGCAGGTCCGCCTGACCCTGTTCCGCCTGGTCATAGACGTCGTTGCCACTGTAGACCTCGACCCGGTAGCCGGTCTGCTTCTCGAACTCCGGTAACAGCGAGGCCAGCAGGCCGGACTGCTGGGGCGCATTGACGACGGCAAGCCGGACGACGGGCGGCGCGCCCTCGGCGTCGGCGGCGCCACCCACGACCGGGAGGGCCGGAATGACGGACAGAGCGAGGCAGGCCAGCGCCCGTGCGGAGATACAAGGCATTGCTGAGTTCACGATGTCTCCGTCCAGGCCGTCGAATGTCGTGGTCCGTCAATCCGACGCGCACGTATCTCTGTCGCAAGCCCGGGCCGGCGGGCGTCGGTCATTCCACGGACACCGGGTATGGATCGCCGGCCCGCTCCCCGGCCGCAACGAACCGCGTGATGCCCGCGCCGTCGACGCTGCGTTGCAGTGCGCCCCGGGTGTACAGGTAGTTCAGGTGCGCGACCGCCTCGCCGATGGCCAGCAGGCGATGGAATCCGCGCGGAACGCGACGGAACATCGTCGGCAGCACCTCGAATGCGGTGCGGGGTTCGGTGCAGAAGCCGAGGATCGCGTCGAGTTGCTCCCGATGGTGTGCCGTCAGGTCGGCCAGTCGGCGGTGCAGTCCCCGGAACGGTCGCCCGTGCGACGGCAGCACGAGCGTATCGGCATCGCAGGACGCCAGCCCGTCGAGCGACGACAGGAATTCGTGCAGCGGGTTCGCCTCCGGTGCGGACGACAGCACGCTGACGTTCGGTGAAATGCTCGGCAGCACCTGGTCGCCGCTGATCAGCAGTCGCCGGTCCGCATCGTGCAGGCACAAGTGACCCCGGCAGTGCCCGCCGGTCTCCACGACCGTCCAGCGGCCCAGCCCTGCCGCGATCGTGTCGCCATCCAACGGACTCGCGGCCAGCGCCGGCAAGCCGCCGAACCACTTCCGGTGGTCGCCGCGGGTCGGCGACGCGCCCGGCGCCACGTCCACCCCGTGGGCCTGCAGGAATTCCCGGATGCGCGCGGCGAGTGCCGCCGGATCGGTCTGCAGGAACTCGCCGGCCGACCGGTGTGCGGACGCCGACATGAGGACATCGGCGCGATGCCGCAGGGCGAGCCACGGCGCCAGCCCCATGTGGTCGGGGTGATCGTGCGTGACGAAGATGCGTCGCAGCGCACGCCCGGCGAGCGCCTGCTCCTCGAGCTGGAGCCAGGCAGCACGGCAGACCTCCTCGGCCATGCCGGTGTCCACCAGCAGCCAGCCTTCCCCGTCCTCCAGCAGCCACACGTTGATGTGGTTGAGCTCCATCGGCAGCGGGATGCGCAACCAGAGCACGCCGTCCGCCACGACCCGCGCAGCACCATTCGCCGGCGGATCGCCCGGCAGGAAGTTGAGTTCATCGGGGGCGGGCGGGAAGACCTCGCCTTCGCGGGTGATCGTGCCGCCGCGCTCGTTCATGGTTCCCGCGCCCGTCGCCGGTGCGGCGGCCGCAGCCGCAGGCCCGCTGCAAACGACAGGATCGCGAGCACGAGCACCGGCAGGTTGCCGAAGCGCGCATACGGCGTGACCCCGACGCGCGGCTCGACCTGGCCGGTGAGGACGGCCGGCTCGAACTGCGCCAGCTGGCCGAGCACGGTGCCGTCGTGCGCGATCAGCGCCGTCACGCCGTCGTTGGCGGCCCTCAGCATCGGTCGACCGGTCTCGAGCGCGCGCATCCGGCTGATGTCGAGGTGCTGGTGCGGCGCGGTCGAATCCCCGAACCAGGCGTCGTTGGTGACATTGACGAGCAGCGTCGAGCGGCGCGCCAGGGCCAGCTGCTCCGAGGCGTAGGCGTCCTCGTAGCAGATCGTTGGTGCCAGCCTTTCGCCGCCGGCCACCAGCGGATCCTGATCGCGCGGCCCGGATTCGAAATCCGAGTACGGCAGGTTCATGAGTCGCAGCCACTCGCGCACCGCCGCGGGCACGGGGAAGAACTCGCCGAAGGGAACGAGGCGCCGCTTGTAGTACCACTGCTCGCTGCCGGAGAACGCCGCCATTGCGTTGTAGTACGCGCCCGTCTGCTCGTCGCGCCGCAGCAGGCCCATCACCACGTCGGAACCACGCGCACGTGCCGCGGCATGCAGGGACTCGAGGTAGCCGCGGATGTCGCGCTCCAGCGCCGGCAGCGCGGCCTCCGGCCAGACGATGATGTCGGCGCCGAGGTGTGGCGCGGTGAGGTCGGCATACAGGGACAGCGTCCGCTCGCGCTGGCCAGCCTGCCACTTCATCGACTGCGGCACCGCGCCCTGGACCAGGGCGACGGACACGCGCGTGCCTCGCGGCGCGGTCCACTCGATCCGCTCGAGGGCGGAGCCGGCGAGCCACGTGCCGGCGATCACCGCGCAGGCGGCGATGCGCCCGGCACGACGGCCGAGCACCAGCATCACCAGTGCACCCGCCATGAGCGCAGCGGCGAAGCTGACCCCGTAGATACCGGCGAGCGGAGCGTAGCCACGCAGGCCCGTGTCGAGCTGGCTGTAGCCGAGCGCGAGCCACGGGAAGCCGCTGAGGAACCAGCCCCGGAACCACTCGACCAGCACCCAGCCGGACGGCAGCAGCAGCAGCCAGCGCAGTGCCCCCGGCTCGCCGCCCCAGCGCGCCACCACGTGGCCGAGCAGCGCGGTGTAGCTTCCCATGATCGCGACCAGCCCCAGCATCAGGAACGCCGCGACCCAGACCGGCGCCTGCCCGACCAGGTGGATGCTGTGATACAGCCAGTAGGTGCCGGCGAGGAAGGTGCCGCCGGTGAACAGGAAACCGCGCCACGCAGCCGCGCGCGGCGACGCACCGTGCCAGAGCAGGAACAGCAGCGCCGGGCAGAGGACGGCGAGCGGCGCGAATCCGGTCGGGGCGAATGCGGCTGCGAGTGCGACGCCGGCGGGCAGTGCGACCCAGTGCCCGGACCGGGAGAGAAAGTCGAGAACCTGTTGCATGGGCATTGCGGCTCGCCACCCGCGCGGCGGCGCGGCGCCAGCCGTGGCGCCGTTCAATCGGCTCCGGCCGGCTTCAAGTCGACGTCGCGGGGAGTGGTCACCCGCAGCGTCTCGATGCGACGCCGGTCCGCACGCACGACCTTGAGTTCGAGGCCGCCGATCTGGATGGCCTCGCCGCGCCGCGGCATGCGCCCGAGTTCGTGGAGCACCAGCCCGCCGATCGTGTCGAACTCCTCGTCCGAGAACCGCGTGCCGAAGGTGGAATTGAACTCGTCGATGCGGGTCAGCGCCGGTACCGTGAAGGTGCGCTCGCCCTCGCGACGGATCTCCTCTCCCTCGTCCACGTCGTACTCGTCGCCGATCTCGCCGACGATCTGTTCGAGGACGTCCTCGATGGTGAGCAGCCCGGAGACGCCGCCGTACTCGTCGACGACGATCGCCATGTGGTTGTGGGCGACGCGGAACTCCTTCAGCAGCACGTTCAGCCGCTTGCTCTCCGGGATGAACACCGCGGGGCGGAGGCACTCGCGGATGTCGAACTGCCCCTTTTCCTCCTGCGCGAAGTAGCGCAGCAGGTCCTTCGCGAGCAGGATGCCGGCAACCTCGTCGCGGTCCTCGCCCACGACCGGGAAGCGCGAGTGGCCGGACTCGATCACGACCGGCAGGATCTGCTCGGGCGAGTCGTCGCGGTGCACCACGACCATCTGCGAGCGAGGCACCATGACGTCGCGGACCTGGATCTCCGAGACCTCCAGCACGCCCTCCAGCATTGCCAGCACGTCGGCGTCGATCAGGCCACGGTCGCGGGCGTCCGCCAGCACGTCGGCCAGTTGCTCGAGGTCACGCGGCTCGCCCGACAGCGATTCCACCAGCCGCCTAAGCCAGCTCCCCGACGAAGCGGGATGATCTTCACTCATGTATTGCGTCAGGTGACCGGTCGATAGGGATTCTGATACCCGAAACCACTGAGGATTTCCACCTCGAGGCGCTCCATGGCCCGGGCCTGCCGGGCAGACGCGTGGTCGAAGCCGTGCAGGTGGAGCATCCCGTGGACCACCATGTGTGCCCAGTGTGCCGCTGGGATCTTGCCCTGGACCCGGGACTCGGCGGCCACGACCGGAGCGCAGATCACGAGGTCGCCGAGCAGCCCCTCGTGCGCGCGCTCGGCGTCGGACGCGGGGAAGGACAGTACGTTGGTCGGCGCGTCCTTGCCCCGGTAGTCGCGGTTGAGCCGCCGGCCGGCCGCGGCGCCGACGACCCGGATGCACACGCGATCGCCCCGGGGCCTTTCCCGGCGGCGGCCGTTCGCGCCCGCGGACACGGCCCCCCGGTGTGCAGCCATCGCCCAGCGGCGCAGGGCGCCGTCGGTGGGAACCCAGGGACGGCGTGCCGCGTACTGCGTCTCGACGCGGAGCGGCGTCGCGCGCGCAGCGTCCCTCACCCCTCGCCTCCGGTCTCCGGAGATTCGCGTTCGTACGCCTGCACGATCCGCTGCACCAGCGGATGGCGCACCACGTCGCGCGCACTGAAAAACGAGAACGCGACGCCCTCGACGCCACGCAGCACCTCGATCGCGTGCCGCAGGCCGGAGCGCTGCTGCCGCGGCAGGTCCACCTGCGTGATGTCGCCGGTCACGACCGCCTTCGAGCCGAAGCCGAGTCGCGTCAGGAACATCTTCATCTGCTCGACGGTGGTGTTCTGGGCCTCGTCGAGAATGATGAAGGAGTCGTTCAGCGAGCGACCGCGCATGAAGGCGAGCGGCGCCACCTCGATCACCTGCCGCTCGGCGTTGCGCGCCACCCGGTCGAATCCCATCATCTCGTAGAGCGCGTCGTACATCGGTCTCAGGTAGGGATCGACCTTCTGGGCCAGGTCGCCCGGCAGGAACCCGAGGCGCTCGCCCGCCTCGACGGCGGGTCTCACGAGCACGATCCGGCGCACGGCACCCGAGTGCAGGGCCTCGACGGCACTCGCGACGGCGAGGTAGGTCTTGCCCGTGCCGGCCGGTCCGATGCCGAAGGTGAGGTCGTTCGCGCGGATGTTGTCGAGGTACTGGCGCTGGTTCTCCCCGCGGCCCCGGATGCCACCGCGCTGCGTCTGGACGACGACGTCCCCCCCGCCGCGCGCCGGCGCTCCCGCCGTCGGAAAACCGAGCTCCTGCACGCACAGGTGCACGCGCTCGGGAGACATGGGCTCGCTCGCCGAGAGCTCGAACATGCGCGACAGCACGGCGTGCGCGCTGTCCACGATCCCGGGCGGGCCGAAGACCTGCAGCTGGTGGCCGCGCCGGCGCACTTCGACACCGAGGCGCTCCTCCACGTGCCGCAGGTTCTGCTCCATGGGTCCCGCGAAACTGCCGAGGCGCGCATTGTCGGCCGCTTCGAGCGAGAGTTCGCGCACCTCGACCTGGGCGGTCAAGCGATGCTCCGCTCGCGCTCGGCCAGGCGTCCGCGCAGGGAATTTGGCAGCGCCTCGGTGACGACCACGTCCACGAAGCGACCGATCAGCGAGGACGGGCCGTCGAAATTCACCCAGCGATTGTTCTCGGTGCGACCCGCGAGCTGCCGCGCGTCCTTCCTGGACGGTCGCTCGACGAGCACGCGCTGCCGCGAACCGACCATCGCGCGACTGATGGCCAGGGCCTGCCCGTCCACGCGCGCCTGCAGGCGCTCGAGGCGCGCCTGCTTGACGGCGTGCGGCAGGTCGTCCGGCAGCGACGCGGCCGGCGTTCCCGGCCGGCGGCTGTAGATGAAACTGTAGCTCTGGTCGAAGCCGATCTCGGCGATGAGATCCATGGTGGCTTCGAAGTCGCGCTCGGTCTCGCCCGGGAACCCGACGATGAAGTCCGACGAGAGGCTGATGTCCGGGCGTGCCGCGCGCAGCCGGCGGATCTTCTGCTTGTACTCGAGCACCGTGTGGCCGCGCTTCATCAGCGCCAGCACGCGGTCCGAGCCGCTCTGGACCGGCAGGTGGAGATACGCCGCGAGCTGCGGCACGTCGCGATAGGCCTCGATGAGGCTGTCGCGGAATTCGACGGGATGCGAGGTGGTGAAGCGGATGCGCTCGATGCCCGGCACGTCCGCCACGAAATAGATCAGGGCCGCGAGATCCGCCCGGCCGTTGCCGTCGAGTTCTCCCTGGTAGGCGTTGACGTTCTGGCCGAGCAGTGTCACCTCGCTCACGCCCTGCGCGGCGAGCCCGCGGACTTCGCCCATCACCTGGGCGACCGGACGGCTCACTTCCTCGCCGCGCGTGTACGGGACGACGCAGAACGTGCAGTACTTGCTGCAACCCTCCATGATCGACACGAAGGCGGTCGCGCCCGAGGCGCGTGGCTCGGGCAGCCGGTCGAATTTCTCGATCTCGGGAAAGCTGACGTCGACGACGGCCCGCCCATGTTTCCGGAGCCGCCCGATCATCTCCGGCAGGCGATGCAGCGTCTGCGGGCCGAACACGAGGTCGACGAACGGTGCGCGCGCCGTGATGCCGTCGCCTTCCTGGCTGGCGACACAACCGCCGACGCCGATCAGCACGTCCGGCCGGGCCTGCTTCAGGAGCCGCCACTGGCCGAGCAGCGAGAACACCTTTTCCTGGGCCTTCTCGCGGACCGAGCAGGTATTGAGCAGCAGCAGGTCCGCCGCCGCCGGATCGTCGGTCGGCTCGTAGCCACCGAACGCCCGCAGCACGTCCGCCATGCGTGCGGAGTCGTACTCGTTCATCTGGCAGCCGAAGGTCTTGACGTATACGCGTGGCATCGTGCGCGAGCCGGCGGCGCTCCCACGCGCCGGCGGGCCGCTCCTAGAAGGGAATGTCGTCGTCGAAGGCGTCGTCGGCCGGCGGCGGGGCCGCCCCGCGCTCACCCGCACCCGCGGCGCGCGGTTCGCCGCGCGGCTCGGACCGCGACTCGGTGCCCGCACCGCCGCCCGCGCGGCCGCCGAGCATCTGCATCTCGTTGGCGATGATCTCGGTCGTGTACCGGTCCCGACCCTCCTTGTCCTGCCACTTGCGCGTGCGGATGCGCCCCTCGATGTAGACCTGCGACCCCTTGCGGAGGTACTCCGCCGAAATCTCGGCGAGCCGGTCGTACATGACGATGTTGTGCCACTCCGTCTGCTCGCGCTGCTCGCCCGTCTGCTTGTCCTTCCAGCTTTCGGAAGTGGCGATGCTGAAGTTGGTGACGGCCTTGCCGCTCGGCATGTAGCGCGTCTCCGGGTCCTTGCCGAGGTTGCCGACGAGGATGACTTTGTTGATTCCGCGTGCCATGGCACCTACCCGCGTGTTGAGAAACGAGATCTTACGGCACCCGGCTGCCCGGGCGGAAACGCCTTGATCAGCCGCGTTCGCCTGGAAATGGGCTCACCGCGGGGCCGAGGGCGACGATCGCCGCCCAGGCCAGGGCGATCGCGGCACTTCCCCAGAAAACCCCGGACAGCCCGTAGCGCCCGAGCAGCACGCCGCCCAGGGCGCCGCCGAGGAAGGCCCCCAGGAACTGGGCGGTGGCGAAGATGCCCAGCGCCGCGCCGCGTTCCGCACCGGGCGCCGCCTGCGTGAGCAGCGCGGGCAGGCGTGCCTCGAGGTAATTGAAAGCCGCGAAAAACAGGGTCAGTGCGCCGAGCACGCCCCACAGGTGGCCGTGATCATGGCCGAGCCAGGCCTGTGCGGCGCCGGCCAGTATCACGGCCAGTACGAACAGTGCCCGCGTGCGGCCCGTGCGCTCGGTGGCCAGGATCAGGGGGATCGTCCCGGCGAGCGAGACCCCGAAGACGCCGAGATAGACCTTCCAGTGGCCCGCCGTCGCAATCCCGAGGTCCGTGGCCAGCGCCTGCGGGACCGAGAGGAAGGTGGCCGTCATGATGAAGTGCAGCGCGAATACGCCGGCATACAGCGGGCGCAGCGCCGGACGGCGCAGCAGCTCGAGCAGGGCCGAGAGGGGTCGCGATTCCGCGCCGCCGGTGCGCTCGGGCTCGGGAGGTACGGCCAGGAACAGCAGCGCGAGTCCGCAGCCGGCCATGCCCAGCATGAGCAGGAAGATCCCGGGGACGCCGATCGCGCCGCCGAGCACCGGTCCGAGTACCAGCGCCACGACGAAGGACAAGCCGATGCTGATGCCCACGACGGCCATCGCGCGCGTCCGCACCTCCGGGCGGGTCAGGTCGGCCAGCAGGGCCGTGACCGCGGCGGACATCGCGCCAGCGCCCTGGATGGACCGCGCGACGATGAGTCCCACGACGGAATGCGCGAACGCGCCGACCAGCGAGCCTGCCGCGAACAGCAGCAGCCCGATCGTGATGAGCGGTTTGCGGCCGTAGCGGTCCGACCAGCGGCCAAACGGGATCTGCAGCAGGGCCTGCGTCAGGCCATACGCGCCCATGGCCAGCCCGAGCAGTTCCGGCGTGTAGTCCGGCAGCTCGCGCGCGTGCAGCGCCAGCACCGGCAGCAGCAGGAACAGGCCGAGCATGCGGGTGGCGTAGATCGCGGCGAGCGCGCCGACGGAGCGGCGCTCCTGCGGCGAGAGCGCCGGCCGGGGTGTGGAATCTCGTTTTCGGATTGGCTTTGCCTCGAAAGCTCGGCCTATATTAGCAGGCTGATCGTCGTCGCCCGAGTCCCAGATCCCGCCATGGACGTCATTCGCATCCGCGGTGCTCGAACGCACAACCTCCAGGGCATCGACCTCGACCTGCCCCGTGACCGGCTGATCGTCATCACCGGCCTGTCGGGCTCGGGCAAGTCGTCGCTGGCCTTCGATACGATCTATGCCGAGGGCCAGCGGCGCTACGTCGAGTCGCTATCGGCCTATGCGCGGCAGTTCCTCTCCGTGATGGAGAAGCCGGACGTCGACCATATCGAGGGACTGTCGCCGGCCATCGCGATCGAGCAGAAGGCCACCTCGCACAACCCGCGCTCCACGGTCGGGACGGTCACGGAGATCTACGACTATCTCCGCGTGCTCTACGCGCGCGCCGGCGTCCCCCGCTGCCCGCAGCACGGCCAGGAACTCGCGGCGCAGTCGGTCAGCCAGATGGTCGACCAGGTGCTCGCGCTGCCCGAGGGAACGGCCGTGATGCTGCTTGCGCCGGTGGTCCAGGACCGCAAGGGTGAGCACGCCGAGGCGATCGAGCATCTGCGCTCCCAGGGCTTCGTCCGCGCCGTCGTCGACGGCGAGGTCGTCGAACTCGACTCGGCGCCGCGCCTCGAGCCGCGACGTCGACACTCCGTCGATGCGGTGGTGGACCGGCTGCGCGTGCGCCCGGATGCCGCGCAGCGACTCGCCGAGTCGTTCGAGACGGCGCTCGCGCTGTCGCAGGGCGTGGCGCGGGTCTCCTTCCAGGAGGAGCCCGACGGCGCGCCGCTGGTGTTCTCGAACCGCTATGCCTGCACGGCCTGCGGCTACAGCCTGGCCGAACTCGAGCCGCGCCTGTTCTCCTTCAACAACCCGAGCGGCGCCTGCGGCACCTGCGGCGGGCTGGGCCTGCAGCAGTACTTCGATCCGGCCCGGGTCGTGGTGAACCCGGCGCTGTCGCTCGCGGGCGGGGCCGTGCGCGGCTGGGACCGGCGCAATGCGTATTACTTCCAGCTGATCCAGTCGCTGGCGCGACATTACCGCTTCGACATCGAGACGCCGTGGAGCGACCTGCCCGAGGCGGTCCGGCACGTGCTGCTCTGGGGCAGCGGCGACGACCGGATCGAGTTCCGCTATTTCGACGCGCGCGGCGGCAGCACGCGCCGGACCCACGCGTGGGAGGGCATCCTGCCCAACCTCGAGCGGCGTTATCGCGAGACGGAGTCGCCGACGGTGCGCGAGGAACTCGGCAAGTACCGGGGCACGCGCGCCTGCGCCGACTGCGGGGGCAGCCGGCTCAACCAGGCCGCGCGGAACGTGTTCGTCGGCGGACGCACGCTGCCCCAGGTGGCGGCCCTGCCGATCGCCGGGACCATGGCCCACTTCACGGACCTGCGCGTCGAGGGCTGGCGCGGCGAGATCGCCAGCCGACTGGTCCGCGAGATCACCGACCGCCTCAGGTTCCTGATCGACGTCGGACTCGACTACCTGTCGCTCGACCGCAGCGCCGAAACGCTCTCCGGCGGCGAGGCGCAGCGCATCCGGCTCGCCAGCCAGATCGGTTCGGGACTGGTGGGCGTGATGTACATCCTCGACGAGCCGTCGATCGGCCTGCACCAGCGCGACAACCAGCGGTTGCTCGACACGCTCACGCGCCTGCGCGACCTCGGCAACACCGTGCTGGTGGTCGAGCACGACGAGGACGCTATCCGGCAGGCCGACCACGTGGTGGACCTCGGTCCGGGCGCCGGCATCCACGGCGGGCGCATCGTCGCGCAGGGGACGCCCGCCGAGGTCGAGGCGACGCCCGACTCGCTGACCGGCCAGTACCTGAGCGGGCGCCGGTGCATCCCGGTCCCGCCGGTGCGTACGCCGCCCCAGCCGGGCCGGTCGCTCGGCATCGTGGGCGCGAGCGGCAACAACCTGCAGGACGTCTCGGTGACGATTCCACTCGGGCTGCTGACCTGTGTGACCGGCGTGTCCGGGTCGGGCAAGTCGACGCTGGTCATCGACACGCTCTATCGGCACGTCGCCGCGGCGCTGCACGATTCGGGCACCGATGCGGCACCCTGCCGGGCCGTGGAAGGCCTCGAGCAGATCGACCGCGTGATCGACATCGACCAGAGCCCCATCGGGCGAACGCCGCGCTCGAATCCCGCGACCTACACCGGCCTCTTCGGGCCGATCCGCGAGCTGTTCGCGGAGGTGCCCGAGTCCCGTGCGCGCGGCTACGATCCGGGCCGCTTCAGCTTCAACGTGCGCGGCGGGCGCTGCGAGTCCTGCGAGGGCGACGGCGTCATCAAGGTCGAGATGCATTTCCTGCCCGACGCCTACGTGACCTGCGACGCCTGCCGCGGCATGCGCTACAACCGCGAGACGCTCGAGATCCGCTACAAGGGGCGCAACATCCACGAAGTGCTGGAGATGACCGTCGAGGATGCGGCCGTCTTCTTCCGCAACGTCCCGGCGCTCAGCTCGCGGCTCAGGACGATGCTCGACGTCGGGTTGTCCTACATCCGGCTGGGTCAGAACGCCACCACGCTGTCGGGCGGCGAGGCGCAGCGCATCAAGCTCGCGCGGGAACTCGCCAAGCGCGCGACCGGCCGGACGCTCTACATCCTCGATGAGCCGACCACCGGGCTGCACTTCCGCGACATCGAGCAGCTGCTCGCCGTGCTGCTGCGGCTGCGTGACGAAGGCAACACCATCGTCGTGATCGAGCATAACCTCGATGTGATCAAGACGGCCGACTGGGTGATCGACCTCGGCCCCGAGGGTGGGGCGGGCGGCGGGCGCATCGTCGCGGAAGGCACCCCGGAGACCGTCGCTGCCGTGCCCGGGTCGCACACCGGCCAGTATCTCGCGCGGACGCTGGATCGGGCGGCCAGACCGGCCAGGGGCGGCCGGCGAACGGCCTAGGTCGGATCGCTCACCGGGCACCGCCAGCGGACCGGGGTCCCGTGCGGAAGCGGTGACAGACTTCACCGGCCTCGCGGGTCTCGGCGTAGCGGCCCGCGGTGTGACGGGAGATCACGCGGCGCCAGAATCCCAGGGCCGCGCGGTTGTACTCGTCCTCGAGCACTTCCCAGTCGCCAGCGAACCGGGCGAACAGCAGCTCGACGGCGGCGGCGCCGACGCCGCGGCGGCGCGACGACGCGACGACGAAGAACTCGGCCATGCGGAAATCGGCAGTGCGGCGCGGGAAGTCGGCAGGTCGCGAGACGAGTGCGAACCCGACACGCGTCCCGTTCGAGAGGATGACGAAGGGATGGGCAGCTGGATCATGGAACCAGCCGGCGAGGAATTCGTCCTCGCGCGCCGGCCATTCGCCGAGCGCCGGGAACAGGCCGGACTTCGAAACGGAGAGTTCGGACAGGTAGTCGCGGTAGACCGCGCGGATCCAGGCGCGATCTTCGTCGGCGTCTCGTGCGTCGCGGAGCGTGACGGGCACGGCTTGGGCCAGCCTCCTGGCGACGAGTTCAGGCCCCCGGGGGCCGGTTGACCGGTGGCAACCGAGGGTCGGGCGGGCCCCGGTCGGAGCCCGCCCACCCGTTCAGTTCAGGCGGACAGCCAATTACTTGGCGGCTTCCTGGATCGCCTCGCCGGTCTTCTCGACGGCCTCGCCGGTCGCTTCGACCGCATCGCTCGCGGTCTCGGCAACGGCGTCGCCCGCCTCGGCGACCGCATCGCCGGCAGCAGCGGCGGCATCGGCAGTGGCGTCGACGGCCGCGGCGCCCGCGTCCATCACGGCATCACCGGCGGCAGCGGCAGCGTCGCCAGCGGCGTCGACAGCGTCACCGGCAGCGGCGGCAGCGGCGGCAGCCTCTTCCTTCGCCGCCTCAATGGCGGGCTCCTTCTTGGCGCAGCCAGCAAGGATCAGGGCGGCCAGCGCGGCGGCAAGTGCAATCTTCGTGTTCATGGACAAATACCCCAGAATGGTTTCAGGAATGACGATCAAACTTCAGCCAACCAGCCGGCATCGGCTTGCGCCGCACGCCGCGGTGATTGTGCAGGCGCAATTCTAGGCTGGCGGCCCGGCGACGCGAGACCCGGAACTGTCTCCGAATGGCGACAATCCCGGCTCTTCGGCAAGATGTCCGGCATCAGTGCCGATCAATCAGGGGCAGAACATGCAGGACGACATCGACGCGGGCTTCGGCAAGCACGTTGCGGAAATGCGACGCCGGGCGGACGAGGCGTTGCGGGTGAGCGGCCTCGACGGCGTGGTGATCCACTCGGGGCGGGCACGCTACGCGTTCCTGGACGACCGCCCGTACCCGTTCGTCGTGAACCCGCACTTCAAGCACTGGGCGCCCGTGACGGACGCGCCGGACAGTTTCATCGCCTACCGTCCGGGCGACCGGCCGAGACTCTGCTTCCACCAGCCCGCCGACTACTGGCACCGGCCGCCGGTCCTGCCAGGCGGCGCGTGGCAGGCCGAGTTCGACGTGAGCATCGTGCGCGCACCTGCCGACGCGCGGCCGTTGCTCGGGCTCGAGCGAGGTCGTATCGCCTGGATCGGCGAACCGCAGGCCGACTTCGAGGACTGGGGTTTCGCGGCGGTCAATCCGCCGGCGCTGCTGTCCTGGCTGCACTATTTCCGGGCCGTCAAGACCGGCTACGAGCTCGACTGCATGCGGCGTGCCTCGGCGATGGGCGCGCGTGGCCACGTTGCGGCACGCGATGCCTTCCAGGCGGGTGCCTCCGAGTTCGAAGCGCACCTTGCCTACTGCTCAGCGGCCGACGCTCGCGACGACGATCTGCCCTACGGCAACATCATCGCCTACGACGAAGGCGCGGCCGTCCTGCACTACCAGCACCTCGACCGCCGCCGCGACCGGCCCCGACGATCGTTCCTCATCGACGCCGGAGCCCAGTACCGTGGTTACGCCTGCGACATCACGCGCACCTGGGCCGGCGGCGCCGGCGAATTCGCGGACCTCGTCCGGGCGATGGACGACCTGCAGCGCCGGCTGTGCGCAGGCGTCCGCGCGGGCCGGGACTACCGCGAGGTGCACCTCGACGCGCACCGGGCGATCGGGCAGTTGCTCCGTGACGGCGGTCTGATCCAGTGCGATGCCGAGACCGCCGTGTCCGAGCACGTCACGAGCGTGTTCTTCCCGCACGGCATCGGGCACCTGCTCGGCCTGCAGGTGCACGACGTCGCGGGACTCGCCGGCGACGTGCAGGGCAGCGAGATCCCGCGCCCGCCCGGGCATCCGTTCCTGCGGCTGACACGCGTGCTCGAGCCCGGCTTCGTGGTCACGATCGAGCCGGGGATCTATTTCATCGACCTGCTGCTGGACGCGGCGCGCGCGGACCATCGTCGGCAGCACATCCGCTGGGACGCCGTCGACCGGCTGCGGCCCTATGGCGGCATCCGCATCGAGGACGACGTCGTCTGCACGGACGCCGTGCCGGAGAACCTCACGCGCGACGCCTTTGCCGCGCTCGACTGAAGGGATCGACCGCTCAGCCCTGCTTCTTCAGCAGGTCGCGGATCTCGGTGAGCAGCGCGACGTCGGCCGGAGGCGCCGCGGGCGCCGCCGCCGGGGGCGGGGTCTTGAGCCGGTTGATGGCCTTGATGGCCATGAAGATCGCGGCGGCGATGATCAGGAAGTCGAAGACGGACTGCAGGAAGGACCCGTACTTGAGCAGGATCGCTTCCCCGTTGGGCCCGGACCCGAGGTCGAACGCGAGATCCGTGAAGTTCACGCCGCCGATGATCCGGCCGAGCAGCGGCATCACGACGTCGCCGACCAGCGACGAGACGATCTTGCCGAAGGCCGTGCCGATGACGACGCCGACCGCCATGTCGACGACGTTCCCCTTCATCGCGAATTCCTTGAACTCAGTGATCAGGCTCATCTGCTGCCTCCCGGCGATCTGCCGCCGTTACCCACGAGCGGATAATTCC
>Ga0224500_10001291_pt1 | contig 15117 bp, 12 predicted proteins | sample SF_Oct11_sed_USG_FD_168126 | JGI IMG/M metagenome (GOLD analysis project Ga0224500, IMG submission 168126) | Sediment microbial communities from San Francisco Bay, California, United States - SF_Oct11_sed_USGS_4_1 | ecosystem: Environmental > Aquatic > Marine > Sediment | place: USA: California... | reverse complement strand
ATCAGGAGTCCCACGCGGATGATCCGCGTACTGCGGCGCATGCACCAGTTCGACATACTCGGCCGCTACATTCCCGCTTTTGGCCGCATTGTCGGCCAGATGCAGCACGATCTGTATCACGTTTACACCGTGGACGAGCACATCCTCAAGGTCCTGCGCAACATGCGCCGGTTTGCCGTGCCGGAACTCGCACATGAATTTCCGTTGTGCAGCCGGCTGATGAGTGAATTCGACAAGCCGGAACTGCTCTACCTCGCCGCATTGTTCCATGACATCGCCAAAGGCCGTGGCGGTGACCATTCCGAACTGGGCAAAGTGGATGCCTATCGATTTTGCAAGGCTCATGGACTGTCACCGGCAGACTGCGATCTGGCCGCGTGGCTGGTGGAACAGCATCTGGTCATGTCCGCCACTGCGCAGAAACAGGATCTGACGGATCCAGGCGTGATCGACGCTTTTGTCGATCGAGTAGGTGACGAACGCCACCTGGTCGCGTTATATCTGCTCACCGTAGCCGACATCCGCGGCACCAGTCCCAAAGTATGGAATGCATGGAAAGCACAGTTACTGGAAAATCTGTTCAACGCTACCCGCAGCAAGCTTGCCGGTGATACCAGTGCGAGGGAGGACGGGCAGCGCGGACGCCAGGAAGATGCCATGGCGCGTCTGCGCCTTTACGCGATTCCCGAAGCTGCGTACCAGAAATTCTGGCAGCAGCTCGATACCGCCTATTTCCTGCGCCACGACGCGCAGGAAATAGCCTGGCATACGCGCCAGCTTTACAAGCTGGTCGATTCCCCGGTGCCGATCGTCAGGGCGAGGCTGTCGCCCATCGGCGAGGGTTTGCAGATCATGGTTTACACCGTCGACCAGAAAGAGCTATTTTCGCGCATCTGCAGTTTTTTCGAGCGCATCAGTTTCGGTATTTACGAGGCCCGGATCCACACCACGCGCCACGGTTATGCGCTGGACACGTTCCATATCCAGGACGCCACCAGCCGTCAGCACAGTTACCGCGATCTGATCAGTTATATCGAATATGAACTGGCAGACAAGCTGGCAAAGAAAGAGCCCCTTCCCGCCCTGACCAAACCGCGCTTGAGCCGGCAATTGCGGCACTTTCCGATCACGCCCGAGGTTGATATTCAGACCGATGAGCGCGGTACCTACCGCATACTTTCCATCGTCGCCGGCGACCAGACCGGCCTGCTGTCGCGCATATCCCGGATTCTGGCCGCTTTTGACATCAACCTGCACTCGGCGAAAATCAGCACCCTCGGCGAGCGTGCTGAAGATACGTTTGTTGTCAGCGGTGACGCCTTCAAAAATCCGAAAACCACTGTTCAGTTCGAGAGTGAACTGCTGAACCAGCTGCGCGTGTAAATCTCGCGGACAGAGTCAGTCATCTCCCGGAGGATCCCCGGGAAACAATTCCTCGATAAAACCGAATTTTCGCAAATCGCGAATACGCATTGGATAAAGAATGCCGTCGAGATGATCGCATTCATGCTGTACCACTCGGGCGTGGAATCCATCCACCGTTCGATCGACAAGAGTGCCGTTTTCATCGAATCCCCGGTAACGCAGGCGGCAATACCGCGGCACCAGCCCACGCATTCCGGGCACCGACAGGCAGCCTTCCCAGTCCTCATCCATTTCCATATCCAGCGGCGTGATCACCGGGTTGATCAGCACTGTTTTGGGAACCGGAGCAGCATCAGGGTAACGCGGGTTTTCCGTGACTCCGAAAATGACCACTCGCAAACCGATCCCGATCTGCGGTGCAGCCAGTCCGGCACCGTTCAGCGCCGACATCGTGTCTTCCATGTCGGCCAGCAGCGCCCGCAATTCCGGTGTGCCATAACGGTCGACAGGACGCGCCTTCTGCAGCAGACGGTCATCCCCCATCCGCAGCACCGGTTTAATCGCCATCAACTGCCTCCAGCTTCGCCAGTATGCGTAGAACTTTTTTCATCGCCGTTGCGGCAACGGCGTCGATTTCCGCAATGGCCACGCCGTGCACGTTGGTGCCGCGTCCCGCGGCGGCATTGACCACCACGGCGAGCATGGCGTAGGCCATATCCAATTCACGTGCCAGCACCGCTTCCGGCATGCCGGTCATGCCGACGATATCGGCACCATCCCGCGCCAGGCGGTCAATCTCGGCCGCGGTTTCCAGCCGCGGACCCTGAGTTGCCGCATACGTGCCGCCATCGCGCAGCGGCACGCCTGCCGCGATGCCGGCCCGCAACAGTTTCAGGCGAATCGCAGCAGAAAACGGCCGGGTGAAATCAACGTGTTTCAACGGATTGGCAACGCCGTCAAAATAGGTCGTTTCGCGTCCGTGAGTGTAGTCAATCAGCTGCTCAGGCACCACCAGAGTTCCAGATTCCAGTTCTGCTGCAATGCCCCCTACAGCGGCAACAGCAATCACGGCAGTTACGCCTTGTGCATGCAGGGCCCAGAGATTGGCGCGGTAGTTAATCCGGTGTGGCGCGATGCTGTGATCAGAACCATGCCGCGGCAAAAACAACAGTTCCTGTCCGTTGAGTCGCCCCAGGCTCAACGCCGACGACGGCTGGCCATAGGGCGTGTCAACGCTAGACTGTTGCACAATCTCCAGACCATCCATGCGGTCAAGACCGCTGCCACCGATAATGCCGAGCATCTACGTAACCGATCGGATCAGTTGTCGTCTTCCGGGGCCAAAGCATACACGGCAGGCAGGTTACGCCACAGTCCCCTGACATCCATGCCGAAGCCGAAAACATAACGATCCGGAACCGTGGTACCGACAAAATCGGCCTCGATCGGTTTTACCCGGTTCAGTCGCTTGTCCGCAAATACTGCAATCAGGACCGCGCCGGCACCTGCAGCCAGCAGGCGGTTACGGATGGCGGCCAGTGTATGGCCTTCATCGAGTATGTCGTCAACGAGCAGTATCGTTCTGCCGCGCGCCGAGGCAGGGACATCGACGCGCCAGTTGAGGGCGCCGCCCTGAGTGCCCGGTCCGTAGCGGGTGGCGTCGACATAATCAAAATCCAGCGGAAATTGCAGCAATGGCAGCAACTGACCCGCAAAAACCACACTGCCGCGCATGACCGCGAGAACCAGCGGACGGCGTGTGGCCAGCGCCCCGGTGACCGCCGTGCAAACACGCAGGACTGCTGCGTTGACCTCGTCCGGTCCGAGTATCAACTCGGCACGGGCAAGCAGCGCCCGCGCATCGGTGTCCATTGACCTCAATAGGTAAAGGTGACCACGTCGTCGTCCATCGCCTGTTCGATCACATAGGCGCCACCAACGGTTTCACCGATTTCGGGAATCAGGTCATCTCCCCAAAGCTCCAGCGTAGGCGTGCAAACCTTGAACTTGACCCCTGCTTCGTGTGCGTCCTTGATGAAATCGTAAACGCATTTCGGCGAACCTTCCTTCACGTACAGATTTTCTGCCACGCCCTTTTTGGCAAGCTCGCCGGCACGGGCGGTGAGTATCATCTCGACTTCAAAGTCCATCGCAGCAGCAACAGTGGCTTGAAAAAACGGCGCGCCGAGTTCAGAGCCGTTTGCCGGATCAGTATTGACCATGATGATCATCAGTTTATTTTTTGCCATATCAGACCTCGTCTTGGTGATGTGGAAAGAATATTAGCACATGATGATATTTGATTGATCGCAGAATTCACCTTGCCGTCCGCCGCAGATAGCGCCGAAACGCCGTCCCGATTTCCGGATGTTTCTTTGCCAATTCCACATTGGCTTCCAGATAACCCAGCTTGCTCCCGCAGTCGAACCGGCGGCCCTGAAACTCATAAGCAAGGACAGTCTCGCGCCGTTGCAGCCGCGCGATGGCATCTGTCAACTGGATCTCGCCGCCGCGGCCGGCTTTGGACCGTTCCAGTTCGGAAAAAATTGCAGGTGTCAGAATATATCGCCCGACCACGCCCAGGCGTGAGGGCGCCTGCGCGGCCGGCGGCTTTTCGACGATGCCGCTGATGACGTGCGGTGACCGCGAGCGCCCCGACACCGCAACCACGCCATAACGGGAGATCTCGGCTTTTGACACCCGCTCGACGGCGATCACGGAACTGCCCTGTGCATGGTGCACGCGTGCCATCTGTGCCAGTACCGGATTCCGCGCGGCAATCAGATCATCGGCCAGCAGCACTGCGAATGGCTCGTTTCCCACTGCGGACCTGGCGCATAGCACCGCATGACCGAGTCCCAACGGCTGTGCCTGGCGGACAAACATGCAGTTGACGCCCCGCGGCAATATGCTGCGCACCTCTGCCAGCAACTTCGACTTCTTCCCTTGCGCCAGCGCCAGCTCAAGTTCCACCGCCTGGTCAAAATGATCTTCGATGGCACGTTTACCCCGGCCGGTAACGAAAATTAGATCCGTAATTCCCGCCGCAACGGCCTCCTCGACCGCGTACTGAATCAGTGGCTTGTCCACCACAGGGAGCATCTCCTTCGGACTTGCCTTGGTCGCCGGCAGAAAACGGGTACCCAGGCCGGCCACCGGAAATACCGCCTTGCGTACGGATGCTTTGTTCAACTAAATCCCCCCAGGTTCATTGTTGTTGCAACAGCGCGATCAGTTGCTGCTCATCGATCACCGCAATACCGAGCGTCTGCGCTTTTTCCAGCTTACTCCCGGCATCACTGCCGGCCACTACAAAATCGGTTTTTTTCGACACGCTGCCGGTTACTTTGCCGCCCGCCGCTTCAATGCGCGACTTTGCGTCTTCCCGGCTCATGCCGGGCAGCGTTCCCGTCAACACGAATGTCTTCCCGGAAAGATTGCCGCCCGATACGCCAGGTCCGGTCGCAACCGTCACACCGTGTTCCATGAGCTGAGCGATGACTTCGCGGTTATGGCTCTGCCCCAGAAAATTGGCGATGCTGCGCATGATCTCGGGACCAACCCCGGCCAGCAGCGGCTCCTCGAGCTCGACGCCCTTCGCGCGCCGCTTCGCGTTCTCCTTCTGCAGGCTTTCTTTCTCTGCGATAAGCGCATCCCAGTCCGTCGTCAAAAGCGCATCCAGGCTGCCGAAATGCGACGCGAGTATGCGCGAGACCTCCTCTCCGACGTGATAGATCCCGAGTGCATAAACGAATCGGGCCAGCGTGGTCTTCCGGCTCGCGTCGATTGCGTGAATCACATTTTCGGCGGATTTTTCCGCCATCCGCTCGAGTCCGGCAAGCTGCTCGGCCTGCAAACCGTAGAGATCGGCCGGAGTTTTCACGAGTTCCTTTTCGACCAGTTGCTCAACGAGTTTTTCACCGAGCCCCTCAATATCCATCGCCCGGCGTGACGAAAAATGGAGCAGCGCCTGTTTGCGCTGTGCCGGACAATACAGTCCGCCGGTGCAGCGGTACGCGGCCTCGCTTTCGATCCGCTCGACCCGGGACTGGCACACCGGGCAGCGTTCCGGCATCGTGAACTCCTGTACCCGCGCCGGCCGTTTTTCGAGAACGACGCGCGCCACCTCCGGAATCACATCGCCTGCGCGCCTTACGACCACGGTGTCACCGATATGGACGTCTTTCGTGCGAACCTGATCGATATTGTGCAGCGTCGCGTTGGTCACGGTCACACCGCCGACAAATACCGGCTGCAGCCGTGCCACCGGTGTCAACGCGCCCGTGCGTCCGACCTGTACGTCGATACCGAGGACCACACTGGTCGCCTCCTCGGCTGGAAACTTGTGCGCAATGGCGAACCGCGGCGCCCGCGCCACATAACCCAGTCGTTGCTGGTGTGCGAGGTTGTTAACCTTGTAGACGACACCGTCTATGTCGTACGGCAGCCCGGCGCGCAATGCGCCCATATGCCGGTAGTACGACAGCAGTTCATCGATCCCGCTGGCCAGAGCGCGCTCCTGAGCCACAAGAAATCCATTTTTATAAATATAATCAATAACTTGAGACAATTTCTCGGGGAGCGCATATCCCTCTGCCGCGCCCAGGCCATAGGCGTAGAAGGTCAGCCTGCGGGTCGCCGTAATGCGCGAGTCCAGTTGCCGCAGGGCGCCAGCCGCGGCATTGCGGGGATTGACGAACAGTTTCTCGCCACGCTGCTGTTGCTGCCGGTTGAGCCGCTCGAAATCGGTACGCAGCATCAGTACTTCACCGCGGATTTCCAGCAACCGCGGTGGATGCCCGATCGGCAGGCGCAGTGGAATCGAGCGTATCGTGCGCAGGTTCACCGTAACGTCTTCGCCGGTATGGCCGTCGCCACGCGTAGCCCCCCTCGCGAGAATTCCGTTCTCGTAAACAAGGCTGATTGCCAGGCCGTCGAATTTGGGTTCGACCGCGTACTCGACGGCACCCACACCCAGCGCTTCGCGCACACGCCGGTCAAACGCCTCTACCTCTGCAGCATCGAACGCATTGTTCAGCGACAGCATCGGCTGTCGGTGCGGCGCCGACTGGAATTCCGCCAATGGCATGCCGCCCACGCGCTGCGTGGGCGAGTCAGCGGTTACGAGTTCGGGGTGCTCGCTTTCAATCTGCTGCAGTTCACGGAACAGCAGATCAAATTCGGCATCCGAAATCAGCGGGTCGTCGAGTACGTAATACGCGTGATTGTGGCGCTCGATTTCCTCCCGGAGGCGGGAAACGCGCTCTGCCAGCGCGTTCCGGGTCATGCGAACAGACGCTGCGCCCGCGGGCTGCCCGCCATGATCTCGTTCGCCGCCATGGCTTCCTGAATACCCGCTAGCTGCGTCTTGATCCGGTCGATTCCCGCAGCCTGCAGGGGTACGCGATTGTCGTCGACGACGAAACCACCCAATGCCTCAGCGAGCATCTGACTTACGCGCGCCATCTCCTCCAGCGCGGCCTCACCATTCGCAACATGCGGCACTTCGAGCAACAAGGTCATGCCCGGTGTCTGCAATGTCGCCAGCCGGTCCGCCGCAAAAGGTTCCGGATCATGATTTTCCATTGTGAACAACGTGCGTCCGCTGTCGTCACGCCGGTAAAACCGGCCGTCCGCTTCCAGTTCAAATCCCGCTTCATCTGCAGCGGCCGCAACCTGTTCTCCCGGAAACGCCGAGCCTTCAGGCGCCACGACATTCAGGCCGATGGCCACGTCCAGTTCGCCACACAGCGCATCAAGCTCGCTGGCCGTCTGCAGGGCACTGGCCGGATCGGCGCTCTCCACGATCGCGTCTTGAACCTCCGCCCAGGATTGCACCGCATCGCAAAATCCGGTCAGTTGTGCCGCGTGGATCGGTCCGCCGCGATCGACCAGTTGAACCAGCGCGAGCAGGCGGTTGCAACCGGCGTCCGCCCCGCCGTGGCCCGCGTTGTACCAGCTTTGCGTGGCCGCATCCCAGAGGAGTATGCGCACCGGTTTGCCAAAGACCGCAATCTTCGAACGTAATTCCTGCAGCGCCGCTGCGGAATAAGGTTTTTTCGATTGAATTATTGCGCTGAATTCAAGTAAGGGATCAGCTTCTTCAACATCTGTAGCCGCGTCCTGCCCGTCGATTTCGTCCCGCTCCGCAGACCCGTTTTCCGCTTCAGCACTCAACCTCGGTTCAATGCGAGGGGCGCCGCTGCCAGGCTTGTCATCCGCGCGTTTCAACAGCACGTCATCGCGGTCTCCATCGAATGCACGCTCGAGCCGCTGTCGCAGCCTGCGCTCCTGCCACCAGTTGAATACATAAACGCCCCCCACCACGAGGATCCCGATTGCGCCCAGTGCGATCTGCAGGTCGCTCATGATGGTTCGGCGGGTTACGCCGCCTCTTCAGTGATTTTGAGGGCTGCCTCGATATCGACGGCGACCACCCGTGAAACGCCCGGCTCCTGCATGGTGATTCCAAGCAGCTGATTGGCGATTTCCATGGTGATCTTGTTGTGGCTGATGAAGACGAACTGCGACTGCTCGGACATTTTCTTGACCAGTTCACAGAAACGACCGGTATTGTGATCGTCCAGCGGCGCATCGACCTCGTCCAGCATGCAGAAGGGCGCCGGATTCAGCTGGAATATGGAGAATACCAGCGCCATCGCGGTCAGCGCCTTCTCACCACCGGACAGCAAATGGATCGAACTGTTCTTCTTGCCCGGAGGCTGTGCGATCACCTGGATGCCGCTGTCAAGAATTTCTTCACCGGTAAGCAGCAACTTGGCGTTGCCGCCCCCGAACAACGCGGGGAACAGTCGCCCAAATTGCGTATTGACCTCATCGAACGTCGATTGCAGGCGCTCGCGTGTTTCACGGTCTATGCGCCGTATCGCATCTTCGAGGGTATTCATTGCGGCAGTCAGATCCGCGGACTGCGCATCGAGATATACCTTGCGTTCGCGTGCCGACTCCAGTTCCTCGAGTGCGGCCAGATTAACCGCGCCGAGGCTTTTGATCTCTTCGTTGAGCCGGTTGATTTCGCCTTGCAGCGAGCCTGAACGCGTGCCTTTTTCCAGCGACTGGGCCAGCGCTTCCTCGTCTGCACCCGCCTCTGCGAGCTGCTGTCCGTACTGCTCCTCGTTGATTCGCGCCTCATGCTCTTTCAGCTTGACCTCGCTGATGCGGTCGCGCAACGGTCCGAGTTTCTGCTCGGCAGTCATGCGCTCCTGTTCCACGGCTTTCAACTGCGCCTCTGTCGCTTCCAGCGCATCGCGTGCCAGTGCCAGCGCCTGCTCCCTTTCCGTGCGCACATGAAGCTGCTGCTGCAGCTGTTGTTGCCAGGAGGTTTCGTCCAGCCGGGCCAGCGCGTCCTGCTCCGCCTGCAATGCCTGCTCCAGGCGTTGCAGGCTCTCGCCCGTCGACGCGATCACGCGTTCGACTTCACTGATCTTGCCGAGCGAGGTCTTGGCCTGAAACGAGGCTTCCTGCAGTTCACGATCCGCCTGCTGCACGGCTTCGCGCTGTGTATCGAGAACCGACTGCGCATCGCGAAACAATTCCAGCGCAGCTTCCAGTTCCCGCGCGAATCCGCCCGCCTCTTCGCCGAATCGGGCAAGGTTGCGGGAAGCCTCCTCGCGCTGCACCGACTCCTGCTCCACCTGCAAGGCGATTTCCGCCAGCTCCGTCGCGATCTGCTCGCTGCGCTGGGTCAGCCGCTGGGTCTGCTCGGTCACCCGGACGCTTTCCATTTGCAGCGCATGGTGCCGCTGTTGCAGCCCCGCCACCGTCTCCCGGAGTCCGCTCAGCGCGGCTTTTTCGGCAACGATCTGCGCAGCGCGTTCTTCAGCCGCGGCGCGCAATGTATCAATGGCACTCTTTTTGTCCGCCACTTCGATGTCCAGCGATTCAATCTCACGCTGGCGTGACAGCACGCCATGCAATTCGGAATCGGGCGCATGGAAAGTCAGGCTGTGCCGGGTGAAGAGATAACCGTCACGCGTAACCAACAGCGCTCCCGGCGCCAGTTGGCCGCGCAGGGAAAGACCGGCTGCAAGATCATCGACGACGAACGCCCCGTACAGCCAATCTGTCAGCGCCGGAGCGAGCCTCGGGTCACGACAGGTGACGAACTGCGACAATGGTGACGTGCGCGCGGGCAGTGGCGCCGCTGCGCCGGCATCCACATCGCCACCGACTTCCGCCACCGCAAGTTTTCCCGGGGGCGCATTGCCCGACCAGTCACCACAGGCATCCAGTCCGCCCACCATGACCGCGTTGAGCCGTTCACGCAGCACTGCCTCAAGTGCATCTTCGTAACCCGCGTCAATGGCAATTCCCTGCCACAGCCGCGCCGCGGCATCAACGCCACGTTCTGCGATCCAGCCTTCCATGTCGGCGCCGTGCGCGAGTTTTTCCTGCAACTGCCTCAGAGCCTGCATGCGCGCCTCAATGGCCGTCAGCGCCGCAGTCGCCTGATCCACAGCCTCGGTTCGGCGTTCCAGGTCCTGTTCCAGTTCCGGCAGCCCGCGCTCTTTGGCAGCCATTGCCTCGCGCTGTTCCGAAAGTGCTGCCGCAACCTCTGCCGTCTGCTCCCGCAGCGCATCCATCGCGGCGGCATCCGGTTTTTCAAGCACATTCTGCTCGTCGAAAAGCCGGGCATTACGCGTCGACAGTTGTTCGATCAGGCGTGTGGCGTGCGCAAGCTTGGTCTGCTCGACCTGGCGCGACTGCTCTGCCCGCCCTACGGCCTGCTGCAGCTCGTCGCGCCTGGCGCCGGTCGCGCGCCACGCCTCCTCGGCAACCGGCAGTCTGGTCCGCTCCTCGGCAATCCGGGTTTCGCAGGCGGCAACCCGGGTTTCCGCGCGCGCATGTTCCTCACGCCACTCAGCCAGGCTCGCCTGGGACTGTTCAAGCTGCGCCTGCGCACTGCTCACCTGGTTGTTGATGTTCGCGATCTGCTGCTCAACGCGGCTGCGATTCTCGCGTATATGCGTGACTTGCTGTTCGATCCGTGCAATTTCCGCATTGGTCTCGTACAAAGCACCCTGCGCCGCATGCACTTCGTCGCCTGACCGGTAGTGCTGGTTGCGCAATTCTTCCAGTCGCCGCTCGGCATCGCGCAGGGATGCAGTTTCGGCTTCGAGCTCATTGCCCAGGCGCTCGATATCGCGGGCGTGGCGGTTACGGGTCGCTGCCGATTCCTGGCGACGCACAAACCACAGCAGATGCTGCGTACCGGTAACCTGGGTCTGCAGTGCGTGGTAACGCGTTGCGACTTCTGCCTGCCCCTGCAAATGCGTCAGCTGTTTGTCGAGTTCCTGGCGGATGTCGTCTACGCGCGCGAGATTTTCACGCGTATCGCGCAGGCGCAGCTCTGTTTCACGCCGGCGTTCGCGGTATTTGGAAACACCCGCGGCCTCCTCCAGAAATACGCGCAGCTCCTCCGGCTTGGCCTCGATGACGCGGGAAATCATGCCCTGCTCGATGATTGCATAGGCACGACTGCCCAGCCCCGTCCCAAGGAAAATGTCCGCTACGTCACGACGGCGCACATGCACGTTGTTGATGTAATAGGACGAATTGCCATCGCGTTCCAGCATGCGCTTGACCGAAATCTCGGCATAGCTCGACCACTGCCCTGCGGCCTTGCCCAGACTGTTGTCGAATACCAGTTCGACAGTCGCACGGTTGACCGGCTTGCGATCGCCCGAGCCGTTGAACAGCACGTCCTGCATGGTCGCGCCGCGCAAATGCTTGGCTGAGGTCTCTCCCAGCACCCAGCGTACCGCGTCAATGATGTTGGATTTGCCGCAGCCATTGGGCCCGACGACGCCGATCAGCTGTCCCGGGACGGGGATATGGGTGGGATCGACAAAGGACTTGAAACCGGCGAGGTTGATTTGCTTGAGGCGCAAGGTGCTGTTCTGCCAAGAAAAAGTTGTGTAACGAAGCCAAACAGTTACAATTCAGCGCGCATTTTAACTGAATTGACCCAATAAATAGATACTGGATACCGGCCGCACATGACTACGCAGCCCTCCCGCCGGCTGGAAACTTTTGCCAATCCGGCGCCCGCGCGCGATTTCCGGATTCACATGGAAATTCCGGAGTTTACGTGTCTGTGCCCGAAAACCGGCCAGCCCGATTTCGCGACGCTGATACTCGATTACGTCCCCGACAGGCTCTGCATCGAGCTCAAAAGCCTCAAACTCTACATCTGGTCATTCCGCAACGAAGGCACTTTCCACGAAGCGGTGACCAATCGCATGCTCGATGATTTCGTGCGCGCCATCAAACCCCGTTACATGCAGCTGACTGCGCGGTTTTACGTGCGCGGCGGCATATTTACAACCGTCAGTGTCCGCCATGTCAAACGCGGCTTCAAAGTGGTCAACGTGCCGGAACTGCCGCTGCTGGACCCCGACAAACCGGTCCGCTGACCTGGCTGTGCGGCGAAACCGGAATTGCCCGCGCCACCTCCTGCAAAGCGCGCCTGCAATCAGGCGCATCCTGAAAATTACGCTATCAGTCCTCCGTTGAACCCACGTCTAGACCTGCTGCAAAGCTATCCGTTTCAGCGCCTCAGCGACTTGTTGTCCGGTCACCAGCCGCCGTCCGGCCGCTCCCCGGTCAGTCTGCACATCGGCGAGCCCAAACATCCGACGCCGGCTTTCATCCGCGAGGCATTGGCCGGCAATCTAGACGGTTTGTCGAATTACCCGGCAACGCTGGGCAGCGACACGCTGCGGCAGGCCATCGCGCAGTGGATCGCGCAACGCTACGGTATTCCGGCACCGGATGCGGCGACACAGATCCTGCCGATCAACGGCAGTCGCGAGGGCCTGTTTGCCTTTGCCCAGGCAGTAATCGACAATCGCCGGCCGGATCCCGTGGTGGTGTGCCCGAATCCGTTTTACCAGATCTATGAGGGTGCGGCGCTGCTCGCGGGCGCGCACCCGGAATTCATCCACACTCTCCCCGGCAACGGATATGCCTACGATCCCGGCCAGCTTCCCGAAGCGGTATGGCGCCGGGTGCAGCTGATTTATGTCTGCTCACCCGGCAATCCCACGGGGAAAGTGCTGACGCTGGCGGACTGGAAAACAATTTTCGAGTACGCCGACCGCCATGAGTGCGTCATTGCGGCCGACGAGTGTTATTCGGAGATCTACTTCGATGAAAAGCACCCGCCGCTGGGCGCATTGGCAGCTGCGGCGCAGCTCGGCCGCAGCGACTATCGCAACCTCGTGGTGTTTTCCAGTCTGTCCAAGCGTTCGAATGTCCCCGGCATGCGCTCGGGATTCGTCGCCGGTGATGCCGCAGTCTTGAAAAAGTTTTATCTGTATCGTACCTATCACGGTGGCGCGATGAGCCCGCCGGTGCAGGCCGCGAGCATCGCTGCGTGGCAAAATGAAGCGCATGTCGTGGAGAACCGCGCCCTGTACCGGGAAAAATTCAAAGCTGTCATCGAAATCCTGCGCCCCGTGCTCCCGGCGGAATGGCCTGACGCGGCGTTCTATCTGTGGCTGCGAACGCCGATTGACGACGTTGACTTCACCCGCCGCCTGTATGCTGCGGAAGGTGTCAGCGTCCTGCCCGGCAGTTACCTGGCACGCGAGGCGCGCGGCATCAATCCCGGTACCGGCCGCGTTCGCATTGCGCTGGTTGCCAGTCCGGCGGAATGCGCGGATGCCGCACAGCGCATGCGCCGGTTCACGGCTGCACTATGACAAAATCATGCTAACTACATTGCCGTAATCAAAGGAACACACATGAACAAGCTGCAGAGCACCATCGAACAGGCCTGGGAGAACCGCGCCGCACTGTCCCCGGCGGATGCGCCCGCCGACGTCCGCAAGGCGGTTGACGAAACCATCGCCCTGCTGGATGCCGGCACGCTGCGCGTAGCGGAAAAACGCAATGGCCAGTGGCAAACCAACGAATGGGCGAAGAAGGCCGTGCTGCTGTCGTTCCGGCTGCAGGACAATGTGGTCATGAGCGACGGTTGCACACGTTACTTCGACAAGGTTGCGCCGAAATTTGCCAGCTACGACGAAGCGGCATTCAAGGCCGGCGGATTCCGGGTGGTTCCGCCGGCAGCGGCAAGACGCGGCGTATTCATCGCCAGGAACGTGATCCTGATGCCGTCCTTCGTCAACATCGGCGCGTACGTTGATGAAGGGACCATGGTCGATACCTGGGCTACGGTGGGTTCGTGCGCCCAGATCGGCAAGAACGTGCATCTATCGGGCGGAGTGGGCATCGGCGGCGTGCTCGAGCCGCTGCAGGCCAATCCGACGATCATCGAGGACAATTGTTTTATCGGCGCGCGCTCTGAAATCGTGGAAGGCGTCGTGATCGAAGAAGGATCGGTCATTTCGATGGGTGTATTCATCGGTCAGAGTACAAAAATCTATCACCGCGAAACCGGAAAAGTACTGTATGGCCGGGTGCCTGCGGGCTCGGTCGTCGTTTCGGGATCACTCCCTTCCGCAGATGGAAAATGCAATCTGTATTGCGCCGTCATCGTCAAGCAGGTCGACGCCAAGACCCGGGCCAAGACCAGCATCAACGACCTGTTGCGCAGCGCCGAATAAGCGCGCTTTGCAAGGACGGCTATACTTGGGATACTAGCCGGCACGATGCCCTGACCGGGCACAAACGGGGGGATGCACCATGTTCGTCACACCGCTTTTTAAACTGATGTCCGACAAACAGGCTTCGGACATGTTCTTCACTGCCGGCGCGCCGATCCAGATCAAGATCAACGGCACCGTGATGCCGATCAACAGCCAGCTGCTCGATCCTGCGCAGGTCAAGAAAATCAGTTATGAACTGATGACCGAAGCTCAGATCAAGGAATTTGAAACCGGGCATGAAATGAATTTTGCCCAGAGCGCGGGTGAACTCGGCAATTTCCGGGTCAACATTTTTCATCAGAAAAATACCGTCGCAATGGTCATCCGCTTCGTCAAGCCGGATGTGCCGGCGATCGAAACACTGGGGTTGCCGCCGATCCTGAAGGAAGTGATCATGGAAAAGCTCGGGCTGATCCTGATCGTCGGCTCCACCGGATCCGGTAAATCGACCACGATGGCGTCGATGATCGATTTCCGCAATGCCACCAAGAGCGGCCATATCCTCACCATCGAAGATCCGGTCGAATTCATTTTCAAGCACAAGAAATCCATCGTCAACCAGCGCGAAGTGCGTGTTGACACCCACAGCTACGAAGCCGCGCTGATCAGCGCAATGCGCGAAGCCCCCGACCTGCTGATGGTCGGCGAGATCCGCGACCGCGAGACGCTGCAAAGTTCATTGCTGTTCGCGCAGACCGGGCACCTGTGCATGTCCACGCTCCATGCCAACAACAGCTACAACGCCTTGAACCGCATCATCGGATTTTTCCCGCGCGACGCCCGCGAAAGCCTGCAGGCGGACCTGTCGATCGCGTTGAGGGCCGTGATTTCGCAGCGCCTGGTCAAAACCGTCGACGGCAAGCGCGTGGCCGCGGTGGAAGTCATGCTCAACACCAAGCACATCCAGGAACTGATCAAGACCGGCGAGATCAACCAGATCAAGGACGCCATGGAACAGAGCCTGTCACCGGGCTCAAAAACCTTCGAGCAGGCGCTGTTCGACCTCTACCGATCCGGGCGGATCAGCATGGACGAAGCGCTGGCCAACGCCGATTCCCCGAGCAATCTGCACAATTTGATCAGTAATGCTCCGACGGCCACCGGTGCCTCGAAAACC
>Ga0224500_10001289_pt1 | contig 15134 bp, 13 predicted proteins | sample SF_Oct11_sed_USG_FD_168126 | JGI IMG/M metagenome (GOLD analysis project Ga0224500, IMG submission 168126) | Sediment microbial communities from San Francisco Bay, California, United States - SF_Oct11_sed_USGS_4_1 | ecosystem: Environmental > Aquatic > Marine > Sediment | place: USA: California... | reverse complement strand
TCGCCGCACAGGTAGCAGAAAGTCATGGCCGGAACCAAGGAAATCCGCCTCAAGATCAAGAGCGTGCAGAACACGCGCAAGATCACCAAGGCGATGGAAATGGTCGCTGCCTCGAAGATGAAGAAGGCGCAGGAGCGCATGCGGCGCGGCCGCCCGTACGCCCAGCGCCTGCTCAACATCACGATGCACGCGGCGCGCGCCAACACCGAGTACAAGCACCCGCTGCTCACGCGGCGTGCAAGCGTGCGGCGCGTCGGCGTCGTCGTCGTCACGACCGACAAGGGCCTCTGCGGCGGCCTCAACACCAACCTGCTGCGCCTGGTGCTGAACCAGCACAAGGAATGGCTGACGAAGGGCATCGAGGCCGAGTACTGCACGATCGGCAACAAGGGTCTCGGCTTCATCAACCGCATGGGCGGCAAGATCGTGTCGCAGGTCACCAACTACGGCGACCACCCGGCGCTCGACCGCCTCATCGGCCCGGTCAAGATGCTCATCGACGGTTTCCTCGAGGGACGGCTCGACGAGGTTCACATCTTCTCCACCCGCTTCATCAACACGATGAAGCAGGAGCCGACGCAGGGCACGATGATCCCGATCCCGCAGGAATGGGTCCTGCCGACGGGCCAGGTGATGAAGGCCGAGGTCGGTGAGGGCAACTGGGACTACCTGTACGAGCCGGACGCCAAGGCGGTGCTCGACCAGCTGCTGTTGCGTTATCTCGAGACCGCGGTGTACCAGGCAGCCACGGACAACATCGCCTCCGAGCAGTCGGCGCGCATGGTGGCGATGAAGGCCGCTTCGGACAACGCGCGCAACATCATCGACGAGCTGCAGCTCGTCTACAACAAGAGCCGGCAGGCCTCGATCACGAAGGAACTCTCCGAGATCGTGGGCGGCGCCGCGGCCGTCTAGCCATTTCTTTACTAGTCACTAATCACTAGTCACTAATTCACTCTTCCAGGCAAACGACCATGTCACAAGCATTCGGCACCATCGTCCAGACCATCGGCGCGGTCATCGACATCGAGTTCCCGCGCGATGCGATGCCCAGGGTGTACGACGCGCTCGTCCTCGAGGACAGCGGCAACGCGCTGGCCGAGCAGGGCCTGACGTTCGAAGTCGAGCAGCAGCTCGGCGACGGCGTCGTGCGCACCATCGCGCTCGGCTCGTCCGACGGCCTGCAGCGCGGCATGAAGGTGCGCAACACGGGCGCCGCGATCTCGGTGCCGGTCGGCCCGGGCGTGCTCGGCCGCGTGATGGACGTGCTCGGCCGCCCGATCGACGAGCGTGGCCCGATCCAGTCCGAAGAGCGCCGCGGCATTCACCAGCCGGCGCCCAAGTTCGACGAGCTGGCACCGTCGGTCGAGCTGCTCGAGACCGGCATCAAGGTCATCGACCTGATCTGTCCGTTCGCGAAGGGCGGCAAGATCGGCCTGTTCGGCGGCGCGGGCGTGGGCAAGACCGTGAACATGCTCGAGCTGATCAACAACATCGCCAAGGAGCACTCGGGCCTGTCGGTGTTCGCGGGCGTCGGCGAGCGCACCCGCGAAGGCAACGACTTCTACCACGAGATGTCGGACGCCAAGGTCATCGTGCAGGAAGACCTGAGCCAGTCGAAGGTGGCGATGGTGTTCGGCCAGATGAACGAGCCGCCGGGCAACCGCCTGCGCGTCGCGCTCACCGGCCTGACCATGGCCGAGCGCTTCCGCGACGAAGGGCGCGACATCCTGTTCTTCGTCGACAACATCTACCGCTTCACGCTCGCCGGCACCGAAGTGTCCGCGCTGCTCGGCCGCATGCCGTCGGCCGTGGGTTACCAGCCGACGCTGGCCGAGGAAATGGGCCGCCTGCAGGAGCGCATCACCTCGACCAAGGTCGGCTCGATCACGTCGATCCAGGCCGTGTACGTCCCCGCGGACGACCTCACCGACCCGTCGCCGGCGACCACGTTTGGCCACCTCGACGCGACCGTCGTGCTCTCGCGCGACATCGCTTCGTTAGGCATCTATCCGGCTGTGGACCCGCTCGACTCGACGTCGCGCCAGGTCGACCCGAACGTCATCGGCGAAGAGCACTACGAGACGACTCGTTCGGTGCAGGCCGTGCTGCAGCGTTACAAGGAATTGCGCGACATCATCGCGATCCTCGGCATGGATGAGCTGTCGCCGGAAGACAAGCTGGCCGTGTCGCGGGCGCGCAAGATCCAGCGTTTCCTGTCGCAGCCGTTCCACGTCGCCGAAGTGTTCACCGGCAGCCCGGGCAAGTACGTGCATCTGAAGGACACGATCCGCGGCTTCAAGGCGATCGTGAACGGGGAGTACGACCACCTGCCCGAGCAGGCGTTCTACATGATCGGCGCGATCGAAGAGGCAGTCGAGAAAGCCAAGACTCTTCAATAGGGGTTAGGGGATAGGGGTTAGGGGTTAGTCGGAAAAGCGGCGTTCTCCCAAAGACCACTGTTCACTAGTCACTGGTACACATATGGCCACAATCCGCATCGACGTCGTCAGCGCCGAAGAAGCGATCTACTCGGGTGAAGCCGAGTTCGTGGTGCTTCCGGGCATCGCCGGCGAGCTGGGCATCTACCCGCGTCACGCCCCGCTGATCACGCAGATCAAGGCCGGCGTAGTGCGCATCAAGGTGCCCGGCAAGACGGAAGAAGAGATGGTGTACGTGCAGGGCGGCTTCCTCGAGGTGCAGCCCGACCACATCAATGTGCTTTCTGACACGGCAATTCGCGCCACCGACCTTGACGAAGCGAAAGTGCTCGAAGCGAAGCGCCTGGCCGAAGAAGCCCTGCGTGCACGCAGCGAGAAGCAGGAAATCGCGAGCGTGGAAGCCGAGCTGTCGGCATTGTCAGCCCAGCTGCAGGCGATCCAGAAGCTGCGCAAGAACCGGTAAGTCTCCCGCTATCCGCTTCCAGCTCTCCCGCTGAAGCGGGAGAGCTCGCCCTGCACGGGCGGGGGCCCGAGGGCACTGACGGCTAGGTGGTTCGACAAGGAAAAGGGCCCGCTTCATGCGGGCCCTTCTCTCTCGTGCGACCGAAGCGCGCTTACTTGAGGATCAGCTGGCGCATCATCTGCTGGCCAACCGGCCTCCGCATCTTTTCGCGGTCGATGGCTGCCGCATCGCGCTGATCCTGCGTGCCAATCAACTTCGCCTGGATCGCCTCGGTGCGGTCGGCGAGGCCGTCCAGCGCGGCCATGTCCTTGTACGTCACAACCAGGTAGAGGTCCGGATCGTCCGCGTCACGCGGCGTCGTCTGGTAGACCGCGTAGTCGAGGATGATGCCCGCCTTCTTCTGCTCCTCCATCAGCGACTTGTAGGTCGTGCTGAGGTACTTCATGTAGGTCTGGAACATGCCGGGCGCGGTCCTGATCGAAGAGACCGTCGACACCGGGCCTTCCGTATAGGGGCGGTCTGCCGCCTGCGTGGCTCCCGCCAGGGCGACAAACGAAAACAGTCCTGCGAGTGCGCCGAGCGCACGAGTCTTGATTCTCATCTTGATTCCTTTGTTTGTGATCTGTCGCGACGCTGAATTGCGCCTTGTTCGACACGAGGGAATACTACCCCACGGTGCCGGAGGATGCACACCACGGCTGGCGTGATGTTGCGACGCAATGCGGCAGCGCGTGCACAGCGATAAACGCGGCAATTCTTGCTGCAGCATCCCTTTATCGCCCAGGCACCGCCTGTTATACGGGTTCTTCCACGGTGCCCGACGCGACTCGTTCGGCCGGAGCACGGTGCAAAATGCAACCGCAGGGGAACACAGATGAAGATTTTACTGATCAGGTCCGTGATGCTAGGCGCACTGCTGCTTTCCGGCCAGGCATTCGCGGGAGACGACCCGAAGGTCGCGGCGGAAATCATGGCGATGGCTCGAGCCCAGTGGGCTGCCGAGATGGCGGGCCAGTCTGCAGCCGACCAGATGGCTGCGGCCGCCGACGACTACACGGAATTCAATCAAGACTACCCGGTGCGTATCGAAGGCAAGGCGCTCAACATCCGCCTGAGCGAGGCCATCACTTCGGACGGTGGCAAAACCCTGGCCGCCGAAATGGTGAACCCGAAGGTGCAGGTGTACGGCGATACGGCGATCCTGTCGTACAACTACGTCGGCGTCCTGCGGGACAAGGATGGCAAGGTGACACCCAACAGCGCCAAGTCGACGCGCGTGTACTCCAGGATGGGTGGCAAGTGGATGCTCGTGCACGCCAATTTCGCACCCGTTACATCCGGCGACTGATAGACCGGGCGGGCCTGCCGTTCGTGCCCCGCAGCCCCTGCGAGCCACTCGCTTGCAGGGGCACTCCACCGTGCGGGTTCGCCGCGGAATAGAAGGCGGCAGAGAAGCGTCCGGTATAATGAGGGCAGACTGACCGGAAGCTGGATCGCCCAATGCCCCTCTCCGTCGTGATCCTGGCCGCCGGCCAGGGCAAGCGCATGAAATCGGACCTGCCGAAGGTCCTGCAACCCGTGGCGGGTCGCCCGCTGCTCAAGCACGTCATCGAGACAGCACGCCAACTGTCCGCGAGCGACATTCACGTCGTTTACGGTCACGGCGGTGAACGCGTGCGTGATGCGCTCGCGAGCGAGGACGTCACCTGGGTATTGCAGGCAGAACAGCACGGCACCGGGCACGCGGTGCGGCAGGCCATGCCGGGGATACCCGACGACCACCTGGTGCTGGTGCTCTACGGCGACGTACCCCTCACGCAGGCATCGACGCTGCAACGACTGATCGACGCCGCTGCCAATGGCGAAGCGCTCGGCGTGTTGAGCGTGCGCATGAAGGACCCCACGGGCTACGGCCGCATCGTGCGTGACCGGGCGGGCACGGTTGCGCGCATCGTCGAGCACAAGGACGCGAACCAGAAGGAGCGCGCGATCGACGAAGTGAACACCGGGCTGATGGCCGCGTCGGCGAAGCGCATGCGTGAATGGCTGGCGCAGCTGCGCAACGACAACGCGCAGGGCGAGTACTACCTGACGGACGTCGTCGTGATGGCGGCGAAGGCGGGACTCCGGGTCAACGCCATCCTTGCTGACAGTGAAGACGAAGTGCTCGGCGTCAACGACAAGGTGCAGCTCGCCGAAGTCGAGGCGGTGTACCGCAGGCGCCGGGCGACGGAGCTCATGCTGCAGGGCGTGACGCTGGTCGATCCAGCCCGCTTCGATGCTCGCGGTCCGGTCACCGTCGGCCGCGACGTGCACGTGGACGTCAACGTGGTGTTCGAGGGCGCGGTGAAGCTCGGTCACCGCGTGCGGATCGGTCCCAACGTCGTGATCCGCGACAGCGAGATCGGCGACGACACCGTGGTTTTTCCCAACTGCGTCATCGACCGCGCCAGCATCGGACCCAAATGCAACATCGGCCCGTTCGCGCGTTTCCGGCCGAGTTCCAGTCTGGCCCCGGGCGTGCACGTCGGAAACTTCGTCGAGGTGAAGAACAGCATCCTGGGTGCAGGCGCCAAGGCCAACCATCTCACGTACCTGGGCGATGCGACGATCGGCGAGAAAGTGAACGTCGGCGCCGGCACCATCACGTGCAACTACGACGGCGTGAACAAGTGGCGCACGGAGATCGGGGCGGGCGCATTCATCGGCTCAGGCGCGATGCTGGTGGCACCCGTGAAGATCGGTGCGGGCGCCACGATCGGCGCCGGCTCGACCATCACCAAGGACGCGCCGGACGACAAGCTCACGCTCGAGCGCAGCAAGCAGCTGACGCTCGATGGCTGGAAACGACCGGTGAAGCAGCCCAAGGACTGACCGCATGCTCGAAATCCGGCGCAGTGCGAGTGCTGGACTGGAGCGGCCCACGGCCCCGTCCGCCGGCTGCTGGCTGCACGTCACCCAACCCACGGCAGCCGACCTGGCAACCGTGCGTGAGTTCGGTGTCCCGGCTTCGCTGCTCGACCACGTGGCGGATATCGATGAACGTCCGCGCGTCGCGCACGTCGGGGACTGCGTGCTCGTCGTGATGAACTATCCGCTGCGGCGCGACGAAACTACCGGGCCGCCCTGGCGGACCCTGCCGCTCAGCGTGTTGCTTACCCCGCAGGGCATCGTCACCGTCAGCCAGGCAACCACGCCGTTCCTGCAACCGTTGCTCGACGGCCAGGTGCAGGGACTGTCCACTGCTCGTGGAACTGAATTCGTCCTGCGCGTGTTCTGGCAGCTGGCAGACGCCTGCCTGCGAGGCCTGCGCGAGATCAATGCCGGTGTCGAAGGCCTCGAGAACGAACTCAAGCGCTCGCTCCGGAACGAGGAGGTGCTCGGCCTGCTCGAGTTCCAGAAGAGCCTGACCTACTTTGCGACCGGCCTGAAGGCGAACGAGCTGGTGCTGGAGCGCCTGCAGCGCGTGCCGACCCTGCACTGGGCCGACCAGGACCAGGAACTGCTCGACGACGTGCGCGTCGAACTGCGCCAGGCGATCGAGATGGTCGAGATTGCCGACCACGTGCTGAGCGACATGATGGATGCGTTCGCGTCGATCGTGTCCAACAACCTGAACTCGGTCATGAAGGTCCTGACGTCGGTCACGATCATGCTGGCGGTGCCCACCCTGATCGCGAGCGTCTACGGCATGAACGTCGGCCTGCCGGGCGCACACAGCCCGTCGGCCTTCGCGGGGATCGTCGCGCTGAGCGTCGCCATCTGCAGCGGTTTGTTCTTCGTGTTCCGGCGCCGGAACTGGCTCTAGCAGAGCCTTGCCGGTTCCGCAGGTATGATCTCGGCATCCGACCTGCCAGGTGGCTGACATGCGCATGACCAGTTCCGTCCTCATGACCGCTCTCCTGCTGGCCTCCAGCCGGTTGCTGGCCGCCGACGTGCTGCTGACGAACGTCGTCGTCTACGACGGCACGGGCAGCGAGCCGCTGCGCGGCGACGTGCGCATCGAGGGCGAGCGGATCGTCGCCATCGCCCCGCACCTGCCAGCGAAGGGCGGCGAGACGGTGCTCGACCAGCGTGGGCTCGCGCTCGCGCCCGGCTTCATCGACATGCACAGCCATGGCGACGGTGACCTCGTCGACGACCTCGACGCTGCGGCGGTCTCCCGGCAGGGTGTCACCACGATCCTCGTGGGGCAGGACGGCGATTCGAAGTTTCCGCTGCGCGATTATTTCGCCGGGCTGAGCGCCAATCCGCCCGCGATCAACCTCGCGAGCATGGCGGGTCACGCGACGATTCGCGGGCAGGTGATGGGCAAGGACCTCTACCGCCCCTCCACGCCCGAGGAACTCGCGCAGATGAAGACACTGCTCGCGCGGGAACTGGCGGCCGGGGCGTTCGGCTTGTCGACCGGCCTCGAGTACGAAGCAGCGCACTTCGCCACCACCGACGAAGTCATCGACCTGGCCAGGGTCGCGGCCGAAGCCCGGGGTTTCTACATCAGCCACGTCCGCGACGAAGCGAGTCGCACTTTCGATTCGTTCGACGAAGTGCTGCGCATCGGCCGCGAGGCGCAGCTGCCGGTGCAGATCACCCACATCAAGATGGGCTCGACGTCGGTCTGGCACCAGGCAGCGAAGCGCATGCCGGAGTACTTCGAACGCGCGCGGCGGGAAGGCGTCGACCTCAAGGCTGACGTGTATCCCTACACGTTCTGGCACGCCACGATCCGCGTGATCGTGTCCGACCGTGACTACTTCAATCCACGGAAGGTCGAGCAGGCGCTGGCGGAGAATGGCGGTGCGCAGAACATCCGCATCGTGAACTACGCACCCGAGCCAGCGCTCGCCGGCAAGACGCTCGCCGGGATCGCCTCGCACTGGCGCGTGACGCCGGTCGAGGCCTACATGCGCATCATCAGGACCACGGGCGGCGCGGACGGACCCAACGAGCAGGACGTGAACGTGCTCGGCACCTCGATGAGCGAGGATGACGTGCGCTGGTTCATCGCGCATCCGCAGATCATGTTCTGCACCGACGGCGAGCTGCACGGCGCGCACCCGCGCGGCGCGGGCTCCTTTCCGAGGATCCTCGGGCACTACGTGCGCGAGGAGAAGCTGCTGCCGCTGGCACTGGCGATCCACAAGATGACCGGTCTCCCGGCCGCGCAACTGGGCCTCGCGGATCGTGGCCGCATCGCGCCTGGCTACGTCGCCGATCTCGTCGTGTTCGATCCGGCCACGGTGATCGACCGCTCCACGGTCGAGAATCCAGTGGCGCCACCGCTCGGCATTCCGGCCGTGATGGTGAGCGGCGAATGGGTCGTGCGCGACGGTGCCGTGACCGGCAAGCGTCCCGGCCGCGTCCTGCGCAGCGCGGCGTTCAAGCCTTGAACGGCCTGGCCGTCGACGTTCCCACGAACTTCAGGCTCTGACGCACATGCTCGTCCTGCGCAAACCCTACCTGCTCTACCTCGGCGATGCCGTCCTGAAGTCGGACTGCAAGACAGCCTTCGGTCTGCGCGACTGGTGCGGCCAGGACGTGATCGGGGAGTGGTCGCATCCTGCCGCGAAGGTCACCCTCGACCTGCCGCGTCTTTCCCCGGCGGAGGCCGCGCGCCAGGGCGCGGGTTCGATCGTCGTGGGCGTTGCGCCGACCGGAGGTTTGCTGCCGGAGCACTGGCAGGACGATCTCGAAGCGGCACTCGCTGCCGGCCTCGACGCCGTGAGCGGCCTGCACACACGATTGACGTCGCTCCCGCGGCTTGCGCGCGCCGCGGCGCGCGCCGGGACGCACCTGGTGGATGTGCGCAACCCGCCACGCGCGTATCCGGTCGGCAGCGGGCGCAAGCGCCCCGGCCGGCGCGTGCTGACGGTCGGCACCGACTGCGCGCTCGGCAAGAAGTACACGGCACTGGCGCTCACGCGCGCGCTGCAAGCGAAAGGAGCGGCAGCGACGTTCCGCGCCACGGGCCAGACCGGCATCATGATCGCGGGCAGCGGCATCCCGATGGATGCGCTGGTCGCGGACTTTCTCGCGGGCGCCGCGGAAGCGCTCTCGCCGGACAACGATCCTGAGCACTGGGACGTGATCGAAGGCCAGGGTTCGTTGCTGCATCCCGCGTACGCGGCCGTGACGCTGGGCCTGCTGCACGGCTCCCAGCCGGACGCGATCGTGCTGTGCCACGCCCCCGACCGCGTCACGATCGAGGAATACCCGGACTATCCGATACCCCCGCTGCCGCAGGTGATCGACGATTATCTCCGCGCCGGCCGGCTGACAAGCCGCCACATTCGCTGCGTCGGCGTAAGCATCAACTCCTCCACCCTCGACGATGGCGGGTGGCGACACTATCGGGAGCAGCTCGAGCGGGAGCTGCGGTTGCCGGTCTGCGACCCGATGCGCGGCGGAGTGGATGCCATCGCCAATGCGCTGCTCAACGGATGATCGAGGTCGCGACCGACATCGAACGCTGGGAGCTGGTCGAGCCGTTCGTGACGGCGCGCGATTCGTACACGCACGTGCCGGTGCTCGTCGTGCGGCTGACCGGTCCCGGCGGGCAGCGGGGATGGGCGGAGGCCGCAGGCGTCGATTACGACGGGGAGACTCCTGCATCGATGGCGGCGCAGATCGAAGTCGTGCGTGGCGCGCTGCACGACCGGCTGACGGGCGCGGAACTGCTCGACCTCCTGCCGGCCGGTGGCGTACGCAACGCCCTCGATTGCGCGTTGTGGGACCTGCGTGCGAAGGAAACCGGCAGCCCCGTCTGGCAGCTCGCCGGACTGCCCGCACCGCGTCCGGTGACCACGGCATTCACGATCGGCCTGGGCGACGAGCCGGAGGTGCGGCGGAAGGCGCGGCAGGCCCGGGACTATCCGTTGCTGAAACTCAAGGTCGACACTGAACGCCACGTCGATCTCGTGCGCATCGTGCGGGAGGTGCACCCTGCCGCCCGCGTCATCGTCGACGCCAATCAGAGCTGGACGCGTGCGTTGCTCGAGCAACTGCTCCCGCAACTGCATGAGCTGGGCGTCGAACTGGTCGAGCAACCCGTTCGCCGCGGCGACGACGCAACGCTCGATGGCCTGCGCAGTCCCGTTCCGGTCGCGGCGGACGAGTCCTGCACCGATCGTCGCTCGCTCGCCGGGCTGGCTGGACGCTACCAGTCCGTCAACATCAAGCTGGACAAGTGCGGCGGACTGACGGAGGCCCTCGCGATGTGCGCGGAGGCGAGGCGCCTCGGTCTTGGCCTGATGGTCGGCAACATGTGCGGTACGTCGCTCGCCATGGCGCCGGGATTCCTGGTCGCCCAGGCGTGCGCCGTCACGGACCTGGATGGCCCGTTGCTGCAGCGACTGGATCGGCACCACCCGATCCGTTTCGAGCGCGGCGTCATGCAAGTGCCGGATCCCGCGCTCTGGGGCTGAGCACCGCCACTAACATCGGGGGATCGCTGGCCGACTGGTGCAGCAACCAGCCCCTGAACGCTGCGATGTGGCGCGCAGGACTGGAAAGAAAACATGGATCGCTTGTGGCATGGCTGCCGACGTGAGTAGGGTTCAGGTACCTGATGTGGAGAGTCTGATGGCACAAGCGCCAGTAATCGTCATTTCCGGGGCCGCGACGGGCCTTGGCCGAAGGATTGCCGAACGCTTCGAGGAAGGCGGTTTTCGCGCGCATGTCTGCGACGCGGATCCGGCTGCGGTCCAGGAATTCCGCGCCTCGCACCCGAAGGCGGCGGCCAGCATCGTCGACGTGAGTGACGCGGGGCAGGTCGACGCCTGGTTCGACGAGATCGCCGCGAAATACGGCCGCGTGGACGTCCTGGTCAACAACGCCGGCATCGCCGGCCCCACGGCACCGGTCGAGAAGATCGAGCCGGCCGACTGGGACCGTACGATCGCCGTCGACCTGAACGGCCAGTTCTATTGCACGCGTCGCGCCGTGCCGCTGCTCCGTGCCGCGGGCGGCGGCTCGATCGTCAACATCGCGTCGAGCGCGGCGTTCTTCGGCTTTCCGTTGCGTACACCGTACGCGGCCTGCAAGTGGGCGCTGCTCGGCCTCACCAAGACACTGGCGATGGAACTCGGACCCGAGGGCATCCGCGTCAATGCCATCTGCCCGGGCAGCATCAAGGGCCCGCGCATCGACGGCGTCATCGAGCGTGACGCGGTTGCGCGCGGGATGACGGTGGCGCAGATTCGCAAGCTCTACGAGCGACAGGTGTCGTTACGGCAGTTCGTCGACGCCGAAGACGTCGCCAACACGGCGTATTTTCTCGCCTCGGCGCAGGGCCGCATGATCTCGGGCCAGATCATCGGCGTGGACGGCCACACGGAATCGCTCTCGAACTGGCTCGACGACTGAACCGATGCAGTGGGGAAATCGATGAAAGCAGCGTGGTTCGAGAAATTCGGCGCCGCACGCGACGTGCTCGTGATAGGCGAGAAACCGACGCCCGTGGCGGGCCCCGGCGAAGTGCTGGTCAGACTGCGCACGAGCGGCGTCAATCCGTCCGACGTGAAGAAGCGCGCCGGCTCGTTCCCCAACCTGCTCGACGACGGCTACGTGATCCCGGACAGCGACGGCGCCGGCGTGATCGAGGCGGTCGGCGCTGGTGTCGACTCGAAACGGGTCGGCGAAAAGGTCTGGGTCTACCAGGCGCAGTTCGGTCGTCGTTTCGGCACGGCGGCGCAGTACGTGGCGCTCGACTCGCTGCGTGCCGTCACGTTGCCGATCGAAGCCGGCTTCGACGTCGGCGCATGCGCCGGCATCCCGATCATGACTGCGCACCGTTGCGTGCACGCGGACGGCCCGATTGCGGGCCAGACCGTGCTCGTGACCGGTGGCGCCGGGCGGGTCGGCTACTACGCGATCCAGTGGGCGAAGATGGCCGGTGCCAGGGTAATAGCGTCGGCGAGCAATCCACGCGACGAGGCCGTGTGTCGTGAAGCCGGCGCGAAGCACGTCTTCAATCATCGCGAGACCGGATGGAGCGAGCGGGTCAAGTCGTTGAACGGCGGCAAGCCGGTCGACCGCGTGATCGACGTCGAGTTCGGCGCGAACCTGCCGGAAGTCCTGGACTGCATCCGCACCAGCGGAGTGATCGCGACATACTCGTCGACGCAGGTGAAGGAGCCGCAGCTGCCGTTCTTCCGCATGATGTACCTGGACGTCACGGTCCGTTTCGTGATCGTGTATTCGATGCCCGAGCCGGCCAAGAAGCTCGCGATCGCCGACATCACGCAGGCATTCCGCGACGGCATGCTCCAGCACCGCATTGCAGAACGGGTGCCGCTGGCAGAGATCGCGCGCGCCAACGAGCTGGTGGAGCAGGGCGGCTCGAACGGGTGTGTCGTAGTCACGATCGATGCGTGACACGGCCATGACGGCCCGGCGTGGGGCGCTCGTCGCTGCCGCAGCGCTGTGGCTGTCGTTCGCATCCGGCCCGCACGCGGAATCTGCTGCCGGCGCGATGCAGCAGCCCCCGCGCGTCGTGGCTAACGGCGAATCGCTGCACGGCGCCTACGCCGCAGAGTCTCCGACGGTCGCTGTCTTCAAGGGCATTCCATTCGCGGCGCCGCCGGTCGGTGAGCTCCGCTGGCGCGAACCGTTGCCGCCGCGCCCGCGTACCGGCACGCTGCCGGCCACGGCATTCGCGCCGGCGTGCTACCAGGACACCTACCTCACGGACTGGTACCGGAAGGTAGGCGCAGCGTTCGGCGCCCCGGCAAGCGCCTTCGTCGATCCCGCTGTCAGCGAGGACTGCCTGTACCTGAACGTCTGGACGCCGCAACTCGACGGCAAGGCGAAGCTGCCGGTGATGGTCTGGATCTATGGCGGCAGCAATCGCTCCGGCTGGTCGTTCGAGCCGAATTACGAAGGCTCGCGCCTGGCCCGGCGCGGCAACGTGGTCGTCGTGACGATCGCGTACCGCGTGGGCATCTTCGGCTTCTTCGGGCACCCGGACCTGCGCGGCGCGGAGTACCCGACGAACTTCGCGCTGCTCGACCAGGTCGCGGCACTGCGCTGGCTACGCGCCAACGTGGCAGCCTTTGGCGGCGACCCGGACAACGTGACGCTGTTCGGCGAATCCGCCGGCGCCACCGACATCGGCTACCTCGTGAACTCGCCTCTCGCACGCGGACTCTTCCACCGCGCCGTGAGCCAGAGCGGCGGCTTCCAGATGCAGGATCGGCTCGACAAATCCCATGCCGAGGCGGCCGGCCGGGCGTTGAGCGCGCAACTTGCCGGCAAGCCGGACCTGGCGGCGCTGCGCCGGCTCCCGAGCCGCGAGATCTGGGATGCCACCCTGCGTTACGTGCCCGACCATCGCTACACGCCGGTGGTCGACGGCAAGTCGGTCCTTGCGACCCCGGCGCAGGCTTATGCGCGGGAGGGCATTCCCTACGACCTGCTGATCGGCAGCAACGAGGACGAGTGGTACATGTACGTCGATGCGGATCCACAAGGCCTCGCAAAGGACCTGGCGGACATCGCGCCGACCGTCCGTCCGCAGCTCGAAGCGCGGGCAGCGAAGGAACCCGACCTGCGCACTGCGCGCGACAAGGTCGTGACGCTGGTCAACATGGTCTGTCCTTCGTACCTGATGGCAGAAGCCGCGCGCAAGGCCGGTCGCAACGCATGGGTGTATCGCTTCACGCGCGTGCGTCCCGGGCCGGGTGGGGTCACGCTGCGCTCGTACCACGGCGCCGAGATTCCGTACGTGTTCGGCACGCCGGATGACTGGCTCACGCGCACCGAGACCGACGATGCCCTGACCGATCGCATGATCGATCTCTGGGCCAGCTTCGCCCGCCACGGCGATCCAAACGGCCCCCGCGGCGGCGAATGGCCCCTGTTCGACCGGACCGGTCCCCGAGTCATGGAACTCGGCGACCGGGTGGCGCCGATGGCTCCGGCCGACTACGAACTGTGCCGCAACCTGGCCGACGACCTGTATCCCGGCTGGCAGCCGTAACCACGGCGCGACGACGCCACGAACCCTGAGGCGACTGATGGAAAGACACAACGACGAGGCATCGGCACATCGCACCGACTGGCCAGTGTTCGTCACGACGGTGCTCGTGATCCTGCTGCTGTCGGTGCCCATGGTCGCGTTCAAGGACCAGGCGGCCGGTGTGATCACCGCGGCCTACGACGCCATCACGAAGAGCGTCGGGCTGCTCTACCTCTGGTACGGCACCGGCGCGGTTGCGTTCCTCGTCTGGCTTGCATTCGGTCGCTACGGCAAGGTCAGGCTGGGTGATGCCGACAGTCGACCGGAGTTCTCGACCCTGAGCTGGGTGGGCATGCTGTTCTGCGCGGGCGTCGGCGCCGGGTTGCTCTACTGGGCCGTCATCGAATGGGGTTACTACATCGACAAGCCGCCCTATGGCATCGAGCCGCGTAGCACCAGCGCCATCGAGTGGGCCGCGGGCTACGGGCTGTTCCATTGGGGCATCACCGGCTGGGCGATCTTCTGCCTGCCGACCATCGCGATCGCGTACCCGTACTACGTGCGCAAGATCCCGTACCTGCGCGCCAGCACGGGCACGAGCGGCATACTGCCGGGCGGCGTCACCGGCAGGCCCGGGCGCGTCGTCGATTTCCTGTACATGGTCAACCTGATCTGCGGCACGGGCACGTCGCTCGGCTTGTCGACGCCGATGATCGCGGCTGCCGTGGCGAAGCTGTTCGGTCTCGAGCACGACTTCGTGCTCGAGGTCGCCGTCGTGATCGTCTGCATTGCGATTTTCGGCACCAGTGCCTACCTGGGACTGAAGCGCGGCTTCAAGCGGCTGGCGGATGCGAACATGGTGGCAGCCCTGTTGCTGCTGTTCTTCGTGCTGGCCGTGGGACCGACGCTGTTCATCCTCAAGATGGGCACCAACGGCATCGGGCTCGTGCTGCAGAACTTCATCCGCATGAACACCTGGACGGACCCGGTGGCCAACACCGGGTTCGTCGAGAACTGGACGATCTTCTACTGGGCCTGGTGGATTGCGTATGGCCCGTTCGTCGGCATCTTCGTCACGCGCATTTCGCACGGGCGCACGATCCGCAACGTGATCGGGGGCATGCTCACGTTCGGCAGCCTCGGTGCCGCGATGTTCTTCATCGTGCTCGGCAACTACGCGCTGAACCTCGAACTGACCGGGGCACTCAGCGTCACCGGGCTCATGAAGAGCGTCGGGGAGGCGCAGGCCATCACCGCCGTCATGTCCTCGTTG
>Ga0224500_10001288_pt1 | contig 15135 bp, 18 predicted proteins | sample SF_Oct11_sed_USG_FD_168126 | JGI IMG/M metagenome (GOLD analysis project Ga0224500, IMG submission 168126) | Sediment microbial communities from San Francisco Bay, California, United States - SF_Oct11_sed_USGS_4_1 | ecosystem: Environmental > Aquatic > Marine > Sediment | place: USA: California... | reverse complement strand
CATCATCCTGTACGATGCCCCCAATGTGCCGGCCTGCCCCTACCACGAGCACGCCGATCTGGTTGATGTCATCGAGGCACGCGACGAGAAGCGTGCCGCCGAGCAGATGCTCGAGCACTTGCGCCATGTCGAGGCGTCGCTGAACTTCGAGCGGCGCAGCGACGGCGAGATCGATTTCGAAGCGGTGTTCGCCTGAGGAGGACACGATGCGCATCCTCGTCGTCAACGCCAACACGTCGGACATCGTGACCGAGAAGGTCGCCGCGCAGGCGCGCGCAAGTGCGTCGCCAGGCACTGAGATCGTGGCCGTCACCGGCACCTTCGGCGCGCGCGTGATCGGCACTCGAGCCGAGCAGGCGATTGGCGAGCATTCCGCGCTCGCGCTCGTCGCCAAGCACGCCACGGGTTGCGACGCGGTCGTGATTGCGGTGTCGTACGACACCGGCGTGCGCGCGGCGCGCGAGCTGTTGCCCGTGCCGGTGATCGGCATGACCGAGGCCGGCCTGCTCACTGCGTGCATGCTGGGCGGCCGGATCGGCATCGTCACGTTCGGGCGCCGCGTGCGGCCGCTGTACCAAGAGCTCGTCACGTCATACGGGCTCGATGCCCGCATCGCCGGCTGGCGCACGCTCGAGAGCACGGCGGCGTACCAGCGCGGCGCGCACGATGCGCTTGATCGCGAGCTGATCGACGCGGCGAATGACCTGGTCGAGCGCGATGGCGCCGAGACCGTGGTGCTCACCGGTGCCGTCATGGCCGGCGTGCCGGCGCGGCTGCAGGCGCAGGTGCCGGTGCCGCTCGTCGACTGCATCGCCTGCGCGGTGCGCCAAGCCGAATTGCTGCACCACCTGGGCTGCCCCAAGCCGAGCGTGGGCAGCTACGCGGCCCCGGCCGGACGCGAACTGATCGCGGTCGACGAGGCCATCGCCGCGGCATTCGCCAACGCGGGCAAGACCTGAATCCCGCAAAGGACCGATCGATGCTGCGCAGCCACGGCCGCTACGACTATTCGCCAATTGTCGCCCGCCCCGCCGGCGCCTGGCCCAATGGCCGCGGGCTCGCGGTTTACGTCGCGCTCAACCTGGAGCACTACGCCTGGGGCGAGGGCCTCGTCGAGGACCTCGTGCCCGGCATCCCTGCGCCCGACGTGTTGAACAACTCCTGGCGCGAATACGGCAATCGCGTCGGCGCCTGGCGCCTGCACGAGCTGATGGACACGCTGTCGCTGCCGGTCACGCTGCTTGTCAATTCCGAGCTGTATGCGGCCTGCCCCGACCTGATCACCGCGTTCCGTACCCAAGGCGCCGAGATCGCATCACACGGGCGCACAAACTCCGAACACCAGGCCGGCCTCGCCGAGGCCGGCGAGCGCTCGCTGATCGAGCTCGTGACGCGCACGATCGCCGAACATGAGGGCCGGCCGCCTGCCGGGTGGCTGAGCCCGTGGATTGCAGAGACAGTGCGCACGCCCGACCTGCTGCAGGAGGCCGGCTACCGTTACCTGCTCGACTGGTGCATGGATGACCAGCCGGTGTGGATGCAAACGCGCAGCGGTCGCATCCTCTCGGTGCCCTACCCTCAGGAACTCAACGACAGCGCAGCGATCATCGGCCGCCGCGTCGGCGCCCTCGAGTTCGCCGACATGGTGATCGACCAGTTCGACGAGATGCTCGAGCAGTCGCGCGCGCAGCCGCTGGTGATGGGCATTGCACTGCACGCGATGATCATCGGCCAGCCGTTTCGCCTTCGCGCGCTGCGCCGCGCGCTGCAGCACATCGCGACGCACCGCGAGCGCTGCTGGCTCACCACCGCAGGCGCGATCGCCAGCGCCTTCGCCGCCGGCTGAGTCGCGCACCCGCACCTATATATAATTCCGCGCTTGTTTCAGCGCCGGTGTAGCTCAGTTGGTAGAGCAGCGCATTCGTAATGCGAAGGTCGGGAGTTCGACTCTTCTCACCGGCACCAGATCGTGACACCAGGGCCTGCAAGAGGCTCAGTCCTGGTGCATGCTCCGGGTCGCGCTAGGGGAGGATAGGCATGCAGGGCGTGCGCGCAGTGGTGTTCGACGTCTTCGGCACCCTGGTCGACTGGCGCCGCGGCGTTGCACGCGATGTGCAAGCGCTGTTCGGCGACACGGTCGACGCCGACGCATTCGCCGACGCCTGGCGCGACGAGTACCAGCCGACGATGGAAGAGGTTCGCACTGGCCGCATGCCCTTCTCCAAGCTCGATGCGCTGCACCGCCGCAACCTCGACCGTGTGCTCGCACGGTTCGACGTCGACGCCCACGAATCCCAGCGGGTCGTGCTCAATCTCGCCTGGCACCGCCTCGACGCCTGGCCCGACGTGACACCGGCACTCGCGCGCCTGCGCACGATGTACCTGGTCGCGCCCTGCTCCAACGGCAACATTTCGCTGATGGTCGACCTCGCGCGGCGCAACGACTGGCACTGGGACGCGATCCTCGGTGCCGAGATCGCGCGCGACTACAAGCCCAAGCTCGAGGTCTACCGTACCGCGGCCGCGGCATTCGACTGCGCGCCGCAGGAAGTGTTGATGGTCGCTGCGCATTCGTCGGACCTGGCCGCTGCGGCGCAGGCCGGCCTGCGCACGGCGTTCGTCGCACGTCCCGACGAGCACGGACCGGGACGCGGCGAAACCGCACCAGCGGTGCCCGTGGACCTGGTCGCGCGCGACCTGGGCGATCTGGCCGACCAGCTCTGAGCCGTCTCAGGCGCCGGCCTGCGACGCCAGCGGCGCCAGCCAGGCTCCGGCCTCGCGGAAGGCCCGCGCGTGGCCTTCCGCGCGAGCGCGCACGTAGGCGCCCTCGATCACCGTCAGCACCAGGCTGGCGAACGACCGCGTGCGACGCGCATCGCCGAGATCGATGTGGTGCTCGATCACGCGCAGCCAAGATTCCAGGGCCGACACGAGCCAGGGTCGCAAGGGCTCAGCGTCGTCACCGAGGTCCAGGCTGACCGTCCCGACGGCGCAGCTGCGGCGGAAATCATTCTGCTCGGCGCGCGCAGCGAACGCCTCGAACAAAGCGCGTACGCGCTCAGGGTTGGAGCGCCGGCCGGCCAGTGCCTCGTCGATGAATGCCTCGACGCGACCGGCGTAGACCGCTAGCGCCTCGCCGGCGATCTGCAGCTTGCCGCCCGGGAAGAAGTGGTAGACGGACCCCTTGGGCGCGCCGCTTTGCCGCACGATGTCGTTGATGCCGGCCCCCGCCAGGCCGAAGCCGCGCATCAGGTCGATCGCCGCCTCGAGCATGCGGCCCCTGCTCGGCGGTGGATTGGCACGTACCTCAGGCATCTTGACCATGCTAGTAGACCAGTCTATATATTATGGCCCCAAGCACTGGAGGAGCACGCAACATGAACCACCGCGACCTGGATATCAGCCGCGACGTGAGCGCATCCGAGTGGCAGCAGCGCGTCGACCTGTCCGCCTGCTACCGGCTGGTAGCGCGCTTCGGCTGGGACGACCTGATCTTCACGCACATCTCGGCGCGCGTGCCCGGGCCCGAGCATCATTTCCTGATCAACCCGTACGGGCTCATGTTCAACGAGATCACCGCCTCGAGCCTGGTCAAGGTGGACCTCGACGGTCGAAAGGTCTTCGACAGCCCGTTCGACATCAATCCCGCGGGCTTCGTGATCCACAGCGCCGTGCACGCTGCACGCGACGACGCCCTCTGCGTGCTGCACGTGCACAGCGTCAACGGCGTGGCGGTGTCGGCGCAGCAGGACGGCCTGTTGCCGCTGTCGCAGCACTCGATGGCGGTGCTCTCCTCCCTCGCCTATCACGACTACGAGGGCGTCGCGCTGAATGACGACGAGAAGCCGCGCTTGGTGCGCGATCTGGGCGACAAGCGATTCCTGATGCTGCGCAATCACGGCCTGCTGACGGTCGGACGGACGGTCGCCGAGGCCTTCGTCGGCATGTACTTTTTCGAGGCGAGCTGCATGATGCAGGTGCGCGCCCAGGCCGGCGGTGCGGCGCTGCGGCACATCCCGCAGCCGATCGTCGACGCCGCGCCGCGCCAGTTCGCCGCCGTCACGCACGGGGCGGGTGGCAATCTCGCCTGGCCCGCGCTGCTGCGCCAGCTCGACGCCAGCGATTCCAGCTATCGGCGTTGAGGGCGCAACGGCTGCGGGTTCAACCGGCCGCCAGGTTGCGCCGGTGGTTCAAGTGCACCTTGACGTCGGCGGCGGTCACCCCGTGTGCCACGGCATGCTCGGGCCGTGCGGTGTCGCGCCGCTTCGGACTCATGTGCAGCGCACCGTCGTCGCGGCGCAGCGCCGCGACGATCGGCGTGTGTGCCTTGGCGCCGCGGCGCACGACGACGCCGAGATCGCCGTTGGCCAGCTTGACGAAGCTGCCCGGCGGGTAGAGCCCGAGCTTGCGCATCAGCGCGACACCGATGGCGTCGGGCCGGCCATCCTCGCCGAGGCTGGTATCGCGAGTCGCGATCGCGGGTGACACCGCGTCACGGCTGGTCCGGCGGCTTAGCTTGGCCGTGTAGACGTCGACGCGATGCAGCAGATGCGCGAGCCGCTGCGCCGGCGCGGCGGCATCGAGTGCGGCCCCAAGGTCGGCATCATGGTGGCGCCGCACCACCTCGATCCACAAGGCGTCCTTCGCACCGCCTTCGGCAAGCATTGCCGCGCTGCGCTCCGCATGGCCGTCCACGTGCTCGCGCTGCTCGCTCGACAGCGGCTCGAGCTGCCGCGACAGCGTGTCCTGCATCGCCGACATCGACAGGTTCATCGTCAACGCGGCGCACACCAGCGAATCCACCTCCGCGGCCGGCCATGCGAACCAGTCGGCGCAGACCTCGCCCACGAGCGCGCACAGCATGGCGTGGTGTGTGCTGTATCGATCCTCGCCGCCCGAAGCCGCCTGCAGCAGCAGGTACAACGCGCCGTCGAAGTCGCGCCCGGCCAGCGCCTGCATCCGCGCCTTAGCTGCCTCGAGGGTCTCGATCCATGCGGCATTGGGCGCGGCATCGTGCAGAAGCGCGGCGAACTCGGACGTGACCGCAGTCCAGCCCTCGACCAGTTCGGTCGGGCTGGGTGGCTCGGGTTTGTCAATCGCCGGGGCGGGCGCGGCGACTGCCGCGTCGTTCAGCACTTCGACGTCGGTGTCGGCGCTCATGGCCAGGGACATCGGCACCGGAACCGCCGACTTGAGGCCAGTTTTCACCGATCGCTGGACCGACAGACAAGCAATGCGCGGTAGGGAGATCGCCCCCTGCATGTCGGGTCTTCCGAAAAGTGTTGATACGGGGTTACAAGGCTGCCGTGCAGCTCGCTCCTGGGATGCCAACCTTAGTGCGCGTGTTTGCAGACAACTTGACGCCATGAATCACACGCCGCGCCGAAACTGGTTGACGCGCCTCGCGGTGTGGGGCGCCGTCGGCGGCCTGATGCTGAGGGCCGCCGTGCCCCTGCTCGCCTCTGGCGCGGCTCAACTGCGCGGCGTCGCTGTGGCCGAGGTGTGTACGGTGTACGGCGTCGCGGTGGGGGGGGCGTCACACGACGCCCACGCTGGCCAGCCGCACCACGACGAGCAATACCCATCGCGCGATCAACCCTCGCAACCCGCGGCGACACACGCAAGCAGCCACTGCGCGCTGACCAGTCTTGCGGCCATGGCAGTGCCCGACGCGTCGACCTCTGCAATCAGCGAAGCCGGAGTCGCCCCGTCCCACTTCCATCGCGATTGCAGCGCTGCCATCCACGACCGCTGCGCGACGTGGATCTCGCGGCACGAACACGGGCCACCGACTCCCGCCTGACGCTGGCGCGGTCGACCAGCCGACTCTCTTCGGCCGGCGTGCCGCAGCCGTCCAACACCCGCTGTGCCCTTCCGCCTTGAGCGCTGCTCGCGCAATGGCGCGTGCGCGCTGCGACGCTGATCGCCGCATGGCGACGTCGCGATGAATCTTCTGAGGTAACCCGATCATGAATACCCTTGTCCCGAGACTCGCTCTCGGAGCCCTCCTGGCCGCCACGACGACGATGGCATCCGCCTCATGTGGTTCGGCCTTCTGCACCTTGATGACCGACCGCTATGCCCAGGGCACCGGTGAGCCCCACATCGGCTGGAGCGCGGACGTGCGCATCGAGTCCGTCTCGCAGACACGGCTGCGAAGTGGCACGACTGACATCGGTGCAGGCCAGGTGACCGGCGAGGAAGCCATCGAACGCCGTACCCGCAACCTGAACCTGGTCACGACGCTGGAGTATGGATTCGACGAGAACTGGTCGGTGTCGGTGCGGGTGCCCGTCGTCCGGCGCAGTCACAGTCACGACCTGATCGACGACACAACGGGGTTGCCTTCGACGCCTGAGCAGTGGCGATTCACAAGACTCGGCGACATCCAGGTGCTCGCAAGAAGGCAGGCACTCGCCAATGATGCGGCCACGTCGTACGCGTGGCTGGCCGGCCTCAAGATTCCCACGGGATCGACGCGGGTCGTCAATGGCGACGGCAGTCGCGCCGAGCGCGCGCTCCAGCCGGGCTCAGGTACCACCGACGTGATCGTCGGTGCCGCATTTCGGCGCGCGTTTGGGCCGGCAGACGCCCTGATCGGTCAGCTCACTATTGGTGCGGCGCTGAACACGCGTGAGGAATTCAGGCCGGGGGCGCGGGTCGAGGCATCCATCGGCTGGTCCCACGCATACGCCCACGATCTCGGCGCCGTCCTTCAGCTCAACATGCGCAGGCGGGCCCACGACAGCGGCGCGCAAGCAGAGCCATCCAATAGCAGCTCGACGGTGGTCGATCTGAGCCCCGGAGTTACCATTGGCGTCGGCCCCAACGCCACGCTATACGGCTATCTTCAGTTGCCCGTCTATCAGCAGGTCAAGGGGATCCAACTCGTACCGCGCACATCGGTTGCTGTCGGGTGGACAGCGGACTTCTGAGACGTTCGCCCTTGTCGGCGGCTCATCAGAGGCGAGTCCAGCTGCCGAGATGGTGATGCATCGGCTGACGATCGGACCAGGCGGCGAGACGCTCGATCCAACCGTTGACTAAGGCCATGGCCGTCGAGGGCCGAATGGGCGAGACCTGTCGCGGCGCGACACGCGGAACACCGAGAGCCAAGGCGTGAGGGGCGGTTCGGACGTACATGGTGACTCCTGCCGGTAGATCCTGAGAGCTCGAGGATTTAGGGTTAACTCTCAGTACCTTCAATGTAATAGTGCGTCATGAAGCACACAAGAAGGCAAAATGCACATTGAGTCTGCATTATTGCAAGGAATGAGATGGCGACGCTCCAGTGGGACGACCTGCGTCACGCGCTGGCGATCGGGACTGCCGGTTCGCTGGCGGGGGCGGCGCGTGCGCTCGAGGTGAACCACACGACAGTCCTGCGCCGGCTCGACGCGCTCGAGGCGCAGCTAGGTACGCGGCTGTTCGATCGCCATCGAAGTGGCTACCAACCAACAGATGCGGGCCTGGCGCTGCTGGAACAGGCCCGCCACATGGCCACGCGCGCCGACGAGATCGAGCGCCAGGTGCTCGGGCGCGACCGGGAGCTGACCGGCGCGCTGCGGGTGACCACTGCGTTCGTACTGATGGACCACCTGTTGCCGCAGCCTCTGGCCGACTTCTCGCGGGCCTACCCCGGCATCGAGGTCGAGGTGGTCGAGAACGCCTTCCTGGTGGACCTGTCGAGCCGGCACAACGATTCAGCGCAGAGCTGGTCGCGGCGCGAGGCCGACGTTGCGCTGCGTCTGTCAGGTCACGTGGCCGAGCACCTCGTCGGGCACCAGCTCGGCATGACCCAGTGCCGGATCTATGCGTTGCGCGGCGCGGCGGGCCTGCCGCAGCAGGTGACGCCAGTGGGCGTGCTCACCCGCGAGGCGCCGTGGGTCGCGTTCGAACGCGATGCGTCGACCCGCGTTTACGACCGCTGGTTCCGCGAACACCTCGTTCAATCGACGGTGCGCGTGCGGGTCGACATCTTCAATGCCCTCGCAGCGATGCTGCGCACGGGCATCGGCGTGGGTGTGTTGCCCACGTTCATGGAAGACAAGCACCCCGAACTGCTGCCGGTGTCGGATCCCATTCCCGAACTGGCACAGCCCGTGTGGATGCTCACCCACCCGGACCTTCGCCGCACCGCGCGCGTACGCGCGTTCATGCAGTTCGTCGGTGACGCCCTGGCGAAGCGCCTCGCGCCGGTGGCCTGACGAGCGGGGTACGGTACGTTCGCGGGCGGTGTAAGCCACTTTGGGCGCGTCAGTGCAGAATCCCCCCATGCCCAACATTGCGTCGCTGCTTAAAACCGAAATATCACGACTGGCCCGCAAGGAAGTCCGCGCCGCCACCGAGACCTTGCGCAAGGCGGTCGCTGACTACCGATCGGAGATCGCTGCGCTCAAGCGGCGAATCCACGCCGCTGAACAAACGTTGCGCCGCCTGCAGCGAAGTGGTGGAGCGGCGAGCGCGCCGTCCCCATCGAAGGAAGCGGCGGACAAGTCGTTCCGTTTCAGTGCCAAGGGACTGGCGTCGCAACGCCGCCGACTCGCCCTGTCGGCGCATGACTGCGGGCTGCTGCTCGGCACGTCGGGCCAGTCTGTCTACAACTGGGAAGCCGGCAAGGCCCGTCCCCGTGCCAGGCAGATGCCCGCGATCGCCGCCCTGCGGAAGCTGGGTAAGAAGGAAGCCTCCGCGATGTTGGCGTCGCGTCGCGGCACGTAGCCGGGCGCTGCCGATCGCGCGGCGATGGCGCAGGACTTCGTCAAGCCAGCGCGGTCGTGCTCACGCGGCGCTTTGCCGGCGACACAGCGACCGCTGGCAACCCGCCGAAGAACAGTTGCACCACCATCGTCGCCAGGTCTTCATGCGTCAGTGGGCCGCCTGGCTTGAGCCAGGTGAAGGTCCAGTTGATCATGCCGAACAGCAGCATCGCGAGCGGTTTGGCGCCGGTTTTCAGATCCGGACGCACGCGAGCGATCGTGGCGGCGAAAGCCGTGACGACGCGCCGCTCGGCGGCCTCGACCTCGTCTCGCTCGGCCTCATCGAGGAACTTCACGTCTTCGGTCAGCACGCGGTGCTCGTGTTGCGCGCCGGCGTAGGCCTGCATGAAGCGCGAAATGAGCATGCGCAGCTGCGCCTCCGGCCCGAGACGCTGCTGCCGCACCTGATCGACGAGCAACTCGAGCCGCTGCACATGCGCGAGCGCGATCTGCGCCAGCAGCGATCGCTTGTCGCGGAAGTAGTGGTACAGCGTGGCCTTGCTCACTGCGCTGGCGGCGGCCACGTCGTTCATCGTCGCCGCCGAGAAACCGCGGCGCGCGAACAGCTCGGCCGCGCGAGCGAGGATTAAGGCGCGCTGGTCGTCGTAGGTCGCGGCACGGGTGCGGGCCATGTCAACGGTCGTCGAAAGACAACACCACCCGATCGGTCAACGGATGCGACTGGCAGGTCAGGACGAATCCGCCCGCGACCTCGGCCTTGTCGAGTGCGAAGTTGCGCGTCATGCGCACCTGGCCCTCGACCAGCTTGGCGCGGCAGGTGCCGCACACGCCCGAGGTGCACGAGAACGGCACCTCCAGGCCCGCCGAAGAGGCAGCGTCGAGGATGCTCGGATCGTCCTTCGAGAAATCGAACTCGCGCTTCAGGCCATCGCGCACGATCACGATGCGCGCGCGCTCGGCGTCGCCCGGCTTGGTCTCGTGCTCGACCGCGCCCAGGGCCTGGCCGGCACCGCCGGCCGCCGCGGGGGCGACGCCGAAGCGCTCGATGTGGATGCGCTCCTCGGCCACGCCCGCCGCGAGCAGCGCGGCCTCGGCCTCGTCGTTCATCTGGTAGGGCCCGCAGACGAAGGCATGGTCGATCGAGGCCGCATCGACCAGGCGGCCGAGGAACTGGCCGAGCTTGTCGCGGTTCATCACGCCCTGGTGCAGCGGCAGCTCGGTGTCCTCGCCCGAGAAAACGTGATGCAGCACCAGTCGCGCCATGTAGCGGTTCTTCAGGTCCTCGATCTCCTCCTTGAACATCGTGGACTTGGCGGCGCGGTTGGCGTAGATCAGCGTGAAGCGTGCATGCGGCTCGCGGCCGAGCACCGTCTTCATGATCGACAGGATCGGCGTGATGCCGCTGCCGCCGGCCACGCCCAGATAGTGGCGGTGCGCCGCGGGATCCAGCGGCACGAAGAAGCGGCCTTGCGGCGGCATCACCTGCACCGTGTCGCCGGGTTTCAGGCGCTGGTTGATCCAGTTCGAGAACACTCCACCGGCCACCTTGCGCACGCCCACGCGCAGCTCGCCGTCGTCGATGCCCGCGCAGATCGAGTACGAGCGGCGAAGGTCGGCGCCGTCGACCTCGGTGCGCAGCGTCAGGTACTGGCCCTGGTTGAAGCTGAACACGTCGCGCAGCGGCGCGGGCACGTCGAACGACACGATCACCGCCTCGTCGGTGTCGGGCTCGATCGCGCGCACGCGCAGCGGGTGGAACAGCGGGCTGTTCATATCGGCTTGAAATACTCGAACGGCTCGCGGCACGCGGTGCAGCGGTACAGCGCCTTGCACGCCGTGGCGCCGAAACCCGACAGCCGCTCGGTGGCCGCACTGCCGCAACGCGGGCAGGGCACCGCCGCACGGCGCAGCAGGCGGATCGGCACCGCCTCGGCCACCGCGCCGGGCGGCGCGATGCCATAGTCGCGCAGCTTGCGCCGGCCCTCGGCACTGATCCAGTCGGTAGTCCACGCCGGCGCGCGCTGCGTGCGCACCTGCACCGGGCCAAGGCCAGCGCCCTGCAGCGCCGCGACGATGTTCGCCTCGATCACCTCGGTGGCCGGGCAGCCGCTGTAGGTGGGCGTGAGCACCACTTCGAGCGCGCCGCTGTCCAGCGCGTCGATGCCGCGCACAATGCCCAAGTCCACCACCGACAGCGCCGGCACCTCGGGGTCGAGCACGTCCGCGAGCACCCGCCACGCGGCATCGACCCGCGGCGCGGCGCGCTCGAGCGCGCTCACCAGCGACCCCCGGGGTGGCTGCGCTGCAGCACCTGCATCTCGGCCAGCAGGCGGCCCATGTGCTCGCTGTGGCGGCCACACCTGGCCTCGCTGCGGTAGGCGCTCTTGGGCGGCAGCGGGAGTCGCGCCTCGGACAACACCGTCTGCATGTCCGCCAGCCACGCCTCGCGCAGCGACGCCCCGTCGGGGCCGAGGCCGCTCGCGGCCGCCGCGCGGTCGACCTCGTCGCTGTCGAACAGTTCGTTGGTGTAGGGCCACAGGCGATCGAGCGCGGCCTGCATGCGCAGGGCGGACTCCTCGGTGCCATCGCCCAGGCGGATCACCCAGTCGGCTGCATGCTCGCGGTGGTAGCGGGCCTCCTTGACCGCTTTGCCGGCGATGGCGGCCAACTCGGCATCGCGCGACGGTGCCAGGTGCTGCCACATCAGCAGCGCCCACGACGACAGCACGAAGTTGCGCAGCACGGTGAACGCGAAGTCGCCGCGGCCGTTGGTGCCGTTCGGCAACTCGGCCAGCGTGACGTTGACGAAGTCGCGCTCGTCGCGCAGGTAGGCCAGCTGGTCCTCGCTGTACTGTCGATCCTGGCCCTGGCCTTCGAGCTGGCCGGCACGCGTGAGCAGCGCACGGGCCTGGCCCAGCAGATCGAGCGCGTGATTGGCCAGTGCGATGTCCTCCTCGAGCACCGGTGCATGGCCGCACCACTCGGCCAGCCGGTGCGACCAGACGAGGCAGGTATCGGCCAGGCGCAGCACGTACTGCGCATCGGCATTGGGCTTCAATGCAATGGAGCTGGTCACGACTACATGTGGTTCACGGACTCGGGCAACTCGTAAAACGTCGGGTGCCGGTACACCTTGTCGACCATTGGATCGAAGTACATGTCCTTGTCGCCCGGGTCGCTGGCCACGATCTGGTCGCTCCTGACGACCCAGATGCTGGTGCCCTCCTGCCGACGGGTGTAGACCTCGCGCGCCAGCTGGATCGCCGCCTTCGCGTCAGGCGCATGCAGGCTGCCGCAGTGCTTGTGGTCCAGGCCTGCCTTGCTGCGCACGAAGACCTCCCACAGCGGCCACTCGGCTCCTGCGGAGCCGGTGGCCTGCGGCCGCAACGAGCCCGACCCCTCCCCATCCCTCCCCTGTCCAGGGGAGGGCAGTGTCTCGCGAGTCATGCTGCCTCCTTTAACGCGCGCTTGCGCTCATGGACCATCGCTGCCTCGCGCACCCAGGCGCCCTCCTCCCACGCCGTCACGCGCGCAGCCAGGCGCTCGCGGTTGCACGGGCCGTCGCCGCCGACGACGCGCCAGAATTCGTCCCAGTCGATCGGGCCAAAGTCCCAGTGCCCGCGCGCCTCGTTCCACCGCAGCTCGGGGTCGGGCAGCGTGACGCCGAGCACGCGGGCCTGGTCGACGCAGGCGTCGACGAACTTCTGCCGCAGATCGTCGTTGCTGATGCGCTTGATGCCCCAGCGCATGCTCTGCTCGCTGTGCGTGCTGGCACTGTCGGGCGGGCCGAACATCATCAGGCTTGGCCACCACCAGCGGTCCACCGCGTCCTGCACCATCGCGCGCTGGCCGTCGGTGCCCTGCGTCATCATCACGTACAGGGCGTCGAAGCCCTGGCGCTGGTGGAAGCTCTCCTCGCGGCAGATGCGCACCATCGCTCGCGCGTAGGGCGCATACGAGCAGCGGCACAGCGGCACCTGGTTCATGATCGCCGCGCCGTCGACCAGCCAGCCGATCACGCCCACGTCGGCCCAGGTCAGCGTCGGGTAGTTGAAGATCGAGCTGTACTTGGCGCGGCCGCTGTGCAGCGCATCGAGCATCTGGTCGCGCGAGGTGCCCAGCGTCTCGGCGGCGGCGTAGAGATACAGCCCGTGACCGCCCTCGTCCTGCACCTTGGCCAGCAAGATCGACTTGCGCTTGAGCGTGGGTGCGCGGGTGATCCAGTTGCCCTCGGGCAGCATGCCCACGATCTCCGAGTGCGCGTGCTGGCTGATCTGCCGCACCAGCGTCTTGCGGTAATGCTCGGGCATCCAGTCCTTGGCCTCGATGAAATCGCCGGCATCGATGCGCGCGTCGAAACGCTGCTGCAGCGCCGCGTCCTCGAGCGCCGAACGCTCTTCCTTCGGCGCGGTGTCCATGGCTTGGGTGTACATGAGGGTCTCCTAGGACGCGCCTTTCCAAGCGACCGAGGCGGATCCGGCTTTGCCGGTCCGCTCGCGGTGCCCCCTCGAGGGGGAGCGCCGAAGGCGCTTCGGGGGTGGTCTCATTTCGGTCGCTTGTCGACCACGCGCCTGGCCTTGCCCACCAGGGTGCGCTCGATCGACTCCGGCGCACCCACGCTCACCGTCGCGGTGACACCGATCATGGTCTTGATGCGCTGCTGCAGCGCGCCGCCGATCGCCGCCCGGTCGGCGCCGGCATGTGCGGGCAGCAGCTCGGCGAGCACCTGCAGCTCGTCCAGCGGCCCCTCGCGCGTGACAACCAGCTGGTACTGGCCGCCCAGCTGGCCGTGCTGCAGCACCAGCTCCTCGATCTGCGTCGGAAAGACGTTGACGCCGCGGATGATCAGCATGTCGTCGCTGCGGCCGACGATCTTGCCCATGCGGCGCATCGAGCGCGCGGTGGGTGGCAGCAGCCGCGTCAGGTCGCGCGTGCGGTAGCGGATCACCGGCAGCGCTTCCTTGGTCAGCGTGGTGAACACCAGCTCGCCTTCCTGCCCGTCAGGCAGCACCGCCCCGGTCTCGGGGTCGATGATCTCGGGGTAGAAGTGGTCTTCCCAGATCACCGGGCCATCCTTGGTCTCGATGCATTCGTTGGCCACGCCCGGGCCCATCACTTCCGACAGGCCGTAGATGTCCACCGCGTCGAGCCCGGCGCGCGCCTCGATGTCGGCGCGCATCGCCTCGGTCCACGGTTCGGCGCCGAAGATGCCGACCTTGACGCTCATCGTGCGCGGGTCGATCCCCTGTCGCTCGAACTCCTCGATGATCACCTGCATGTAGCTGGGCGTGACCATGATGATGTCGGGCTCGAAGTCGCGGATCAGCTGCACCTGCTTCTCGGTCTGGCCGCCCGACATTGGGATCACGGTGCAGCCGAGCTTCTCGGCGCCGTAGTGCGCACCCAGCCCGCCGGTGAACAGGCCGTAGCCGTAGGCCACGTGCACGATGTCGCCGGCGCGCCCGCCCGAGGCGCGGATCGAGCGCGCGACGAGGTCGGCCCAGCGGTCGATGTCGCCCTGCGTGTAGCCCACCACCGTCGGCTTGCCGGTGGTGCCCGACGAGGCATGCACGCGCACCACCTTCTCGCGCGGCACCGCGAACATGCCGAAGGGGTAGTTGGCGCGCAGGTCGGCCTTGGTGGTGAACGGGAATTTCGCCTGGTCTGCCAGCGTCCTGCAGTCGCGCGGGTGCACGCCCTTTGCGTCGAACGCCCTCGTGTAATGCGGCACGTTGTCGTAGGCGTGCTGCAGCGTCCATTGCAGGCGCTTCAGTTGCAGCGCCTGCAGTTCGTCGCGGCTGGCGCGCTCGATCGGCTCGAGCTCGGCGGGGTCGGGTCGTTTCTTCATATGGGCTGCTTCCCCATCGGCAGGCTTTCGATCAGTGGCTTGCCCTTCATCGTGTACGAGCGGCCACGGAACACCGCGATCGTCTCGTTGCGCTGGTTGGTCACCGTCGCGTCGTAGACACCGGTGCGCCCGGCCTTGCTGACCTCGACGCAGTCGGCAGTCAGCACGTCGCCGCGGTAGGCGCTCGCGATCAGGTGGATGTCGAAGCCCGACGCCACCGTGATCTCGTTGTAGGCGTTGCAGGCGAACGCGAAGGTGCTGTCGGCCAGCGTCGCGACGAAACCGCCGTGGCACAGGTCATGCCCGTTGACCATGTCCTCGCGCACCGTCATTCGCGCCGTCGCGCGGCCGGGGCCGATGGCCACCACCTCGATGCCGAGCAGGCGCGAGGCACGGTCCTCCTCGCGCATCGCGTCGCGCGTGGCTTCTGCGATCTGTTGAGCGTTCATCGGTCGGCGAACCTCGGTGCTCGCTTTTCGAGGAAGGCGGCCACGCCTTCGGCGAAGTCGCGCGCGCGGCCCAACTCGCCCTGGGTCTTCGCCTCGAGCGCCACTGCCTCGGCCAGGCTCG
>Ga0224500_10001285_pt1 | contig 15146 bp, 12 predicted proteins | sample SF_Oct11_sed_USG_FD_168126 | JGI IMG/M metagenome (GOLD analysis project Ga0224500, IMG submission 168126) | Sediment microbial communities from San Francisco Bay, California, United States - SF_Oct11_sed_USGS_4_1 | ecosystem: Environmental > Aquatic > Marine > Sediment | place: USA: California... | reverse complement strand
TGCTGTCGCGCGACGGCACCTTGATCCGCATCGTGCCGCCCAGCCTGACGGCGGACGAGCGCGCCGAGAAGGAGGCCCGCGACCGCCGTGCCGCCGCCGAGAAGGAAGCGCGCGCGGAAGCCGTTCGCCGCGACCGCCTGCTGCTGCAGCGCTTCCCGAACGAGGCCGAGCACCAGAAGGCCCGCACCGCGGCGCTGGACAACACCTATGCCGCGATGCGCCTGTCGGAGAGCCGCCTGGCCGAACTCGAGCGCGAGCGCAAGCCGCTGCTCGATGAATCCGAGTTCTACCTGGGCAAGCCCCTGCCGGTGCTGCTCAAGCAGCAACTCGACGCCAACGAGGCCGCCGTGGCCGCCCAGCGCGATGCGCAGGTGCAGCAGAAAGCCGAGCTGGAGCGCATTGCCAAGCGCTACGACGCCGAACTGGCGCACTTGAGGCGCCTGTGGGCCGGCGCGGCTCCAGGCTCGCTCGTGACGATCGCCAATGCCGCGAATGCAGCCGACACGGTCGATCCCGCCGGCAGCACTGTCAAGGCGACCAAGCCGATCAAGCCCGCCTCGACCCAGACCCGCTGAGCGCGCGCCGGCCGCCTCAGGGCGCGCCGAGTTTCTTCTTCAACAACTCGCTCGCCTGGGCGGGGTTGGCTTGGCCCTTGGATGCCTTCATCACCTGCCCGACCAGCGCGTTGAAGGCCTTGCCCTTGCCGGCGCGGTACTCCTCGACGGACTTGGCATTGGCGGCGATGACCTCGTCGACGATCTTCTCCATCGCGCCGGTGTCGTTGAGCTGCTTGAGGCCCTTGGCAGCGATCAGCCCGTCCACATCCGTTCCCTCGCCGGACCACAGCGCATCGAAGACCTGGCGCGCGCCGCTGTTCGACACGGTCCCGTCGGCGACGCGCGCGATCAGCGCGGCGAGCGTGGTCGGCGCGACGGGGCTGTCGCCGAGATCGCGACCCTGCGTATTGAGGCGCTTGCTCAGCTCGCCCATCAGCCAGTTGGCCACCAGCTTCGGCTGCTTGCTGCCGTCGCGCGCCGTCTCGTAGTAGCGGGCGAAGGCGAGGCTTTGCGTCATCATGGACGCGTCGTAGGCGGACAGGCCGTCGTCGCGCTCGAAGCGCGCCGCCATCGCGCCGGGCAGCTCGGGCATCTCGCGCCTCGCGCGTTCGACCCACTCGGGCGCGATCACCAGCGGCGGCAGGTCCGGATCCGGGAAGTAGCGGTAGTCGTGCGCGTCTTCCTTGCTGCGCATCGCGCGCGTCTCGCCGCTGTCGGGATTGAACAGCACCGTGGCCTGCTCGATCGGCAGGCCGTCCTCGAGGCGGTCGATCTGCCACTGCACCTCGAAGTCGATCGCCTGCTGCAGGAACTTGAAGCTGTTGAGGTTCTTGATCTCGCGCCGTGTGCCGAAGGGCGCGCCGGGCTTGCGCACCGAGACGTTGGCGTCGCAGCGAAAGCTCCCCTCCTGCATATTGCCGTCGCAGATGCCCAGCCACACCACCGTCTTGTGCAGCTCACGGGCATAGGCCACCGCCTCGGCCGAGGAACGCATGTCGGGCTCGGAGACGATCTCCAGCAGCGGCGTGCCGGCCCGATTGAGGTCGATGCCGGTCATGCCGTGGACCTCCTCGTGCAGGCTCTTGCCGGCGTCTTCCTCGAGGTGCGCGCGGGTCAGCCGCACGGTCTTCCGGTGCTCGCCCACGGCGATGTCGACCGTTCCCCCCTGCACCACCGGGATCTCGTACTGGCTGATCTGGTAGCCCTTCGGCAGATCGGGGTAGAAATAGTTCTTGCGCGCGAAGATCGACAGCGGCGCGATCTTCGCACCCACCGCGAGGCCGAACTGGATCGCACGCTCGACTGCGCCGCGGTTCATCACCGGGAGCGTGCCCGGCAGCGCGAGGTCGACCGCGCAGGCCTGTGTGTTGGGCGCCGCGCCGAAGGCGGTCGACGCGCCGCTGAAGATCTTGCTCGCAGTGGACAGCTGCGCGTGCGTCTCGAGGCCGATCACCACCTCGTAGCCGCGGACCAGGGCGCTCACCGCGACCTCCGCCCGGCCGCTCGCGCGGCGGTCACCGCCTCCCAGGCGCGCAGCGAGCGAATGCGAGCGTGGGGGCTCATTGGAAGCCCTCCGGCACGCGCGCGTGGAAATCGGTGGCCTGCTGGAACGCGTGAGCCGCACGAAGCAACTCGCCTTCGGCGAAGTAGTTGCCGATCAGTTGCAGCCCCACCGGCATGCCGCCTTCGCCGAAACCCGCCGGCACGCTCATGCCCGGCAGGCCGGCCAGGCTCGCCGGCAGCGTGAAGATGTCGGCGAGGTACGCGGCGACCGGGTCGTCGTCCTGCGCGCCCAGCTTCCACGCGACCGTGGGCGCCACGGGCCCGGCAATCACATCGCACTGGGTGAAGCATTGCCGGAAGTCGTCGGCAATCATGCGGCGCAGCTTCTGTGCCTGCAGGTAGTAGGCGTCGTAGTAGCCGTGCGAGAGCACATACGTGCCGATCATGATGCGGCGCTTGACCTCGGGCCCGAAGCCTTCGGCACGCGATTTCTTGTACATGTCCAGCAGATCGACGTACTTCGCGGCGCGGTGCCCGTAGCGCACACCGTCGAAGCGGCCCAGGTTCGAGCTCGCCTCGGCCGGCGCGATGATGTAGTAGACCGGGATCGACAGTTCGGTGCGCGGCAGGCTCACGTCGACGAGCGTCGCACCGAGCCCCTCGAACGCGGCGAGCGCGGCACGCACTGTGGCGCCGACGTCGGCCGCCAGTGCGGCAGGGAAGAACTCCCGGGGCAGGCCGATGCGCAAGCCGGCCAGCGGCTTGCTCGCGCTTGCTCCTGTGCGCCGCGCACGCATCTGGGCATCGAAGTCCTGCGGCGGGCGCTGTGCGCTGGTGGCATCGCGCTCGTCGAAGCCGCTCATCGCCGACAGCAGCAGTGCGCAGTCCTCGGCCGATCGCGCCAGTGGACCGGCCTGGTCGAGGCTCGATGCGAACGCGACCATGCCCCAGCGCGAGCACACGCCGTAAGTCGGCTTGATACCGGTGATGCCGGAAAAGCTCGCCGGCTGTCGGATCGAGCCGCCGGTGTCGGTGCCGGTGGCCGCGGGCAGCAATCGCGCGGCCACCGCCGCCGCCGACCCCCCCGAGGAGCCGCCGGGCACGCGACCTGTGTCCCAGGGGTTGCGCACGGGGCCGAACGCCGAGTTCTCGTTGGACGAGCCCATCGCGAACTCGTCGCAGTTGAGTTTGCCCAGGCTGACGCAGCCGGCCTGTGCGAGGCGCGACACCACGGTCGCATCGAACGGGCTCTCGTAGCCGGCGAGCATCTTCGAGCCCGCGGTACTCGGCGCGCCCTTGGTGACGAAGATGTCCTTGTGCGCGATCGGCACGCCGGCCAGCGGGGCGAGCGACTCGCCCCGCGCACGGCGCTCGTCGATCGACCGCGCAACCTCGAGCGCGCGCCCGGCGTCGAGATGCAGGAACGTGCCGAGCGCTCGGTGCGCCTCGATGCGGCCGAGCAGATGCGACACGACCTCCACGCTCGACACCTGCCGGGAAGCCAGCGCGCGGCCGAGCGCAGCCACGCCCTCATGGTGCAGCGCCGTCACTCGATCACCTTCGGCACGAGAAACAAGCCGTCCTCGACTGCCGGGGCACTGGCCTGATTGGCGGCACGCTCGTCGCCCTCGGTGACGCGGTCATCGCGCAGCCGCAACTCGCTCGCGTGCACCGCGGCCAGCGGCGTGTACAGCGGCTCCACGCCGCTGGTATCCACCGCGCTCATCTGCTCGACGATGCGGAAGAAGCCATTCAACTGGCCGAGCATCGCCGCCGATTCGGCGGGCTCGAGATCGAGCCGCGCCAGATGCGCGATGCGGCTCACGTCGGCGGGGGTCAGCGCCATGATGAAACGGGGTGCAAGGGTTGGGCCGGCAGTGCATTCCCGCACGGGATGCCGGGGGGCTTGGGGTATTATCCCCGGCCATCGACGAACCCTCGCCCGCCCCGTGCGGCCGGGGGTTTTCTTGCAAGTGCGGCCTCACGCCGGCCGCCTGGATTGCTCCTGGACATGTTCGCCTCCCTGCGCCGCTACGTTTCCACCGACCTTGCCATCGACCTCGGCACGGCCAACACGCTGATCTACGTTCGCGGCAAGGGCATCGTGCTCGACGAGCCGTCGGTCGTGGCGATCCGCCACGAAGGCGGGCCCAATGGCAAGAAGGTGATCCAGGCCGTGGGCACCGAGGCCAAGGCGATGCTGGGCAAGGTGCCCGGCAACATCGAGGCGATCCGGCCGATGAAGGACGGCGTGATCGCCGACTTCGTGGTGACCGAGCAGATGATCAAGCAGTTCATCAAGATGGTCCATCCGCGCAGTGTGTTCACGCCGAGCCCGCGCATCATCATCTGCGTGCCATGCGGCAGCACCCAGGTCGAGAGGCGCGCGATCCGCGACGCGGCCGAGGCCGCCGGCGCGAGTTCGGTGCATCTGATCGAGGAACCGATGGCCGCCGCGATCGGCGCCGGCCTGCCGGTGGCCGAGGCGTCGGGCTCGATGGTGGTCGACATCGGTGGCGGCACGACGGAGGTCGGCGTCGTATCGCTCGGCGGCATGGTCTACAAGGGCAGCGTGCGCGTCGGCGGCGACAAGTTCGACGAGGCCATCATCAACTACATCCGGCGCAACTACGGCATGCTGATCGGCGAGCAGACCGCCGAAGCCATCAAGAAGGAAATCGGCTCGGCCTTTCCCGGCAGCGAAGTGCGCGAGATGGAAGTCAAGGGCCGCAACCTCTCCGAGGGCGTGCCGCGCAGCTTCACGATCTCGAGCAACGAGGTCCTCGAAGCGCTGACCGAGCCGCTGAACCAGATCGTCTCGGCGGTGAAGAATGCGCTCGAGCAGACACCGCCCGAACTGGGCGCCGACATCGCCGAGCGCGGCATGATGCTCACCGGCGGTGGCGCACTGCTGCGCGACCTCGACCGCCTGCTGGCCGAAGAAACCGGCCTGCCGGTGCTGGTGGCCGAAGACCCGCTGACCTGCGTCGTGCGCGGCTGCGGCATGGCGCTGGAGCGCATGGAGCGCCTGGGCTCGATCTTCACGTCGGAGTAAGCTGCTCCCATGCCGCTGGGGACGCTCGACCGCACCCCGCCGCCGTTCTTTCGCCAAGGCCAGTCGGCGCTTTCCAAGCTGATCTTCTTCACGGCGCTGGCGGTCTTCCTGATGGTCGCCGACACGCGTCTGCAATGGGTCACGACGGCACGCGCGGCAATGGCCACGGCGCTCGCGCCGGTGCAGCGCGCGCTGCTGGTGCCGGTGCAGATGATCGAAGGCGGCAGTGACTACTTCGTGGGTCTGACCCGCGCGCTCGCCGCCGAGGACGCGGCACGCAAGCAGCTGGCCGAGCAGGCCGAGCGCGTGGCTGCGGCCGATCGCCTGGCTGCCGAAAACGCGAGCCTGCGCACGCTGCTCGGACTGAAGCCCTCGCTCGCCGTTCGATCGCAGGCCGCCGAGGTGATGTACGAGGCCACCGACCCGTTCTCGCGAAAGCTGTTCATCAACCGCGGCGCCGCCCAGGGCGTGCTGCCCAGTTCGCCGGTCATCACCGAAGGCGGCGTGATCGGTCAGGTCACGCGCGTGTACCCGCTGTCTTCGGAGGTGACGCTGCTGACCGACAGGGATGCGGCGATCCCGTTGCTGAACACGCGCACGCAGCAGCGTGCCGCGGCTTTCGGTGGCGTGGGCGGCGGCACCGCGATGGAGTTGCGCTTCGTCGCTGCCAACGCCGACATCCGGGAGGGCGACCTGCTGCATACCTCGGGCGTCGACGGCGTCTACCCGGCGGCCTTGCCGGTCGCCCGCGTGGCGACGGTCGAGCGCCTGGCCGAGGGCGGGTTTGCGCGCGTGACGCTCGCCCCCCTGGCATCGGTCGACGGCGTGCGCCACGTGCTCGTGCTCGAGCCGCTTGGTGCGCAACTGCCACCGCGGCCGGTCGTCGAACCTGCCTCGGCGCCGCCCCGGCCTGCCGGGAGGGTCAAGCGGTGATCGCCGCGCCCTGGAGCGGGCATCAGGCCAGCTGCACCGCCGTCCGCCGCCGCGGCGGCTCGGGCAAGCCCGGACGGGTATTCGGCCACGTCGCGCGGCGTGCATCGACGCGGAGGACGCCGTGAGCATCATGCCGCGCGGCGATCAGCTGCTGCTGCCGGCCAGCCCGCTGTTCATGGCGTTCACCTTGCTCGTCGCGCTCGTCTTCAACATGCTGCCGCTGGGCCGCAGCGCCGTGCTGCCCGACCTGCTCGCGCTCACGCTCGCGTTCTGGTCTGTGCATCAGCCGCGGCGCATCGGCGTGGGCCTCTCGTTCTTCTTCGGCCTCCTGATGGACGTTCACCAGGGTGCGCTGCTCGGCCAGCATGCGCTGGCCTATGCGCTGCTGGCGTTCTTCGCGATCGCACTGCACCGGCGGCTGCTCTGGTTCCCGGTGCTGCAGCAGGCCATGCAGGTGCTGCCGCTGTTCCTCGCAATGCACCTCGTGGTTGTCTTCGTGCGCATGGCCGCCGGCGACTTGTTCCCCGGGTGGCAGTATTTCATCGCGCCCGTCGTCGAGGCGGCCCTGTGGCCCGTCGCCACCGTGCTCCTGCTGGCCCCGCAGCGCCGGGCGCCGGATCCGGACGAGAATCGACCGCTATGAACGGTTCGCGAATCGCCGCTCTGTCCGCGAGCGACACAGGCGCACGCAGCGCCTGATCGGCCGAGATGTCCGAGATCCGTGACATCGAACGCGAACTGCGCGGCTTCCGCGCGCGGCTCGCCGCCGCAGCGCTGTTCGTGCTGTTCTGCTTCGGCCTGCTGGCGACTCGGCTCGTGTACCTGCAGGTCTTCAGGCACGATGATCTCGCATCGCAGGCCGAAGCCAACCGCATCGCCGTCGTGCCGGTGGTGCCCAACCGCGGCCTGATCCTCGACCGCAACGGCGTCGTGCTCGCGAACAACTACTCCGCCTACACGCTGGAGGTCACGCCGTCTCGCCTGAGCGCCCCACTCGACGTGACGTTCGACGCCTTGGGCGAACTGGTCGAAATCACCGCGCGGGACCGGCGCCGATTCAAGCGCCTGCAGGAGGACAGCAAGAACTTCGAGTCGCTGCCGATCCGCACCAAGTTGTCCGACGAGGAGGTGGCGCGCTTCGTGGCGCAACGCTTCCGCTTTCCCGGCGTCGAGGTCAAGGCGAGGTTGTTCCGCAACTACCCGCTGGGCGAGACCGGCTCACACTTGCTGGGCTACATCGGACGCATCAACCAGGCCGAGAAGAAGGACATCGACGAGAACTGGGACGAGGACGAGCAGGCCAACTACCGCGGCAGCGAATACATCGGCAAGCTGGGGCTCGAGCAGGCCTACGAGCGCGAGCTGCACGGCCAGACCGGCGTCGAGCAGGTCGAGACCAGCGCCGGCGGCCGCGCAACACGCAGCCTCGCGCAGCGGCCGCCGACCCCCGGCAACACGCTCATGCTGTCGGTGGACATCCGGCTGCAGGCCATGGTCGAAAAGCTCTACGGCGATCGGCGCGGCGCGATGGTGGCCATCGACCCGCGAAACGGCGAGGTGCTGGCGTTCGTGTCCAAGCCAACCTTCGACCCGAATCTCTTCGTCGATGGCATCGACGCGGACAGCTGGCGCGAGCTCAACGAGGACATCGACAAGCCGCTGCTCAACCGCGCGCTGCGTGGCACCTACCCGCCGGGCTCGACCTACAAGCCCTTCATGGCGATCGCTGCGCTCGACAGCGGCAAGCGCTCGCCGAGCACGGTGATCATCGACAACCTGACGTTCAGCTTCGGCGGCCGCACGTTCGGCAGCCCCGACACCGACCGCCCCGGCCCGAAGGACATGCGCACTGCGATCGTGACCTCAAGCAACGTGTACTTCTACAGCCTGGCCAACGAGATGGGCGTCGACCTCATCCACGACGAGCTCGAACCGTTCGGTCTGGGCCGCAAGACCGACATCGACCTGCAAGGCGAGGTGACCGGCGACCTGCCTTCCACGGCCTGGAAAAGGCGCCGGTTCTCCAAGCCCGAGCAACAGAAGTGGTACGCCGGCGAAACCATCTCCCTGGGCATCGGCCAGGGGTACAACAACTTCACCATGCTGCAGATGGCCACGGCGGTGTCGACGCTGGCCACCGGAGGCCAGCGCTTCAGGCCGCGGCTGGTGCGCGAGATCGAGGACGTGATGACCCAGGAGCGGCGGCGCGTCGCGAGCGACGCGCTGGAGCCGCTGCCGCTCAGGCGCGAGCATGTGGAGGTGATCGTCAACGCGATGAACGGCGTCACGCGCGAAGGCACTTCGCGCGCGGCCTTCGCTGGCGCGGCCTACCAGAGCGGCGGCAAGACCGGAACCGCGCAGGCGGTCGGCCTGAAGGCCGGCGAGAAGTACAGCCAGATCAAGGCCGACGAGCGCAAGCGTGACCACTCGCTGTACATCGCCTTCGCACCCGTCGAGGCGCCGACGGTCGCGGTGGCCGTGGTCGTCGAGAACGCGGGCTTCGGCTCGATGTCGGCCGCGCCGATCGCGCGCCGCGTGTTCGACTACCTGCTGCTCGGCCAGTACCCGAGCGAGGAAGACATCGCGCTGACGCAGCAGGGCAAGACCACCGCGCCGGTGGGCACGCCGCGACTCGCGCGCGACATCCCGGTGCTCGGCACGAGCGCCGCACCGCCGCAATGAGCGCCGCATTCGACCAGCCGACCCTGTGGCAGCGCGTCAAGCCGGTCCTGTTCGGCTTCGACGGACCACTCGCCACCGCGGTGCTCGTGCTCGCCGCATTCGGCCTCGTGACGATGTACTCGGCCGGCTTCGACCACGGCACGCGCTTTGTCGACCATGGCCGCAACATGCTGATCGCGCTGCTGATCCTGTGGGTCGTCGCGCAGGTGCCGCCGAACCGCCTGATGGCGCTCGCGATCCCCATCTACACGGTAGGCGTCGCGCTGCTGATCGCCACGGCGATGTTCGGCATCACGCGCAAGGGCGCAACACGCTGGCTTCAGCTGGGCATCGTGATCCAGCCCAGCGAGATCCTCAAGCTCGCGACGCCATTGATGATGGCCTGGTGGTTCCAGCGCTGTGAGGGCAAGTTGGGCGCGCTTCAGTGGGCGGTGGCGGCGCTGATCCTGCTCGTGCCGTTCGGCCTCGTGGCCAAGCAGCCCGACCTCGGCACCGCGATCCTAATCTTCTCGGCCGGCCTGTACGTGATCTTCTTCGCCGGCCTGAGCTGGAAGCTGATCGTGCCGGTGATGGTCGCGGCGGCGATCGGTGTCGTCGCGGTAGTCGTGTCCGAGCCGACGATCTGCGAGGCAGGCATGAAGTGGCCGTTGCTCAAGGACTACCAGCAGCAGCGCATATGCACCCTGCTCGATCCGAGCAAGGACCCGCTGGGCAGGGGCTTCCACATCCTGCAGGGCATGATCGCGATCGGCTCGGGCGGCACCACCGGCAAGGGCTTCATGCAGGGCACCCAGACGCACCTGGAGTTCATCCCCGAGCGCACGACCGACTTCGTGTTCGCCGCGTTTTCCGAGGAGTTCGGTCTGGCGGGCACACTCGGGCTGTTGGCGGCATTCACCTTCCTGATCTTCCGCGGCCTGATGATCGCCGCCGATGCACCCACCCTGTTCGCACGGCTGCTCGCCGGCGCGCTGACCCTGTCGATCTTCACTTACGTGTTCGTCAACATGGGGATGGTCAGCGGCATCCTGCCCGTCGTGGGCATTCCGCTGCCCTTCGTCAGCTACGGCGGCACCGCGATGGTGACGCTGGGCCTCGCGATCGGCATCCTGATGTCGATCGCACGCAGCCGGCGTCTCATGCAGACCTGAGTTACGGCCCCTTCAGGGGCAGGCGCAGGCTGACGCGCGTGCCCGGCGAGTCCGCCCGTGGATGTGTCGGTTCGATCGACACCGTGCCCGAATGCCGCTCGGCGACCTCGCGCACGATGGCCAGCCCCAGGCCCGAGCCGTCGACCTCGGTGCCAAGCGCGCGGTAGAACGGCTGGAACACCAGGTCGCGCTCGCCTTCCGGGATGCCGGGACCGTTATCCTCGACCTGGACCACGACGACCTGACCATAGGGATCGGTCAGCACGCGCGCCGTCACCGTGCCGCCGCCCGGCGTGTACTGGACCGCGTTGTCGACCAGGTTGCGCACCGCTTCGCGCACCAGCACCGCCTCGCCCACCACGCGCGGCGCTTGCGCGTCGCCAGCGGCCGGCCCTTCGTAGCCCAGATCGATGCCCTTGGCGAGTGCGCGCGGAACGAAGTCGCGCACCGCCTCGGTCACGACGGCCACCAGGTTGAACGGCTGCACCCGGCGGGCCTCGCCGATGTCCTCGGCGCGCGCCATCGACAGCAACTGGTTGACCATGTGCGCGGCCTGCTGCGACGAGCGTGCGATCTGCTGAAGCGAGCGCCTGACCGCCTTCGGGTCGCCTCCGTTCTCGGCGGCATCGCGCTGGGCGAGTTCAGCCTGCATGCGCAGGCCCGCCAAGGGCGTCTTGAGCTGGTGCGCCGCGTCTGCCAGGAAGTGTTTCTGCGCCGCGATCGAGCGGTCCAGCCGCGCCAGGAGGTCGTTGATGGCGCCGACCAGCGGAGTCACCTCCTCGGGAACCGAGCGGCCGTCGATCGGCGACAGGTCGCTGCTCGCCCGCTGGCGGATGTGGCGCTGCAGCACGTCGAGCGGACGCAGCCCGCGCGTCAGCGCGAACCAGATCAACAACACCGCGAGCGGCAGGATCGCGAACTGCGACAGCATCACGCCGCGCGCGATCTCCGTGGCCAGTTGCGAACGCTTGTCCAAGGTCTCGGCGACTTGCACGAGGGGCGGCTTCGCACCCTGCTGGGGCGCCATCGGCACCCACAGATAGGCCACCCGCACCGGCCGCTCGTCGACCATGTCGTCGCGGAATCGCACGTCGGCGCCCGGGATCGGCACCTCGTTGGGAACAGGCAGATCGCGGTCGCCCGCAATGCGTTCGCCGCGGGTGCCGAGCACCTGGAAGAACAGGCTGTCGTTGCTGTCGCCGCGCAGCAGCGCGGCCGAAGCGTCGGGCAGGTTGATGCGCGCCAGCGGCGGCGAACCGGCCTGCAAACTCACGCGCCGAGCCAGCAAGCGCGCGGTCTCGCCCAGTTCTCGGTCGAACGGGCGGTTGGCGATGCCCTGCGCGGCCACCCAGATCACCACGACCGACATCGGCCAGAGCAACAGCAGCGGGACGAGCAGCCAGTCGAGGATGTCGCCGAACAGCGAACGCTGCGGCGGCGGTTCCCGTGGGCCGGCCCCGGGCACCTCGGTTCAGGCCGCTGCGCGGCCTCCGCCTCGTGACGGACCGGGGCTCGCCGTGGAGGCGCGGCCCCCGCCCCCGGCTTGTGCCGCGTGGAGGCAACGTGCGCGACAGGACCTCATGTCTTCACCCGTTGATCTTTTCGAGGCAATAGCCCAGGCCGCGCACCGTCGCAATCCGAATCGGGCCTTGCTCGATCTTCTTGCGCAGGCGGTGGATGTAGACCTCGATCGCGTTGTTGCTGACTTCGTCGCCCCATTCGCACAGGCGCTCGACCAGCTGGTCCTTGCTCACCAGCCTGCCGGCACGCTGCAGCAGAACCTCCAGCAGCGAGATCTCGCGCGCCGACAGCTCGATCATCTGGTCGTTGATGTAGCACACGCGCCCGGTCGCGTCGAAGGCCAGCGGGCCGTGCTTGACCAGCGCCGTGGCCGCACCGAGCCCGCGCCGCATCAGCGCACGCACACGCGCCTCGAGCTCCTGCAGCGAGAACGGCTTGGCCATGTAGTCGTCAGCGCCCGCGTCGAGGCCCTTGACGCGTTGCTCGACGCTGTCGGCCGCGGTCAGGATCAGTACCGGTGCCTTGGAGCCGCGCGCACGCATCTTGCGCAGCACTTCCAGGCCATGCAGCTTCGGCAGCCCCAGGTCGAGGATGACGAGATCGAACTCGTGCGAGGCCAGTGCGGCATCGGCCTCGCTGCCACTGGCCACATGGTCGGCCGCGTAGCCGGTGGCACGCAGCGAACGCAGCAGGCCGTCGGCAAGCACCTGGTCGTCTTCGGCGATCAGCACGCGCATCGCTTGTCTCCTCGCAATCCATGCCGCCCTGCATCGGGGCGGCGCTCCGGATCATTCTAGGGAGCCCGACGAGACGCAGGCTTGACGCTCCGCGATAGCTGTACGAATATCCAGCTGTCGGGTATCATCCCTCGCCAAACCCACCAGCCGGAGATCGCACGCATGGACGCCCCCGTCAAAGCCCTGAACACCGAGAAAGCCAAGGCCCTGCAGGCGGCCCTGGCGCAGATCGAAAAGCAGTTCGGCAAGGGCTCGATCATGCGCCTGGGCGACGGCGAGGCGGTCGAGGCGATCGAGGCGGTGTCCACGGGCTCACTCGGCCTGGACATCGCGCTGGGCATCGGCGGCCTGCCACGCGGCCGCGTGGTCGAGATCTACGGTCCCGAATCGAGCGGCAAGACCACGCTGACGCTGCAGGTGATCGCCGAAATGCAGAAGACCGGCGGAACCTGCGCCTTCATCGATGCCGAGCATGCGCTCGATACCGGCTACGCACAGAAGCTGGGCATCAACCTGCAGGAGCTGCTGATCAGTCAGCCAGACACCGGCGAGCAGGCGCTCGAGATCGTCGACGCGCTGGTGCGCTCGGGCTCGATCGACCTCGTGGTGATCGATTCGGTGGCTGCGCTCACGCCCAAGGCCGAGCTCGAGGGCGAGATGGGCGACAGCCTGCCCGGCCTGCAGGCGCGCCTGATGAGCCAGGCCCTGCGCAAGCTCACGGCGACGATCAAGAAGACCAACACCATGGTCATCTTCATCAACCAGATCCGCATGAAGATCGGGGTGATGTTCGGCAACCCCGAGACGACGACCGGCGGCAACGCGCTGAAGTTCTACGCCTCGGTACGCCTGGACATCCGCCGCACCGGCAGCATCAAGAAGGGCGAAGAGGTCATCGGCAGCGAGACCAAGGTCAAGGTCGTCAAGAACAAGGTGAGCCCGCCGTTCAAGACCGCCGAGTTCGACATCCTCTACGGCGAGGGTATCAGCCGCGAGGGCGAGATCATCGACATGGGTGTCAACGCCAAGGTGCTCGACAAGAGCGGCGCCTGGTATGCCTACAACGGGGAGAAGATCGGCCAGGGCAAGGACAATGCGCGCGAGTTCCTGCGCGAGAACCCCGATCTCGCGGTCGAAATCGAGAACAAGGTGCGCGAGTCCATGGGCATCCCCTTGTTGCCCACGACACCCGAGAGCTGATTGCGATGGCGGCGCGGCCGCCCCTGTCGTTGAAGGCGCGCGCATTGCGATGGTTGTCGCAGCGCGAGCACAGTCGATTGGAATTGCGGCGCAAGCTGCTGCGTGCGGCGAGGCTTGGCGATGCAGGCCTCGACCCGGCCGAGCGGCCGGACCGCACGGCAGAGATCGACTGCCTGCTCGACTGGCTGGCGACACACCGCTATCTGAGCGAGGCGCGATTCGTCGAGTCCAGGGTCCATGCCCGCGCCGCACGCTACGGGCAGCGGAGGATCGAACAGGAGTTGTCGCGCCATGACGCTTCGCTGGATGCCGACACGGCGGCGCAACTGCGCGCCTCCGAATTCGACCGCGCCCGTGGCGTGTGGGCGCGCAAATTTGGCGCCGAGCCGGCCACCGATGCCGCGGCCCGCTCGAAACAGATGCGGTTCCTGGCCGCCCGGGGTTTTGCCGCCGAGGTGATCCGGCGCGTGGTGCAGGGCCGCGACGACGACTGATCCGGCCCACCGCCCGCGCGCGCTGACGCCATAGCGCGGCCGCGGGTGGCCGGGCGCCTGCGCGAGCGCGTCGGCCTCGCGTCAGGGTCCGCACAAGTCACCATGCTAAATTCCCCCGAGCCCGAAACCGCCTGAACTGCGGCCCCGTCCGCCGCGGACTCCCCATGAAGATCCACGAATACCAAGGCAAGGAAGTCCTGCGCCAGTTCGGCGTACCCGTGCCCCGCGGCTACCCGGCTTTCTCGGTGCGCGAAGCCACCGAGGCGGCACAGAAGCTCGGTGGCAACGTCTGGGTCGTCAAGGCCCAGATCCATGCCGGCGGCCGCGGCAAGGGCGGCGGCGTCAAGCTGGCGCGATCGTTGTCCGAAGTCGAGCAACTCGCCGGCCAGATTCTGGGCATGCAGTTGAAGACGCACCAGACCGGCCCCGGTGGCCAGAAGGTGCGCCGGCTCCTGATCGAGGAAGGCGCCGACATCAAGAAGGAGTACTACGCGGCGGCGCTCACCGACCGCGCGACGCAGAAGGTCGCGATGATGGCGAGTTCCGAGGGCGGCATGGACATCGAGGAAGTGGCGCGAAAGACCCCCGAGAAGATCATCAAGGTCTTCGTCGATCCGGCCGTGGGCCTGACAGACGCCCAGGCCATGCAACTGGCCGACGGCATCGGCGTGCCCACCCCCAGCAAGGCGCAGGCGGTCGACGTGTTCAAGAAGCTCTATGCCTGCTACATGGGCACCGATGCGAGTCTGGCCGAGATCAACCCGCTGATCCTCGAGGGCAACGGCCATATCAAGGCGCTGGATGCGAAGTTCAACTTCGACTCCAATGCTCTGTTCCGTCATCCCGAGATCGTGGCCTACCGCGACCTCGACGAAGAGGACCCGGCCGAAGTCGAAGCGAGCAAGTTCGACCTGTCCTACATCAGTCTGGACGGCAATATCGGCTGCCTCGTCAACGGTGCGGGCCTCGCGATGGCGACGATGGACACGATCAAGCTGTTCGGCGGCGAGCCGGCGAACTTCCTCGACGTGGGCGGCGGCGCCACCGCCGAGAAGGTGACCGAGGCCTTCAAGATCATGCTCAAGAACCCGAAGGTCAAGGGCATCCTGGTCAACATCTTCGGCGGCATCATGCGCTGCGACACGATTGCCGAGGGCGTAGTCGCCGCGTGCAAGGCGGTGCACCTTAGCATCCCGCTGGTGGTGCGCATGAAGGGCACCAACGAAGACGTGGGCAAGAAGATGCTCAGGGAGTCGGGCCTGCCGATCATCAGTGCCGACACCATGGCCGAAGCGGCCACCAAGATCGTCGCC
>Ga0224500_10001284_pt1 | contig 15174 bp, 13 predicted proteins | sample SF_Oct11_sed_USG_FD_168126 | JGI IMG/M metagenome (GOLD analysis project Ga0224500, IMG submission 168126) | Sediment microbial communities from San Francisco Bay, California, United States - SF_Oct11_sed_USGS_4_1 | ecosystem: Environmental > Aquatic > Marine > Sediment | place: USA: California... | reverse complement strand
GAAGCCCCTGGTGTCGGTCGGCACGATGAAGCCGCGGACCGACTTCGAATCCTGCAGCTCTCCCGTCTTGGCCCAGATCACCGCCACCGTCGCCTGGGATCCGTTGGTGATCCACATCTTGGCGCCGTTCAGCACCCAGCCATCCCGCGTCCCGCGGGCGGTGGTGATCATGCCGGCGGGGTTGGAGCCGTAGTCGGGTTCGGTGAGCCCGAAGCAGCCGATCTCCCTGCCCTGGGCCAGCGGCGGCAGCCAGCGCCGCTTCTGCTCGTCGGATCCAAAGGCGAAGATGGGGTACATCACCAGCGCGCCCTGCACCGAGGCGAACGAGCGGATGCCGCTGTCGCCCCGCTCCAGCTCCTGCATGATGAGCCCGTAGGCCACATTGCCCAGCCCGGCGCAGCCGAACTCCTCCGGGAGATTGGCGCCGAGCACGCCCAGTTCGGCGAGCCCCGGGATCAGCTCCTTCGGGAAACGGCCCTCGAGGTAGCACTCCCCGATGACCGGCATGAGCTGCTCCTCGACCCAGGCGCGCACGGTGTCGCGCACCGCGCGCTCCTCCTCGCCGAGCAGGGAATCGATGTCGTAGAAGTCGACGCCTTCAAAGGCTCCCATACCAGCCCATGGTCGGTGGTTGCTGCCGAAGATACTGTGGCGGCGTGGCGCCCGCCGCCCGGTCAGCCCTGCCCTGCGGCGATGCGGCCCGGTCGGAGCTCACCCGCCGTCGCCCGGGGGCTGATGCCGACCTCGCGTGCCTTGCGGCGAAACTCGGCGCCATGGTCCACCGCGCGGCCGGACTCGGCCTGCCATTGGTGGACCATCTCGTGCAAGAGTGTGTCGATGACGGCGACCGACGTGTCGCGGCGGACGTGGCGGCGGTTCAGCGTGATCCGGATCGCCCGCCCGGTCTGGCGCTCCAGGCGCAGTTCACCGAGCCGGCGCCGCATCCGGCTTGAGAGCAGGATCGGGATCCGGCCGAGCGCGCCATCGAAGTGACGATGGTTGAGTTCCAGGTGCAGCTGGCGGAGCCTCGCCAGCGCGCGTTCGTCACCGGGGCGCTCCCGGGTGAGGGGGTCGCGCGGGCTCCCCGGCGCGAAGTCCTCCACCGGAAACGCGAGGAACACCTGCCGGGCGGCCAGCCGCGCCGCCCGCCGCGTCCCGGGAGTGAGGAAGCTGACCAGCGCCGTCAGGACGTCGTCGGGCGCGTGCGCGTACCCCTCGTGCAGTCGGAGCCCCTTTCCCGGCCGCCACGACACCATCACCTGCTGGTTGCGGTGCGTGACCACGGGGGTCGCATCGGGCAGGCCCGCGAGCCGGAGGCGCCGGCCCAGCACCACGGCCGGATGCTCCCCCCCGGCAGGCGGGGAAGCGACCGCCGCGGGCTCAGGCGCCCAGAGGACCAGCTGCACGGCGGGGCCGGGCGAAGCTCGCGGTCTCCCCACGACGGAAGGTGCGGTGTTCGCGCGAGTAGATGAAGAACTCGATATCGATCCGCCGCCCGTCGATGCGGAGCAGGTTGAATGCCGACGGGCGACCGCCCCGGGTCCGGACCGAGTGGGTACCAGACGTGCTCACCACGGTCCCGCCCTCCAGCAGGCCCGCCCCCTCGGTGTGGTCGTGGCCGCAGAGGACCATATCGGCCCCGAGACTGGCGAGCGCGCGTTGCGCGGCGCGGGGCCGGGACAACCCCCACCGCCGGGAGACGACTCCCGGCAGCACGTTGTGGTGCAGCACCGCCAGCCGCGCCTTGTGCGGCGGCGCGGCGGCGAAGATCTCACGCACCCGCGTCACCTCGGAGGCCGGCAGGTCGCCCTTCACGGTGCAGTCATTCGGATTCCAGGTCAGGGAGCCGAGCGAGAGACCGTTGGCCGACAGCATGCCGGCAACGATGACGTCATCCAGCTCGAGCACCGGCGTCAGTTCCTCCCCGAAATACCGGCGGTACTTCGAATGAAGCACCCGGGTCCCGAGCACACCGAGCGGGCTCCGCCACCACTGGGTGTCGTGGTTGCCCGGAATGAGGTGGACCGGCGCGCTCCGCCCGAGGCCATGCAGGAAGCGCTGGGCCGCCTGGAACTCGCCATGCCTTGCCCGGATCGAGATGTCACCCGACACCACGATCACCCCGGGATTCAGGGTGGGCAGAAACTCCTCCAGCGCCGCGACCTGGGGCAGGTCGCACCGGCCGCCGAAGTGGATGTCGGACAAGTGAGCGACGACGACGCTCACCAGAGGACCCGGAGTCGGTACGTCAGGATGGCCTCGCCACCGGCGGGGACCGTGACCCGGAAGCGGGTCCGGGTCGAGGAGAGCTTCTCGGCCGGCACACTGCTGGAGACCACGCTCCACTCCCCGCCGCGCTCCTCGAGCACGTCCACCGCCACCGGCTCCGACCGCGCGTTCGTCAGGGTCACGCGGTAATCGGCCGTGGCCACCGTCCGTTTCCGTCCGCCGGTGGTGTCACGTCCCGTGGTGTAGGTGGTCTGCACCCTCGTCGCGCCGAGATCGAACGCGACCCCCGCCGAGACCCGGAGATCCTCGCCTGCCGCGGTGTGGCCCGCGGAGGCCTCTCCGATGAGCTGGGCCTGCCCGGCGCTGTCGGATTCGTAGAGCCTGACGGTGCCGGCCGGCATCGGGCGGTCGCCGAAATCCGATTTGCGAGGCCGCCGCACCGTGTAGGTGATGCCGATCGGCGATTCCATCGGCTCCCCGAACTGCGGCAGGGGGCCGTAGTACGGGTTCGCGCTGGGCGCCTCGTAGGTCTTCGTGATTCCCGCCGTCGCTGGGGGAAAGAGCTGGACCGTGGTGACGACGCCGGGCTCGATGGTCACCCGGCCGGGGAGGGAGTAGATGTGGACGTCCCCGACCGTCGCCTCCCCGACACCCGATTCCTTCGCCATGTTCGCCCGGGCGACCATCATGTCGCCATAGGCCTGAGGCGGCGCCTGCGGCATCGCGCGCCCCGGATCCCCCGCCAGAAGCTGCACGCTGGCTTCCTTCACCTTCAGCGGACCCGCCCGGAGTACCGCCTGCCCGCTCACCGAGGCCAATCCCTTGGCGCCCATCAGCAGGTGATAGCTCGCCTCCCAGCCGCCACTCATCGTGAAGTAGCCGAGCGGGAGCGCCCGGCGCGGCTTGCTGGTGGAGACATTCAGCGACAGGGTCGGGTTCGTGATGACCAGGTCGGCCGGCCAGAGCGCGGTTCCCGGCCGACCGAACACGACGCTGCCATCGGTGAGCTTGTACCGCTCCGGGTCGACCCCGACCAGCTCGGCTCGAACCGTGTCGCGTCCCGACAGAAACGTGATCCGCCGGCCGACTGCGCGACGCACCACGCTGCCTTCGTCCACCCCGCCCTCGTAGCGGCTGCCGAGGATGGTGACCGAGCTGTCGAGCGAGAACACGGTGGCGGGATCCACCTGGCCAATCGCGACGCTGACCTCCGACTGGCCCTGCTTGAGGTCCGCCGGCACGGTCCGGCGCACCAGGACGCGCCCATCGTTGAACATTGTGAGGCCGACCTGGGCGGACGCGCCGGGCGCGGCGCCGAGCAGCAGGGCCAGCGCGCCGGTGTAGCGGGATCGGGATGATGGCATGTTCAGGCTCCAGGACAGATGGCGGCGGCTCGACCGGGCCCGGCGGGGGCGACGCCCGGGCCCCCGATCGCCGTGATCAGCGCGGCAGCAGCTCCATGGCGACGCGGTGGACGATCTGGCGGACCAGCAGGTAGGTGGCGAGGATCGCGACGATGCCGTAGACCCGGATCAGCGGCACCGGCGGCGTCACCAGCGCCACGTAGAGCCCGACAGCGGTCGTCGCGGCCAGCGCGACGCGCCGGGCAACACCGGCCGCGCGGCGGGTTCGCTCCGCCCTGCACTCGCGGCACAACTCCCCCCACGCCAGCCCCGGCACGCGCCGCTCGCAGCGCGCACAGGGTACCTCAGGCGCCCACCCGCCTGGCGACGGCATCTCCGAACTCCCGGGTCGTGGCGCTCCCGCCGAGGTCCCTGGTGCGCACCTTGTCCTCCACGATCACCTGTTCCACCGCGGCCCGGATACGGTTCGCGGAGGCGGTCTCGCCGAGGTGGTCGAGCATCATCGCTGCGGCGAGGATCTGGGCCGACGGGTTGGCAATGCCCTGGCGGGCGATATCGGGCGCGCTGCCATGCACCGCCTCGAAGATGGAGGCGTGGGTGCCGATGTTCGCGCCGGGCGCCAGCCCCAGTCCGCCGACCAGGCCGGAGACCTCGTCGCTCAGGATGTCACCGAACATGTTCGTGGTCACCATGACGTCGAACTGTTCGGGCCGGAGCACCAGCTGCATGGCGCAGTTGTCCACGATCATGTCGCCGGCCTCGATGCGCCCCTCGTACTCCTTGGCGATCCGGCGTCCGACCTCGAGGAAGAGCCCGCTGACCATCTTGAGGATGTTGGCCTTGTGGACGATCGTGACCTTCTTCCGACCCTGCCGGAGGGCGTACTCGAAGGCGTACCTGATGATCCGCTCGCACCCCGCCCGGGTCACGATGGCCAGCGACTCACCAACCGCGCGGGGATCGCCACCGATGGCGATGAAGTGCTCGACCCCGACGTACAGCCCCTCGAGGTTCTCCCGGACCAGGACGATGTCCACGTTCTCGAACCGCCCGCCCGGAACCAGGGTCCGGGCCGGCCGGATGTTGGCGAACAGCTCGAACTCCTTGCGCAGCTGGACATTGACCGACCGGAAGCCGGCGCCGACCGGCGTGGTCAGCGGCCCCTTGAGCGCGACCTTGCGGTGCCGGATACTCTCGATCGTGGCGTCGGGGAGCGGCGTGCCAGTGGCGTCCACCGCCGCCACACCCGCGAGCTGCTCGTCCCAGACGAAGCTCAACCCCGTCGCCTCGAGCACCTTCACGGTCTCGGCGGTGATCTCGGGGCCGATGCCGTCGCCCGGGATCAGCGTGACGTGGTAGGTCATGCCCGGTCAGAATCCCAGGGGGAGGACGGTCGCCAGCGCGGCGGTGAGCGCGAGCTCCGGGGTTCTCCCGTCGGCCCATGCCACCGTCTGCCAAGGCACCTTGTTGCTCCGGGTGTCGGCGATCGCCAGCGCCAGTTCGGCGCGGATCCGGCCGTCGGGCCTCGGGGTGAAGCTCAGGGCCGCGGGCACCAGCGCATACCGGCCGTTGATCAGCGCGACCAGGTTGCGGATGTAGTTGCGGAACGGATCGGGGACTTCTTCCAGATCCTGCTCACGCAGGGCGGCCTGCCCCATCTTGTCGGGGTCCGGTGCAACGGTCGGCGACCGCCGGGCCACCTTCCGGAGCTCGGCGGGGAGCACCCACTTCACGTCCGGCCCCCGGGAGGTGATCGCCTGGCCGATGATCGAATCGGCCCATGCCAGGGCCACGGTTCGGTCGTTGAGTGGCGCAATCCTCGGAATGGTGTCGGCAGCGACGATCAGGGTGAGCGGAGTGACCGCGATCGACTGTCCCGCGAACGGCGTGGTCACGAGCGGGATGGGCGGCGGAAGGACCGGTTCCTTCTCCGGTTCGGGGCCGGACTTGGCAGCCCCCCCTCCACCGCAGCCGAACGCCGCCAGCACGGCGAGGAGCGCGGGAGTTCGCATGTGGTTTGGCACGGCGGGAAACGTAATGGGGGCGGCGACGGCGGGAAACGCCCGGCTCAATCGAGCGAAAGCCCCCCGTCCACCACGATGACCTGCCCGGTGATGTGACGGGAATCCTCCGAGCAGAGGAACCGCACCACGTTGGCCACGTCCTCCGGTTCGGCCACGCGGCCGAGCACGCTGTGCTTCTGCGCCCGGTCGGTCACCTCCTGGGGGAGCATCCGCATCCGCTCGGTGCGGATGAACCCGGGAGCCACGGCATTCACGTTCACGTTGGCGGGACCCAGTTCGACTGCCGCCGAGCGGGTGAGTCCCTCCAGCGCCGCCTTGCTGGCGGCGTAGTTGGCCACCCCAAAGCCGGGCCGGAGCGCCTGGTGCGAGCTCACGTTCACGACCTTGCCGTAGTGCTGGCGCCGGAAGATCGGCGCCACCCCCCGGAGGCAGTTGAACGCCCCGGTGACATTGGTGTCGAGCACTTCCCTCCACGCCTCGTCGCTCATCCGCCAGAGCGCGCCATCGATGGCGATGCCGGCGTTGTTCACCAGGAAGTGAACCGCCCCGTACCGCTCCATCACCTCGGCCAGAAACCGGTCCACCGAGGCCCGATCCCGGACATCGCAGGGCGCGGCGAAGACCTCACCCCCCATCGCGGTGCAGGCCGTCTCGGTGAGCAGCGCCTGCTCGGCCACATGCCGGCCGGGCATGTCCAGGAAGCAGAACGCCACCCGGCAGTGGAGCCGCGCGAACTCCATCGCAATGCAGCGGCCCAGGCCGGTCGCGCCGCCGGTCACGACGGCCACCTTCCCGCTGAAGCCGGGAGGAATCTGGATGCGGGCCGGATGTTCGAGGGTGGTCCCCGAATGTTCCGGTTCGGCCTCCCAGGGGCCGGTGTCGAAAGGTCCTCGTGGTGCCATGGGCGGCTAAGCTACGGGCCGCCCGCTGAAGGCGGAAGACCCGCCCCTACCGATACCCACCCTGACGGGCGCATACTAGGCCGATGCGATTGCTGCCCTGGATCCTCGTCGCGCTCGCCGGCGCCGCCGGCTGGGGCCGGCTGGCCCTCGCGCGGGGCGAGACGGTCAGCGCGGCCTGGCTGGTCATCGCGGCGATCTGCACCTACCTGATCGGCTACCGGTTCTACAGCCGGATCGTCACCGAGAAGGTCTTCGCCCTCACCAACCAGCGGGCCACGCCGGCCGAGCGGCTGAACAACGGCCGTGACTTCGTGCCGACAACGCGCTGGGTGCTGTTCGGCCATCACTTCGCCGCGATTTCCGGCGCGGGGCCGCTCATCGGGCCGGTGCTCGCCGCCCAGTTCGGCTACCTCCCCGGGACGATCTGGATCGTCGCCGGGGTGGTGCTGGCGGGGGCGGTACAGGACCTGATCATCATGATCGGGTCCATGCGGCGCGACGGGAAGTCGCTGGGTCAGATGGCGCGGGACGAAATCGGGCCGTTCGCCGGCGTGTCGGCGATGATCGCGATCTTCGCCATCATGATCATCCTGCTCGCGGTGCTCGCCCTGGTGGTGGTGAATGCGCTGAGGGACAGTCCCTGGGGCCTCTTCACCATCGCCTGTACCATCCCGATCGCGGTGGTCATGGGCTTCTGGATGAGGCACTGGCGTCCCGGCCACAATGGAGAGGCGACCATCCTCGGCCTCGCCCTGCTGTTCCTGGCGCTGATCGGCGGTCAGCAGGTGGCGGCCTCGCCGACCCTGGCCCCGCTGTTCACCTGGTCGCCGGTGAGCCTCGCGCTGGCGCTCGGCGGGTACGGCTTCGTGGCGAGCGTGCTCCCGGTGTGGATGCTGCTCGCGCCGCGCGACTATCTGTCCACGTTCATGAAGATCGGCACCATTGCGCTGCTCGCGATCACCATCGTGATCGCGATGCCCGAGCTCAAGCTGCCGGCCGTCACCCCGTTCGTCGACGGCACCGGGCCGATCTTCGCCGGCAAGCTCTTCCCCTTCGCCTTCATCACCATCGCCTGCGGCGCCATCAGCGGGTTCCACGCCCTGGTCGCTTCGGGCACCACGCCGAAGATGCTGCGGCAGGAGCGGGACGCCCGGCTGGTGGGATATGGTGGCATGCTGACCGAGTCATTCGTGGCCATCATGGCGATGTGCGCCGCGGCAGTGCTCGACCCGGGCGTCTACTTCGCGATCAATGTGCCGCTGGGCCGCCTCGGGGGCGATGCCGTCGCGGCCGCCGAGACGATCCGGGGCTGGGGCTTCACCGTGACCCCGGAGCAGATGAGTGCGCTGGCCCGCGGTGTGGGCGAGTCCACCCTGCTCGGCCGCACCGGCGGCGCGCCGTCGCTGGCGGTCGGCATGGCGACGCTGTTCAGCGGAGCGTTCGGCGGGCATCTGCTGGCGCTCTGGTACCACTTCGCCATCATGTTCGAGGCGCTGTTCATCCTCACGACCATCGACGCCGGCACCCGCGTAGGGCGCTTCATGATGCAGGAACTGGCCGGCCATCTCTGGGCGCCCATGGGACGCACCTCGTGGTACCCGAGCGTGATCCTCAGTTCCCTGCTGGTGGTGCTCGGCTGGGGATACTTCCTGGTCCAGGGCGTGCTCGATCCGCTGGGCGGGATCAACTCGCTCTGGCCGCTGTTCGGGATCAGCAACCAGCTGCTCGCCGCAGTGGCGCTCTGCGTGGGGACCACGCTGATCCTCAAGGCGGGCAAACGCCGCTATGCCTGGCTCACCCTGGCGCCGCTGGCCTGGCTCCTGATCGTCACGCTGTCGGCGAGCTACTACAAGATCTTCTCCCCCGAGCGCCGGGTCGGGTTCCTGGCCGATGCCGCCGCGGTGGCCGCCGACGTCGCGAGCGGAGCGGTGGACCCGGCGACCGGAGCCCGCCTGATCTTCAATGACCGGCTCAACACCGCGGTGGCCGCGATCTTCGTCACCGTGGTGCTGGCCGTGGTGCTCTCTTCCGCCGCGGCCTGGATCCGGCTGGCCCGGTCCAATGCGGTCGACACAACGAATGAAGCCGAAGCGGTCGCTTCGGCCTACGCGAACTGACTCCCCCGCTCCGCAAGCCGAGGCTCCCGTGAAACGACTGGCCAAGTACTTCCTGAACGGCGTGATCCTGACGGCCCCGGTCGGGCTCACGGTCTTTGTCCTGTGGCAGGTCTTCACGACGGTGGACGGCTGGCTCAACATCCCGATACCGGGAGTGGGGTTCCTCGCCACGATCGCCCTCGTCACGGCGGTCGGATTCCTCGGCTCCAACTTCCTGACCCGGCGCCTGCTCGACTGGATCGAGGACCTGCTGGAGCATCTCCCCGGGGTGCGGTTCCTCTACCACGGCATCAAGGAAGTGATGGGCGCATTCGTGGGGGAAAAACGGCGGTTCGGCAAGGCGGTGCTGGTCACGCTCGACCAGCAGCTCGGCATCAAGGCGATCGGCTTTCTCACCCGGGAGTCGCTGGCGGAGTTCGGAATGGCCGACCACGTCAGCGTGTACCTGCCGCAGTCCTACAACTTCGCCGGACAGACTCTGGTGCTTCCCCGCGACCGGGTCCAGCCGCTGGAGGTGCCAAGCGCGCAGGTCATGACCTTTGTGGTGTCTGGCGGGGTGGCGGAGGTGGGAGACCGGTGATGAGGCGGAGCCGGCGCTCCGCCCCTACGGGAGAATCTCCAGCCACTCGGTCAGCCACCGACCGGTCCGGCTGACGACCACCGAGCTGTCGTTGCCGAGGAAATCCAGGTCGGCGTGTCCCAGGCGGGGATCGGCGTAGATCCCGCGCGCGCGGGCCGCGTCTCGCGCCGAGAGCAGTGCCGCCGCCGCCTGCCTGGTTCCGATCCAGATCAAGCCGTCCGAGGCGCGGCTCCCCGACCGGAGCGGGAGGTCGAAGCTGTCCGGCGCCGCGAAGACACGGTGAAGCAGTCGAATGTGCGCGGTGTCGGTCGAATAGCTGAGCAGCGTGAGGTAGCGGACGCGGAGGTCGCGAGTCGGGGCGGAGAGGAACCGGGCCGCGAGCGAGTCGCCCGCCCCGGCGCCGAGCCGCCCGACCACCCAGGCGTCGCCGTGGTCGTAGTGACCTTCGCCAACTCGCGAGAGAAAGTCGGCCAGCACAGCGCTGTCACCCACCCGGGCGCGGTCGAGCTCGAGCTGGATCGCCCGAAGCCCAGGCAGCAGGTCGTTCAGGTCGGTCGCTGGCGGCGGCGGCAGTTCCTGCTCCACAATGCGCTGGCGCCAGGCCAGCACGCTGTCCATGCTCCCCGGGTTCCTGAGCTCCGCCAGCCGGTTCAAGGCCAGGAGGCCGTCGCTCCACGACCCCTCCCCGGTCGCGGCCGCCCAGACACGGTTCCACAGTGAGGCAGTGGAGACCTCCCGCGTGATGGCGCCCACCGAGTCCGCGTCGGGGGTTCCTTCGCGCAGCGCGTCGTGGATCTCGGAGTACGTCGTGCGGGCCGGATCGCCCAGACGGACCTGCACCTGGGCCACCGCGGGACCGGCACACAGCGTCATCGCCAGAAGCGCCGCCAGGACGGCGGATCGGCCGGTCCTCATGCCTGACCTCGTTGTGGGCTCTGGCCCATGGCGGGCCACCAGCAGACCGTTGCAATCACCATCAACGCCGCGGACAGATAAAGGGCCACATCACCACCCTGACGCTGGTAGACCGCCCCGAACAGGAGCGCCGCGGGCAGCGCGGCGAAGCCGGTCAGGGCATGATACGCCCCGAAGCCGCGGCCGGTACGCCGCGGAGCGAGCCGCGCCACGAGCGACCGCTCCGCCGGCTCCATCAGACCGGCGACCAGTCCGAGGCACAGGAAGACACCGACCCCTCCCGCCGTGCTCACCGCGCCCCCCAGGGCGGCGGCGCCCGCCGCGAATGCGAGTCCCCCGGCCGTGACCAGCCGCCGTGGCCCGAGTCGGTCCGTCAGCCAGCCCCCCGGGTAGGACACCAGACTCCGAATCACGTGGAGCCCGGCCCACACCAGCGGAATCACCGCCGTGGCAACACCCAGATCCTGCAGCCGGAGCAGCAGCAGCGCTTCCGGCACCCGGCAGAGCACCAGCAGGGCCAGAACGGCCACCGGAGCCCAGAAGACGGTGCCGGTCGCATCAGGTGGGGCGGCGGCAAGCGTCGCGGCTGACGGCGTGGTCTCGGGCGCGCTCCGAAGCACCCGGTGCAGCACCAGCAGCGACAGTAGCCCCGGGATGGCGCTGAATGCGAGCACCGATCGAGTGGGGACGGCCTGACTGAGGAGCCACCAGGCGAGCAGCGCGCCGGGAATCGAGCCGAAATGGTCGGCGGCGCGATGGAATCCGAACGCCCGGCCTCGGAGTTCGGGAGTCGTCACCGCCGCGATCATGGCATCGCGGGGAGGCGTCCTGACCCCCTTCCCCAGGCGGTCGGCCGCCCGGAGCGCCACGACCTGCCACGCAGCGCCCGCCAGGGCCATCATGGGACGGACCACGATGGCAACGCCGTACCCGACGAGCATCAGCGGCCGGCTCCAGCCGGGGCGGTCGGCCTTGAGTCCGCTCCACCATTTCGAGGCCGCTGCCACGAGGTCCGCCGTCCCATCGAGCGCCGCCAGCGTCACCGCCCCTCCCCCCAGTGTGCCGGTGACGAAGGCCGGCAGCAGCGGGTAGACCATCTCGCTGGCGAAGTCGTTGAGCAGCGAGACGACGGAGAGCCCCTTGACGGTGGGGGAGATGGAGGCGTGGCGCCGGTCGGCAGTGCCGCCAGCGCTACTCATCAAGTCCGAGCCCCATGCCCCAGCGGCTCAAGGAGACGGGAAGGCCGCCATACGCCAGCACGGCGTCATGGAACTGGCGGAGTGGCGCCGAGGGGCCGGCGGCCTCGCGCCACGCCTCGCGCAGATGGAGCAGTTCCCGCCGCCCGACAGCGTAACAGAGCTGGTAGGTCGGCCAGGCACAGTAGCGGCTCACCTCCGCCCGGGCGTGGCCGCGGTCCATGGCCACCACATCCACCAGCATGTCCACCGCCTGATCGGGGGTCATCCCCCTGGTGTGCAGCCCGACGTCGAGCACGATGCGCAGCGCGCGCCACAGCAGGTGCAGCCGGTGGAACAGGCGCTCCTCGGCCGACGCGAAGAACCCCTGCTCCGCCATGAGTTCCTCGGCGTAGAGCGCCCACCCTTCGACCGTCACCGGCGACCAGGTAATCCGGCGGATGTCGGACGAGGCTCCGCGCGCGGTCAGTTTCTGCAGGTGATGCCCCGGCCATGCCTCATGCACCGCGGTGACCGGGATCTCGTGACGCGATCCGCTCGCCTGCCCGTTGGCAGGGGTCGTCACGTAGAGCCGGCCGATCGGATCGGCGCCGAACACCGACGGCTGGCTGTAGGCGGCGAAGGGAATGATCGGCCGGAGAAAAGACGGCGTTTCGACGATCTCCAGCTCGCCGGCCGGGAAGGTCACCAGGTCTCGAGCCGCCAGAAACGTCACGGCACGCTCGGTCGCGTCCTGGAACGCGCCGTGGAGGTCCGGCCCCACCGGCGACGACAGGCGCAGTCGTTCGATCACCGTGCGCCACGACACACTCGGGTCGATCTCCCGCGCGATCCTCTCAACGTCCCGGGCCACTTCCATCGTCAGGTGCATGCCATAGCGATAGAGCTCCGGGGCGGTGGCTTGCAGGGCGTGCTCGTGGTGCAGCCGCCGGTTGAACTGCTCCTCGCCGATGGCAAAGGAGAGATCGTCGTGATGCGCCCGGAGGTCACCGCGGAGCGCAAGCCCGAACCGGGCCACCGCCGCCTCAGCCTCCGCCTGCGCGTCATCCACGACCGCGGACGCCGTGGGGTCCGCCTGGCGGATCGCCTCGGCCACGGCCTCGAACAGCGCCGGCCCCGCCGCGGCCATGGCCGTGGCGGTGTCGAGGAAGACCTGCGGCGGTTCGACGATCGTGTCACGGGCATGGCCGAGGAATCCGGGAGCCGCCTGCAGTCGGCTGAGCAGGGCTCGGGCACGGTCGCGCGGCGCTTCGTTCCGGCGGCGCAGCAGCGCCTGGAAGGCCCCGTAGAGATGCGACAGCCAGAAACTCGGGTCGTGCAGGTGGGGACGCTCGCGCTCGAACCGGAAGACCGTGACGCGCACCTCGTCGAGAAACGCGGTGCGGTCGATCTCCTCCTCCACGTCCTCGACTTCGACGTCCTCCACTGCCCCGGCCAGGGCCTTGAAGCCGGCGAGGTGCTCCCGCATCCGGTCCGGCGAGAAGTCTCCCAGCCGGTCGTCGTGGGTGGACACGCCGGCGCCGGTGGCCGCGGCGGGGTCGAAGTGCCAGCGCAGGTCAAGGTAGGATCGGTACAGATCGGCGATTGCCGTCATGGCGGGATGATAGCCAACCCGGAGGGAGAGCGGAACAGCCCTTCGAGCGCCCCATTCCGGCCAAAGGAACCTTCACTTACCCTTCCCGAGATCATCAGGGGGTCTGAGAGTCAGCTGGCCGAATGGCCCACCCCCTGACCGGCCGACCCCCTGACCCCCTGACTCGCCGTGTCGCTCGAACTCGACCACGCCACCATGCAGCGCCTGGGCCGCCAAGTCGCCGACCATGTGGCCCGCCATCTCGCGGGACTGCGTGAACAGCGCGTGGTCAAGACGCTCTCCCGGCGGGAAGCCGAGCCGCTGATCTACACCCCGCCACCGCGGGAGGGCGCCGATTTCGACGCCCTGATGGCGTTCCTCGAAACCCGGGTCTTTCCGCATCACACGCCAGAGCCCCATCCCGGGTTCCTCGCCTATGTGCAGAGCTGCGCGACGTTTCCCGCGGTGATGGGCGACTGGCTGGCTGCGGGGTACAACTTCTTCGGCGGGGCCTGGGCGGTCGCCAGCGGACCCGCGATGCTGGAAGTGACGGTGCTGGAGTGGTTCCGGCAGTGGATCGGGATGCCGGAGGGGACCGGTGGCCTGCTCACGTCGGGGGGATCCACCGCCAACCTGATGGCGCTGGTCGCGGCGCGGCACGCGGTGGTGGGAGACGATGCGAGCCGGATCCCGCGGCTCTCCGTCTATACCTCGAACCAGATGCACTCCTCCGTGGTGCGCGCCGCGTGGATTGCGGGGATCCCCCGGGCCAATCTGCGCATCCTGCCGGTGGATGACTCGTTCAGGATGCGCCTGCCCGCGCTGGAGCAGGCCATCCATGCCGATCGCGCGGCCGGGTTCCTGCCCGTCGCGGTGGTCGGCTCGGCGGGCACCACCAACACCGGCGCCACCGATCCACTGCCCGAGATTGCCTCCCTGTGCCGGGAACACGGCATCTGGTTCCATGTGGACGCGGCGTACGGCGGATTCGCCGCGCTCTGCCCGCGAGGCAAGGCGGAGCTCGAGGGGATCGGGCTGGCGGACAGCGTCACCCTCGACCCGCACAAGTGGCTCTACGTCCCGTTCGAGTGCGGATCGCTGCTCGCGCGCGAGCCGCGCCGGCTGCTCGACGCCTTCCACATCCTGCCCGACTACCTGAGGGACCTGGGGGGGAGTGGCGGGGAGGTGAATTTCGCGGACTACGGAGAGCAGCTCTCGCGGGAGGCGCGGGCCATCAAGGTCTGGACCGGGGTGAGCTACTACGGCACCGAGCGGCTGGCAGAGGAGATCGGTGCGAGCATCGGCCGGGCCGAACTGGCCGAGCGACTCGTCAGGGCGACGCCGGGGCTCGAGGTCCTCGCCCCGGCGCGGCTGGCCATCTTCTGCTTCCGGGCCCACCCCGCCAGGCTCGACGAGCCAGCGGCGCTCGACGCGCTCAATCAGCGGGTACTGGAGCGGGTGAATGCCGACGGCCACTTCTTCATATCGACCACCAGGATCCGGGGCGCGCTGGCGCTCAGGATCTGCGCCTGCGGCTGGCGCACCACCGATGCCGACATCGAGCGACTGGTCGGGGAGGTGAGGCAGGCAGCGGAGAACTAGTCCCCGATCACCTCGCTGTGATCCCCCAGCGTCCCGCTGCCCTTGAAGTTTCGCACCACCACCGAGCTTCCCAGCATCGCGTGGTGCAGCGTCGCCCCCGAAAGCGTGCACTGTGAGCCCACGATGGTGTGGGCCAGCCGGCTGTCGCTGACCTTCGTCCCCGCCTTGAGCGTCACATTGGGCCCGACCACGCTTCGCTCCACGCTCACCCCGTCCTCGATCAGTACCGGGTCGTGGATGGTCACGCCGGGAAACTCCCGCCGCCTGGCCGCGCCCTTCCGGAGCAGGATCTCGTTGGTCTCGAGCAGGGTGTCGAGCTTGCCGCAGTCGTACCACCCGCCCACCTCGGCAGTCAGGATCTTCCGTCCGCTTTCGATCATGTGCTGGAAGGCGTCGGTCAGGAAGAACTCGCCCTTGTTGGCCGGGCTCGTCAGCACATGGTCGATCCCCTTCCACAGCGCGGCAGTGTCCCTGATGTAGTAGAGACCGATGTTGGCCAGCTTCGAGATCGGCTCGGACGGCTTCTCGACGATCTTCGTCATGTAGCCATCCCGGTCGGTCACCACCACGCCGAAGCGCTGGTAGTCCTCGACCTCCTTGGCCCAGATGATCCCGTCCGCCTGCGACCGGTTGATCAGGGTGAGGTCCGCCTCGAAGACGGTGTCCACGAAG
>Ga0224500_10001283_pt1 | contig 15178 bp, 13 predicted proteins | sample SF_Oct11_sed_USG_FD_168126 | JGI IMG/M metagenome (GOLD analysis project Ga0224500, IMG submission 168126) | Sediment microbial communities from San Francisco Bay, California, United States - SF_Oct11_sed_USGS_4_1 | ecosystem: Environmental > Aquatic > Marine > Sediment | place: USA: California... | reverse complement strand
AAAAGTTTCCCGCGTGTGCCCGCTGCGGCGGATAGGATTCTGGTCGCGGCTGAAAGCGCGCCGACAGAGCGGGCGTGGGCGGGGAGGGTTTTGCAGCGCTCACCGTGTACTCACGGTAGCGCAAAACTTTCCCCGACCGCGCCCGCGAGCCACGGAGCACATAGCCTGGACAAAAAGCTACGCCGCCGCGCGATGCTCAAGCGCCAGGAAAAACTGCGCAAACAGGAACGCATTGTCACCGTGCGCGGAAAACACATGGCCCTCCGGCGTCATCTCCACCTGTGGCTCCGCGTGCGCTTCGCAGCCGGCTTCCGACGCCGCAATCTGCTGCAGGGCCGCCCCGATCCGGGGGTCATTGCCCGGCACCAGCACGCTGTAGCCGTCCGGCTCCCGCCATACGTGAATATGCCGTCCGCGCAGAACGTCGAGAGACTTGCTGCGCTTGAGCGAAGCGAGGTTGCAGCCCATGCGTTTCATGAGGGCCGTCAGGGAAGCCGCGTCGTCCTGGGGCGTGGTGCTGTGGCCGCAAACCTGGTCGACCAGGCGGCGATAGAGCTGGCGGGCGCTGTCCGCGGCGGGCAGCTGTTCGGACATCTCCCGGAGGAATACCTCGAGTTCATGGCGAAGCACCAGCAGCTCCGTCAGCCGGCGTTCGATTTCCAGGAAGCGGTCTTCGGCGATACGCGCGACGCCGCCAGTCTTGTGCCCGTTCTTCCTGCCGGGGGTGCTGCCGGCCTCGGCCTGTCCTGCCGCCAGAAACTGGCGGATATCATCCAGCGAGAATCCCAGGCGCTTTGCACGATTGATGAACAGCAGGGTTTTTTCCGCCTCGGCACCGTACAGCCGGTAGCCGGCGGCCGTGCGTCCGCTGGGAGCCAGCAGACCCTCCTTCTCGTAGTAGCGCAGTACGGAAGGCGCGACGCGTGCCCGCCTGGCAAGCGTGCCTATCGTGTATTCGCGGCGGGAAGTGGTCGGCATGCTGCTGCCCCGGCTGTCGGACCTTGAATGGTACTTCAAGGTCAGCTCGTGCAGGAGCGCGTTCGGGCGCGACAACGCGCTCCGTGGCCCGCGGGCCCCCGCCGGAAACTTTTTCCGCTACCGTGAGTACACGGTGAGCGCCGGAAAAAGTTTCCCGCGTGCGCCCGCTGCGCCGGAGAGGGTTCTGGTCGCGGCTGAAGACGCTCTGACAGAGCGGGCGTGGGCGGGGAGGGTTTTGCAGCGCTCACCGTGCCGCACGGTAGCGCAAAACTTTCCCCGCCCGCGCCCGCGGGCCACGGAGCGCGTTGTCGCGGCTAAAGCCGCTACTACAAGAGGCGTGCGCTGGCGACCAGTGCCGCCGTTGCGTTGCGTGCCTTCGCCCGTGCCTGATCCAGCGTCGCGCCGCGCGCGAGCGTTACCCCCATGCGCCGCCTGCCCCGCACTTCGGGCTTGCCGAACAGTCGGAGGCTGGTGTCTGGTTCGGTCAGGGCCGCTTCGACATCGTGGAACTGCAGGTTGCCCGAATCACCCTCGATCAGCAGCGCACAGGAAGCCGATGGCCCGTGCTGGGCGATGTTCGGAATCGGCAGGCCGAGTATGGCCCGGAGGTGCAGGGCAAACTGGGAAAGATCCTGCGAGATAAGCGTGACGAGCCCGGTGTCGTGGGGGCGCGGCGAGACCTCACTGAACCAGACCTTGTCACCCCTGATGAACAGTTCCACGCCGAAAATCCCGCGGCCGCCCAGTTCCCCGGTCACCGCGGCGGCGATGCGACGGCTCTCGCTGAGCGCCTGCGGACTCATCGGGTGCGGTTGCCAGGATTCGCGATAATCGCCGTCGACCTGCAGGTGGCCGACGGGTTCGCAAAATGCCGTGCCGGCCGCATGGCGCACGGTCAGTTGCGTGATCTCGTAATCAAAATCGATGAAGCCTTCCACGATCACGCGACCCGCGCCGGCCCGGCCACCTTCCTGCGCGTAGTCCCAGGCGCGTTGGGCGTCCCCGGGATGACGCACCGTGCTCTGGCCCTTGCCCGAGCTGGACATCACGGGCTTGACGATGCAGGGGACGCCGATGTCGGCCACCGCCGCCTGGTATTCCTCCAGCGTGGTGGCAAAGCGGTATGGCGAGGTCGCAATGCCCAGCGTTTCCGCCGCGAGGCGCCGGATGCCCTCGCGGTCCATTGTCAGCCGCGCCGCGCGCGCCGTGGGAATCACGGTGAAGCCCCCGGCTTCCAGGGTGATCAATTCGGTGGTGGCGATGGCTTCGATCTCGGGGACGATGAAGTGGGGTTTCTCCCGCGAGATCACGGCACGCAGGGCCGCGGCGTCGAGCATGTTGATGACGTGAGCACGGTGTGCCACCTGCATCGCAGGCGCGTTTGCGTAACGATCCACGGCGATCACTTCGACGCCGAGCCGCTGGGCCTCGATCGCCACTTCCTTGCCGAGTTCGCCGGAGCCGAGCAGCAGGAGACGGGTGGCGCCGGCAGAGAGGGGTGTACCGATCGTGGTCATTGCGGCGGTAACACGCGATTGACAAAGGCGATCATGGCGGCCGCTGTTTCGGCCGGCGCTTCTTCCTGCACGTAGTGCCCCGAGGTCGACACCAGAACAGCCGTGTTCAGTGGCAGCAGCGACTTCAGTTTGTCGAACTCACCCTGCGGCTTGCCGCGGTCCTGCTCGCCCCAGACGATCAGGGACGGCACCGTCAGCCGGCGCAGCATCGGCACTTCCTCGGCATCACTGTACTGACCCATCAGGCTGGTCATGCCGCGGAGGTAACCCTCGCTGCGCGAAGTCAGGCTGAGATCCCGGATGACCTCGTCGGTGACGATGGACGGGTCAATGAAGGACCGGCGCAGGAAGCTCGCGCGAAAAACGGGATCGCCGAAGAGCTTCGCCTGGATGCGCGGAAACGGAAACACCAGGTACTTGGCGATGGCGGGCACGCCCGTCGTGATGATGCCGGGGTTCATGACCACGAGGCCGATCACCTCCGGCGAGCGCAGCGCCACGCGCAGGGCGATCGCGCCGCCCAGGGAGTGTCCCCCGACCACGACGTTCTCGAGGCCGAGAGCCTTGATGAGATCACCGGCGATCTCTGCCTGGTGCGCGTTCTGGTAATCGAAAGGCGCTGGCTTGTCGGACAACCCGTAGCCGGGCATGTCATAAGCCACGACGTAGTAGCTGCCGGCCAGCAGGGGCGCCACGCGCCGGAAGCTCTGCAGTGAATTGGCAAAACCGTGCAGCAGAAGCGCCGTGGGCTTGCCGGGCGCGGGGCTGCCCCACGTCCGGTAGCGGATATTCAGGCCGTCCACGCTGACAAAGCGGTCGGCCGGCCCCGCAAGGTTTACCGCGGGCACCTCCTCGATGCCGGTTGGCCAGTAGGCATAGATAACCAGGCCGAGCCAGGCAAGAACCATCAGGCCCAGCAGGCCACCCAGCAGTCGTATGAGCCATTTCATCTTCAGTGAAACCCGGGTGTATGGTGCAGTCCGGAACGTCGGGCCCATGCTAGCACCCGGCTAGCCAGCGCCTGCCGTCCACCAGCCGAGGAGAACCGCGTCATGAACGCCGCCGTCCCACGCCCTGTTCCCGGACCTCCTGCCAGGAGCTTCGATTCCATTCGCGATTTCATCCGTGCACTGGATGAGCGGGGCCGGGTTCTGCATGTGGAATCGATGGATCAGGACAAATACGAGGTCACCGCCTTCGCCTACCGGCTGATCGACAAGTTCGGCATTGAACATGCTCCAGCGTTCATGGTGGATCGCATCAGGATCAACGGCAACTGGATGGAAGGCCCGCTGGTCGCCAACCCGTACGGCCGCTGGCCCGACGAGGCCGTGCTCTTTGGCGTGCCCGAAATCACCGGCGATTATCAGCAGATGTATCACGCCGTGCTGAAGGCAATGGAAACCCGGCTGGATGCCGCCGGCAACTGGCAGCGTATTCCGCCGCGGGAACTCGACGCGCGCCGCGCGCCCTGCAAGCAGGTCATCCTCAGGGGTGACGATATCAATATCGGGAAATTCGCCTGGCTGAAGAACAACCCTGCGGATGCTGGTCGTTACATCAATATCACTTCGGTGATCATGGACGACGCCGAATTTGGCAAGAACACTGGCACCTACCGCTGCCAGGTCCGGGACGGCAGGCGGATCAGCATCAACCCCGAGCCGAGCCAGCATGGCTGGCGGATCCTGACCGCCATGCGCAAGCGGGGCGACAAGGTCGCTCACGTCGCCATCGCCGTCGGCGCGGATCCGTTCACCTTCTGCGCCAGCAGCACCAAGATGGCCGGCTTCCGGGAAGACGAACTGGAGTTTGCGGGCGGCTTGCGGGGCAGTGCCCTTGAGGTCGTGAAGTGCGAGACCAGCCACATCCGGGTGCCGGCGCACGCCGAGATGATTATCGAAGGCGAAGTGCCGCTGGACGAAGGCCTGGACGAAGGACCCTACGGCGAAATGTACGGTTACCTCGGCCCCATGAAGCCGAACAACTTTTTCATGAACATCAAGTGCATCACCCACCGGGAAAAGCCCTGGATACTGAATTCGTTCACGGGGCTCACCTGCGACATGCCGCGCGCACCGCAGATCGCATCGAACTACTTCAGGTACCGCCAGCTGATCCCGAATCTCACCGGCCTGTATTCGCCGCGCGGTGCGAACGGCGTTATCGTGATCAGTATCGACAAGAAACTGCCCGGTGAGGGCATGGCCGCGGGGCAGTACCTGGCGGCCAACATCGGCCTTAACAAGGTGGTGATCGTGGTCGACAAGGACATCAATATCCTCGAGCCCAGCCAGATCCTGCACGCGCTCGGTGCCCGCTGGCAGCCATCCGCCAGCCTGCTGATTCCGCAGACACAAATGATGATGCCGGATCCCAGCCGCAGGCACTGGGCGCTGTCCAGCAAGATGATCATCGATGCCACCCGTCAGCTCGAGTCCGAGGGTGGACCGAAAGCCTGGGCACCGCTGAATCGTGATTTGCTGGTGAAAGGCGCGCCCGACAGCTTCCCGCTGGTTGATGGCAAGTGGGACGAGTACCTGAAGGGCTGGGACCAGCCGTGAAATGCAGTGGCACGGCCAGTAGCCGGTGTCGTTCCTGACATGCGACGCCAGCTGATCCGCTCAGTCACCGGTTTGCTCATCGTGATTCTGGTGGGCGGCGTAGGGCTGTGGTGGTGGCAATGGCATACCCCCGACTACCAGCAGCCGGCACTCACCGGCAAGGTCGAGCAGCGGCGCCTGGAATTCGGGGAAATCCAGCGTTCCTTTCTGGCCTACATTCCAAAGCGCCTGCCGGATCGTGTGCCTGTGGTGCTCGTCCTGCACGGGGCTGCTGGGACGGCGAAACGGATGCGCAGCGACACCGCGTGGGCATTTGAGGAGATTGCCGATCGTTACGGTGCGGTGATTGTTTACCCGCAGGGATATGAGCGGCACTGGAATGACTGCCGGGCCACCGGCGATTTCGCGGCGAAGCGGCGCGGGACAGACGATGTCGGGTTCCTGCGCGCGGTGGTGGCGCGGCTCGATGGCGATCCCGCGCTGGGGGCTCGACGAATCGACCCGGGCCAGGTCTTCGCCACCGGCCTTTCCAATGGTGGTCACATGGCCCTGCGTCTGGCGCTCGAGGCGCCGGATTTCGTGGCCGGGGTAGCGGCCATAGCCGCCAGCCTGCCCACGGAGGACAACCTCGGCTGTGTGCCGAGTGGCCAGCCCGTGCCGGTGATGCTGATCAATGGCGATGCCGATCCCGTCAGTCCTTACGAGGGTGGCGAGATCTGGTCCCTCGGGCCTTTCAACAGGCGCGGTGCGGTGCGGTCAACCCTGGCGACAGCGGAGTATTTTCGGGATCTTGCGGGGTACACGGCTCCGCCTTTTGAGCACCGGTACCCGGACGCCGACCCCGTCGATGGCACGGTGGCTTCCCGGATGGTGTGGTCCGTTGACGACCGGCCCGAGGTGGACGTGATCACCATCCATGGCGGCGGCCACACGATTCCTCACCCCTTGAAGTCCATGCCACGAATATTCGGTCGCACCAGTCACGATGTGCCGGCAGCCGAGGAGATCTGGCGTTTTTTCCGGCGTCAGTTGCTTGGTGGCGGGAACCCTGCCTAGTATCCGGGCATCCGGCCAATCCTGTTCTGTACCGCCTTTCGGGAGGATAACCATGTCGTCGATCATCCGGTTTCACACGCTCCGCAGTTTCGCCGCCGTGACCGCCGGCTTGTGCGCCCTGTCCCTTACCGCACCTGCTGCCGGGCAAGAAGGCGCCATGGACCACGCCGGGCACGACATGAGCACGGAGCGGGATGCCGAGGGCCGCACCCTCTACGGCATGAAGCACAAGATGGATCCCGCGTTGAACAAGGAATTGCGGGAAAACGTGGCGCTCTTCAGGAATTACAGCGATGCCCAGATTGCCCTGTCGATGGAGCAGATGGGACCGGAGTATGCCTGGTATATCAGCCCCGCCGGGCTGCAAGGGCCACAGGGTGTCCTGGTCCTGACTCACGGATTTCGTGAGCAGGGCGACCAGATGTTCAGGAAGCAGGTGCAGCCGATTGGTGACATCTTCCCCACGTCAATGGGTGTCGGCATGGCGATGATGATGTCCGACCACATCCAGATCGCGCTCAATGATCTGGAGGCCGCGGGCGCGAAGGAGATCGTTGTTGTGCCCGTTACGTCGTCGGCCACCAACGAGCTGCACCGCCAGTGGCTGTATATCTTCGGCAAGCAGGAGAAGGCCGAGTTTGCCAATGTGCCGCGCGTGAAGAGCAACGCCAGGCTGCTGTTCGTACCGCCTCCCGGCGACGATCCGCTGGTGGGCGAGATCCTTCTCGACAATGCCCTGGAGCTGAGCCAGGATCCGAAGAAGGAAGCCGTCTTTATCGTGGGTCACGGGCCGTCCGCGGATGAGGACAACGCGGAAGAGCTGCGGGTGCTGGCCGGCCTGGCGAAGATCATCAAGCAGGATGGTGGCTTCGCCAGCGTGCAGGGCATGACCCTGCAGGACGATTCTGCCCCGGAAGTCCGGGCAGCCAACGTGGCGAAGCTGCGGGCGGCCGTGGAGGCTTCGGCCAGGAAGGGTCAGCGCGTCCTGGTGGTGACCAATCTGATCTCCGGCCGGTCCGTGCAGGCGAAGCTCCGTAGCGACCTCAAGGGGCTGGACTACGAGTTCAATTCCAAGGGACTGGTAAATCACCCCAACTTCATGAAGTGGATGGGCGAGGCGATCCGGGACGCGCTCCAGTCCGGCTGATCTCACGGCGAATGGTCGCAAAGTGAGGCGGTCGAGACCGCTGTATCGCCTGATCCTGCTGGCGCTGTTGACGACCGCCGGTGTCGTCAACTGGTCCTACTGGCAGGATCCGCCGTTCTGGCGTCGCTGGTGGAACGTTCTCACGCACCTGTCGCCGGACTACATGGATTTCCGGCCCACCGTCACGATTGGCGGAGGGCCCATCCGTGAGCTCCCTGTGGCCGGAAATGACGGTCTGACGATCGCGCCGGGCGCCCTGCGTGAGGCCGAGGATTACGCTGCCGAGTTCGATTCCTATGCCCTGATCGTGCTGCACTGGGGTGTGGTCCAGACGGAGTGGTACGCCCCGGGCTGGGACCGCGATCGCCACACGCAGTCGCAGTCGATGATGAAGACACTCGCCGCCCTGGCGCTGGGAGCGGCAATTGCAGACGGGCATATCGGGTCGGTGGATGAGCCCGTGTCCCGCTATCTGCCGGAATGGGCAGGAGATCCGCGCGGCGCGATCCGCATCCGCGATTTCCTGCGGATGACGACCGGTCTTGCGCAGGCTCGCTTCACGCTCAATCCCTTTGCCGAAGATTCCGCTTTCCGGTTTCTGAACAGTTCCGACCGCGAGGCTGTTTATCTGCGCACCCCGGCCGTGATGCCACCAGACCGGGAATTCGATTACAACGACCTCAATGCGGCTCTCATCGGCCTTGTCGTGCAGCGCGCGACGGGCGAGCCATGGGCCCGGTGGCTGGATCAAGAAATCTGGCAGCCGATGGGCGGGCAACGGGCCGAGGTCTGGCTGGACCGCGAGGGCGGCATGGCCATGACGGCCTGTTGCATGCTGGCGTCCGCGATGGACTGGGCCCGCGTTGGACTGCTGATGAAAGACCGGGGCCTGGTGCGCGGCGAGCCCGTGCTGCCGGCAGCGTGGATAGACGAGATGACGACGCCATCGGCGCAGTACGCCGGCTACGGGTATTTCACGTGGCTGGGTGCCGGAATTGGCGACTTGCGCCAGGGTTCGGATGATCGTGAGCGCCCGCAGTCGGAACCCTTTCTGGCGCCGGATCTATTCATGTTGCTCGGTCGCGGTGGCCAGCGTGTGTATGTGTCCCGTGAGCTTGACCTGGTCATCGTCCGGCTCGGACCGCACAACGGCATGGAGCCATTGAAGGCTGGCTGGGACAATGCCCGCCTGCCTAACATCATCATTCGCGGACTGACGCTGGCCGCTCCAGAACCAGAGGTTTCCCGCCAATGAAAAAGGCCGGCTCCGCGAGGAGCCGGCCCTGTTCAGTTCCTGCCTTCAGGACGTGCGGGAATCCTCAGCCGGCGGCCTTCCATTCGCCGCCCTGGAAGCCGCAGCCGATCTCGAGGCCGCCGGCTTCGCCCTCGTAATACACGCGCTTGCCGGCTTCGCCCATGTCACACACGCCGACCTGCCCTTCAGCGGCGCAGTCGCCCGCGCTGTGAGCGGCACCACTGTTCTCATCCGTCTTGCCGAGTTCCGCGCACTTCTCGGCATCCACTGGCATGTCGCAGACCTTGAACGGGCCAGCAAACATGTTCTGTTGTACATAGTTGCAGTGGCCAGCGCCGTCCTGGGCGGAGGCGGCCAGGGGACCCATGGCCAGCAACGCGATCGCTGCAATCAGGCTTGTCTTCGTCATTCTAATTCTCCTGCCGTCAGGTTGGCTTGCAAAATGGAAAGCGCGCCGATCATGGCACGCAGATTGCCCGGAATCCATAGGCGCCCGGTCCTTCCGGGCCGCTTGTCCAGCCTCCGGGCGGGACGGATGACACAGTGCATCGCTGCTACTGAACTTGGTCTTAACTAAGGCGTTTTGTCGCATTCGGCCCTGACTGGTCGCAGCGGTCATTCCGCAGACCTGAGGTACTTGTCGGGCAGCGCGTAAGCCACGAGGTAGTCGCCGATGGTCTGCGCGTTAATGAACATGTGGCTGCCGGCCGCTATCACGACATACTGCCGGCCGTCGTGCTGGTAGGTCATCGGGTTGGCGTGAGCCGAGGTGGGCAGACGGGTCGACCACAGTTCGCGGCCTGTTTCCGTGTCGAAGGCCCGCAGCCGTTCGTCGGCGGTCGCGCCGATGAAGACGATGCCACCGGCCGTGATTATCGGCCCGCCCGTCACCGGGGCGCCCCACTTCAATGGCGGCATGGGTACCGGGGCCAGCCTGTCGATCGTGCCGAGGGGCACGCTCCAGCGAATCTCACCAGCCGCCAGGTCGACGCCAACGAGCGTTGACCACGGGGGACTCGTGCAGGGCATCATGGTGGGACCCAGCAGGATGCGCTGCTCGATGGCCCAGGGCGTACCCTCGATAATGCCTGGCGGGCCCATCGGCGCGCCGCGCGTGGGATCAAATTCCCTGGCCGGCGGCACCGTCTCGCGCGGTACCAGTTTCAGGTACAGGCCGATTTGCGAAAGACTGGTGACGAGCAGGTTCCGCTCGGGATCCCAGGCGCCGCTGCCCCAGTTCATGCCACCGGCCGAACCCGGGAACATGATCCAGCCCTTGTCACTTGGTGGTGTGAACAGGTCGCCGTGCCGGGCGCCGGCGATCAGGTCGCGGCAGCGATTCTGGTCCCAGAAGGTCAGTCCCCAGGCATCGTCAGGGGTCAGCTTCGTCTTCATCAGCGGTGGTGGCCTGACGGGAAACGGCTGGGTCTTCGACAGCAGGTCGCCCGCCACGCCATCGGTCGGCACCGGCCGTTCCTCGACGGGGAACAGGGGCTTGCCGGTTGCCCGGTCCAGCACGAAAACCAGTGACTGCTTGGTCAGCACGACCACCGCAGGCACGCGCCGGCCGCCCTTCGGCACGTCCACGAGCAGCGGTTGTGCCGCGATGTCCCAGTCCCAGACGTCATGGTGAATGGTCTGGAAGTGCCACACGACTTCGCCGGTCTTGCCACGCAGAGCCACGACCGAGTTGGCGTAGCGGTTGTCGCCGGGCCGTGTGCCGCCATACCAGTTCGGTGATGCGCTCGACGTCGGTACGAAGACCAGGTCGCGCTGCTCATCGACAGAGAGCAGGCTCCAGGCGTTGGCGCCGCCGGTTATCGTCATGCTTTCCGGAGTCCAGTCCCCGGACTGTGGCGCTTCCTTGCTGCGTGGCACGGGATCGAACTCCCAGCGAAACTCGCCGGTGCGGGCATCGAAGGCCCGGATCGCACCGCTGGGCGCGCTGGCGCGCTGGTTCTTCATGTTGTTGATATGGCCGATCACGAGCACGCCATTGACCACCACGGGAGGGGCGGAGAACTGCACGCCCCACGGATCGGTCGGCGCGGGCTTCGTGCTGGCAAACAGCGGGTTAACGTCTACCTGGCCATTAGTCCCGAAGTTCGCGCAGGGCGCGCCGGTAAGCGCATCGACTGCAACCAGTCGGCGGTCATTGGTACCGGCAAGTATCCGGTGCACACACTGCTGGTCGGCCGCCCCGGCCACGTCGTGCCAGTACGTTACACCCAGGCACTTGAGGCGCTGTGGCGCCTTGCTCGTCGTGATTTGCGGATCAAAACTCCAGCGTTCCTCGCCGGTGCCGGGATCCAGTGCCACGATCCGGTTGCCAGGGGTGCAGAGCACGAGGCCGCCGCCGGCTGTTTCGGGCAGCAGGATCGGGGTGGCGTGAAAGCCGGAGAAGGGCCGGCGTTCGGGAAATTTTTCGAACTCACCGTGTCGCCATATCCAGGCGCGCTCCAGTTGCCAGACATTCTTGCGATTGATCTGACTCAAGGGCGAGTATCGCGAACCGCCCTGGTTGCCGCCGACCTGCGCCCAGTCAGATTGTGCGGAAACATCGGCCGGCTTAAGGGTTTGCGCGCCAGTCGGGCCAGTCGCTGCGCCGAGCAGCAGGATCGTTACCAGAAATCCGGAGAAGCGCATCCGCGAACTTTAGCCCAGCCAGCCGGGTTGCAGATAGCCGATATACTGGCAACGGGCGTCCTTAAGGTACCGAAGCTGCCGGTAACCGTGGGATGATGCGCACTGACTCCGCAACAGGAGCCGGAGATCCGATGGCCAATGACATCACCAGAGGCAGCGAAGTCGCAATTGCGGTATTCGTGGACTTCGAAAATCTCGCGCTGGGCGTGCAGGACACCAAGGCTGGCCGCTTCGATATCGAGCTGGTGCTGAAGCGTCTGCTGGAGAAGGGCCGGATTGTCGGCAAGCGCGCTTACTGCGACTGGACCCGCTACCGCCAGTTCATGATGGAGTTTCACAAGCACGGTTTCGAGATGATCGATATCCCGCAAACGAAAATGAGCGGGAAGAACAGCGCCGACATCCGCATGGTCGTCGACGCGCTGGACATGTGTTATTCCAAGTCACACATCGATACCTTTGTGCTGCTTACCGGTGACAGCGATTTCTCCCCGCTGGTCTCCAAGCTCAAGGAAAACGACAAGCGTGTAATCGGTTGCGGCGTTCGCAATTCGACATCTGATCTGCTTGCGTCCAGCTGTGATGAATTCATTTTCTATGACGACCTGATTACCGTGTCGAAACGGCCGCGAACGCGCGCCAAGCCATCGAAGAACAAGGCCCAGGGCGACGCGCTGGACAAGGTGGCCGAAACGGTCGAATCGCTGTCCCAGGAGTACGACCCTCTCTGGGGCTCGCTCGTGAAACAGACGGTCCGTCGCGTCTATCCCGGCTTCAACGAGACGGTGTACGGTTACCGCAGTTTTTCCGAGCTTCTGGAGGATGCGGCCAACCAGGGCATGCTCGAACTGGAGTTCGACGAACAGCGCGGCAACTACAAGGTCCGCGCCAAGTCCGCGCAGTAGCAGCGCCTGGAGGGGAAAAGGGGACATGCCTCATTTCCCGGCGGGAAATGAGGCATGTCCCCTTTTCCCCTCCAGGCGCTGCTACTTCTTCGGCGCCGGCGTTCGCACCAGGTTGTAAATCGGCCGCGTGCCCGGCTGCTCGTAGTACTTCATCATCTGGGGTGCGAGCGCGCCGAGAGTCGCCTGCCGGTTGCCGGGCGCCGGGTGGGTGCTCAGGAACTGCGGCGGCCCGTTACCGCCGGCTTTCGCCATCTTCTGCCAGAGAGTCGCGGCAGCCCTGGGGTCGTAACCGGCTTTGGCGGCCAGTTCGATGCCGATCCGGTCGGCTTCGGTTTCCGACGAGCGGCTGTTGGGCAGCGTGATCGCGACGGCGGCGGCGGCCTGGGCCGCGGCCATGCCGGCTGCGGAATCCGACGCTACGCCGACGGCCATCGCGCCCAGCTGGCTCGCCATGGCCACGGACATGCGCTCCTGGGTGTGATTCGCCAGCGCGTGGCTGATCTCATGGCCCATTACCTGGGCCAGTTCGTCGTCGGTCGGATCCACCTTCTGGATGAGCCCGGTGAAGATGGCCATGCGCCCGCCCGCCATGCACCATGCGTTCACCTGCTTCGGGTCGTCGATGACCTGGACGCTCCACTCCCATGCCCTGGTATCCGGCCGCATGAGGATGGCCTGCGCAATGAGCCGGCCAGTGATGGTGTCGACGCGCCGCAAAATCTTCGCGTCGGTGACCAGCTTGCCCTCGGAACCGAGTTTTTCCATGGTCTGGACGTACTGCTGCTTCGAGGCCGAGATCGCCGTTTCTTCCGACACCAGCATCAGTTGCCGGCGGCCGGTCATGCTGGTGGCGCAGGCGCTGACCAGCGTGACGACCAGCAGGGCAAGGACAAGCTTCTTCATCGGGTATTTCTCCGTTGCGGTTAGCGGAATCAGATACTGTCCGGATAACGCGCGCGCGGCCTGCGGTCAAGCCCCAGCCACTGGCCCGCAGGCAGGAAGACTGACAATGCTGCAATCAGCCATATGGCCAGGGCAGCGCCGGCGAACCGCATCCCCCGAGGGTGGAGAGAACCAGTGCCGGCATGAATCTGCGCACGACTGTTACTCAATCACTTGTTGCAGGGTTCCGGTGGCCGACTGGAACAGAAGGGGCGCCACCAGGATTTTCGGGTAACGGCTTTGCAGTCGCGCAGCTTCGGCCGCCGCGAACCCTGCCGGGCTGTCGACCTCGAAAAGGTCGCTCCAGTGATCAAAATGCTGCTCGGCCGCGGGCCGTTCCCAGCCAGCCGCCTCAATCATCTGCACGACAAACTGCTCGCGATGACTGCGCAGGTCCGTAAGTCCGCAGTCGTCGTGGGCAATAATCGCAATGGCGGACACGCCGACCACACCGATCGCCCACGACACTTTAAACGGGTCGCGCTTCAGGCTGGCCGCTGCCGTGTGCAGCGCGATGGCAAAGCCCGGGGGAATGCGCAGCGCCACCTGTTGTTCCAGGCACATCGCGATCAGCAGTTCCGGCCGTGCATATTTCCGCGCTGCGGCGCCCAGGTTCTGGTAACCCAGCAGCTCGCCAACCGGTGTGCCGCGGTAAGCGGGGAGGATATCGGTGTCTTTGCGGACGCTGGCGAGTGCTGCGGTCATGGGGTGGTCGGTTCTACTGCGGCTGGATCCTGCGGACTCTTATTGAGCCGGGAATCGCTGTCTGGCGCAAGCGCACTGAAGCTGTCGGTCGCGAGCCCGACGCCGGCCTCGGCGAAGTAGTTGTAGGTCACGTCCGCGCCAGCATTCAGTATCTGCTGTCGTTCCTCCGGCCAGACATATGTGGCGCTGATCAGGCTCGTGTAGCCGCGTCGCCGGAGTTGTTCACTGGCCACAACTTTTGCCTGGAGATCGGGTACGGCCAGCATGATGACTTTTACCCTGTCGAGGTGCAGCCGGTGCCAGAGCAGGGGGTCTTCGGCGTCCGCGTAGACTACCCGTCGGCCTTCATGGAGGTGTCGCTGCACCTTTGCCATGTCGCTGTCCAGGCCGACGACCTTCCCGCCAATTTCCTTCGTGTGATTGTAGGCGCCGGTTCCCACCCGCCCCATGCCGACCACGACGACTTCGGCGCTCCCCAGCGAGACCGGTTCGTCATCAGGATGCCGGGTGTGGCGCTCGAAGAAACGCAGGAACCGCTCGAGTGCGGCGTATATGTCGTGAGCGTAGCGGTTGATGGGTGCACCAATCGCGAAGGAAACGGCGACGGCGATCGCGGTCGCCACCAGCCATTCCCCCGGCACCAGCTCGCTATCCACGGCACCCGCCATCACGATAAGTCCGAATTCGCTGTAGGTGGCGAGGCTCAGGCCGGCCAGGAAGCCGGTGCGTGCTGAAAGTCCGAAGGCCAGCAGCAGGAAGAAATACAACAATGCCTTGAGCGGCAGTATCGCCAGTGGCAGTGCGGCCAGGCCGAGGGTGTGCAGGGTCGGTAAACCGGTGAGACCGATCGACAGGAAGAAGCCCACCAGGAACAGTTCCTTGAGGCTCCACAACGAGGCGCTGAGTTCAACCGCCCTCGGGTGGCTGGAGAGCAGCATCCCGATCAGGAGCGCGCCCAGCTCCCCCGAAAGACCGATGGCCTCGAAGCCATAACCGCCGAGCCCGATGGCCAGCACGCCGCCCAGGAGGACCAGGAGTTCGCCGTGACCGGCCATGTCGAGCAGTTTGCGCAGCAGGGGCCGGGCAACCGGCAGGAAGAGTGCGAGGGACGCCGTCCACGTCAGCGCGCGGTCGGCGTTCACGCCCAGGATGGCGATGGCGACGATGTCCTGAACGATCAGGATGCCGATGGCAACGCGACCGTGAAACCCCCGGATTTCCCGTCGCTCCTCCAGGATCTTGGCCGCCAGCACCGTACTGGAAAAGGACAGTGTGCCGGCCAGCACCAGGATCACGGGCAGCGAGAGTCCGCCACCGGCCCCCCACGCCAGCATGACCACTCCCACGGCAACCGCAAACTGCAACAGCGCGACGCCCCAGACCTCGGACCGGACGAGGTGCTGGATGCGCAGCTTCAGGCCCACGGAAAACAGCAGCAGCAGGACGCCAATGTGGGCAATGTC
>Ga0224500_10001281_pt1 | contig 15191 bp, 12 predicted proteins | sample SF_Oct11_sed_USG_FD_168126 | JGI IMG/M metagenome (GOLD analysis project Ga0224500, IMG submission 168126) | Sediment microbial communities from San Francisco Bay, California, United States - SF_Oct11_sed_USGS_4_1 | ecosystem: Environmental > Aquatic > Marine > Sediment | place: USA: California... | reverse complement strand
CGGGCTGAGCGGCTTGCCCGTGGCCCAGGCCGGGCAGACGTCCTGGCACCGCCCGCATTCCGTGCAGGTGAACAGATCGAGCGTTTGAGACCGCGAGAGGTCGGTGGCGACGCCGGCGCCGAACCGTAGGTCTTCCTCGGGTGCTTCGAGGTCGATCCGCAGTGGTGAGAGCGCTCCGCTGGGGCCAGCCTTCCTGAGCCACACGTTCGGCGCCGCGGTGACGATGTGCAGATGCTTCGAACCGGGAAGATAGACGAGGAAGCCGAGCACGAGCCCCAGGTGCAGCCACACGAAGATCCGTTCCGCGGCCTCCAGCACCCTTGTCGACGCGCCGTCGGCTGCAGCGGCCAGCCACCCGGAAACGGGGCCCTCGACGTCAGTGAGGCCGAGCGCGATACGGGTCGCCTGCCACAGGAGGAGGGACACGACGATCGCCGTGATCCACAGCAGGATGCGGTCGGCCTCCCCGAGGTGCGAACCCTCGAATCGGTCGGGCCGCTGCACCTTCCTGATGACGACGGCGGTCGTGACGCCGGCGAGCACGCCCAACGCGAAGACGTCGACGATCCATGCGAACCATGTGGTGTCGCCGATCAGCGGCAGGTTCCACTCGGCGTCGACGATCGCGATGGCCGCCTCCGCGATCGTCGGCAGAAGGATGAGGAAGCCCCAGAAGATCGCGGCGTGCATGAGGCCCGGCACGAGCCGCTGGAGCAGCTTGCGCTGGCCCAGCACCTCGACGAGCTCACGCCGCGCCCGGGCGCCTGAGGGCGCACCACGACCGGTCTCGTCGGCCCGAGCGGCCCGGAGCGTAGCGATCTGCGGCGCCGCCCGGCGCCACGCGAGGGCCGCGGCCGCGGCCACGACCGCGACGAGCAGTGCGCCGCTCAGCGCCCGGTCCGTCGCTTGACCTCCTCGGTGAGCGCCGGGATCACCTGGAACAGATCGCCGACCACGCCCAAGTCTGCGAGCTTCAGGATCGGCGCTTCGGGGTCCTTCGTGATCGCGACGATGCGACGGGAGGCCTTCATGCCGACGGCGTGCTGGAGTGCGCCGCTGATGCCCGCCGCGAGGTAGACCTCCGGCTTCACGGTCGCCCCGGTCTGACCTATCTGCATCGCGTAGGGCACCCAGCCGGCGTCGACCGCAGCTCGAGAGGCCCCGACCGCGCTGCCACCGATCGCATCGGCGAGCTCCTCGAGCAACCGGAAGCCCTCGGGTCCACCCAACCCACGGCCACCGGAGACCACGACCTTCGCGTCGTCGAGTTTCGTGCCGTCGGCCGAGGCGTCGTTGCGTTCGAGCACCCGAACATCGGCGAGGCCGGGCGGTTCGACCACGTCGACCGCGACGAGATCGGCGCTGCCGCCGACCTCGCGAGGTTCGAACGACTGCGGGCGCAGCAGCACGAGGTGCGGGGTCGGCCCGGCCAGGTCGATGTCGACGATCGTGGTGCCGCCGAGGACCTCCGCTCTCGCTCGATGGATCGCGGGCAGATCGACGGCGTTCGCCATCACCGTCGCCCCGGTCAGCGCCTGGAGGCGTCCCGCGACGTCGCGGGCGCGGTACGACGAGGGGAACAACACCACGTCGGGACTCCCCGATGCCACGAGCGCGGCCAGCGTGTGCGCCGCCACGCGGGACGTCGGCTCGACGAGCCGGTCGTCGTCGGACACGTAGGCGACCCCGGCCCCGTGCTCACCGAGCACCGCTGCGGCGCCGGTCGCACCGGGTCCGAGCGCCACCGCACCGACGTCATCGCTCAGCTCGCGCGCCTTCGTCAGCAACTCGAGGGCTGAAGACGCGACGCCGCTGGTCGTGACGTCGGCCCATATCCATACCGATGTCACGTCAGATCACCCGCGCCTCGGCAAGCAGGTTGGCGATCTCGACCGCGGTCTCTGGACCAGCTTCGATCACTCGACCACCGGACTTCGCGGCCGCGGCCTCGACCCCGGCGATCGATTGGGTCGGGCGCACGTCGTCGCTGCTCAGACCGAGATCGCTGAGCGAGGGCCGGTCGACCGGCTTCGACTTCGCGCCCATGACGCCTTTGAGGCTCGGATATCTCGGTGCTGCGACCCCGGTCGTCACGGTGACGAGCGCCGGGATCGGACTCGCCACCACCTCGCTCCCGGCAACGGTCTGTCGCTCCGCCCGGAGCTCCCCTTCGACCACGTCGAGTGCGGTCGCGAAGGTGACGCTGGGGAGGCCGAGCAACTCGGCGATCGTGATCGGCAGGGTGCCCGTGTATCCGTCGGTCGATTCCACCGCCGCCACCACGAGGTCGATCGAACCCAGAGACCTGATGACGGCCGCGAGCACTCGCGCGGTGACCAACGTGTCGGCGCCTCGGAGCGATGGGTCGGTCACGTGCACGCCGCGCGAGGCGCCCATCGCGAGTGCGCGCTGCACGGCGGCGTTGGCGACCTCGGGGCCCATCGAGACCGCGACCACGTCGCCACCGTCGCGCTCGACGAGCTGCAATGCTCGTTCGAGTCCGTATTCGTCGCCTGGGTCCAGCGCACCGTTGGCACCCTCGCGCACGAGGAGATGATCCTCACCGAGGGCCGGTGTGCCCTGCGGCTCGGGCACCCACTTCACGAGGACGGCGACGTTCACGCGTGGATGCTAGCCGTTGCTGGCTCCGCTGGCAGCCGGCGGATCGACCAGCGAGAAGACGACAGGTCTGGGCTCATGCCCTCGAGCGTGCTTCGCATCGATCGCTTCTTCGGAAGGACGGTGTGGTGCCTAGACGGCTCGCTCGTATCGCTCGCGCTCCCAGTCCGTCACCGTGTCGCGCCAGGCCTTGAGCTCCCATCGTCGCGACGTCGCGAAGTAGTTGCAGAAGCCCGAACCCAGCCCCGCCCGCAGCACCGGATCGTCGTCGAACGCCTGGAGCGCCGCCTCGAGAGAGCCGGGAAGCTCGGGGGCATCGGTCAGGGCGTAGGCGTCACCCTGCACCGGTTCGGGCGGGGATGCCGAGGTGCGGATGCCATCGACGATGCTCGCGGTGAGCGCCGCGAGCGCGAGATACGGATTGGCGTCGGCCCCGGGTCTCCGGCACTCGAATCGCCACAGGTCGTCTCGATCGGATCGCACCGCCCGCACCGCGCAGGAGCGGTTCTCGTAGCCCCATGTGGCGTTGATGGGTGCGAACCATCCGGGCACGAGTCGCTTGTACGAGTTGATCGTCGGGTTCAGCAGCAGGGAGGCTGCCGGCATGTGCTCGAGCACTCCCGCGATAGCCTCGGCGAAGACCTGCGGCACGGGATCGGTGGGACTGGGCGCGGCGAACATGTTCCGCTCTGCCTGCCAGCACGACATGTGGACGTGCCCGCTCGACCCTTCCTCGCCGGGCACCGTCTTGGCCAGGAAGCTCGCTCGTATGCCGAGCGAGGCGGCGACCTGCTTGACGGCGAACTTCACGAGCACGGCGTCGTCGGCGGTCGCGAGCCCTCGTCCGGGCGTGAGGTTCAACTCGAGCAATCCGGGACCGGCTTCCGTGTGCACCGCCGACAGCGTCACCCGAAGCCCGTCCAGCGCTTCGACGAGCTCATCGAGGAAACGTGCATAGCTTGCGATCTCGTTCAGGCTGTAACTGATGCCGCTCGACAGCGGGTTCCCGTCGGGATCCCAGAGCCGGATCTCGTACTCCATCGCCGACATCAGCTCGAGGCCGGCGCCGGCGAGGTCGGCGATCGCGGCACGGAAGACCTCCCGAACGGCGAAATCGCAACGTGAACCGTCGGGCCAGCTGGGCGTGGCGAGACACACGCGCCAACCCGGTCTCCACGCGCATTCGCGCAGCGTCTCCGGATCGGGATGCACGATCAGGTCGGCTGCACCGGTCCGGATGCCGAATCCCTCGTAATCCGAGATCGGGGTGTCGGTCGGGTCGAGGCCGAGGATCAGGTCCGTCATCACGGTGCCCCGTCGGAGGGCGGCGTCGAACTCGTCGGGCCTCAGCGCCTTCCCGCGCAAGGACCCGTTGACGTCGGGGACCGCGAGGAGGACGAACTCCGCGCTCACGGCGTTCCCCGAGGCGACGCATCGACGCTGTGCTGCACCCGCTCGAGCACCGTCGCGGCGCGCTCCAGCATCTCTGCCAGCTCATCGTCGGTGCTCGTGAACGCCGGAGCGAGCACCATCTCGACCCCGGCCTCCGGATCGTTCCCCGCATGGACCGTTCGAACGAGCAGCTCGTGTTCGAGTGCGATGTCGTCGACGAGCCTGGCGATGTCTTCGGCGGTCGAGCGAGGGAAGGGCAGGTCACGGTGGCCGGCCAATGCGACCCCCAACAGGAAGCCGCGACCGCGGACCTCTCGAACGATCGCGAGTGGTTCCATGGCCGATGCAAGCTGATCTCTCAGGTCGGGCCCGCGGTCGTGGACCCTCGTGAGGAGGTCTCGCTCCTCGATCACATCGAGCACCGCGAGCCCCACCGCGCTCGGAAGGGGAGCGCCGTCCCACGTGTGCCCCAAGTCGAACTCGCGCGAGCCGCGATCGAGGGCGTCGTACACGTGCTGGCGGCACAGCACCGCTCCCAGCGGCGCGTGTCCGGCGCCGAGCCCCGACCCGAGCGTCACGATGTCGGGCTCGATCGGCAGCTGATGCGTGGAGAGCCAACTCCCCACACGGCCCACGCCGGTGGCCACGTCGTCGACGCAGACGAGGAACCCGTGCGTGCGCCGTCGCTCCTCCAGTCCGTGCCAGAACCCGTCGGTCGGCCCCCAGGCGGCCGGTGCCGATGCGCTCACGGCCTCACAGAAGAAGGCCGCGATGGTCTCCGGGCCTGCCGCTTCCAGCCCACGGTCGATCGCAGCCAGCGCTTCGGCCCCGGTCGCATCGGCCCGCCATGCCGCCGGCGGCACGTGCAGGTGCGTTGCGAGGTAGGGCTCGTATGGCTCCCGCACGGAGCGGTCACCGCTGAGTGCGAGGGCTCCCATCGTCGAGCCAGTGTGGCCGCGCACCGTCGAGAAGACGCGCCAGCGGTCCTCGTCGCCTCGTTCCACGTGGTACAGGCGTGCCAGCTGCAACGCCGTCTCGTTCGCCTCAGAACCGCCCGAGACGAATCGCACCCGGGCCATCTCGGGGGCGAGCGACAACAGACGATCCGCCAGACGCTCCTGCGGCTCGCTCGTGAACTGGTGGTTGTAGTAATAGGCGATACGGCGGGCTTGAGCGTCGGCGGCTTCGACGACCTGCGGGATCCCGTGGCCCAGGCAGGCGGCCAGCGTTCCTCCCGAGCACGCGTCGAGGATGCGACGACCATCCGTGGTCTGGAGCCACACGCCTTCGCCTCGCTCGACGTTCAGGTACTCGAGATCGAGCGAGCCGGGGAAGACGCTCGTCTCGTCGGATCCGACCGTGCCCTGCATGCCTCCCGGCACGGGGTTCGCGCCGTTCATCTGAGAGCCTCGCCTCCGGTTTCGGGCGCGGGTGCGGCTCCGCCTTCCTGAGTCGTGCCTCCGACGTCGTCGAGGTTCGCGACATCGCTCCAGAACCGCTCGAGCAGCTGCCACGACATACGCCGGGCCTCACTGGCACGGCGGTTCGTCTCTTCCAGCAGGCGGTCGGGATCGACGCCGTCGTCATCGAGCTCGTGGCGATATACCCGGACCCACTCGTCCATGATCTGGGGTGTCACCTCGGGGTGGAACTGCAAGCCGAGGCTGCGTCCGACGACGAAGGCCTGGGGGCCGACAGCGGTGTTCGCGACGATGGTGGCGATCGACGGCAGCGTGAATGTGTCGAAGTGCCACTGGAACCACGGGCCCTCGGGCACGAACTCCGGGTCGGTGCTGTCGATGCGGAGCCAACCGATCTCCGAGTCATCGGAGCGGTAGACCTCGCCCCCGATCGCACGAGCCAGCAGCTGGCCGCCGAAACATAGGCCGAGCACCGGGACGTCGGCATCGGTGGCTCGCCGCATCAGCTCGGCTTCACGAGGCACGAAGGGCTTCGAGTCGTCGAAGGCCGCGAACTCCGACCCGAGCGAGATGATCAGGTCGAACTCGCTGGGATCGATCGTCCGATCGTCGATGTCGATCCGTAGGGTCTCGGCGTGTGCGCCGTGTGATCCGAGCCACTCGGCAACGAGACCGGGCGGGGTGGGGGCCTCGTGCTGGAGGATCAAGGCCCGCACGCGGCGAGCATCCACACCCACGTCTGGCTCGGCGCTCATGCCGCTCCTCCCGCCGACGTCCGGGCCGGCGGCGCCGCTCCGAGTTCCGCCTCGACCTCGGCCGAGACGCTCCGCAGAGCGTCGGCGAGTCGTGCGACCATCTCCTCGAGCTCTTGGTCACTCGTCACGAACGGGGGTGCGAACAGCGTCTGGTCGCCCGCGTAGCCGTCTCGAGTCGGCTGCGTGGACAGCGTGATCAAACCTCGCTCGAAGGCCGCGGCGTCGATGCGCCCGGCCACGCCCAGCTCCGGTGGCAGGAACGATCGCCGGTCACGTGGGTCGATGAGCTCGATCCCCAGCAGGAACCCGCGGCCACGCACCTCGTGCACGATGGGCAGTCCGTCGAGCGCCACCCTGAGCTCGTCGAGAAGGCGAGGTCCTCGCTCGTGCACCCGGTCGACGAGCCCTTCGGACCGAAGCGCGTGCAACACTGCCAGCCCGACCGCGCAGGAGAGCGGCGCGCCGTCCCATGAGTGCCCCATGGGAAAGCGACGAGAGCCCTGGGAGATCGCCTCGTAGACCTGGTCGCGCACGAGCACCGCTCCGATCGCCGCATAGCCTGCTCCGAGCCCCTTGGCCGTGGCGATGATGTCGGGTTGGCAGGCTGTCGTCGCTCCCACGAACCAATCGCCGGTTCGCCCGACGCCCGTGACGATCTCGTCGAAACACACGAGGAAGCCGTGTCGCTCTCGGCGCTCGGCGAGGCCCTTCCAGAACCGTGTCGGCGGCGCGTATGCCGGAAGCGACGCGGCGCTGACCGGTTCGCAGAAGAACGCCGAGACCGTGCTCGGATCGGCCTCGTCGAGAACGCGATCCAGCGCATCGAGTGCAGCGTCGCCGGTCGGGTCGAGCCGCCACGTGCTGGGTGGGATGTGAACGTGGTGGGGAAGGTACGGACCGAACGGCCCGTGCAGACCCGGTCGTCCGGTCAGAGCCAACGTCTCAATCGTGGGTCCGTGATACGACTGTGCGGGCGATATCACCTGCCATCGATCGGGCTCGTCTCGCTCGATGTGGTAGCTCCGGGCGAGTTGTACCGCCAACTCGTTGGCGTCGGCCCCGGCGACCGTGAACCTCACGCGTGTGAATCCTTCCGGGGCAACATCGAGCAACTCGCTCGCGAGTCGCTCCTGCGCCGGGTTCGTGAGTCGCTCGTGGTGCGCGTAGGCGAGTCGTTGGGCCTGCGCCGTCGCCGCCTCGATGATGTCGCGTCGGCCGTGTCCCAGCGTCGCGGCCATCGAGCCGCCACTCATCGCGTCGAGATACCGATCACCGCCGGCGTCTTCGACCCAGACCCCCTGACCACGAACGATCACGGGCATCGGGCGGGCGAGCTCGAGAGGCAGGACGTGCGACCGCTCGCTGTCGATTCTTGCCGGTGGCATCGCGTCCTCCTCTATCGATCGAAGGCTGCGGGAGGGTCCGGCACGCCGATCGATACCGTGTCGAGCACAAGCCCGTCGGTCCGACCGTCAGCCGCGCTCGAAGTACCGGGCCAACTCCCAGTCGGTGATGCAGAGGTTGTCGAAGATCGACTGCTCCTGCACCGCCGTGTTGAGCAGATGCTTGTAGACGAAGTCACCGAAGGCTTCCTTGGCGACCTTGCTCTTGCGGAACACGTCGATCGCTTCGTGCAAGCTGGAAGGCACCCGCGGCACCCGTTTGGCTTCATAGGCGTTGCCTTCGAACATCGGTGGCGGTTCGATCTCGTTCTCGAGCCCGTGAAGGCCGCCGGCGATCGTCGCCGCATAGGCGAGGTACGGGTTCACGTCGCCACCGGGGATGCGGTTCTCGACCCGAGCCCCGGTGTGTTCGCCGACCGTGCGGAACCCGCACGTGCGGTTGTCGCGGCTCCACACGATCGCTGTCGGGGCCCATGAACCCAACTGGTAGCGCTTGTAGGAGTTCACGAACGGAGCGAACATGAACGACATCTCCCTGGCGGTGGAGATCAACCCGCCCATGTAGTTGCGGTAGGTCTTCGACAGGTGATGCTCGTCCTTCTCGTCGTACATCAACGACTTCGTGCCTTTGGCGTTCCAGACGCTGGAATGCATGTGGCACGACGAGCCGGCTTCCTCCATCGTCCACTTCGCCATGAACGTCGCGGCCACGCCGTTGGCCGCGCAGATCTCCTTGACCCCGTGCTTGTAGAGCACGTGGTAATCGGCGGTCGCCATCGCGTCGGCATACGTGATGTTGATCTCGTGCTGGCCCTTTCCGAACTCGCCCTTGGAGAACTCGATCGGGATGCCCGCCCCACGCATGCCGTTGCGGATCTGACGGATGATCCACTCGTCCTTGGTGGTCTGCAGCATGTGGTAGTCCATGATGTAGCTCGACGTCGGCCGCGCGTCCCGGTACCCGCGCTCCGCGAGCTCGTCGAACCCGTCCTTGAACAGGTAGAACTCGAGCTCGGACCCCGTCTTGATCGTGTAGCCGGCCTTGGCCGCTCGCTCGATCTGCCGCTTCAGGATCGTTCGCGGCGCCACCTCGACCGGCTCACCTGTGTCCTCGTCGGCGACGTCGCAGATGACCATCACGGTCTTCTCGAGCCACGGGCACCATCGCATCGTCGACATGTCGGGCACCATGCGGAAGTCGCCGTAGCCTGTCTCCCAGCTCGCGTACTCGTAGCCCGGGAGCGGTTCCATCTCCATGTCGATCGCGAGCAGGTAGAGGCAGGCGTGCAGGCCCTCCTCACCCAGGATCTCGTGCAGGAAGAAGTCGGGCATCACTCGCTTGCCCATGAAGCGGCCCTGCAGGTCGGTGAACATGCACAGGACGGTGTCGATCTCGCCGGCGTTCGCTCGTGCTTCGAGCTCCTTGGCGTCGAGCAAGCCTTGGCCTTCCATCGCTCCTCCTCGAGCTGGGGGTGATATGGACGAGGCGGCCGGTTCGGCCGCCTCGTCCATGATCCGACTCGGTTCGTTCGCTTATCCGGACGGCGGTGGCGTCGACGACTCGCCTTTGCCGCCAAGGATCCGCTCCTGCTCCTCTGCAGAGGTACTGAACTGCTCGCCGACCGGCACCCCTGCCTCGCCCTGCGTGAGTGCGAACTCCTCCTCGGGCGAGAGCACCAGCCGGTGCCGCCCCGCGATCGCGAAGTAGATGATGCCGAGCACGAAGTACACGGCGACCCCGTAGACGCCGGGCCGGTAGTCCTCGTTGAGGAAGATCGACACGAGCGCCACAAGCGCGATCACACCTGCGATGAAGGCGCCCGCCTGGCCCCATGGGCTCAGATACGGACGATCGATGTTCGGCAGGTTCCGACGGAGCAGGATGAACGAGATGGCTTGCAGGGTGTAGGCGAGCACGGCAGCGAACACGGCCATGTTCAGCACGGCCGCCACGACCTGCGCGCCGATATCACCCTCCTGCCGGCCGAGGTACCAGACGATCCACAGCACCACGTACCCGACGATCGCCCCCGCGATCAGTGCCACGTGCGGTGTCTTCCGCGTCGAGTGCGTCTTCGACAGGAACTGCGGGAAGTACCCGGCTCGCGAGAGCGAGTAGGTGTTGCGTCCGTAGGCGTACATGATCGTGAAGAAGCTGGCCACCAAGCCGATCAGGCCGAACAGGCCGAGCAGCGCCGCGGCCGTGTTGTCGCCGAACACTCCCTTGAAGCCGTCGAACAGCGGAGTGCCGGAATCTCCGATCGCAGATGCGCCACCGCCCACGCCGGAGTTGATGAACAGCGTGAGGAGGCTCGCGATCAGCAGCGTGTGCATGCCGCGGATCGTGCCCTTGGGCACGTCGCGACGCGGATCCATCGACTCCTCGGCAGCCAGCGGCACTTCCTCGATCGCGAGATAGAACCAGATCGCGAAGGGCAAGGCCTTGAAGATGCCGCTGATCCCGAACGGCAGGAAGGGTCCGCCTCCGTCGGGGAGCGGGTCACCGCCACCATCGGGGATGTTGAACCACGAGCTCGGGTCGACCTTGCCCGCGACGATGGCCGAGACGTAGAAGAAGATCAGGATCGCGAGGGCCGCCACGGTGATGGCGATCGTGAACCGCATCGTTGCCTCGATGCCGGTGATGTTGATCGCGAGGAAGACGATGTAGAACACCGCCCACCAGAACGGCTCGCTGTTCCACCACGGATCGCCCGTGATGTCGAACAGATCGGCGAGCGTCGACTGCGCCAGCAGGGCGATCGCGCCGCCGACCACCGCCGTCGTGATCACGTACTCCGCGTTCTCCGCGAGTCCGGTGAGGAACCCTCCCCACGGACCCATCGCCGAGCGCGCGAACGAGTACGCACCTCCGGTATGCGGCAGAGCGGGCGACATCTCGGCGATGCTGTAGGCCAGCCCGTAGTACATGATCGCGATGATGCCGGTCGCGATCAGCAGTCCACCGAAGCCTCCGGTCGACAAACCGAAGTTCCACCCGTAGTAGTCGCCGGAGATGACGGCGCCGACCCCGAGTGCCCAGAGGGACCACACGCCGGCATGTCGCCGAAGCCCCCGCTGTTCGAAGTAGCCTTCCCCGACTTCCTTGTACGTGACAGAGCCGACCTTGCGCTCGGACATGCGTCACCCTCCCTTCCGTCTAACCCCCCGTCAGACGGCCACCGGGTATGGAGACACAATCCTCTTTGTCTGTCAAACGATCGGGGGATCGCTTCGGCGCAACCTTGCGATGAGCGCGACCACGGCGACGAGGCAAGCGGCGACCCCGACAGCCGGCACAACGCCCCATGCCGAGATCGCGTCGGCCGACGCCAGGCCCACCAAGACCACCACGACCACGACCCAAACCCTGCGTGGAAGATGCAGGAATCGGAAGGCGATCAACAGGGCGATCGGGATGCCGAGGAACGGCCAGAAGTTCCACCCTTCGGCCGGGCCGGTCAGCACGGGCACCCCGACTCCTAGCGGATCCATCCAACAATGGTAGGCCTCGCCTCCGTTTTGACAGCATTTGTCAGACAAATTAGGCTCTGCCTCCCACGGGGGTGGTAGGGGTGACGAGGAAGCGGTTGTCGTTCCGGGTTCGAGACGACCTGCTTTCGCGCATCGCGACCGGGAGGATCCCGCCCGGGTCGAAGCTGCCACCCGAGCCTGAGTTGGCCGAGGAGCTGGGCGTGTCTCGCCCCACCTTGCGCGAGGCCCTCCGTTCGCTCGAGGAAGACGGCTTCGTGACGCGCACGCGAGGGGCCGGCACCTACGCCACGCATCGCCCACGCCTCCGGAACAACCTCGATGTGAACTTCGGCGTGACCGAGGCGATCGAAGCAGCGGCGATGGTACCCGGCACGGCCGAGAGCGCGGTCTACACCGAGGGTGCCAGTCTGGATCAGGCCGTGGCGCTCGACATCGCTGAAGGCGATCCCGTGGTGGTGCTCGAGCGTGTGCGCACCGCCGACGACACTCCCGTCGTGTTCTCGCTCGACGTCGTGGCGGTGCGCCTGGTCTCGGCGTCACAGCTCACTTCGATGTCGATCGACGGCTCGCTCTACGACCTTCTCGAGGCCCGTGGCCATCCGGTCGCGCACGGGGTCGTGACGGTCGAGCCGCAGCGAGCCGATCGCACGATCGCTCGCCGGCTCCGTATCAAGACGGGAGCGATGCTGCTGTATCTGCGACAGATCGACTACGGGCGCGAAGGCGACCCGTTGCTCCTGTCGCACGAGTACCACTTGGCAGAAGCATTCGAGTTCAACGTGGTCCGACGAGGGCCGGGAAGGAGATCGTCGTGATGACGAGCGTCGGCAAGGCGATGCGGCTCAAACGTGTGATCGACCCCGAGGGGGTCTCGGTCATCTGCGCGCTCGACCATGGCATGACCTCGCCCACGTTCCTCGAGCCACTCGCCGACATCACGCAGCGGACCCGGGAAGCGGTGGCGGGAGGCTCCAACGTGATCATGATGAGCAAGGGCATGATCCGCATCGCGAACGAGGGGTTCTCTCCGACGACGTCGCTTGCGCTGCTCCTGTCGGCGAGCGCATCGCCGGACGGCGATCGTCCCGAGATCGTGCAGATCGCCGAGGTCGAGGAAGCACTCACCCTCGGGGCCGATGCCGTCGTGCTGTTCACCGCCCTGGGGGGGGAGACCGAGCCGGGCATGATCGACATCCTGTCGGCCGTCGGCCGCGAGTGCGCGATCCTCGGCATGCCCTTCATCGCCGAAGCCGAGTTCCCGACGACGTACGCCACCGTCGAGGAGCTCAAACAGCAGTACGGCTTCGAGTACCTGCGTCGGAACGTGCGCCTGTGCACCGAGCTCGGTGCCGACATCGTGAAGACGAACTGGCCGGGCGACCAGGAGGCCTTCGGCAAGTGCGTCGAGGCTGCCAACGGCGTGCCGGTCGTGCTCGCCGGCGGCTCGCGATTGGCCGACGACGAGTTACTGAGCCGCATGGAGCAAGCGATGGCCGCCGGTGCGATCGGGTGCTCGGTCGGGCGGAACATCTTCATGCACTCGAACCCCGAGGCGATCACGCGGGCGCTGTCGCGCGTGATCCGGGAACGCTGGACGGCGGACAAGGCGCTCGAGGCGTTGTCGCAGGAGATGGTGTAGATGCGCGCGGCGTTCATGACCGACGTCAACGCGGTCGAGGTCCGCGACGACGCGCGTGAGCCCGATCTCGATCCGGCGGGGGCGCTGCTGCGCGTCGAGGCGTGCGGCATCTGTGGCACCGACGCTCGAACGTTCTTCAACGGCGATCCGAAGGCACCGTCGCCCTGGCAGCTCGGACACGAGCCCGTGGGCGTACTGGAGGAGGTCGGCGCCGACGCAGATCTGCCGCCCGGCGTCGCGAAGGGCGATCGCGTGTTCCTCGGATCGATCCTGACGTGCGGCGAGTGCCGTTGGTGTTCGGAAGGCTTTCAGAACCTCTGCGAGCATCATCTGCTGTACGGGTACGACCCGTATCCGGGCGCGTACGCCGAGCTGGCGGCGGTGCCGCCTATCGCGACCAAGAACCTGATCCCGTTGCCCCCGGAGTTGCCGAGCGATCTGGCGACGGTCGCCGATCCGTTCGCCTGCGCGCTCAACGGGATCGAGCAGCTCGACATCCGTCTCGGCGACACGGTCGTGATCCTCGGCACCGGTCCGATCGGATGCTGGCAGGCGGTGATGGCGCGGGATCGAGGAGCATCGAAGGTCTACCTCACCGACGTGTCCGGCGATCGGCTGAAGATCGCGCTCGACGCGGTCGGCGACGTCGTCGACGACTCGTGGGTCGCGGGTGACGACAACGGCGTCGAGGACGTGCTCTCGCGAACGGCGGGACAGGGGGCCGAGCGCATCAGCGTTGCGGCGCCAGCAAAGCCGGCACAGCAGGCGGCGCTTGAGATGGCGGCCAAGCGCGCCAAGGTCGTCTATTTCGCCGGTCTTCCCAAGCACGACCCGGTGAGCCCGCTCGACATGAACCAGCTCCACTACAAGGAACTCGACATCCTGGGCGCGTACGGTGCGACGCACCGCCAGTACCGAATCACGATGGATTACCTCGATCGGAAGCAGGACGTGCTGGCAGCGGTCGTGACCCACCGCTGGCCCCTCGAGCAGATCGCCCAAGCCTTCGAAACGATCCGCTCGGGCACCGGCCTCAAGATGGTGATCGTGCCGTGAGCGCGGCATACGTGATCGGATGCGACGTCGGCAGCCAGGGAACGAACGCCGCCCTCTACCGCGCCGATGGTGAGCTGATCGACTCGGCATACGAGGCCTACGACGTGCAGTTCCCGGCGCCGGGTTGGGCCGAGCAGGACGCCGACGTCTGGACCTCGGCGGTGGAACGTGCATGCCGGCGACTGGCTGCGGCGTGTCCCGACGGGGCCGGCGCGATCCGAGGCTTGTCGTTCGGCTCGCAGCTCGACGGCATGGTCGTGTGCGACGGGGCCGGGCGACCGGTTCGCCCCGCGATGATCTGGATGGACCGCCGGGCCGAGGCGCAAGCCGCCGCACTCGCCGAGGGTCTGTCGCCCGAGGACTTCTATCGGGCCGTCGGCGCGAACCTCGACTCGTCGCACGCCGTCTTCAAGGCGCTGTGGGTCCGCGACGAGGAGCCATCCTTGTGGGAACAGGCAACCTCGATCATGCCGCCGGGCTCCTACGTCCTGCGCCACGCGACCGGCGAGCTCGCGGTCGATTACTCCAACGCGAGCTCTCTCGCCCTGCTCGACCCCCGCACCCGCGGCTGGTCGCCCACCGCGCTCCAGGCGGCCGGTGTCGACGAGTCGATGCTGCCCCGGCTCGGTGCCGGCACCGAGGCCGTCGGCACGGTGACGCCTTCCTTCGCAGACGCGAGTGGACTCGACCCTTCGACGGTCGTCGCGATCGGCTGTGGCGACGAGATGGCGGCAACCCTCGGCGCCGGCGTCTTCTCTCCCGGCGAGGTCTGTGACGTCGTCGGCACCGCGGAGCCCGTGTGCGCGGCGAGCGCCGAGCCACGCGAGGATCCGACGATGCTCGTCGAGTGCCATCCGCACGCCGACCCCGATGCATGGCTGCTCGAGAATCCGGGGTTCGTCTCAGGCGGCAATCTTCGCTGGTGGCGCGATCAGTTCGCGCCGATCGAGCGAGACGCTGAAGCGGTGGGCCTCGGTGACGCCTACGACTTCCTCTCGACCGAGGCCGGACACGTCGATGCGGGCGCCGAGGGCCTCGTCTTCCTGCCGTGCATGCAGGGCGCGATGGCGCCCGAATGGAACGGTGCGGCGCGAGGGGTGTTCTACGGCTTGACGCTCGCGCACACACGAGACCATATGACCAGGGCGATCCTCGAGGGCAGCGCGTTCGCGCTGCGGGACATCCTCGATGCGATGCGCAACGCCGGGCTCGACGTGCAGCGGCTCACGATCGTCGGCGGCGGCGCGAAGGGCCCGCTCTGGCGCCAGATCAAAGCCGACGTGACCGGCCTGCCGGTGCGTGTGCCGGAGTCGGTCGAAACGACCGCCACCGGCGCCGCGATCCTTGCCGCGGTCGGGGCGGGTGTGCACGAGCGGGTTTCCGACGCCGTGGACGCGTTCGTGCGGTTCCG
>Ga0224500_10001280_pt1 | contig 15192 bp, 15 predicted proteins | sample SF_Oct11_sed_USG_FD_168126 | JGI IMG/M metagenome (GOLD analysis project Ga0224500, IMG submission 168126) | Sediment microbial communities from San Francisco Bay, California, United States - SF_Oct11_sed_USGS_4_1 | ecosystem: Environmental > Aquatic > Marine > Sediment | place: USA: California... | reverse complement strand
TGGCAGGAGCGAGGCCCGGGCCTGATGGTCTGCGGATACGATTGACGGAGACCGGCGTGCATCGTGTGCACGTGGTCATGACTGGCGACGCCGCGCGAAGGGGCAGGGCGGCGCGCTTCCTGCTCCGACTGAAGTTGCTTCGCTGAGCAGGCGGCTGCAAGCGCCGGCTGCTCCACGTTTCCCGCCCCGGTCCAGGAGGGTCCGTAATGAACACAGCCAGGCACCACTTGATCAGCCTTGGTTTCGCGGCCGTGCTCAGCGGCTGCGCGGGTCCGGCTACCCAGCCCTCGCTGGCCGGCAGCAGCTGGCAGCTGATCGAGATCCGGGCCAAGGATGACGCGCGGGGAACGAGTCGTCCCGCGGATCCGTCCCTTTACACCGTGACTTTCGGGGCCGATGGCCGTGCCGCGTTCCGCCTCGACTGCAATCGCGGGAATGCTCAATGGCAGGCCGCACCCGCGGCCGGCAACGCGGACATGGGCCAACTGACGTTCGGGTTGCTCGCGGCGACCCGGGCCCTGTGCCCGCCGGGCTCCCTGGACGAGCAGCTATCGCGGCAACTGTCGCTCGTGCGCGGCTACCGGCTGGAGGGTGGGCGCCTGCACATGTCCCTGCTTGCCGACGGCGGCGTCCTCATCTGGGCGCCCGTGCCGTAGGTCGCCGCCCGACGTTTCCCCCGGGGCGAACCGGCAGCGCGCCAATTTGTCGCAGGATGGTGTGGCGCGGATGCAAACAACAGGCGACAAAAAACCCCGCCCAGGCGGGGTTCTTCGTGGCCGGTGCGTCGGTTCAACCGTTCTGGATATTCGAGGCCTGCTTGCCCTTGGGGCCCTGCACGACCTCGAACTGCACCTTCTGCCCTTCCTTCAGCGTCTTGAAGCCATTCATCTGGATCGCCGAAAAGTGTGCAAACAGATCCTCACCGCCGTCATCCGGAGTGATGAACCCGTAGCCCTTGGCGTCGTTGAACCACTTGACCGTACCTGTTGCCATACCCTCTTCCTTCCTCGTATGAACGAGCGGCCCGAACTTCTTGCGCAACGCGGCGCCCATCCGAGTCCACCCAACCGCGCACACTGTCCGATCCCGTTGGGTGCGCATCCGCCTTCGGGCCCGCCGGGCCGTGGACGAGACGCCCGGGATTGTTCGAGCAAAAATGCCCACGGTCAAGCCCGGGGCGGCGGAGCGACGGGCGGCGTTGCCGGCACGCAAAAAGAGGGGGTAATCCGGTCATCGCAGGGGCATGGTGGAGCATTAAACGAAGTGAAATTGCGAAGCGATGCCGGGCTCGGTTGAAAGCTGTTCTTCCATCGGGTGCAGCGTCTTGGTGCGCTCTTGAATCCGGCGGTCCGGGTGCTGATTTACCGTATGATTGGTACGCTTTTTGTACCCGGGGTCAGGTGGTCGATCTGAATAGAATGCGGCCAGATGAATGAGCGGATTGACGAAGGCACCGTCGTCGAGAAGCAGGCTTCTCGCGTCAAGCCGCCCCCGATGTATCAGGTGGTGCTGCTGAACGACGATTACACGCCGATGGAGTTCGTGGTCGGCGTTTTGCAGAAGTTCTTCGGCAAGGGGAGGGAGCAAGCGACCCAGATCATGCTGAAGGTGCATCATGAAGGACGCGGCGTCTGCGGCGTCTATCCACGCGACATCGCAGCGACGAAAGTAGAGCAAGTCTGCAGTTATTCACGCCAGCACCAGCATCCGCTGCAGTGCGTGATGGAGGAAGCATGATCGCCCAGGAGCTCGAAGTCAGCCTGCACATGGCTTTTGTGGAAGCCCGGCAGGCCCGGCATGAATTCATCACCGTCGAGCACCTGTTGCTCGCGCTGCTCGACAACCCGTCGGCCGCGGAAGTCCTGCGCGCCTGCGCATGCAACATCGAGGATCTGCGCAAGAACCTGCAGAACTTCATTGCTGACAACACCCCGATCCTGCCCCCCAATTCGGAGGCGGACACGCAGCCCACCCTCGGCTTCCAGCGCGTGATCCAGCGCGCCATCATGCACGTGCAGAGCACGAGCAATGGCAAGAAGGAAGTCACCGGCGCCAACGTCCTCGTCGCCATCTTCGGCGAGAAGGACTCGCATGCGGTCTACTACCTGCACCAGCAGGGCGTGACGCGGCTGGACGTGGTCAACTTCATCTCGCACGGAATCACCAAGTCCGGGCAGCCCGAGGACAAGGCCAAGCCCGCGGTCGGCGAGGAGGCGCAGGACGCAGAGGGCAAGGAACAGCCGTCGCCGCTGGAGCAGTACACGCAGAACCTGAACGCGCTCGCCAAGGACGGCAAGATCGATCCGCTGATCGGTCGCGAGCCCGAAGTGGAACGGGTGATCCAGGTGCTCTGCCGTCGCCGCAAGAACAACCCGCTGCTGGTGGGGGAGGCCGGGGTGGGCAAGACCGCGATCGCGGAAGGCCTTGCCTGGCGCATCGTCAAGGGCGACGTGCCCGAGATCCTCGAGAAGTCGAGCGTCTATTCGCTGGACATGGGCGCGCTGCTCGCGGGCACCAAGTACCGCGGAGATTTCGAGCAGCGCCTGAAGGCCGTTCTGAAGCAGCTGAAGGCCAACGCCAGTGCGATCCTCTTCATCGACGAGATTCACACGCTGATCGGCGCCGGCTCGGCCTCCGGCGGGACGCTCGACGCGTCCAACCTGCTGAAGCCGGCGCTCGCCAGCGGCCAGCTGAAGTGCATCGGCGCCACTACGTACAACGAGTACCGCGGCATCTTCGAGAAGGATCACGCCCTGTCGCGCCGCTTCCAGAAGATCGACGTGATCGAGCCCACCATCGCGCAGACCATCGAGATCCTGAAGGGGCTGAAGTCCCGCTTCGAGGAGCACCATGGGGTCAAGTATTCGTCGGGCGCGATCACGGCGGCGGCCGAACTGTCGGCCAAGTTCATCAACGACCGGCACCTGCCGGACAAGGCCATCGACGTGATCGACGAGGCCGGGGCGGCGCAGCGCATCCTGCCCAAGTCGCGGCAGAAGAAGACCATCGGCAAGTCCGAGGTCGAGGAAATCATCGCCAAGATCGCGCGCATCCCGCCGCAGACGGTGTCGACTGACGATCGCGCGCAGTTGAAGAGCCTGGACCGCAACCTGAAGAACGTCGTGTTCGGCCAGGATCCGGCGATCGACGCGCTGTCGGCCGCCATCAAGATGGCCCGTTCCGGCCTGGGCAAGCCGGACAAGCCGATCGGGTCGTTCCTGTTCTCCGGCCCCACCGGGGTCGGCAAGACCGAGGTCGCCAAGCAACTCGCGTTCACGCTGGGCATCGAGCTGATCCGGTTCGACATGTCGGAGTACATGGAACGTCACGCGGTCAGCCGCCTGATCGGCGCTCCGCCGGGCTACGTCGGGTTCGACCAGGGTGGGTTGCTCACCGAGGCGATCAGCAAGAAGCCGCACGCCGTCCTGCTGCTCGACGAGATCGAGAAGGCGCATCCGGACATCTTCAACATCCTGCTGCAGGTGATGGACCACGGCACCCTGACCGACAACAACGGGCGCAAGGCGGACTTCCGCAACATCATCATCATCATGACGACCAATGCGGGGGCCGAGACCCTGCAGCGCCGTTCGATCGGGTTCGCGAACGCCCGCGAGGCCGGCGACGAGATGGCCGACATCAAGCGGATGTTCACTCCCGAATTCAGGAACCGGCTTGACGCGATCATCTCCTTCAGGGCGCTCGACGAAGACGTCATCCTGCGCGTCGTCGACAAGTTCCTGATGCAGCTCGAGGACCAGTTGCACGAGAAGAAGGTCGACATCGTCTTCACGGACGCGCTCCGCAAGCACCTCGCGTCCAAGGGCTTCGACCCGGTCATGGGGGCCCGCCCGATGGCGCGCCTGATCCAGGACACGATCCGCCGCGCACTTGCCGACGAGTTGCTGTTCGGCAAGCTCGTCAGTGGAGGACGGGTCGACGTGGATGTGGACGACAAGGGCGAGGTCAAGCTGGATTTCCCGCCCAATGACAGCGGTGATGCGTCGCGGCGAGAGCGCGGCGAGCCGGTGCTGTCCGAGTGAACTGCCCGATGACTTCTTTCCGGGTAGTCAGCGCCAGATAATCGAAGGCACCGGTTGACGCCGGCCGCCGTTGCTCCAGAATTGCCCGCGCACGCGCGGGCTTTTTTTTGGCTGACGCGTGTGACACGACTCGACGGACGGGGCACGGAGTGCCGCCCCGCGCGCTTCGAGTGGCCGATCGGATCACCGGCCGGGGATCGAGGGCGCGTGCCGGGCCCTTGGTGGGACGCTTCTGCTAGGAGACAACGACAACATGAGAAAAGAAATGCTGAAGGTGGCATCGCTTGCCATGCTGACCGCCCTCGGCGGCTTGGCGCACGCCGATGCCGGCGCCGACGCCCGAACGGCGCGGTATCTCGCGGCGACCTGTGCCAACTGCCACGGCACCGAAGGGACGGCGCAGGGGGCGAATCCTTCGCTCGCTGGCCGGCCGAAGACCTACATCGTCGAGCAGATGCAGGCCTTCCGCGACGGAAAGCGGCCGGCGACGATCATGCATCAGCTGTCCAAGGGCTACACGGATCAGCAGGTCGAGCTGATCGCCGACTACTTCTCCCGGCAGACGCCGGCACGCTAGGAGAACGCGATGACGAACAGGACATTTTCGCGCCGTGACGTTCTGAAGGCGCTGTCGGCGGGTGCCGCCGCAGGCTCGCTGTCGGCCTGCGCCTCGATGGAAAGCAAGCAGGATCTGGGGAGGGTTGTCGTCGTGGGTGGCGGCTTCGGTGGCACTACGGCGGCCAAGTACCTGCGCCGCTGGTCCGATGGAGCGATCGACGTGACCCTGGTCGATCCGAACGAGGCCTTCGTTTCCTGCCCGATCTCCAATCTCGTGATCGGCGGCAGCAAGACGATCGCCGACATCACGGTCAGCTATTCGGGCCTCGACAAGTACGGCGTGAAGCGGGTGCGCGACACCGTGACCGCGATCGACGCCGAGCGCAAGCAGGTGCGGCTCGCTTCCGGCGGTTCCCTCGCCTATGACCGGCTCGTCGTGTCGCCTGGCATCGAGTTCATGCTGGACGGGGTGAAGGGGATGACGCCAGCCGCCTTCAGCCAGATTCCCCATGCGTGGAAGGCCGGCGAGCAGACCATCCTGCTGCGGCGGCAGCTTGAATCGATGCCGGACGGAGGAGTGGTCGTGCTCAGCGTGCCGCTGGCGCCATACCGCTGCCCGCCGGGGCCCTACGAGCGTACCTGCCAGATCGCGCACTACCTCAAGACGCACAAGCCGAAGAGCAAGTTGCTGGTCCTCGATGCCAACCCGCAGGTGACATCGAAGGGGCCGCTGTTCACGCGGGTCTGGAAGGAAGACTACGCGGGCATCGTCGAGTATCAGCCCAACATGGCGGTCAGCGAGGTGGACATTGCCGGGCGCCGCTTCATCACGAATCTTGGCGACAACGTGAAGGGCGACGTGCTGAACCTGATTCCTCCGCAGCGCGCCGGGAACATCGCGCGCGACAGCGGGCTGATCACCGCGAACAACCGCTGGTGCGAGGTCGACTGGGTGACGCTGGAATCGATCAAGGTTCCGAACGTGCATGTGCTTGGAGATGCCACCCTGTCGGCACCGGCGATGCCGAAGTCGGGCCATATGGCGAACCAGCACGGCAAGGCAGTGGCGGCCGCGATCGTCGAACTGATGAGCGGACGGAGCGCGATTCCGCCGATGATGGCCAATACCTGCTACAGCTTCGTCGACGATCGGAACGCCGTGCACGTGGACAGCGTGCACCGGTGGAACCCCGAGAAGAAGACCATGGAGACCGTCGCCGGCTCCGGCGGCGTATCCACCCAGGATCGGGCCTCCTGGGCCATGGAGGGCACCTACGCCCAGGCCTGGGCGAAGACGATCTGGGCCGACATGTTGACCTGATGCGTCGCTGCGCACCGGGGCCTATGGGCCCCCGGTGCGCTCGCGGCGATCCCGGGCGAGCGGGATCCGGGCGGGCCGGTCGGCCGCACATCGTCCAGCAAAGGTGGCGGCGCTGCGGCGCCGCTGCTCATTGGCGCCGCGCGAAGGTCGAGATCAGCTCGACGAGTTCGGGTTCACGGCCGGTGTAGAAGTGGTCGGCTCCCGCGATCACCTTCTGGCCGCCCCCGCTCGATCGCGCGACGGCTTCGCGCGCCGCGGCATTCCTGATCACCGGATCCAGGTCGCGCTCGCCTAGGACGTCCAGCACCGGGACGGCCGGCTTGCGCGCGAAGCCTGGGGAATATGGGGCACCGAGTCCCAGGGCAGCCCAGGCGCGATACGCAGGGGCCGGTGTCCGGTCGAAATAGGCATTGGCCATCCGGCTGCCGAGGCTGTGCGAAACCAGTACGACATCGCGGTAGCCGCGGCTCCTGGCCCAGGCGGCCGCGTTGGCAATGCGCTCGGCGGCGTCTCCGAACAGGAGTTCGTAGTGCTCCGAGGGGGCATCGCTCGCCAGCACCGGCATCTGGATCGACAGGGTCGCGTACCCCTTGTCCGCCAGGCTCATCCGCAGCGTGCCGATGATTCCGTGGTCCGGATGCACTCCGATGCCATGGACGATGACGAGCAGCGTCGACGCCGCCCGGTCGGCGCCCGGCGCTTCTGTCAGCAGGCCCAGAAAGGCCCGGCTTGCAGGACCGGGCAGGTCGACCGCTTCGCCGACGACGAGGCCGGGCACCACTTCCGCGCGCCACCGGGCCTCGCGTTCCAGGTCCTGCGTGTGGGCGCTGGCGGCGAGCGAGACAACGACGCACAGGGCGGCCAGTGCAGCGCGCGTCATCGTGGGCTGCCCTCCGAAGGCCGGAAGGCGATGGCACTCGCCTGGGCCGGAAAACGCCCGACCTTGTCCGCGTAGAAGCTGCGCATCATTTCGAGATCGCGCGCCCGATCGCCGCTCATGCGGACGAAGTCCGTCACCCCGATCTCGCGCCGGCGATAGTCGATGTAGGCGAGCGCCACGGGAAGATCGAGTTTCAGGGCAAGGTGATAGAAGCCGGAGCGAATGTAGTCCGTGTGGCGGCGCGTGCCCTCGGGGGAAAGCCCGAGCCAGCACCAGGGCTCCGAACGCATCATCTGCGCCAGCTGCTCGACGGCGCCGCTCGGATGGTGGCGTTCGACCGGGCGGCCGCCCCACAGACGCATCAGGCGTCCGATCGTGGCGCCGGCCAGGCCGCGGAACAGGGTCTCCTTGCCGATCCAGCGGATCGGCAGGTTGATGGCCCATTTCGCGAGCAGCCCGATGACGAAGTCCCAGTTGGACGTGTGCGGATACACGATCGCCACACCCCTGGGTTCCGGCAGGCCGTCGAAGCGCACCTTCCAGCCGGCGCATGCCAGCAGTTGCCGTGCGCCGGCGGCCAGCCAGGGATGGCCGCGGCCGGGTGGCCGATGGAGGTCGGGATTCAACGCGTACCGGTGCTGCCGAATCCGCCCGCGCCCCGTTCCGATGCCGGAAACTCATCGACGATGTTGAAGTGCGCCTGCAAGACGGGAACGATGACGAGCTGCGCGAGTCGCTCGAGCGGGTTGAGGGTGAACGGAGTCGCTCCGCGGTTCCACGTCGACACCATCAGTTCGCCCTGGTAGTCGGAGTCGATCAAGCCGACCAGGTTGCCGAGCACGATGCCGTGCTTGTGACCGAGACCCGAGCGCGGCAGGATCAGCGCCGCGTAGCCCGGATCGGCCAGGTGGATCGCCATACCGGTCCTGACGAGGTGCGTCGTGCCGGGCTCGATCACCAGAGGAGCATCGACGCACGCCCGCAGGTCGAGCCCGGCCGCCCCCGGCGTGGCGTACGACGGCAGCATTGACTGCAGCCGCTGGTCGAGGATGCGCACGTCGATCCTCATCGCTTCGTCCCGCTCCGGCCGAAGACGTGGTCGACGGCCGCCTTGTTCGATGTCTGGAGGGCAATCACGCGAAACGCCGCAAGCAGTCGCGGCACGGCGTACACAAGCAGAGCGACGCCGATCAGGAACGACAAGGCGCCGCCTCGTCCGAACCAGGCGAGCAGGAACACGAGCCCGAATACCCCGGCGACCAGCGCTTTCACGAGCCCGGCGTCGACGTCGGGACGCAGGACTCGCTTGACCGCCTCGTCCACAACGGCTCCCGGCGCCGGCTTGGCCTGCGCTGCGCTTTCGAAGAAGTGGCTGGCGCTCTTCGACGCGCCCGTCGGGGCCGCCGCCGCGAGATTGACGTTGATGTGGTGCTGCGCGAGTCGCTCCGCGGACTCTCGCTGCAGCGCTTCGATGTACGCGACGAAGTCGCCGTCCCGGGGTTCCTGCATGTCAGCGGCGCGCGATCCGGGCGGCGATCTCGGCGACCAACCGGCGCGCCTGTGCCAGCTTGCCGGCGTGCGGCAGCGGGGTGACGCCGGCTGCCTCGACCAGGAACAGTTCCGCGCCGTCGGCGCCGAACGCGTCCTGCGCGCGGTTGGCGACGACCAGCGGCACCTTCTTCGACGCGAGTTTGCGCCGGGCGTTCTCGACCACGTCCTCGCTCTCCGCCGCGAAACCTACGCAGAACGGCGGGGTTGGCAGTGCAGCCACGGTGGCGAGAATGTCAGCGTTGGGCTCGAACCGGAGCGTGGGCGGCGTGGCTTTCGCGTTCTTCTTGATCTTGCGGTCGCTCGGGTTCGCCACCCGCCAGTCGGCCACGGCAGCGACTGCCACGAACACGTCGACCGGCAAGGCTCGCATCACCGCGTCGTGCATCTCGCTCGCGGTGGTGACGTCGACCCGCTTCACGCCGCGCGGCGTGGCCAGCGAGGTCGGTCCGGCCACCAGCGTGACCTCGGCCCCGGCATCGCGCGCGGCGCGGGCCAGCGCGAAGCCGGTCTTGCCCGATGACAGGTTGGTGATGCCGCGTACGGGGTCGATTGGTTCAAAAGTCGGCCCGGCGGTGAGGAGCAACCGCTTGCCAGCCAGTGGCTTCGGCTGGAAGAAGGCGACGATGTCTTCGACCAACTCGCCTGGCTCGAGCATCCGCCCGTACCCGGTCTCGCCGCAGGCCTGGTCGCCCTGCGCGGGTCCCAGAAGCGCGACGCCATCCGCCCGCAACTGCGCGACGTTGCGCTGGGTGGCGGGGTTTTCCCACATCTCGACGTTCATGGCAGGGGCGATCAACAGCGTGGTCCGCGACCGGTTCCGCGCCAAAGCCAGCGTGGTCAACAGGTCGTCCGCCAGTCCGTGCGCGACCCTGGCGATGAAGTGCGCCGTGGCCGGAGCCACCACGATGGCGTCGGCGGCACGGGTCAGCGCTATGTGCGGCATGCCGTTGTCTGCCGCCGCGTGATCCCACTGCTCGGTGGCCACTGGCCGCCCGCTCAGCGCCTGCATCGCGGTTGCCGTGACGAATTGCTGGGCGGCCGCCGTCATGACGACCTGCACGGTCGCGCCCTCGTCCTGCAGGCGGCGTACCAGCTCGCAGGTCTTGTAGGCGGCGATGCCGCCGGTCATGCCGACGACGAGGTGCTTGCCGGTGAGTTCCATGGTCCTATTTTGCTCTTCGAACGCGCAGCAGTTCATCCAGGATCAGCAGCATGGCCCCACCGACGATCGCGCTGTCGGCGACGTTGAAGGCTGGCCAGTGCCAGCCGGCTGCGTGGAAGTCGAGGAAATCGATCACGTGCCCGTAGGCGAGGCGATCGATCACGTTGCCGATCGCGCCCCCGAGGATCAGCGCCAGCGCGAACGAGAACAGCCGCTGGTGGCCGTGCCGGGCGAGCAGGTACAGGATGAACGCCGAGGCGGCGATCCCGATCGCGGTGAGGAAGTGCGCCTGCCAGCCGGACGCCGACGCGAGGAACGAGAACGCCGCGCCCTTGTTGTACGTGAGCACCAGGTTGAAGAAGTCGGTGACGGGCCTGACGTCACCGAAATCGAAGGCGCGCTCCACCAGCGCCTTCGTCGCCTGGTCGATCAGGATGACGAATGCCGCCAGCGCCACCCACGGCAGCATGCGGCGCCCGGTGCTTCCGTTGGCAGCCATCAGGCGATCGTGCGCGGTTCGCCCGCGCCGAACAGGTTCGATACGCAGCGTCCGCACAGGGTCGGATGGTCGGGCGCATGACCGACATCGTCGCGCCAGTGCCAGCAGCGCTCGCACTTGGTCGCCCCGGACGGCGTGACGACAATGGCCTCGTCAGCCTCGCTGCCGACGATCTCGACCCTGGCCTGCGAGGTGATCAGGACGAAGCGCAGGTCGTCGCCGAGCGACTGCAGCAGGGCGGCCCTGGGGCCAGTGGCGCGGATCTCGACCTCCGCCTGCAGGGAGGATCCGATGGCACCCCGTTCGCGCAACTCCTCCAGTCGCTTCTGCACATCGGCGCGGATCGCGCGCAGCGCGGTCCATCGTTCCACCAGTCCCGCCTCGCCGGGGACCTCGGGCAGCGTCGCGAAGGTCTCGGTGAAGATGGTCCCGCCGGTGCGCGCCTTGAAGACCTTCCACGCTTCCTCGGCGGTGAACGACAGCATCGGCGCCATCAGCTTCAGCAAGGCGTCGGTGATGAGGTAAAGAGCGGACTGCGCGGACCGCCGCGCCCCGGAGTCGGGCTTCGTCGTGTACAGGCGGTCCTTCAGGATGTCGAGCCAGAAGGCCCCGAGGTCCTCGGAGGCGAACGTCTGCAGCCGTCCCACGATCGGGTGGTACTCGTAGCGCTCGTAGTCCGCCAGCGACTTCGCCGACACCGACCGCATCATCGCCAGGGCGTAGCGGTCGATCTCGAGCCACTCGTCGACCGGCAGCATGTCACGCGCCGGGTCGAAGTCGCTGACGTTGGCGAGCAGGAAGCGCAGAGTGTTGCGCAGGCGCCGGTAGCTTTCCACCACCCGTTTCAGGATCTCGTCCGACAGCGACAACTCGCCGGAATAGTCGGTGCTCGTCACCCACAGCCGGATGATCTCCGCGCCCAGCGTGTCGGCGACCTTCTGCGGCGCGATCACGTTGCCGAGCGACTTGCTCATCTTGCGGCCCTGGCCGTCGACGACGAAGCCGTGGGTCAGCAGCGCCTTGTAGGGCGGCACCCCGTTCAGCATGCAGGAGGTCAGCAGAGACGAATGGAACCAGCCACGGTGCTGGTCGGACCCTTCGAGGTACATCTCGGCCGGGAAGTGGGACTCGGCGGCGTGCGAGCCGCGCAGCACCGTTTCGTGCGTCGTGCCCGAGTCGAACCAGACGTCGAGCGTGTCGCGGTTCTTCACGTAGTGCTCGGCCTCGTCGCCGAGCAGCTCGCGGGGATCCAGGTCCTGCCATGCCTCGATGCCGCCGCGCTCGACCCGCTTGGCCACTTCCTCGAGCAGGTCGAGCGTTCGGGGGTGAAGTTCGCCGGACTGCCTGTGGACGAAGAATGCCATCGGCGTGCCCCACTGGCGCTGGCGCGACAGCGTCCAGTCCGGCCGGTTGGCGATCATGCCGTTCAGGCGCGCTTTGCCCCACGAGGGATAGAACGCCGTCGCTTCGATGCCCGCAAGCGCCAGTTCGCGCAGCGTCCGGCCACCGTCCCTCGGGGTGGTGTCCATGCCGGCGAACCACTGCGACGTGGCGCGATAGATGATCGGCGTGCGGTGGCGCCAGCAATGCATGTAGCTGTGCGTGAACTTCTCGACGTGCAGCAGCGCTCCGTGTTCGCGGATGACGTCGACGATCTTCGGGTTCGCGTCCCAGATCTTCTGACCGCCGAACAGCGGCAGCCAGTCGGCATAGACGCCGTCGCCCTGCACCGGGTTCAGGATGTGGTCGTCCGTCATGCCATGCGCCTTGCACGACACGAAGTCCTCGACACCGTAGGCCGGCGACGAGTGAACGATTCCGGTGCCTGTGTCCAGCGTCACGTAGTCGCCGAGGTACACCGGCGCATCGCGGTCATAGAACGGATGGCGGAACCGGATCAGCGACAGCGCGTCCCCGCGCGCCTGCGCAATCGTCGTGCCCTTGAGCCCGTATGTTGCCAGGCAGGCGTCCCTGCGCTCCGTCGCCAGCACCAGCAGCCCGCGCCCGGTGTCCACCAGGTCGTAGCTGAACTCCGGATGGATGTTCAGCGCCTGGTTGGCGGGGATCGTCCATGGCGTGGTGGTCCAGATCACCGCCGCAACCGGTTGCGGCGGCAGATCGGCGAGGTTGAATGCCTGCGCGAGCTTCGCCCGCTCGTCGTCGCGCAGCGGGAACGCGACGTCGATCGCGAGGTCGACCTTGTCCTGGTACTCGACCTCGGCCTCGGCCAGAGCCGAGCCGCAGTCGAAGCACCAGTTGACCGGCTTCAGCCCGCGGAAGACGAATCCCTTGGCGATGATCTTCGCCAGCGCGCGGATCTCGTCGGCCTCGTTGCGGAAGTTCATCGTCGTGTACGGCTGGTCCCACTGCCCGAGCACGCCCAGACGCTTGAAGTCCTTCTTCTGGCGCTCGATCTGCTCCGTGGCCCAGGCGCGCGACTTCGCGATCACCTCGCGCGCCGGCAGGTGCTTGCCGTACTTCTTCTCGATCTGGATCTCGATCGGCATGCCGTGGCAGTCCCAGCCAGGGACGTACTGCGCGTCGAAGCCCGCCATCTGGCGGCTCTTCACGACGACATCCTTCAGGATCTTGTTGACCGCGTGACCGATGTGGATGTCGTTGTTCGCATACGGCGGGCCGTCGTGCAGGATCCACTTCGGACGCCCGATCGACGCCGCGCGGACCTGCTGGTAGATCCCTTCCTCGTCCCATGCACCGATCCACTGCGGCTCGCGCCTGGCGAGATCGCCGCGCATCGGGAACGGCGATTCGAGCAGGTTGAGCGGGTACTTCCGGGTCGCCGGATCAGAGCCCGGCTTGCCGGGGTGGGCGGTCTTCTTGGTTTCGTCTGGCATGGGAACTCGGCCCCCTCGGGCTCTTCGAGTTGGTGAATCGTTGGGTGGTCACGCCGGCGTGCCTGCGAGGACCGCGCGCGCCTGGTCGGCATCGCAGCGTATCGCGGCCGCCAGCGCGTCCAGTGTCTCGTACTTGCGCTCTTCCCGCAGCTTCTTCACGAATTCGACGCTGACCAGTTCGCCGTAGATCTCGCGCTCGAAGTCGAACAGGTGCACCTCGAGCAGCCAGCGGCCCTGCTGGTCGATGGTCGGCCGCAGGCCGATGCTCGCCACGCCGTGGACGGGACCGCGGCCGATGCCGTGCACGCGAACGGCGAAGATGCCGTGCACCGCAGGGTGGGCGTGGGCGATGCGCAGGTTCAGCGTGGGAAAGCCCATCGAGCGGCCGAGCTTGCGCCCGTGCAGCACGTGGCCGCTGATTGCATACGGTCGTCCCAGCAGGCGCCCGGCCCGGCCGAGGTCGCCGGCCGCGAGCGCGGTGCGTACGGCCGTGCTGGAAATGCGCTCGCCGCCATCGTCGAAGGTCGGCATCTGTTCGAGCTGGAAGCGGCCCTGGGCCGCGTACTGCTGCAGCAGGGCATTGTCGCCCGCGCGTTTCGCGCCAAAGCGGAAGTCATCGCCGACCAGCAGCCAGCGCACGTCGCAACCGTCGAGCAGGACGCGCTCGACGAAGTCGACTGCGCTCAGCTGCGCGAAGCGGCGATTGAAGTGCTGGATGAAGACGCGGTCGACGCCGGCGGCCTCGAGTGCGTCGAGCTTGTCGCGCAAATTCGAGATGCGCATCGGCGCGGCCGTCGGTGCGAAGAACTCGCGCGGGTGCGGTTCGAACGTCATCACCGCGGAGGCCAGGCCGAGCCGCCGGGCGGCTGCCGTGACGCGGGCGAGCAGCGCCTGGTGGCCGCGATGGACACCGTCGAAGTTGCCCACCGTGAGGGCGCACGGCTGGCGATGGGCGGGCCGCGGGATGCCGCGGAAGATCTGCATGGACCGGATGACAGGGCGTGAAGGCCAATCCGCAATTATACGGGCGGCCCCTCGCACTTCTTTGATTTTCAATCGGTTTCACGCCTCGCAGCAGGGCGCTCGGTACAATCGGAGCGAATGACAAGCAAGAACATCGTGGTCCTGATCTCGGGTCGGGGGACCAATCTCGAGGCGTTGCTCAATGCCGCGGCCGACGAGCGGTGGGAAGACACGCCAGGCGCGCGAGTCGCCGCCGTCATCAGCAATCGCGGCGATGCGGCGGGGCTGGCGATTGCGCGGAAATTCGGCATTCCCTGGCACGTGGTGCTGCACACCGAGTTCGGATCGCGCGAATCGTTCGACGAAGCGCTTGCCCGGACGGTCGATCGCTACGCGCCTGCGCTGGTCGTGCTCGCCGGCTTCATGCGCGTGCTGACCCCCGGATTCGTGCGTCGCTACGAGGGCCGGCTGGTCAACATCCATCCTTCGCTGCTGCCGCTGTTTCCGGGCTTGCACACGCACCGCAAGGCGCTTGCCGCCGGAGTCCGGGTGCACGGCGCCACCGTGCACTTCGTGTCGCCCGATGTGGACAACGGCGCGATCATCGCGCAGGCGGTCGTGCCGGTGCGGCCGGAGGACGACGAGGCGTCGCTCGCGGCCCGCGTGCTCGAGGAAGAGCATCGGCTGCTTCCGCGGGCGGTGAAGCTCGTCCTGGAGGGGCGCGTGCGGTGCGAGAACGAGCGCGTCGTGCTGGACCGGGTCGGCGCCGACGAACTGGCGCTGCTGGCGCCATGAGTGCCCGTCGTCCGCCGCGTCCTGCCGGCGCCAAGCCACGGCGCGCACGTTCGTCGGGCGATGGTTCCCGGTCATTCGAGCCGCGCGCCCAGTCCCGCTCCCGTTCGCGCTCCGCCGAGCCGGCGCGCCGTCACGCTGCGGACGAGTATGGTTCGGGGCCGCGGCCCCGCGTCACGGCCCTCGTGATCGACAGCGTGGCGGAGGCGCTCGCCACCATCCTGCGCTTTGACGGGCCCGCCGACGTCCTCATGTCGCGCTTCTTCCGGCAGCACCACGCGCTCGGCAGTCGCGACCGCAGCCAGATCGCCGAGGCGATCTTTCACGCGCTGCGGCGGTATGCAACGCTGGGGTGGGTCATGCAGCCGGCGCACCCGGTCCGAGCGCCGCGCCTGGCGGCGCTGGTGACGCTGGCCCGGCAGCACGGCCTCGATGCCCTGGACCCGCGGGCACTGCGCGGCGACGTCAATGCGGTCAAGCACGCGCTCGCAGTCGACCTGTCGACTGCGCCCGCTTCGGTGCGGGCCGAACTGCCGCACTGGCTCTTCGCCGAGATCGAGCGGCAGTA
>Ga0224500_10001279_pt1 | contig 15201 bp, 9 predicted proteins | sample SF_Oct11_sed_USG_FD_168126 | JGI IMG/M metagenome (GOLD analysis project Ga0224500, IMG submission 168126) | Sediment microbial communities from San Francisco Bay, California, United States - SF_Oct11_sed_USGS_4_1 | ecosystem: Environmental > Aquatic > Marine > Sediment | place: USA: California... | reverse complement strand
CGACCACGTTGGCAATCGTACTCTCCGCCACCTGGCCCATCAGCGCGTAGGCGTCCCAGCGGTCGAAGCCGTAGTCCTGCTCGAGCCACTCGATCAGCTCCACGTGCGCAATGCGGAACGCGTCAACCAGCGGTCGGGCGCTGCCCGCCACCATGATGTAGCGGTCGTCCTCGAGCCGCGGCCACCGGATGGCCTTGCCCTTGACCACGTCGATGCGGAACACGACGTCCATGCTCGTCTCGAGGCCCGTGCCCGCGAGCTCGCCGTGGCCCTGCCGCGCGTGGCCGTCACCGAAATAGAAGTACGCGCCGTCGTGAAAGACCGGGAGGTACACGGTGGTGCCCGCGCGAACCTCGGGGGCATCCATGTTGCCGCCAAAGTCGCCGGGCCAGAGGCCGCCAAAGGCCTCGTCGCCGCGCGGTGCCACCGCCACGCGGCCGAGCATGGGTTGGAGATCGATCTCGACGGTGCGGAGTCGGCTATTCGGCAGCTCGGTCTTGCCGGTCATCTTGTCGTGGTCGAGCTGCCAGACGTAGCGGCGGGTGGGGATGGGGTCATTGAGCATGCGGACGCCCTGGTCGCCTGAGAGACTTCCGAAGCCGGCACGCACGCGGGATGCCGCGGTCTGATAGTTCGGCGTCACGGCGATGACCTCGACCAGGAGCATGTCGTTGGTCGTGGCCCCCTCGACGTAGATGGGACCGACCTCGCCCGGGAAGTCGCCGCCTTCGGCGGTGTAGTAGCCGCCGAAATTGGTCTTGGAGATGAGCACCGTGTTGGGCTTGATGCGGAGCACCGGCTCCCGCACCGCGAAGGTGGGGTAGCCGACGGTGGGCGTGAAGCGAACCGTGTCCTGCGCCGCGACCGGCGCGGACGCCGTCGCGGCGAGCGTGACCGCCAGGACCCAGCATGCGCGATTCATCGTACCTCCCAATTCCGTGGTCATCCCGTCATCCCGTCATCCGTCATCCGTCATCCCGCCCATCCCGTTCCTCCCGCCGCTCTCACCCCCCACCCGGTGGGCTGATCATGATGTGCGCCCCCGGTGTCCCGGGGAACATGATCCATGGGGCACCGGGAATGGTCGGCCGCTCCGGCAGGCCGGCACTCGCGCCGGTGGCGCCCGGCATGTACAGCACCCACCGGAGGGACGGCTCGCGGACTTCCGCGGTGACCCGATCGAACCCGCTGCCGGTGAGGATGGCGTTCGTCACACCGGCGGGCATGGGGAGGGTTCCGGCGGTGATTTCATCCCAGCGGGCCCGGGTGCGGGCCTGTCCGGAGATGCCCTGTGCGCTCAGCTCCCGGCCACGGGCGAAGAACGGCTCGAGCGATGCGTGATGACACGACACCTCGAAGTCTTCGTGCGTGGGGTTGGGGGCCATGCAGATCATGTCGTTGGTCCCTGGGCGGAGCATCACGAACGCGCCCGACGCGTCGTAGCCCTGCACGGTGGCTCCCTCCTGCAGGGCCGCCGGAGCGGCCTGAACGGCGAGACGAATCTGAAGATCCGGAGGCAGCGGGCCGGTTTGGGCGGCGAGTGGCAGGGCGCTCGCGAACGCGGTTCCTGCCAGCGCGATGGCGAGGTGGAGGGCCGACAAGCAGGACAGGAAGCGATGACGCACGGTCATTCCCCTCTGGAGCAAGGTGATTGGTTCTATGGTCTTCGCCCGTCCTGGAGTGGCTGGCGGGCAGCCTGCCGGACGGGGTGGTGTACCTGACAGTCTCGACGGGGTCCGGTATAATACGGTCCGATCTTCCCGGGAACAACGAGGAATCTCCCATGGGCGCTCGACCGTCCCGCCGCGTCTTTCTCGCCGCAACGTCGCCAGTGTTGCTGGGCTGGGCCTTGGGTGCCCACACGGTCTGGGGGTGGGGCCGGCAGACCGTCCACCCGGAGCCGCGACCCGACATCGACGCCAGCGCCGTGCTCACGGCCGAGCAGCTCGAGGGTGCCGGCAAAGACGTGGTCGCCGTGTTCGACATGGTGCGCGAGATGCCCCAGATCGTGGATGGGATCCACTGCTATTGCGGGTGTGCCAGCCTCCCGGGGTTCCGTTCCCTCCTGATCTGCTATCAGCAGGACGGCATGGCCCGCGGCTGCCACATCTGCCAGGGCGAGGCCAAGCTGGCGTATCGCCGCCGGAAGGAAGGCCAGAGCCTCGACCAGATCCGGCGCGCGATCGACGCGCGATACGCATGATGGCGCCCGCACGGATCTGGGTCGGGGTGGCGGCACTCGCCATCGTGGGCTCCCTGGCTGCGGGTGCGCCGGCCGAGGCGCAGATCTACGCGAGCGAGCGGAGCACCCTGACGCAGAACATCGCCGGGACGGTGATCACGATTGATTACTCCCGCCCGTCCCTTCGGGGCCGAGACTCGGTGTTCGGGTTGGAGGTGACCTGGGGTGAGGTGTGGACCCCGGGCGCCAACCAGGCGACGACGCTGACGCTCTCCAAGGGCGTGCGTCTGGCCGGGCAGGAAATCCCGGCTGGGAAGTACAGCGTGTGGATCAAGACGGCCGCGGACGCGGACTGGCTCTTCCTGCTCCATCCCGATACGACGCTGTTCCACATCCCGCATCCGTCGGTCGATGACATGATCTTCGCCATCCCGGTTGCCCCCCAGGTCACGAACGACGTGCGCGAGACGCTCGCGTGGAACTTGGAGCGCGTGCGTGCGACCGGTGCGCGGCTCCAGATGCATTGGGATCGGACCCTGATATCGCTGGATCTCGGGGTCGACGCCGTCGTGGAGACGACGATCCCCGCGGCCACGGGCCGCCCGTATGCGGGAACCTGGGCGGTGGTCTACGGGCCCCCGGACCCGGCGCAGTCCGCCGATACCGTCCAGTCGCAGGCCATGACGCTGCGGTATGACGATGCGACCCAGCAGGTCCTCGGGTTGCTCGAGTTTCCGGGAGTCAGTGAGACCGCGGACATCGTGCTCGTGCCCAAGGCCGAGGGCGTCTTTCTGGTGGGCTTCTTGATGGCCGGGGAGCTGGTAGAGGCGAGCGACGACTTCTTCCTGGAATTCGTCTTTGAAAACGGTCATCCGGTGAGTTTTGCGGGGCGGGGGGCGGACGACACGGTCTTCGCCCGAGGTGTCCGCACGCAGGACTGACGAGCGGGCAGTCGCGCGGGGCAGATTGTGGTGGTGAGCGGGTTGGGATGCGGTCGAACGGGCGCCCGGATCCGCTCGACGGGAACGTCAGCGAGGGAGAGTCGAAGTTCCTTCGGGCACCGACGCCTGGACCTCGGTGCACGGGACTCGCGTCAGCGCCCGAAACGAACGCCTGCTGCCACCACAATCCCACCCATCACCTCGGGACGCACATCCTGCGATGACGCGACGGTGAAACGCTCGTGGCGGTACCCGAGTGCAGCGTAGATTGGAAGCCGCGCCGGTGTATAGACCAGGCGGGTTTCGGCCTCGCGGCCACTGTCCCGGCCGCGCTGGTCGTCTCCGGCAAGACCCGCGTAGTACGCGACCAGGAATTGCGCGGACAGGCCGCTCGCGCCGATCGCCAAGGTGGAACGCAGGCCGATCCGCGCAAACGGCCAGCTCCGGTCGCCGAAGGCGCCGGAGAATGCGCGCCGGGCGTAGCCGATGTCGGCCGCGATGAACCGTGGTCCGGCAATCAACCGCACGTCGCCGGCGTGAATCCGACCGACGGCCTCGATGCCCGAGTCGGCCGCGAACGCACCGCCGAACAACCGCCCTGCCAACCCGAGATAGCGCAGCCGCAGGAGGAACTCCCCGCCGGGCATCGTTCCGGATCCGGTCCCGACCGCCCCCTCGAACTGCGCCGACCGGTGCGCGAACATGGAGACGCCACCCACACTGACCTCGAGCCCGCCCTGAGCCGCCGCGTGCCCGAGCGGGATCACGGTCAGCGCGAGGACGCTGAGCACCACCGGTCGTTGTCGCCTCACGGAGTCCCCCCCGCGAGCGTGATCGTCGCCCGATACTCGGCGCGGCGTCGCGTGTTCTCCTCGCGTAGCCCCCGGATCCGTTCGTCGAACGCGGCCTGCACGGCGGCATTGTGCGCGATGTTGTCGGGGAGGGGCCGTCCGCGGTCGACGAACGCGCCGACCAGTGCGCCGATCGTCATGCCCGCGGCGACGCCATACGCCGGCCCCGTGCCCGCAGTGGTGCTCACCGCATCCGATCCCCCGAAGCTGGTGACCACGAGGGCAGTTGCGGCGCCGAGCGCCACACCCACCGCCATGTTCGCGAACGGCCGACGGGGCGCGCGCACCGGGAGGAACTGCGACGAGTCCGGCGCGGCCGGGATACGATGCAGCAGCAACGGTGGTGTTTCGACCGTGGCGTGGTAGATGATCTCCATCGGCTCACCAGTCAGTGAGTCGACCCCGAGCACCTGCAGCCGGTACTGTCCCCACGGCAGCGCGGGATGTTCGTCCTCGAGGGCGGGAATGCGCAGCGTCGCGCTGCGTGCTGGCCCCGCCGAGTCCAGCACGATGCTGCTGCCGTCGCCGATGGCCGTGGCCGTGAGTCGGAACCACGCGGGGCGCGCGGCGCCGACCTCGATCCTCGCTTCTGCATCCGCTCCCTCGAGCTCATAGGACGCGGCCGGTGTGGCCCAGACGGCGAACGTGGTAGCGCGTACGCTGGTGAGCATCGAGTCCAGGCCGGGCCAGGAGATGGCAAGCGGAATCTCCGCGTCGGGGGTGGCCCGGACCAGCTCCTCGAGGTAGCGCCGTGCGCTGTCGGGGCGCTGCGCCGCGCGCTCCTCGGGATAGAGGGCGGCCGCCACGAGCTGGAGACCCTCGATCCGCTGCTGCGCCGTGGCCCGACTGCCCATCGCGAGCAGGCTGCGCGCAATGGAATCCGCCCGCGCATACTGGAGGTCGTTGAGCGCGCGGTGTGCGCCGCCGATCAGCTCCTCGATCGCCGAGCGTTCCTGCGCCACCGCCGGGGCGGCGGCGACGAACGCGAGCATGAGGACGAGGCCTGGCGTCAGCTTGCGCATTGCGGGTTGCGATAGCCGATGCGCAGCTCACGATTGGGCTCGACGGCCACGGTCGAGTCCCAGGGTGTGCATCCCTCGAGGCGAATCGAGATGCGGACGGTCCCGGCCGGCACCGGCCACGAGCGGAGCCCGCTCACCGCGCCCTGGGGTTTCCCGTCCACGTACAGCACCGCCGGCAGGCCGCGGGTCCCGAGGAGCACGGATCCGCTGCCGGAAACCGCGGGCTCCGGGCGCGCGGGCGATGTGGGGTTCCGGGGCCGCGTTCCGGCCGGGGGCGCCGCGGCCGCGGTGTCGGATGCGGCGGGCGGAGGGTCGGTGGGCGTGAGTGTCAGGCCGGCCATCGCGTTGACCGCAGTGGCCGTCGAGTCCACGGGTCCGCGTTCGGCCGCTGCCGGTGCGGCGGTCACCGGTGTGTCCGGTCGTTGCCAGCCGCCGCGCACGGCGAACAGGGCACCGGCAAGCACCGCCATGCCGAGGACCCCGCCACCGAAGCCTGCCAGCGACCGGAGACGGCGGGACCGCCGCTGGCGCAGCGCGGCGGGCAGGGCGCTCACCGGCGCGGTCGTCGGCGTGTACGAGGTGGTCGGTAGGAGGGTGACCGCTGCGACCTGTCCGGACCGTGCGACCGCGGCGATCGCTGCCCGCACCTGCTCGCCGTCCACGGACGCGGCGCCGCAGACCTGCCGCACCGCCTCCTCGACCGACGGCCACCGGTCTCCCGGCTTCTTGGCCAGCATGCGCGTCACGGCGTGCGCGATGGCCGGCGGACAATCGGGATCGACCGTTTCGAGTGGTGGCGGTGGGTCGAACAGCTGTTGCTTCACGACCGACGCGATGGTGCTCCCGCGGAACGGCGTGGCGCCGGTCAGCATTTCGTAGGCGACGATGCCCAGGGAATACTGGTCCGATGCCGGTGTCACCGCGTAGTCGGAGCATTGCTCCGGGCTCATGTAGGTGGGTGTCCCGATGGTGGTGCCCGCCAGCGTGAGGTCGTTGGCACCCCGCACTTTCGCGATGCCGAAATCGGCGATGAGCGCCCACCCGTCCTCGTCGATCATGATGTTCGCGGGCTTGACGTCCCGGTGCACCACGTCGTGCCGGTGGGCGTACGCCAGTCCCCGGCCCACCTGTCCCAGGATCGCCTGCGCGAGCGCCAGTGGGAGGTTGCCGCCGTGGCGCAGGATGGAGTCGAGCGTCCGACCCTCGACGTATCGCATGACGAAGTAGGCCAGATCGTCTGCTTCGTGCACCGCGTAGACCGGGATGATGTTGGGGTGGTTGAGGGATGCCACCGTGCGGGCCTCTCGCCGGAATCGCTCGGCGGTCTCCGGATTCTCCATGTGCTCCGGCAGCATCACCTTGACGGCCACGCGCCGTCCCAACGCAAGGTCGGTCGCGAGGTACACCGTACCCATACCGCCCTGTCCGAGCCGGCCCAGCAGCTCGTACTTGCCCGCCAGCGCCTCATGCAGACGGCGGAGCACCGACACCTCGGTGCGCACGTACTCCCGGTCCGCGGCCGTCAACGGCTGCGTGCGCTGCGCCGCCGTCGGCGGGTGGGCGTATCGCCGCGCGCCGCGAGAGCGGAGATCCCTCGTCGTCATTGCCAGACCCGCATTGGCGGGGGCGTCGTCGTGACGAGGACGCCGTTGATGGTCGCGCGAATCTGGCCCCAGGTCCCGGCCGTCTGCCCGTCGAACCTGGCCTCGTAGCGCCCGTCGCCCTTGTCGTCGGTCGGTCGGAACGTCCCGATGCTGGTCCCGCCCTCGTAGGAGAAGGACACATCGAGGCCGCCGGACGCGAGGGCGTTGCCGTACACGTCCTTGGTGTAGAGCGTGACACGGATGTCGTGCCCGACCTCGACCGAGTCCTTCTCCACGGTGATCACCGAGGTCGCGGCGGACGCGGGTCCGGGCAGGACCGACGCATTGAACTCCACTGAGTAGCCGCCGCCGATGGTGAGCAGCGTGTTCGTCGCGCCCGCCACGGTGCCGAGCACCCAGCCGCCAACGGTCGCGATCCCGTTGGCATCGCTGACCGCGACTGGTCCGGTCACCTGACCGTTGCCCGCCGCAATCGAAAACGTCACGGGCACTCCGGGCACCGGATTGTTCTTGGCGTCCTTGAGGAATACGGCTGGAGCGATCGGGACCGCCGTGCCGGCCACCGCGGTCTGGTTTTGGCCCGCCCAGCGCGCCATGCTCGTCGGCGGACCCGCGATGACGACGACCGTGGGCGGCGGCGCCATGACGCCCGCGCCCCCGATGGTGGCCGTGATCGTGGTGGCGCTCCCGGCCTTGTCACCCGTGAACACGGCGGTGTAGAGCCCGCCGCCTTCATCCTTGGTGCCAGCGATGTTTCCCACACTGCTGCCACCGGAGTGCGCGAACCTGACATCTAGCCCGGTCAGCGGGATGGGATTGCCATATTCGTCCGCGGTCTGCAGCGCGAGCGTGATCGTCGAGCCGGAGGGCACCGTATCGTCAGAGACGGTGACCCGAGTTCCCCACATGGACAGCGGTCCCGGCGTCCCGGTGGCGCTGAACTGCACGGACGCCCCCTCGGCGGTGGCGGTCAGGAACTGGGTCCCGGCCTGTGTGCCCAGGGTCCACGCGACCACGGTTGCGCGGCCCGTCGCGTCGCTCGTCTGGAAGCCGCCCGCCACGCTGCCGCTCCCGTTGGCGGCCGCGAACACGACCGTGATGCCCGACACCACGTTGCCGTACGCGTCCAGCACCCGCACGGACGGCGCAACGGCCACCGGGCGTGCGACCTGCTCGGTCTGGCCGTTGCCGGCCAGGATCGGGAGGGTCGCCGGCGGCCCCGGGATCACCGTGACTGTGGGGGGCGCGGTCGTCACCGTCGCGCCATTGATCGTTGCACGGATCGTCGTCGCACTCCCCGCGGTCACGCCCGAGAACGACGCGACGTACGTGCCGTCGCCGTTGTCCGCCGTCGGACTGATCGTGCCGGTCGCGGTACCGCCGGACGCCGAGAAACCGATGGTGCGGCCACCGGCGGTCAGGGGGTTGCCGTACTGGTCCCGGGTCTGGAGCGTGAGACTCAGCACCGCGCCCGCAGCGACCGTGTCGTCCGAGACGAGGATCAGCGAGGTCCCCACCGCGGCGGGCCCTGGAACGCCCGTGGCCGTCACGGTCACCGACATGGCTTGGGCCGAGACCGTGAGACGGTTCTCACCGGCCGTGGTGCCGAGCGTCCATCCCGTGACCGACGCGCGGCCCGTGCCGTCGGTGGTCTGCGTGCCGCCGGAGACGGTACCGCCGCCGGTGGTGACCGTGAAGGCGACCGTGATCCCGGACAGCGGATTGTCGAGTGCGTCGTACACGGCGGCGACCGGCGTGATCGGGACGGCCGAGCCGACGATGACTTGCTGGCCGTCGCCCGCCACCACCGCGAGTCGGGCCGGCGCGCCGGAGAAGACGGTCACGGTCGGCAACGTGGAGGTGACTGGGGCGCCGTCAATGGAGCTCCCGATCGTCGTTGCGGTACCCGCCGCCACCGCCGAGAACGTGGCGGAGTACGTGCCGTCGCCGTTGTCGCTCGTGGTGCTGATCTGTCCGCTGCTGCTGCCTCCCGAGGACGTGAACGTCACTGTCCGCCCACCGGACGTGATGGCATTGCCGTATTGATCCCTGGCCTGCAGCGTGAGGGTCACCGTGGCTCCCGCGGTGACGGTGCTCGCCGACACGCTGACCACCGAGGTTGCGCCCGACGGTGGTCCCGCGACGCCGGTAGCCGCAATCGTGTCAGCGAGGGCCGACGCCGTGACAGCGATCCGGTTCTCGCCGGACACCGTGCCCAGGGTCCACGACCCCACTTGTGCCATGCCGGCACCGTCGGTGACCTGCGTGCCACCGGTGACGCTGCCGCCGCCCGCCACCACACTGAACCCGACGCCGATGCCCGGCACGGCGTTGTCGTACTGGTCGAATACGACCACGGTAGGCCGCACCGGCACCGCGGTGCCGGCGACCACCACCTGGCCATCGCCGGCGCTGACACTGAGCCGGACCGGCGCGCCGGCCACGACGGTGAGGGTCGGGAGCGGAGACGTCACGACGTTCGTGTTGATCGTGGCGCCGATCGTCACCGGTGTCCCTGCGGTGAGACCGGTGAACGTCGCCGTGTACGTCCCGTCGCCGTTGTCGACCGTCGCGCCGATCTGTCCAGTGCTGGTCCCGCCCGATGCGGCGAAGGCGACCGTGAGACCGCCAGTGCCGATCGGGTTGCCGAACTGGTCGCGGGCCTGCAGTCGGAGCGTGGTGCTGCTGCCGGCCACCACACTTCCCTGAGCCACCGTGATGAGCGACGCGGCGACGGATACGGGACCGGTGATGGCGGTCGCGGTGAATCCCAGCGAGAGGCCGGCGCTCGTCGCCGTCAAACGGTTCTGCCCCACCACGCCACCCAGCGTCCAGGCGGTGACCGCGGCCTGGCCATTGGCGTCCGTGGTCTGCGCGGCACCGGTCACGGTCCCGTCGCCCTGTGCTACCGCAAACGTGACGGCAGCGCCCGGTACCGGGTTGGCCAGCGCGTCACGGAGCAGGATCGTGGGCGCCACCGGGACCGCGGTGCCCGCGATGGCCTGCTGCCCGTCGCCCGCGACGATCGTGATCGCTGCCGGCGGGCCCGCCACCACCGTGATGGTCGGGAGTGTCGACGTTACGGCAATGCCGTTGATCGTTGCATTGATCGTCGTTGCCGCACCAGTCGTGAGGCCGGTAAACGTCGCCGTGTACGAGCCATTGCCGTTGTCGGTGGTGGCGCCGATCTGACCGGTGCTGCCCCCGACGGACGCGGCGAACGTGACGGTGAGCCCGCCGCTCGCGAGTGCGTTCCCGAGCTGGTCGCGCGCCTGCAGGGTGAGGGTCGTCGTGGCCCCGGCCGCGACCGTGCTCTGGCCGACCGTGACGAGCGACGCACCGGTAGACACGGGCCCGACCGTCCCCGTGGCGGTGAACTCGGCTGTGAGCCCGGCAGCCGTCGCGGTCAGGCGATTGGGACCGGCCACCGCCCCCAGCGTCCACGCCGTGACGGCGGCGTGGCCCGCCGCGTCGGTCACCTGGGCAGCGCCACTGAGCGTGCCGCCGCCCTGCGAGACCGAGAACGTGACCACGGCACCGGGTACGGCGTTGCCCGCGCTGTCCGTCACCACCACGGTGGGCCGGATGGCAACCGCCGTCCCGGCGGTCGCCTGCTGGTTGTTGCCGGTCGTGATCTCCACGGCCGACGGCACACCCGGGATCACGGTAACGGTGGGACCCGGCGACGTTACCGTACTGCCGGCGATCGTGGCGCCGATCGTCGCGGGTGAGCCCGCGGCCAAGCCGGTGAACGTCGCGGTGTAGGTGCCGTTGCCTTCGTCGACCACCGGACCAACGGCGCCGCCGCTGGTGCCTCCCGAGATCGCAAACGCCACGCTCAGCCCCCCGCTCGGCAGGGGATTCCCGAACTGGTCCCGCGTGCGCAACGTCAGCATCGCGGTACGACCCGCCGTCACGGTGTCGCGTGAGGTCGTGATCCCGGACATGGCGGTGGAGACTGGCCCCGTGACCCCGCCGGCATTGAACAGCACGGAGCGTCCGCCGGTCGTGGCGAGCAACGTGTTGGCCCCCGGCGCGGGCCCCAGGGTCCAACTGCCAGGGCTCGCGATGCCCTGCGCGTTGGTGATCTGCACGGAATCGGTCAGGCTGCCGCCGCCACCCGTCACGGCGAACACCACGGTCACGCCCGCAATGGGGTAGCCGTTACCATCGCGCACGCGCACCGCGGGCGGAATCGGGACGGGTGTACCGACGGCGTTGGCCTGCCCGTCACCGGCGGCGACGCTCACGTCAGCAACGATCTGCGCGACACTGACGTCGAGGTACGCGACGACCGTATCGGCCCGGGCCGTGATGACCGCCGGAGCCGCCTGCAGCGCCCGGATCGTCCCGCGCTCGCCCACGGTGATCGCCGTGGGATCGGACGAGCTCCAGGTGAGGGCCGGCGTGGTGATCAGGGAATCACGGGTGTCCCGCACCTGCACGAGCACGACGGTGTCGCGCTGCAGCGCCGACAGCGTCAGCGACGGGGCGGCGAACGTCACGGACTTGGCCACGCGATGGACGCACACCACCACGGTGTCCGTGAGGCCTGCGTACGACGCGACGACGCGCGCCTCGCCGTCGCCGCGGGCCGTGACCACGCCGCCCTGCGTCACGCTCACGATTCCCGTGTCGATCGGCGTGAACGTGGCGGGCACAACGGCGGCGGGCAGCCCCTGCACGTCTGTCCCCTGCGCGACGAGGGTCCGCGTCTCGCCAAGCCCCGTGAGCGAGTCCGGGCTCGCGACGGTGATCGACCCGTAGACGACGGTCATGGGCCATGTGGTCTCGACGTCGTGGATCAGCTCGGGCGCCGCGACGGACCCGGTGATCGTGACCCGCCCGGCCCGCCGGCCCCGCACGATGCCGCGGCTGTCCACGGTTGCCACCGCCGTGTCACTCGACTGCCAGTGTGCCCGGCTGGGGCCGCCGTCCGCGGCGGGGGCTGCCTGGATCACGAGCAGGGTGGTGTCGCCGAGCACCACCACCGAGTCACCGACGACCGAGAGCGCGATCGAGCCGGCGTCCAGACCGGGGGCCGTCACTTCGTCGAGGAAGCACGCGCCGAGGGCGACCGTGACCATGGCGGTACGGGCCACGGCACGGAGCGTTTCGGTTCGGCTGCCTCGCTTGATGCTGTGGCGGCTCACGCGCGCGTCCTCCTCACCACCGTGCACGGACATCACCCTGCGCCTTCGTCACCGGTCAAAACCCGGCAAGCCACCCACCTCGGCGCGGAACGTGATGCGCGGTTCATGCCCATCCCGCCTGCTCCCCGCGGTGAGGGGCATGCGGACGGGTGTCCCGTGTGTTTCTCTCTACCAGGCCTACGCGCAGATCGGAGGTATTCCCGGTTGTGACGTACCTCACAAACCCCGAGCGTCAATTCCGTCGCCCAGTGTGCACAAGATCGCAAAACGGAGTGCGATGATCTGTGTGCCGGGACACGTCCGGAGACAGTCTGGAGGGGTGGGGAAAGGCGTCCCAGGCGGCGCGGTCACGTGCCCACGCCGGCGGGTCGGGAGGGCCTCGGGGACAACTCCTTGCTGCGATGGAGTTTCCGGTGGCACCGCCGGTTGGGGCGGTGCGGGAGGCTCAGAAGATCAGTCGGGGAGCGCTGCCCGGCGGCTCAGGGTCCGGTCGCACGCCACACCGTGGCTGGGTGCGCGGGTTACCCGGATGGGGGACGCCGCGTTCCGCCGGTCCGCATGCCGGCTTGCCCCAACTCCCGCTCGATGCGGTAGCGGTCGGCGAGGGCCGCGGCGAGAGAGTAGGAGGGCCAGGCACCGGGCTCACCGCTTGGAGGGTGGCGTCGCCAAGGCCCGGAAGCGGGCGTCGCCTCGGAAGAAAGTCCCACCGCGGATCCGCCCACCAGTTGGCGATCAGCGCGGTTGGGTCATCCGCACGATCTCGTCCGCCTGACCCGTCAGTTCCCATCGGATGAGGGAGACCGGGATGACGCCGGCGGCGCCCAGCTCATCCATGAACCCCCTGAGTGTGAACGCGTCACCCAACTGCCGGGCACGCTCGGCCAGCAGTTTCTCGATCTCGACCTTGCCGATCACGTAGCTCGAGCCGTACCCGGGCTGCTGCAGGTACAGGTGCTGCTCGAACCAGACCAGATCGCCGTCGGTCGGGAGCCAGCCTCGGGGCGTCCACGCGGACGCGAACTGCACCGCCTCCTCCATCGTCCATTCGTTCGCATGCATGTACAGGCCGCCAAGCGCTCGGGCCGCGCGCTGCGCGAGGAGGATGTAGACCAGCTCACGGCTGCGTGGGCGCTCGTCGAGCAGGCCGGCATGCATCATCATCTCCTCGACACCCGTGGCCAGACCCTCCGCGCGTCCGTCGAAGATGTTGTACAGCAGCGGCACCTGCCGGATCGGGCTCGGGTGGGGCTCCTCCCGCATGCGGGCGAGGTCGAACCAGTGATAGCCGTGCAATCGCATGGCAAACGGTTCCCGGTAGTCGACCTCGGAGAAGAAGTTGCGCAGGCCGTCCGTGGGCGTGAACCGTCCGATTTGTGCCCGAATGGCCGGGTCCATGTAGTCCTTGACCGAGACGATCTCCTCGGCTTCGAGGAACTCCATGTAGTCGGTGACCGCCGCGTTGAGGGCGCGGTCGTACTCCTCCGCGTTGGCGATGCGGCGCAGCGGCGGCAGATCGCGGTTGCGGTGCTCCTCGAGGCGCAGGAACGCGTGGGCGCGCGCGAGCTCGCGGCGCGCGATGGTGACCTCCTCCTCCCACGTGTACGGCAAAAGGTGCACCTGCTGGAGATACCACGTGTAATTGTCCTTCCCCACGCCCGACGGGCCGGTCTTGGAGGGTGCCTCGACGTCGAGCCAGTCCCGGTACGCCTCGGTCGCAGCTCGGGCGTCCGCAATGGCGCCATCGAGATCGTCACTCGTGCCCGCCACGCGCGCGGCCAACGCATCGAGATCCGTGACCTGTCCATTCATGCTGCGGACCGCCCCCACCCACAGGTCGTGGGCATCCTCCACGAGGTTGCGGCGCGCCTGCTCCAGGACCGGCCGAACGGTGCGCAGACGTGCCGCGAGGTCCGCCGCATCGGCCGGCGCGAGCGGGTAGTCGTACGTCCAGAGATCGATCCAGGTGTGAATGACGGGTCCCTCGTGGGCGGGCACGTCGCTCTGGGACGGGAAGATCATGGCGTAGAACGCGGGATTCCGCGCCCACGGCCGCCGCACACGGTGGTCGAAGTCCAGTCCGTTCACCTCGGCACGTACCAGGTGGTAATCCACCTGGTGCTCCACCGGCCAGCCGGTGGTGTCGATGGCCGCCAGGCGCCGTTGGTACGCGGCCAGCTCCCGATGCTGGGCCGCCATTGCCCGGTCGGAGTAGTCCGGGACGCCGTCGACGAGGGCGGGCGCCTCGAACGCCCGCCACTCCTGGAAGAGCGTCACGAGGTCATCGTGTGTCGTTGCCCGGGGGACATCGTCGGGCTGCGCGCATCCTGCCAGGAGCGCCAGTACCACAATGACGGGAAGCGGGACCGCGTTCGTGCGTGTGAAGGACATCGGTCGGACCTCGTCGGTGACGGATGGGCACCAAGATACGGCGAGGGTCTCCAGCGGGGGATGCGGTTGGTGGCGGTCACCGAGTCGCCTCGTCCACCGCGTCCTCCATGCGCTTCACTCAGCCCGGCACCACCCGGACGTACTGCGCCTCGCCCCCGCCGGGCGACTGCAGATAGATCACATCACCCCCCGGGATGATGTTGAACGACCACCCCGGCGCCCGGAACCGTGGATCCATCGAGCAGGATGTTCTCGGGCTAGATGTCCCGGTGCACGACAGCGCGGGCATGCGCGTCGCCCAGGGCATCGGCCACCTCACGGGCGATCTGGAGCGCGTCGTCCAGGGGCAGTTGCCTCTCCCGGCAACCCTGCGCTGGTGCTTCAGGTCCTCGGTGAGATACACCGTGGCCATGCCGCCCTGGCCCAGCTCGCGCTCGATGGTGCAACGGTCAGCGAGGGCCGCCGTGAGGTGTGCGAGTGGGTCAGACATCGCAGCTGCGTTCCGCCGTTCCGCCGTCGCAGCCATCCCGGCCTGGCCGAGCTCGCGCTCGATCCGGTACCGGCCGGCGAGGGCGGTGGAGAGCCGGGCCGCGAGTTCCGTCATCGCTCGACCACCTCGTGCAACTCTCCGAACCAGTTCAGCACGACCACCGTCTCAATCGCCACGTCCGGCTCGTCCCGGAGGATCATGAGGAACCGCTGATCGTCCCGCGAGACATCGTAGTTCGGCGCGAACACGTTGGCGCTGTAGCGGACGGCGGAGAACAGGACCTGCTGGCGGCGGACGCTGAAACTCGGCGTGGTCGCGACAGCGGCAGACACGAGGTCGCCGTCCCCATTGCGGTAGAACAGCTCCCGACCGGAATGAGCCCACACGGGCTCGGTACCACCGTTCGTGGAGACGCGAAACACTCCCGCGGTAGCGTTTGGGAAGGGGCGAACATACACCTCATTCGTGCCACTCTCATCTGACACGTACGCCAGCCACCTCCGATCCGGGGACACGGCCGGCACGAGCTCGGCGGCCGGCGTTGCGACCAGCGGGGTGACGGTCGTGTCG
>Ga0224500_10001277_pt1 | contig 15218 bp, 14 predicted proteins | sample SF_Oct11_sed_USG_FD_168126 | JGI IMG/M metagenome (GOLD analysis project Ga0224500, IMG submission 168126) | Sediment microbial communities from San Francisco Bay, California, United States - SF_Oct11_sed_USGS_4_1 | ecosystem: Environmental > Aquatic > Marine > Sediment | place: USA: California... | reverse complement strand
GCCGAGCATTATTAAAGAAGGTGTCCGGGTCAGCAGTACCGTCATTCGAGCGGCACTGAAAGAGGGTGATCTGTCACGCGCGGCGACCCTGCTTGGACGTCCGTATCGCATGTCCGGCAGAATCGTACGCGGGCGACAGGTTGGCAGAACGCTCGGCTATGCAACTGCCAATGTGGACGTCCGGCGGCGGCAGAGTGCCGTGATGGGGATATTCGCCGTCCGCGTCTCCGGCCTTCCGGAAGGCAGTGTTGACGGTGTCGCCAGTGTTGGCACGCGGCCGACTTTTGATCTTACGAAACCCGTTCTCGAGGTTCATCTGTTCAATTTCGATCGCGATATCTATGGCGAATACATTCACGTGGATTTTGTGGCGCGCTTGAGGGACGAGGAGAAGTTTGAGTCCATTGATGAACTGGTTGCGCAAATGCGAAGGGATGCCGAAAATGCACGATCTATACTTGCCGCAAACGCGGTGTAACGGGGCGGAAAATTGAATACGGACGCAAACACCAATAACGGCAACCCGAGATTCATCACCTGGATGGTGGTTGCAGCAGTGATCGTCGTAGTTGATCAGTTAACCAAGTGGGCGATCGTGGAATGGATACCCCTGTACGACAAGGTTCCCCTCAATTCCTTCCTCAATCTCACGCACCAGCAGAACTCCGGCGCCGCTTTCAGTTTCCTGGCGAACGCCGGCGGCTGGCAGCGCTGGTTTTTCGTCATACTCGCCACGGGCGTTAGCGCCGTCATTGCGGTCTGGATCTGGCGTATCCGTTCCGAGTCGCAGACAGTCCTTTCAGCCGGACTTGCGCTTGTACTCGGTGGTGCTGTCGGAAACCTGATTGACCGAATATTGCTCGGCCATGTGACCGATTTTATTCAGGTTTGGTTCGGTAGCTGGGCATTTCCATCGTTCAACGTTGCAGACGCCGGCATTTCTGTCGGCGCTGCATTGTTGATTATCGATGCCTTGTTCCTCTCGGGAAAAGAACAGCAACAGGCGTAAGCTGGTTTTACCGCGTTCGGTTCCAGCAATCGGCATCAGGAGCCGACGTCCTTACACCGCCGCCATTGATCGTAAATATACTGCACTTCGCCGCTTCCGCGCCGCCAAGCTGGTAGGTGGCCGTAACGGTAAAGTCCGCAGTCGGCACCGGGGCAGCAATCGTAATGACATAGGATCTCGAATCTGTCGTAAACGGACTTGCGCTGAAGCCCAGTTGCGTGAGATCGGCCGAGAACTGGTTGTTTTGCAGATAGAAGCGCTCCTGATTCGTAGCTGCCATCAGGAGTGCCGCTTTCGCCTCATTACGCTTCGCCCTGGCAGCAAACTCGCGATAGCTGGGATAGCTGACTGTCGCGAGGATGGCAACGATGACGACCACGATCATCAATTCGATAAGCGTGATACCACGCATGCGTCTCCTGCTGTAGATCATTCGATACCGTCCTGCGTCCAGAGCGTGCGCACGGGGTTATTCGCGAATCCAGGATCGAAACATTCGACGCCTATGCAACCCAGCGGAGGTGGTGAGCAATCACCACCGGCAGCGCAAGCCGCCGGATCCGGGCTCGGGAAGAGGAATCTCGGAGACGGTGCGATACCGCCCTGTGCAAGGTCCGTGACGCGCAGCGAATCCTCTGTGCCAGGGATCACATTGCTCAGATCGCCGATGGGGTCGCCATTGGTCACGCTTACCCGATACAGGAAGTTTCGACCACGACCCGCTGCGCAAGCGGCCGCCGCCGCAGCGTCGGCAGAGAAGCCAACAAAGAAGATCTCGTTGTTGAACGTCGTCGAAGCCGCAAGAATCATTTGATCAGGCGGCAAGGTCAACATCCAGCCCGAATCGCCCGCCGTAATCGCGGCACCCACGGAACCACTGATTTCGACGAGGTCTGCCTCAGTAATTGGCGTATAGGTGTTGTAGTCCGCCTGCGTAAGCTTGTTATAGACGTCAGGATCACGAACCGAGTAGAAACGATCGTCGTTGGTATCGTCGAGCGGATGCGCCCGATACCCGCTTCCCAGACTGATCGACAGGTAACGGCGATTCTGGTAGTTGTCGGTGAATATCGAGATATCAGGCGGATTGTAGAAACGGCGCGTGTCAGCATCGGACGGGTTGGACATGCCTTCGGCGCCAAGCTGCGCGATGACGCCGCCCGCGACCAATGCGTCAACGCCGACTCCTCCTGGTGCCTTTCCGTTCGTGATATCAAAGCGCCAAATCTGGCCGCTGATGTCGACACTGTACATGCGGTCGGCGAGGCCATCGCCGTTGAAGTCGACGACACGGATCTGAGTCGGGATCGCGCGAGTCATGTTCGGCAACGTCAGGTCCGCCCCCATATCACGTCCAGCACGCCACAACACGGTACCGGTTTCCAGGTCGAGGAAGTAAATGCCGGCACCCTCGCCATCCGGGGTCGTTGGGTGGACCAGGGAATCGTGAACGGAATCGTAGCCACCACCGATGACAGCGACAGCCTTGTCCGCATTGAGCCTGCCATCGTTCATGTCGATGCGAGCAATTGTCGGAGCGGACCATGACTGTCCGAACTCTGGTGAGCTAACGCGCCATTTGACAACCGGTGCATTCTTGTTTGTTACATCCAGCGCGTAGTAAGTGTCGCCACCGCGGCGCATACCAAACAATATGTAGACGAAGTCGCCATCAGCTGACTCAATAATTCCGTTCTTGTTGCGATCAGCAATAACGGGAACTATATCGCCATCAACACCGTAGTTTTTGAAGCTGGACTGAGGATTGAAAAACAGCTTCGCCTGGTTCGGCATGTGTTCTATTGGAATGAACGCCCAAAGCTCTACACCTGTCATTCCGTCAATGGCATGTACATAGCCGTCGTTTGTCGCAGTATAGACCACGACCTCAGGACTTGCTGGTGTGCCACCGTAGACCACTGCAGCCGGTTGAGAGTGAAGAGGGTCGCCCATAATATTGCGAACGGTGGTCGCAGGATTTCCGTCGACGTCGGCGACGTCCTCGCCTCGCAACCAGCGAATCATCATGTCCTTGGTTGGTTCATCCGGCGAACCCGTCAAACCAAAGTCGGCGAACGAGAATGATGACTCATTCGCCGAAGATACGGCATTCGAGCCAGCGGTTAAGGCAGGGTTGGCCGACAGATTCGTGAAAACGCGCCGAGAAACAGGCGGAGGAATTTGATTTGCGGCGCCGCCCAGTTCAACGTTGTTGCCATCGGCGGTGACCGACCAGTAGCTTCGTGCGCCAGTCTTGAAGAACCCTGTATTGGTATCGACTGCCAGATCGGGAATCGCATCAACAATCTGACCATCCGCGATCCTGTACTTTTTCAGATTACCCGGCCAGTGAGTGTCTTCGCTGGCTCTGAAAGCAGTGAGATAAAGGTCGTTCAGGTTCTGCGTACGATTGAATGAGTTGACCGCAACAGCTGGAGCAGCAAACGATAAGGACTCCTCGTTAATATCGGTGAAAATCTTCATCAATGCGAGCGAAAGACTCTCTACGTCATCAGCAAGGAAATACTTGCCGCCGCCGACGCGTGCGATTTCACCGAGTATCGGCAGATTAATGGCAAAGCCGATTGTGTGCGTAGTTACAAGCTGCGGGCCCGGATCCGACGGGCGAGTATCGTTAGTAAACAGATACTTGGCGATTTCGTCCGCGCACGCACCATCACCGGTGCCGATGCAATTTGGACTTCCGACGGTTGCAAACCAGTTCGGCAGGTTCGGCACAAGGCCTTCCGCCTCGACATCGGCTGTCGGCGCGCCGTCAGTCAGCAATACATTGTAATTTTTCGCACAAACGTCTGTGGTGGGCGCCTTGTAAACTTGAGGAGCTGTCGAGACCAATGCGCCGGGCGCAGTGGGATGTTCGTTGACGACATTTCCGTAGAATGCCTGCATCCCGCGCCAATACAGGGCGCTTTCATACAGGGTCTCGGCGACCGGCGTATTACCGGCCGCAACGATCCCGTCAATGGCGGCAATAATTGATGCGCGGTTGGTATTCAGATCGGCAATTTCGTGAATCACAGGGCCGCCGCGCTGGCTGTTGAAGCGCATTACACCAACATTGACGTCCTTAATTGAGTTCAGGATGATTTTTGCGGTGGTCTGTACGATACCTACGCGAGATTGCTGTATCTGCACAGGATTGCTGCGGTAGTTCAGATAGTTGCCATCGTAGACCGTAACATTCTGGCTGGTGGGCCAGCTGCGCCAGCTGATCTCATTCTTGGCGTTAGTGGTGTACCGTGCCACGCCGCCGCCAGCCTGTGGGAATAAGCGCGAGCTGTCTATGCCGTCACCGTGTTTTGCTCGGTCTTTTTGACATTCAACCATGTCAGTGCGGTAACCGGCTTTCAGTTCCTGCCAGCGCGGTTCGTCGATCGCAAGAAAAATGCTGAAAAATCCGGAGCTGCCGGTACGGTACTGCACCATCTTGCCCGAATAAATACCGATACCGGCAACCTGCGTTGCGGCGTCATCGCAAACAAACGCGGATTTGTCAATCATCTGCGTATTGCTTGCAACGCAGCTCGGGACGGCGTCAAATTCCGTCCAGTACAGTGCCGTTGGATCACAAGTACCGGGGTATGCGGTCAGAACGTTATACGGTTCCTTCGTAGATTCCTGATTCGTCATGGAGCCGGACGAGTCAATAATAAACAGAATATTGGGTCTGGGTACTTGATTGTTCGGATCAACCAGCAGCAGTTCGGTGTCGTCGGCAATAGCCGGTGCGCCGGTAGTCAGTGCCAGTAACAGCCCGAGAACAGTCCCTGTAATGCTTCGAATTACCTTATTCATGATCCTGTCCTTACAAAATAGACGGATATTTCGATCACCTTGTCTGCTTGCAGATGATGCAAGATAGTCAGCACTTCACGCTCGCGGTCTGTGACCTTGTGCAGTGCCTTGCGAAATTTTTCCGGCGATACCGAGCGGCCATCCAGCATATAGTTAGTGCTCGGCGAGACACGTTTGGTTATAAACTCGCATTTGTCACATTCCTTAAACCCGACCGTGCCATTTTCATCACGTGCCATACGGAAATCGCTCAGGTTGACCTCATAAGCGCGTACGCCCAAATTCGAATCCGTGGCGGCTGCCGCCGACAGTGCCAGGCCAAGAGTTGCGGCGGCGATCAATAGTTTAATTTTCATAGGGATGCTCCGTTCCATCTGCTACTTATAGCGTCGGCGAATCCGGGCCGACGACGTAGAAAGCTTGTGTGTGTACTGCCGATGCATTGCGATCGCTGCCGGCGGCAATGGTGTGATTCGCCTGCGACGTCGCATTAAAATGATAGGCCGCGATCCCACTGCCGGAACCGAGGCTAAAGGCCATGTCAGGTACCAGGGTTGTATCTTCGAACCGAATCGTCGCCGTGACGGTCTGGTAAGTCGTCGCCGGCAGGTTGATGACGACCGGAGCACCTGGGCTGAATGATGGTTGTGCGAGGGCATTTTCGAGACCTGATTCGGCCGCCTGGAAAACGTTCTCATAGGTCTGGTCATTGCGCGCCATGGCGAGCTCAGTGGTCGCGGTATTCATTCCGGACACGGCCAGGATAGTAATTACGACCAGCAAAAGCAGGCCAACAATCAGGGCAGCGCCCTGCTGGTCCTTGCGATTGATCATTTTTTGACTATTTATTTTCATGGTGTTTCCTGAAATCAGGTTCTCGCGTTACGCAGCAATATCGTTTTCGATACCTGCATGCGACGGAACGTATCATTGGGTACGCCGAGCGCGACATCGCCCGGCTGGTAGTTTCGGCCATCCTGCACACCGGGCTCGATATCGATACCGCGCACAATCATCCATATTCGCGCGGTCATGATTCGTGCTCCTGGCACGAAGCCGGCGCCGGCGGCATTCGGGTTGTAGATAGGATCGCCCGGATTGACGTAGCGGTCGACCGTGTTGTCGGCATCGACATCGACGCCTAACTGGATCTGCAGATTCTCAATGCCAGGTGCTACTTCCTCATCGACGATCGTGGGTCCGGCAGCGCCACCAATCAGACGGTGACGACGTAATGTAGGTACGCCATTAATCAGAGTCGAGGTAGGCGACACGTAGTAGCTGGTCACTATGAGGTTATGCGTTGCCGAATCAGCCGCCACAAATCCTGGCGGAACCGCACCGTCGGCGAAAAGCTGGCCCTGAATTCGCGTGGTCTGGATCTGCAGCCGTCCTGCTTCCGGCGCAACCGGAGCGACGCTCGCGCGACGGATAGTAACGACATCGGAGTTGGCCTGACTGCCCCCGGTAGTTGCGCAGGCCAGGCCGTAAGCATTGTTGCTGCCGTCGATAGGCAGGGCGAGATTGAGCGCCCAGTCCGCCGCGCAATTCGTTGCCGGCAGCGGCAAACCATTCGGATTATCGTCGCCGATGATTGAACGGCCTTCCACGGCAAGCCCGCGGCTGTTACGGCCCCAGTTGCTTGCCATACGCAGGTCCGCTTCGATTGTGTCCATCGCGAACTGCGCCGTTTCCTGCACACGGGCAATTGACTCGTTGATGACGAATGCCTGGCGGCTCTGGTTGTAGATCTGTATGGCACCGATCATCAGGAACGACCCGATGGCCAGTGCGACCATCAGTTCAACGAGAGTAATTCCTTCTTGTTTCATCGAGATGATCTTCATACGGGTCGCACCGGAATAGTGATGACGTAAGTCGGCGCGACAATCATGTTCGGCTCGGTCCAGGTTATTGTGATCTGATAGGTCGGTGGCACCACCCCTGCAGCGGGCGCAAAAACAATGGTCACATCGCCGCCCGGCAAGGTGTTCTGTGCCTGGGCTTTCCAGAGAAAAATGTCGTTCGCGGCCATTTGGGCGGATGTGCAAACTGCGCCGAGAACGCAATTATTGTTCGCACCGACCGGATCGATATAGGCGATCCCGGCCAGCGGATTCGCCCGAATTCGGTCCGCCACATCGCTTGCAAGCGTTACAGCATGATGTCGGAACATGGATGTACGGCCCGCTTGCAGGCTTTGCACGTACAGTCCGGCGATGCCGAGCATTCCCACGGACATAATGACCAGGGTGATGAGCACCTCAACCAGTGAAAAACCTGCCTGGCGAGGTTTGCGTTTACTGTTAATGGAATTCTTCACTTAGCAGCCCCCATGAAATGCGACTTGTCCTACATCAGCGAGTACAGTCGCTCGACCCAAAGGTGTCACAACCAAAACGCGGGCTGTAGACCTTCCGCTGCCGCCCAGGACATTGCCGCGAACATCACAAAGAATCATCGTGGCAAGCGGAGGCGTACCGGTAATATTGCCGCGACCGAGGCCCGTCGACGCATACGAAAAGTAGTCATCCGGGCCGGGCGTGTTGATGACGATGTCACCAGTAACGGGGGGGAAACGACGCAGTATCGGCTCCCCGGCGTCTACCGTGATGTCACCGTTACGATCCTCGAAAACAATCCAACCCGCTTCGAGTTCGCCACCGCATGTGGGCAGTACCGCCATAGAGTCGGCGCTGGCGCAAATCGTAATGCTGGTCTTCGCGCGCGACGACTCGCTGCGTGCCAGGTGGAAGCTGGAATGCAGGTCATTGGCGGCGGTGATCATACGACTGTTCTGCCGGAACGACTGCATGTTCGGCACCCCGAGCGCCAATATGACCCCGACGATCAACATCGTGGTCAGGAGCTCGTAGAGCGTAAAACCGGTCTGGGTTCTGTTGTTCATGGGGCCCACTATAAAGACTCATGTAAGCCACTGTTCGGACAGCCGATAAACGGCGCCGAGATTCCGATAAACGGTCGCAAAACGGCGCTTTCTTTTGACTTAATCCGCACAAGAATAGAGTTCACCTTCAGTAGTGTGACGTGCGACACGCGGCCGGCCCGTATAGCTCACGACCAGGGCCAGGGGCGGAATCCGGCTTTGTGGATCGCAGAGGACGAAAGTCCCATTCGTGGCGCGCAGAAAGGTCGCCCGCAGGGTGAATCCGCTGCGGTTGGCGACGATACGAAAGCCGTCCACCCGGTGGCTGGACAGGACGGTCTCGCCCGGGTCGACCCGTGGCGGGGAGTCGCGATCGTCATTCTCGAACACCAGCCAGCCCATCGACCAGTCGCGCCCGGGAAGGCAGGAGCTGCCGTCGAGACTGGGGCAGAGTGAGACCACCTTGCGCTTGACGATGGATTCCTTGCGTGCGAGGTGGATGGCGTGAAAGAGGGCGTTGATTTCGGCGCGCTGCTGCTGCCGCGCCTTCATCGCGGATAAAGAGGGCGTCGCGAGGCCGGTGAGCAACGCCACCAGCGTCAGTGTGATGAGCAGCTCATAGAGCGTAAACCCTTGATTTCGAATAGCCATGCGGACCTCCTTGTCCGAATTCATTGTGCCCGCGAGAATCCGGCGATTGCTCTGCTAGAATCGGGGCGAAATGCTCGAATAAGACAGGGACCTTCTGCATGTTGCGTTCAGAAATTTTGGCCAGATTCGATAGCCTCGGCATCCTGCCGACATCGCAGCGGCTGGAAATTGCGGCGATCCTGCTCGAAAAGGCGCAGCACCTGTCGGTCGAGCAGGTGCTCACGCGCCTGCGCGCAAAGGACAGCACGGTGTCCAAAGCGACCGTCTATAACTCATTGAATTTATTTGGAAAAAAGGGGCTTATCAAGGAGTGCCTGGTCGATCCCGAGCGGCGCTACTACGATTCCACGACCAGCCCGCACCATCACTTTTTCAACTCCGACACGGGCGAGTTGTCGGATATTGCCTCGGAGTGCATCGAAGTGAGCGGCCTGCCGGACCTGCCTAAAGGCACACAACTCGAAAGCGCGGAGCTCATTATTCGTGTCCGGAATGTCGCCGATTAAAAGGTCCTTACCCCTTTTCCGGGGGTATCCACGCGGCTATACTGCGCGCCGCTTACCGTTGCCGGATTAGCTCAGTCGGTAGAGCACATCATTCGTAATGATGGGGTCAGGTGTTCGAATCACCTATCCGGCACCATTTCCTCGCTGCCCCGCGGTTACAGTTCAGTCGGTTGCGCGGAACACGAGTTCGAAGTTTTGCCGTGCTGAAAATTGATTGTTCAGCGCCACGACAGCCGCGTATTCCGTCCAGTGCGCAACCTCGATCGGACCCAGATCGAAGGGCACCAGTCCCATCGCCGTTACCATGCCCGCGACCTTTTCTTTTGCGGCCGGGTGGTTGCCTGCGATAGCTACATACAGCGGTCCCTCGGAATCTTCGGGGCTGATCATCGATGGCCAGGATATAGTGTTGAACGCCTTTACAACAAAGGCGTCCGGCGCGGCGGCCTGCACGATTTCACCATTCGACGTTGCTACGCCGTAGCGAAACACCATCGGCTCATCCATAACCAGCGGATTGGTCGCATCAATGACGATTTTCCCCGCGAGATTGCCGAGTCCCTTGACCACGTCCTCGACGACCATGCCGGGCACGGCGAGCACAACGATCTCTGCGGCAGAGGCCGCCGCAGAGGGCGTCGCGGTAGACGCATCACCTTGAGTTTTCTTCGCCAGATCGAGCGCTTTCAATCCCAGCGGGCTGCGCGAACCATAGATTATCGTGTGGCCCTGCTGCGCGAATTCCGTGCCGAGCGCCATGCCGACATTGCCGGTGCCGATTACAGCGATCGTTTCCGCTGATGCGCACGCACTGGCCAGTAGCAGACCGATCAGGAACAGCTTTTGCAATATCATCGCGTTACTCCTGTTTTGTTTTCTCGATCCAGGCAAGTACGGCCTTTTCTGTCATTGGTAGCGTCATGCTGCCGTTCTCGAGGATGCGATCGTGGAAATCTCGAATATCGAATTGCTCTCCGAGTTCAACTTCGGCGAGCTTACGCAAGCGCCGGATCTCCAGCATGCCGAGCATGTAGGCATTGGCCTGGCCGGGCCAAGAGATGTAACGGTTGATGTCGTTCTCAATATCGACGGGCGCCCAGCCGGTATTGTTCAGCATGTAGTCAACAGCCTGCTGGCGCGTCCAGCCCTTGGTATGAATACCCGAGTCAATGACGAGTCGTGCAGCACGAGCAGCCTGGTCGGAAAGGAGTCCCATCAGGTCCAGCGGGCCGCTGTACAAGCCAAGTTCCTGCGCGACGCGTTCGGAATACAAAGCCCAGCCTTCGCCGTAGCCTGAATTCCACAAATAGCGGGCAAGCGGGTGCACCTTGTCACCGAGCTCCAGCGCGATGGCGCCTTGCAGATGGTGGCCGGGATAAGTCTCGTGGAACAGCGTTGATTGCTGTGTTGCTCGCGAACGATTCTCCGGATTCCGGACAGCGATATAGAAGATGCCCGGTCGTGTTCCGTCTTCGGAAGAGGAGTGATACTCACCGACGCCGCTCTCGGCGAAAGCCGGGTAGGGTTTGATTTCGACCGCAGCACGCGGCAGCAGCCCGAAGACTTCCGGCATCTTGTCGCGCGCGCGATCGAGCGAGTCCAGCGAGTATTGCAGAACGTCGTCTTCTGACCGGAATGTAAACTCCGGATCGACATTAATTCGGCGCAAAAACTTTTCCACAGCTTCGCCTTCGTAATTGGCCGCGAGAATCTCCTGCATCTCGACGCGAATCTTCGCCATTTGCGCAAGGCCCAGCTCATGAATTTCATCGGCACTCGGTTGAATCGTTGCGAAGTCACGCACGAGTGTCGGGTAGCACTCAGCACCGTCCGGGTTGTGACTCAGCGCGATTTCCTCGCGCGCTTTGTCAAGGTACTCATTCTCGATGAAGTTCGCGTAACGATTGATCGCCGGTACTATTTCGTCTGCAAAAATAGCCTTCACCTTGCCGTCAAAGACTTCGTCCTCCACCCGGGCGCCTATCGCAAGGAACGGAGAATTCTCGTCGCGCAACGCCCGGACTTCCTCGGGCACGGCCTCGACAGTCAATCGCGGGGAGCTGTAGCCGAGTTCGAGGCCTTTCTTCAGGTTCGCCACGTTTGTATCGATGTATTTGTCGACTGCACTCAATCGCGCCAGTGCCTGTTCTTTCAGATCATCCGACTCGAGCGGCTGGATATCGAATATGAACGGCATGCCGGTATACCAGGCGGTTGTAGTGCTGGTCTCCCAGAGTTCCTTGCGGCAAACCCGGCTCGCTTGCGATGCGGCCAGTTGCTCGCGCAGTATGCCGAAGCTCACCCAGTCGCGGCTGCCGATCTCGGCCGGTTCGCCGATTGCGTCGAGTTCAGCAAGCCACGCGTCTTCGCGAGCCTGCCACTCGGCGAGTGCCTCCAGGGAATTGTCATACAGCCGGTCATGACGGGCACCGGCAATGGAGTAGCTGGTGGCCATCGACGGATAGCGTTCCAGCATCGCCGCAAGGATCTCGTCTGCAATTGTCTCGATGTTGCGCTGCGTGGATGCTACTGGCAGCTCTTCAACCGCGGGCGTCTTCGCATCGCAGGCGGCGAACAGCAGGGCGGCGAACAATACAAGCGCAATTCGGGGGAATCGTATCGAGGCAATTCTTGCCATGGTTTAGCTCCAGTAAGGATTAAATATTAATAGTAGATCTGGTCTGCATACGTGTGAAATCAGGACAGTCGTTCGCGCAGTTCCTGGCGAAATCGTCTGCTGACAGGAACGACGACGTCGGTTTGCAACTTCGCCTGCCCATCGCCCGAATCGAATGCGACGAGTTCCGCGACCCGATCCAGATTGACGATGGCGCTGCGGTGCACTCTTTGAAAGCCAAGCGGCAACAATCGCTCGTCGATGCGCGTCATCGTCTCGCGCAATGGATAAACGCGACGCCCGACGTGCAGATTAACGTAATTACCGCAGGATTCTATCCAGTCGATCTCGTCAATTCTGACCAGGAATTCACGTCCGAGTTTCTTGACCAGGAAGCGGTCGGAAATACCGGCGGCGGCAATTTCATCCTTTGCCTCGGTCAGAAAACCGGCTTCGCCCTGCAGGCGCCGGATTACGTAACGGTAAAGGTAGACGAGTGCGAGGATGAGGAAGTAGGTTCGGAAGTCCTTCAGATATTCGTAGCCAAATTCGCCCAGCCAGTTGTCCCAGTGGTAACGGCTGCCGTTAGCCGAGACTCCAAAGGTCACAACCCGCGCCCAGTACATCATGGTTACGTGAGCCAGAGAAAAGGCGACACTGCAAGCGATATGGATCAATGCACTGCGAACCCAGGTCGCTGCGCGGACCGGCCACAAGCGGTCAAACCACAACAGCAGCGGTATCGACAGCGCCATCGCAACATGGCTGGTGGCCTCCAGTATGAATGGCTGGCTGACATCAACATTGTCGCTGAAGCGACCGCGCTCGATGAGCTCGGTACCCAGGTTGGACACAAAGCTGACCAGAACGACGAGCATGATGAGCGCGAACTCCCAGTATCGTCGCCTGGCGAGGTATTGATCAATCGTCATAAGCGCAATCCTACCGCGGGATGGGCGGTTTCATCGACCTTTCATCACCAGATCCCTCCGTTCGTCACTACGCAGGCGCCATTGGTCCCTTGCCGGTAGCGGCACCCCCGAAAATCGTCGATTTTGGCCATCTGACAGCCGCCGAGTGCAAGCAATGATAGACATACCCGAGAAATCCCGCCGCTACGATATCGACTTCCTGCGGGTGTTCGCGTTCATTCTGCTGATCCTTTACCACGTCAGCCAGTTTTATGCCGAAGGCGAGGGCTGGCATGCAAAGTCGATCTACCAGACGCATGCACTCGATATCCCGCGGCTGCTCGTGAACCAGTGGCGTATGTCCTTGCTGTTTATCATTTCCGGCCTCGCGATCAGTTTCGTCTGGCATCGCTATACGGCGGGGAAGTTCGCCATTCAGCGGACTCGGCGGCTGCTGGTGCCGCTACTGTTCGGTATGGCGTTTATCGTTGCACCACAATGCTATTACGAAGCCCTGGGCAAGGGCCTGATCGAGCCAGGCTTCATCAAGTTCATGGGTCAGTATCTGACTTTTCATGACTTTCCCGACGAGTCGTGGGCCGGTGAAGCTGAAATACACTGGACCTGGAACCATCTCTGGTACCTGCCGTACGTGTGGTTGTACACGCTGCTACTGATTCCCATTGCCGGCTTGCTTGACGGACCCCTGCGCAGCGTCCGGCGCTGGTTCCAGGGATTGCGCGGAGCCTCGATAGTGCTGGTTCCCATGGTCCCGTTAATGATCTACGGCAACTTCGTTTTTCCACGCTTTCCGTACATCAGTCATGCGCTGCTCGATGACTGGTATGCACACGTCATGTATTTTACGTTCTTCCTGATCGGTTACATGATCGGGCGCGATGCCGGTTTCTGGGCGGAACTCGCGAGAATTCGCAAGGTGACTTTAGCGTTGGCATCGACGACTTTTGTACTGTTTATCCTGCGCAATGAATTCCTGCCGGACGATCCACCGTTCCTCCTGGAACAGGCGAGCTTTTTGATCACCTATCTCAATCGCTGGCTTTGGATCGTGACGATCTTCGGCTGGGGCCACTATCTTTTTAATCGGCCGATGAAGTACCTGCCCTATGCGACCGAGGCGGTTTTTTCGTGGTACATCCTGCACCAGACAATCACGGTCGTCGTTGGCTATCAGCTCACGCCACTGGCGCTGGGGCCCGTTGTCGAACCAGTACTGGTACTGATTGCCACATTCGGTGGCTGCTTCGTGATTCACGAATTCCTGATTCGCAGAAGCCGGATATTGCGCCCCCTGTTTGGCCTTAAGTAGCGAGAAACCCTAAGCTTATTGGTGTAATCTCCGTGCATGTCATTTTTCGCAGAGCTCAAGCGCCGCAACGTTTTCAGGGTGGCCATTGCGTACATCGTGCTGGCCTGGATCGTCATGCAGGTGGGCGACACGCTGGCGCCGGCTTTGCATTTGCCGGAGTCCGTTAACTCGGTTCTGGCTTTCTTCCTGATACTCGGTTTCCCGCTGGCCGTATTTTTCGCCTGGGCCTTCGAGCTGACGCCGGATGGCCTCAAGCTTGAGAAAAACGTGGAGCGGGACACCTCGATCACGCCGGTTACCGGTCGCAAGCTTGACCGTACGATTATTGTCCTGCTTGCCGTCGCACTCGTGTACTTCATCTGGCATTCGCAAACGACGCCGACCGAGAGCGAAGAGCTTGCGAGCAACGACAAGTCCATCGCGGTGTTGCCGTTTCAAAACATGAGTTCGGATGCCGAGCAGGAGTACTTTTCGGATGGTTTATCGGAAGAACTTTTAAACTTGCTTGCAAAAATTCCCGAGCTTCGCGTGTCGTCGAGAACGTCGGCGTTTTCCTATAAAGGCAAGGATTTCAAAATCTCGGACGTCGGACGCGAGCTGGATGTAGCGCATGTACTGGAAGGCAGCGTCCGAAAATCCGGCAACAAGGTTCGTATTACCGCGCAGTTGATTCAAACGGATACCGACACGCATATGTGGTCGGAAACCTGGGACCGGAGCCTGGATGACGTATTCGTCATTCAGGACGAGATTGCCAAGGCCGTCGTCGACGAGCTCAAAGTTCGGTTGCTCGGTGAATTGCCGCAGGTACGTACGACAGACCCGGAAGCGTACTCTCTGTTCCTGCAGGCGCGGCACCTGACGAACCAACGCACGGCCGAATCGGTTGCCAGAGCAGAGACGATGATCGCGCGGTCGTTGGAGATTAGCCCGGATTACCTGCCAGCCTGGGTTCTAAAAGCGCACATTTTTTCCGTGAAAGGCGACAGTGGATTCGGCGATGTCAACGAGTCCTTCGCCAAGGCCATGGAGGCCGCTGAAGCGGCTATCAGGCTGGACCCCAATTACGGACCGGCCCATGCGTTGTTAGGCGATATCCTGATTTCCAATCGCTGGGATTTCGCAGGCGGCCGGCGGGAGATCGAATTGGCGTTGTCGCTTGATCCAACCGACGTCGATACGCTGTACCAGGCCTGCGTGCATTTTGGCCTGACGGGCGAATACGAAAAGGGCATTGAGCTTTGCGAGGCAGCCAAGGACAGGGATCCCGTGTTTCCGCCAATACCGCCGTCGATTGGCCTGCTATACCAGTTTCTTGACCAACCGGAGAAAGCACTTGCAGCCACATCGAGGATGCTTGACCTCCAGCCGGGAGCGGTAGGAACACACTACTACGTTACTTTGAGCCTGCTGAGTACCGGTGACATCGACGCCGCTTTCGAACGTATCCAGCACGAAGTGCTCGACGGGTTCAGGCAGACCGGGCTCGCG
>Ga0224500_10001276_pt1 | contig 15220 bp, 9 predicted proteins | sample SF_Oct11_sed_USG_FD_168126 | JGI IMG/M metagenome (GOLD analysis project Ga0224500, IMG submission 168126) | Sediment microbial communities from San Francisco Bay, California, United States - SF_Oct11_sed_USGS_4_1 | ecosystem: Environmental > Aquatic > Marine > Sediment | place: USA: California... | reverse complement strand
GCGGAGCCGGCATACGATCCATCGAACAAGAGACTGAGGGCCTGACCACGATGGCTGAGTTGCCAAGAAAGGCGGACGTCGTCGTCATCGGTGGCGGCGTGATCGGCTGTTCGATCGCCTACCACCTCACGAAACTCGGCATTACCGACGTCGTATTGCTCGAGCGGCAGCAGCTCACGAGCGGCACGACCTGGCACGCGGCCGGCCTCGTCGGTCAGCTTCGGACCTCGATCAACATGACGAAGCTCGCGCGTTACACGAGCGAGCTGTATCGCGGGCTCGAGGCCGAGACCGGGCAGGCGACCGGCTACCGGCAATGCGGCTCGATTTCGATCGCGGCGACGTCCGAGCGGTTCGAGGAACTGAAGCGCAGCGCGTCCATGGCAAAGGTGTTCGGCCTCGAAGTGAACGTGCTCTCCGTTCCCGAGATCGGCGAGCGGTACCCGCTCATCGAAACGAGCGACCTCTTCGGCGGCATCCACATCCCGTCCGACGGCTACGCGAATGCCGTCGACATCACGCAGGCACTCGCGAAAGGTGCGCGCAATCGCGGTGCGCGGGTGTTTACGGACACGAAGGTCGAGTCGATCCTGCACGATGGCCGCAAGGTCGCCGGCGTCCGGACCGCGCGCGGCGACATTGCTGCACGTCATGTCGTCATCTGCGGCGGAATGTGGTCGCGCGACCTCGCCGCATCGGTCGGCGTCAACCTGCCGCTGCACGCCTGCGAGCACTACTACGTCCTGTTCGAATCGGTTGCCGGGTTGCACCCGGACCTGCCGGTACTCAGGGACTACGATGCCTGTACTTATTACAAGTACGACGCGGGCAAACTCCTGGTCGGGGCATTCGAGCCGACCTCGAAGCCCTGGGGAATGGACGGCATAGCAGAGGACTTCTGCTTCGACGAGATCGCCGGCGACTTCGATCACTTCGAGCCGGTGCTGCACGATGCGATGAAGCGCCTGCCGGCACTCAGTGATGCCGGCATCCAGAAGTTCTTCTGCGGCCCCGAAAGTTTTACGCCGGACGTGCGCTACCATCTCGGCGAGGCGCCCGAGCTTGAAAACTGTTTCGTCGCGGCGGGTCTCAACTCGATCGGCCTGCAGTCGGCGGGCGGGATCGGCAAGGTGACAGCCGAGTGGATCCGCGATGGTCATGCGCCGGTCGATCTCTGGGAGGTGGATGTCAGGCGCAACAAGCCGTTTCAGCGCAATCGGAAGTACTTGCGCGAGCGGGTCAGCGAGAGCCTCGGATTGCTGTACGCGACGCATTTCCCGTACCGGCAGTACGACACGGCCCGCGGTATCCGGAAATCGGCGATCCACGACCGCCTCGTTGCGGCTGGCGCCTGCCACGGCGAGGCGTTCGGCTGGGAGCGGCCGAACTGGTATGCACCCGAAGGGGTGGAGCCGCGATACGAGTACAGCTACGGTCGGCAGAACTGGTTCGAGCACTCTGCGGCGGAGCATCGTGCCGTCCGCGACGGTGTCGCGTTGTTCGACCAGTCCTCGTTCGCGAAATTCAGGCTGGAGGGCAGGGACGCATTAAAGGTATTGAGCCCGGCGTGTGCGAATGACGTCGACGTGGCACCGGGGCGCATCGTCTACACGCAGTGGCTGAACGAGCGCGGCGGCATCGAGGCGGATCTCACGATCACGCGCATTGCCGAGGATATCTTCCTGATTGTCAGTGCCGCCGAGACGGAGACGCGCGACTTCTACTGGCTGAAGGGACGTATCCCGGGCGACGCGCACTGTGTGCTGACGAACGTGTCGTCCGGCTCGGGTGTCATCTCGGTCATGGGCCCGCGATCGCGCGAGCTGCTGCAGTCACTGACGCCAGACGATATGAGTCATGCCGGGTTTCCGTTCGCGACGAGCAGGGACATCGAGCTTGGTTACGGTTTCGTGCGGGCGTCGCGCATCACGTTTGTCGGCGAACTCGGCTGGGAGCTGTACGTGCCGACCGAATTCATGCAGGGCGTGTACGACGAGATCGTCGCGGCCGGGGAGTCGTTCGGGCTGGCGCACGCCGGCTATCACGCGTTGAATTCGCTGCGCATGGAAAAAGCGTACCGGCACTGGAGTCACGACATCACGGACGAGGACACGCCACTGGAGGCGGGTCTCGAGTTCGTCGTGAAGTTCGACAAGAAGGGCGGCTTCATCGGTCGCGACGCGTTGCTCAGGCAGCGCGAAGCGGGCGTGGCCAGGCGACTCGTTCAGTTCCTGCTCACCGATCCCGAACCGCTGCTCTACCACAACGAGCCGGTCTGGCGTGACGGCAAACTCGTCGGCCACATCACATCGGGCGCCTACGGCCACACGCTCGGTGGCTGCATCGGTCTCGGTTACGTTACCGTCGAGCCGGGGTCGCCGCCGGAGGCGGCGCTCGACGGCAGCTTCGAGATCGAGGTTGCCTGCGAGCGCGTGCCAGCGGAGGCTTCACTCGAGCCGATGTACGATTCGGGGAACATGCGCATTCGTAGCTAGCGTCCGGCATGTGTCGTCTGATCACAAGGCTCACATGTTTCATTGCGCAACGCAGGGCAGCCGGTTACTCACAAGCCTGCATAGTTTCTGGTCACAGTCGGTGCCAGCCCCGCTGCTATTTTCGGCGGGTGATTTGTGAGATTGCTTCATCGCTTCGCGCCTCGAAATGACGAGCGCCAATGCAAATAGAGCGGTGGCGGTTGTTCCCTGACCATTCTTTCCGCCACGCTCAACAATCCTCCCGCTGGAGGATTTTCGACGCGCTGGTAAACGTAGCCGCACTCAGGAACCGCGATGCCGTCCGGCTTCACGAAGAACCAGTTATCAAGGTAGTTCTTCTCGATCCGGAAGCCGCCCTCGTGCACCAGCGTGATGCTTCGTGCAGAGCAATAGAAGATTATCGAGGGAGGTCTCGCCGCCGTTCGACCAGTGCTCGACGTGATGGCACTGCAGGAATCGGTGATGGTTGCAGCCCGGGAACGTGCAGCGGTCGTTGTCTCGCGCCCGCACGGCTCTCTGGATCGCCTTCGGCACGATGCGTGACTTCCTGCCAATGCCGAGCGGTGTACCGGTCTCGTATTCCGTGATGGCGATCGCCTGGCCATCGCAGCAGAGCCGCTTGACGGTCTCGAAGTGACAAATCCGGGCAAAACGCCGGGATTCGTTGTCCGACACCTGCGTCAGCCCTTTGCGATCGACGTCACGGTCGCGACGCGCCCCGCATGCTCCGGCGCCAGCCGGATCGGGAACTGCGCCCTGACCTTCGCATCGGTTGCGTCGCTGATGTGCTTCGGAAAATGGGTTGCGAGGAGCTCGTCACGCCTCTGTATGGCGAGCTTCAGCGCCGACGGCTTGCCGGCCTGTTCCCAGAGATTGGGGCTGAACCGGTCGCCGACCTCCGGGTAGAGGTACTCGCTTTGCATTACGGCGAGCGTGCGATCAGAGCCCAGGAAGTGGCCCGGGCCGTGGAGGCAGACATTGGCGACATCGTCGAAACTCAGCGTCGTATCGTTCACCTCGATGCCGCGCACGGCACGCAATGTCGCGCCGAGTACGTCGTTGTCCATGAACAGGCTCTCGGGACACGCGCCCAGCAGGCTCGCGTACATTCCGCCGGCTTCGTAAATGATGTTCGCACCGGCAAGGGCCGCTGGCATCAGCGTGTGCGCGCGTTCCGCGCCCGCCTGGAAGTCGGGCATCTTCGCATCCGTCATGCCGGCCGCCGTGCCGAAAGGCAGGTCGAAATGCGCGCCGAGCTGCGCGCAGGCGCCGGAGATCAGGCCCTGCTCCGGAGAACCGCCGCTCATCGCGCCGGTACGCAGGTCAGACACGAATGGCCAGGCGCCGATGATGGCCGGCGCGCCGGGCTCGATCGCGTTGACGTAGACGAGGCCGCCGAGACACTCTGCCCACGCCTGGCTCACGGCGCCCGCAAGGCAGGCGGGCAGTGTCGCGCCGGCCTGGCCGGCGGAAAGGAGCAGCACTGGCATTCCGCCCTCGACCGCGACGCGCAGGCACTCGAGAGCGTCTGTCGCAAACTTCATTGGTGGCACGACGAAGCAATTCGACTGGCTGACAAACGGTCGCGCGCGCCACTTGTCCTCGCCGCCTGCGATCACGTGCAGCATCTCGAGCGTCTTCTCGAGATGGGTGTGATGCACCCAGCTCGCGCCGACATGCTTCTTCGGGCCGGTGACCGAACAATAGGTGGTATTGAGATCCATCTCGCAGTTGTTCTCGATGTCGCGGAGCACGCACATCCGCTGGAACATGTGGATGTGCTCGCAGGTGTCCGCGATGCGTGCGAGGTCGTACAGGTCCCGTGCAGTCGACGGCCGGTATGAATTATTCTCCGAATCCACGATCATCACCGCGGCACCCGCTGTCGAGAAATGCACGCGCGTGCCGGAGAGGTCGAGATCGAACGCAGGGTCCTGGGCGTGCAGCACGAGATTGCGCCGGGCCTTCGCAAGTGCGTCCTCGATGACGTGCCGCGGCATGCGCAGGCGTCCATCGTTGCCGAGGACCGCGCCAACGGCAGTGCAGGCCTCGATACAGTGCGGCGTCGCATCGCGGAACCCTATCTCGTCGAGAATGCGGAAGGTGTTGGCTACGACGACCTCGAGGTCCGCGTCGCTGAACGGCCTGTACCGGCCGCCGCGCTCGCCGGGCCGGACCGGTTTCATGTCCTTTGCCAATGGCGCGCTACGCTGCGCGTGCCTTGCCTGCCTGCCTCCCGAACGTCGCGCCATATATAGTGTCACCCTGCAAGTTCCTGCCTGTCGTCGTCGGGGCCGATGGCCGCCGGACCGGCAGGTCCTGTACCATTTACCGGAAATCCGTTCACGAAACCAGCCCCGCGCCACGAGGTGCAAGGGACCAGCCATGACTCTGCGAAGCGAGAAAACCGGTGTCCGCTACGGCGCCGCGGAATGGCAGCGGCGAGTCGACCTCGCCGCGTGCTACCGGCTAGCCGACCTTTTCGGGTTCTCGGACATCATCTGGAACCACATCACGGCCCGCATTCCCGGCACGGACCACATCCTCATCAACCGTTTCGGGTTGCGTTTCGACGAAGTGACCGCGTCGAACCTCGTCGCGATCGACCTGGACGGAGCCGTCGTCGATCCGGGCAGCGGGGAAGGCGAGGAGGCGGTCAACGTCACGGGCTTTGTCATTCACAGCGCCGTTCACGCGGTTCGATCCGACGTCCAGTGCGTCATGCACAGTCACTCGCGGGCCGGCATGGCGGTATCCGCCCTGAAAGGCGGACTAGTGCCGATGACGATCGACGCGATGACTTTCTATAACCGCATTGCCTACCACGACTTCGAGGGTATGTCGGACGACGTTGCCGAGCGCGGGCGCATTGCCGCTGACCTCGGCGATCGCAACGCGATGATCCTTCGTAATCACGGCCTGCTGACCTGCGGCGAATCGGTCGGCGAAGCGTTCATGCTGATGTATTACCTCGAGCGTGCCTGCCGGGTTCAGCTCGACGTGCTGGCGAGTGGTGCGGAGACCGAACTTCCGCCGGCCGCGGCCTGCGAGCGCACCGCAAAGCAGCTGACCCGCTTCCCGCAGGGCCAGTACGAGTGGGCGGCGCTGCTTCGCCTGGCCGACGAGCGCTCGCCCGGTTTCAGGGACTAGGGCAGTGAGCTCTCGCGCAACAAGGGTTCTCGAGATTGTCACCGTCACGCTCCTCGTCGCGGCCTGCGGCGAGCGGCCCGTTCCTTACAAGGACAAGTTCACGACGATCGATCCGGCGTGGGCAGTAACTGCTGACGAAGGCTACGAATGGGCGCTCGTCAAGGACGCCAACCTGCCGGCGATGACCGGCAGCCCGGAGTGGAACAACTACGTCACGTTTCTCGAGACGAAGCTCGCTGAATACGGCGTCGTCGACCTGCAGCGAAATTCGTGGACCTTCGACCGCTGGGATACCGCCGATGATCCGTCCGGCTGGACGCTCGTATCCGACGGGCAACCCGTGCGCGTCGCACACTATGCCGCGAACTCGGGGATCTCGGCAAACAATGGCATAACGGCCGAACTCGTCTACTACGATCACGATGACCCACCTGCTTCCATCGAAGGCAAGATCGTCGTGATCCCGACGCGGCCGCACCCGGAAAAACCCTACGATCACAACTACCTCGCCAACTACACGTTCAACGACTACGAATGGCGCGCGAACGAAGGTACGTACCCGGCGCTTTATGAGTTCGTGCCGCCGGAGTTCAGCATCACGTTTGATATCTGGTGGCAACTGAATCAGCGGCTCTGGCAGATCGCAGTCGAGGGGAAGGCGGCCGGGCACGTCATCGTCTATGACATGGCATTCGCACGCACCGAGGGTCTCTATACGTTCCCTGTGCCGCCGCTGCACGAATCACCGGGTGTGGTCCTGAGCCGCGAGGACGGCGCGAAAGTCGTCGAGGATGCGAAAGCGGGCAGGACAGCGACGCTGACGCTGAAGGCGACGGTGTCGGAGGCCGAGGCCTACCAAACGATCGCTTATCTCCCGGGCCGCGAGTACGGCACGGCGCAGGATGAGCAGATACTCCTTATTAATCATACGGACGGCCCGTCGATCACGCAGGACAACGGCGCCCTCGGGCTGCTTGCGATCGTCAAGTATTTTTCGCACATTCCCCGCGAGCATCGGCCGCGCACGCTGGCCGTGTTTCTCGACAGCCGGCACTATTACCCGGGCATGGAGCGGGCGGCGGAGGACGTGAGCTGGCTCGCGCGCCATCTCGAGGCGAAAGATCGGCTGGTCGCGATCATCCAGGCCGAGCACATGGGCGAGATGGACTACCGCGAGATTGAAGGCCGCGTGGAGCCCGTCGGCCTTGCCGAGCAGTCGTACCTCTGGTCGCGCAACAACCCGGTGCTCATCGATGCCGCAATCGCCGCGGCGAAGCGGCACGGCTGGGAGCGCGTGCAGGTCGCCGTGCCCGAGCGGCCGGGCATCAACGGCGGGTTCCAGCAGGTCTGGTGGGGCGTCGGCTCAATTGCGCTCCGGGGTTGCGACCGGTGTCTGGACCTGCCGGGTTTCGGTCTCGGCAGCTTCCTCGGGTATTACTGGACCACGGCGTCGGGTATCGAGCGCTGGAACAAAGAGCTCTTTCGCAACCAGGCGCACACCATGACGGAACTGGCCGGCATGCTGATGACCGCGGACCTCGATACAATTCATCCGCTGTAGCCGCGGACCGGTCAGAAATCTGCGGTCGCCGTGCCGTTTGCGGTAACGCTGACGGGGTTGTCGGCAGACAGGACGAACTCGAGCGTCTCGTCGAGCAGTGGATCGTCGGCGTCGCAGCTGAAGGCGACGTTGTACATGCCTGCGAGCATCGGCCCGATCTCGTAACGATACGAGCCATCGTTTTGCATGCCGACCATTGCCGAGGCAATCGGGTCGACGCTGTCCATATCGCCGTCATCCTCGTTGTCGTCGGGGGCGTCGTCGGAGGCGAACAGGTAAGCCGCCGGCATGCAGTCGGCCGCCGTAGCGAGTTCCATCGAAACGGTACCGGCAATCGCACCCGTCTCGGTGCGATCGAGCAGCCTGACGGTCGGCCGCATAACGTAATCGGGGTCGAGGCCTTCGGGCGAGTGCACGCTTTTCATCAGGTCGAATTCCGCGACGAAATCAGCAGCGCCACCGACGGGCAACGTAAAACCGCGGTTCATCTTCAGCCCGCTTTCAGCGCTGCTCGGGATGTAGAGACCGTGCACGCCGCCCTCGCTCGTAACGATGTAGGAGCCGCTGCCGGCGCAATCCGTGTCGTTCGAACCGGCGCCCATGCCGCCGTTGCCGCCCTGCGGCGCGTTTACCGCAAGGCGTACCCACTGGTACTCGCCAGCCTCGAGCGTTTCGTCTGTGAGCAAGGGCGCCGCGTTCATGCCCTGGTAGGCGAGCAGGTCGACCTTCGCCGGCGGGCTGAAAGTGACGACTGCATTGTCTGCACCCGCCTTTCTGAATTCCGCTTCAGTGAATTCGATACACACCTGGCGAGCATCCTGAACCGGCGCATCGCTCACGGAGAGACTCAGGACTCCGGTGCCGACACCAGAGGAGCCGCCGGAACAGCCGGCGCATATCAGTAATGCAACTGAAGCTGTTGATGCGGCATTCTTCGTCATCGGGGTTTGCATGCTTGTCTCTTCGAGGTGCCCAATCGCCGTGAATTTTCACACCTGTGCATGTATTCCTCTACTGTCGCAAAGTGACGACAACGCCGACATAGCATCCGCACATGTTTCGTTGCTGGCGCCCCGTCTTATGTCAACGGGGCGGGGCAGACATCACGACGATTTTTGCGTAGCCTCGGTAGGGCGGGGAGGTCTGCGAATGACACACGAGAACGAATATCACGATGCGCTGATCGATATGCTCCAGATCATCTGGGGCGAGGGCTACATGGCGCCGGGCGGGTCAGGCAACATCGCGAAGATGTTCAAAGGCATCGAGACACGGGGCAAACGCGTACTCGACATCGGCTGTGGCATCGGTGGCCCCGTGTTTGAAGTGGCGACGACGCTTGGCGCCGAGGTGGTCGGCATCGACCTCGAGGCGCCGCTCATCGAGCGGGCCCGCGCGGCCGCCGAAGCCAAGGGCCTGGCCGATCGCTGCACGTTCCGCGTCGTGGAGGTCGGGCCGCTGGACTTTCCCGATAATTCGTTCGATATCGTCATGACCTCGGGCGCGATGACGCAGACCAAAGACAAGGCGGCGATATTCGGCGAATGTTTCCGCATCCTGCGCCCCGGCGGCTGGCTGACCTGTTACGACTGGATGAAGTCGGACGCGTCTTACTCGGATGACATGCGCTACTGGTTCAAGATGGAAGGCATCACTTATGCGCTGGAGACGCGCGCGGACTACGACGCACATTTCCGGAATTGTGGTTTCGTCAACGTCGCGACTGAAGATGCTTCCGGCTGGTACCGGGAGGAAGCGCGGCGTGAGTACGAGCTGATGAAAGGCGGGCTGTACCCGGAGATGGTCAAACGACTCGGCCAGAAAGACGCCGATCACTTCGTCGAGAACTGGCGCTCGATGGTCGTCGTCTGTGACAAGGGCGAGATGCGGCAGACTTACTGCCGTGGGCAGAAGCCTGCCTAGCTGTCGGCCCGCAGGATGAGTCCCTTCAGGTACTCCGATTCCGGAAACTCCACCGCGACCGGGTGATCCGGCGACTGGGTGAGGCGCTCGAGTATCTGCATGTCGCGGCCGGCGTCGAGGACGGCCCCCGCGACGACTTTCTGGAACAGGTCGGCGCTGACATGTCCCGAGCATGAGAACGTCGCGAGGATTCCACCGGGTCGCAGCAGTTTCACGGCCATCATGTTGATGTCCTTGTAGCCCCTGCAGCCATCCTTCAACTGGCGTTCGGAGTGGACGAATTTCGGCGGGTCTAGGACGATGAGGTCGAATTCCCGGCCGGCATCGCGAAACTGCCGCAGTACTTCGGGCACGCTGCCCTGCAGGAACTCGCAGCGGTCGTCCATGCCGTTTAGCGTCGTTGCCTGTCGCGCGAGCTCGAGCGCATCCGCGGAACTGTCTATAAGCGTTGCCTGGCGCGCACCGCCCAGGAGGCATGCAATGGAAAACGCACCCGAATACGAATACGCATCGAGGGCTTCGCCGCCCTTCGCATGAGCTGCGACACGCGCGCGGTTCACCCGCTGGTCGAGATAGGCGCCGGTTTTCTGCCCGCCGGCAATATCGACGAGTGCCTGCCCGGCGCCGGTATCGAACGTGACCGTCGCGGGCGGCGCAACGCCTGCCAGCCGTCCCTGCCGGGTTGCCAGTCCTTCCTTTTTTCGCGCGGCCGGGTCGGAACGCTCGTGGATGCTGTCTGGGCCGAGCAGTTCTCCGAGCGCGGCGACGATATCGCTGCGCCAGCGATCACTGCCGGCCGACAGGAACTGGCAGACGAGGTGCCGGCCGTAGCGATCAACGATGAGGCCGGGCAGCCGGTCCGATTCACTGAAGACAAGCCGGCAGGCGCCCTCGTCATCGAGCAGCCCGAGCGACTCGCGCAGCGCAATGGCGCGCCGGAGGCGGCCACGGATAAAGTGGGCGCCGACGTCGTCGGATTCGTCGAAGGACCAGGCGCGCAGCCGGATCTGCGATTCGGGGGAGAATGCCGCCCAGGCGAGAAACGCGCTGTTCGCGGAGACGACGCGTACGGTTTCGCCGGACGCGGGATTGCCGTCGACCTTGGCGACCGCGCCGGAGAATACCCACGGGTGACGGCGCAGCAGGGATTTTTCCCTGCCTGCTTTCAGCGTGACGCGTGCTGAATCCGCCATGCTCCCGCCCTCGATGGAATGCCGCCGACCCGGCCGGCACGGTACTACACCGGCGGACGGTTGTCTTTCAGCGTATCGTTCGTCGACGCGACCTTGCCGCGCCGCGGCGCGCGCCGCAGGTTGATAACCGGCACGGCGCTTCGCAGCAGCTGGTGGAAATTGAAGATCGCCGTTTCCTGTTGGGACAGGGGACCCGGCCTGTAGCCGTGCGTCCTGAGGCCGCGCTGCACGCGGAGGCAAAGGTCGCGGTCCTCGTCGTTGACGGGATCGTTGACGGCGCGGTTCAGGCGTCGCAATTCAACTTCCTCCGGTGACGGATCTTTGTGTCCGTAATACCAGGCGCGGATCATCGTCTGCTCGGGAGACATCGGTATCAGCTGGAAGAAGTCGACCATCTCCGGATACAGGTCGATGCCGAGATTCGGTGAAAAGCCGAACTGGACCCACTTGCCCTTCAGCTCGTCCGGTACGCGTTTCTCCGCGTGATGGAACATCTCCTGGTACCTGCGTTCCGTCTCGACTTTCGACGGCTTGTCCTTCAGCAGGAAAACGCCATAACTGATACCGCTCGTCAGGTCCTCCCACTCACCGCTTTCCTCCAGCAGGCGATTGAGACCGGGATGACCTATCGGGATGTGGTAGTTCTCGAGGTAGTTGTCCCATGCCACTTTCCAGTTGACGTCCCACACCTCCGTCGTTGGTTCCTCGAGTTTGACGTAGTCGGCAACGCCGTACTTTTCGAAGAAGTGCCCGGTATGAGCGAACTGTTCTGCGACGCCTATGCCTTCGCCCTTGATACGGACGAATACCATGCCGTGAAAAACCTCGAGCTGGATGCCGTGCAAACCGTATTGCGCGCGATCGATGCCGGGGAAGTTTTCTTCCTGCGGAATCGCCATCAGCGAGCCGTCCAACCGGTATGTCCAGCCATGGTATGGGCAGCGGATCACGCCCTTGCAGGTTCCGTTGCCTTCCAGGATGCGTGATGCCCGGTGCCGGCAAACGTTGAGGAATGCGCGCAGCTGCTTGTCCTTGCCACGGATGACGATGACATTCTCGGGCCCGATATTACAGGTCAGGTAATCGCCCACGTCGGGCACGTCGTTCACGTGGCCGACGAACTGCCAGCGCATCAGGAACATGGACTCGTATTCGAGCTCGAAAAGCTCGGGATTCTTGTACGTCCAGGGCGCCAGGGGTTTGCCAAGATAGTCTTCGTTGTCAATCGTTTCGACTTTATGTTTCAGCGTCTGCAAATTCGTCATCCGGTTCTTTTTTGATAATAATTTATTGGGTAAGCATTCTAACCTGCAATAATCAATGGCGAAAAATCGAAACCCTTTTTGGTTCACCATGTGGCAATAATGAACGCGTTTTTCAAACAGTTATTGCAAGGAAATTCCTGGATTTCCGACCGCAGGACAAGGAGTTATTTGAAACATCGTGCAAATGTGTTCGCAATGGTTGGTTATGTTGACCTACAATGCGATTCGCGCAAGCGACAAGACGGAGTTACAAGAACAATATGAGCTCCCAATTTGGTTTTTCCCGTTCCGGCCTGCTCGCTCTCATTACCGTTTTGCTGCCGTTCACAACGGAAGTGGTCCTGGGTCAATGGCCTGTTCCGGAGGAGCTGCGCGCCGCGTTTAGTGCACTCAATGAAGAGCAGGCGGCATTCATTGCATCGGGTGAGATTCTCGAATTCATTCCTGAACGACAGCTTGAACACGAGCTCGCAACGCGCGACGCGGGCGACCTTCAGAATTTCGTAGACGACCTGATGTCGCTCGCCGCGGAGATGGTTTACGACCAGGAACGTGATATGGGCGCTGCGCCGCTCAATCTCACATCCAGAGGATTCAACCGTGGCACGATGCCGACACCGGCACCGTTGCGCGAGCCTGAGCGTGAACCTGGCCCGTTCAGCGTGCATCGCTACCTGTTCCCCCAGTCCGGCGTGCCGACGTTCGGGGGCACGAAGGTCGCTATCTGGCCGGAGGATCTCATCGCCGGAAACGTGGATGTCGCGATCGTCGGCGTGCCGAGCAACATGAGCAGTGGCCGTCGGGACAGCGTTGCCGGCCCGGATGCGATGCGCGCGCTGGACACGATTGCGACGCCCGACATCCAGTCGCTCGTGAAACCTTTCGAAGTATTGTCGGTGGTCGATTATGGCTATTTCAGCGTTGATTACATGAGCGTGGAGCGGTCCGTCGATCACGTCACCGATATGGTGGCGGAAACGGCGCGTACCGGGGCCGTGCCGATGCTTGTTGGGGGCGACACGTCAATGCTGTACCCGGGTGTGAAGGGTATCGCCGAGGTGCGCGGTGCGGCCAGGTTCGGGCTGCTTCATTTCAGCGCACACCCCGACGCCGAGCGGTCCGGCGATCACACGGTATCCGACCGCCAGGCTCTTTATCTGCTGCTGGACCAGGGCGTTGTCGAGGGTACGGACACCATACAGGTTGGGCTGCGCGGGCCCGACGTCGATGTCAATACCCTGCAATGGCTGCGCGACAAGGGTGTGCGCTATCACACGATGGCCGAGATCCGGCAGCGCGGATTCGAGACCGTACTGAAGCGCGTGCAGCGGGAGGTCGACCGCGGGCCCGATGCGTTTTTCGTTTCCATCGACGTCAGCGCCATCGATTCCGCCGAAATGGTGGCTGCAGGGCGCGCAACGGCGAATGGTATGCGGCTCGGGGAGGTCACGCGGATGATACGTCACGTCTGCGCGTCGAAGGAAATCGTCGGCTTCGAGATAACCGACCTGGCGCCGATGCTCGACGTCTCACTCATGTCGGTAATGCACGCCAACGCGGTACTGAACGCCTGCATCATCGGTATTGCTTTGAGGAAGGAAGGGCTCGATCCGGGCTATGTTCATCCACTGGCGCTAGATCATGGGCAGCGCTGACATGCGAACCGTAGTGCTAGTGGCCGCGGCATTGGTCGCCATGCCAGCTTCCGCCCGGCAGGAAGCCGTGCAAACGCCGGAGCATGTCGTCGGCGAGCAGCGGTACCCGTTCGATGCCAAAGACTATCGGGACGAGGAGCGACCTCCGATCGAGCTGCCGGACAGCGTCGCGCCGAAGCTTGCATTGCTGTCTCCGGAGGAAATCGAGTTTCTGAAAAGCGGTGACGCACGTCGTTTCGCCGGGTCGGCCGACGAGACGGTCGAGGCGCTCGAGGAGCGCTCGCCGGAGGAAGTGAAGGAATGGGTCAGCGCGATGCAGGCGGTCGTGACCGGCAGTCGCTATATCGAAGGGCGTGATTCAGCCAACATCCCTTTCAATACCGGCTCGCCGCGATTCAACGCCTGGCGAATCGAGCGTCCGCGGTCCATGGATCCGGCGCGCGAGCCTGGCGCGATCGAGCTTGGTCGTTACGATGGCGACGGCGGTCCGCCGACCTTCGGCGGATACCCGCTCGCGCTGACGATGGAAGACCTGGTCGCAGCGAAAGTCGATGTCGCGATCCTCGGGGCGCCGCTGAACATGGGATCAGGCTGGCGCGATTCGGGCAAGCAGGCAACGACCGACCTGCGGCGCTATGGCTGGTCCATGGGTGGTATGGACCAGTACGTCATGGTCAACCCGTCACGCGAACTGAATATCGTGGATTACGGCGACGTCGCGGTCGACAACAACAGCACAGAGCGGTCGATGCAGCACGTGCGCGAGATCGTACGCGAGATCGCGCAGACCGGCGCAATACCCATGGTCGTCGGCGGCGACCATTCGCTGGAATACCCCAACGTTGCGGCGCTGGCAGACGTGTACGGCAAGGAGAAGGTGTCCGTCATCCATTTCGATTCCCACTACGACGCGTGGTGGGGAGACGAAGCGCACCTGATCAACCATGGCTATCCTGTCTATCGGCTGATCAATGAGGGCCATGTGCGGGGCGCCGACTACATCCAGGTCGGGCTGCGCTCCGGCGGACTGGACGAGGCGGCGTTCAGCTGGATGCGGGAAATCGGCATGCGCTATCACAACATGGCGGAGGTCGAGTTCCGCGGCTGGGACGCCGTTATCGAACGCGTGGTTGCCGAGGCCAGCGAGGAAGGCCGAAAGATCCACATCTCCTTCGACATCGACGTCCTGGATCCCGCCTTTACCGTCGCAACCGGCACGCCGGTCCCCGGCGGACTCGACATGCGAGAGGCGATCACGATCGTGCGCCGCCTGTGCGCCGAAACGAATGTCGTTGGGTTTGACCTCGTCGAACTGCACCCGGCACTCGACCCGACCTACAAGACCACGCTCAACAGCGTTTTCATCGTCAAGGCCTGCCTCACGGGCCTCGCGATGAACCGCAAGGGGCTGACGGCCGTGCACTACCTTAGCCCGCTGTCATCGGAGCACGCTGTTGATGATTATTACGGCGAACAACAGGAGTACCTGGACCGTACGAAGGCGGAGAAAGAGGCAAGCAAAGAGGAAGAATGATCTCCACCGCCGCCTCAGGCGGGCAAGTAGCCTTCCTCGCGCAGGTCAGCGATCGTCCACTCGATCGCCTGGCGAAGCCGTGGCACGATGTAGTCGACGTCGGCTTTCGTCATCGTCAGGGCAGGGGACATGACGTTCAGGTCGATGACCGGGCGTACGATGACGCCGAGCTCCTCGCAGTGGTCTGACACCCGCTTGCCGATCTTGACCTCGGCGGGAAAGAACTCCCGCGTCTCCTTGTCCATGACGTTGACGACGCACATCATGAACAGCTTTCCGCGGACGTCGCCGACGATCGGCAGGTCCATGAGCGTGTGCAGCTGCTCCTCGAAATAGGCACCGACTTCCCTGACGTTGTCGAAGAGTTTCTCCCGTTCCATAATCTCGATGTTCTTGAGTGCCGCCACGCAACACACCGGGTGCGATGAATAGGTGAATCCGGCC
>Ga0224500_10001275_pt1 | contig 15225 bp, 12 predicted proteins | sample SF_Oct11_sed_USG_FD_168126 | JGI IMG/M metagenome (GOLD analysis project Ga0224500, IMG submission 168126) | Sediment microbial communities from San Francisco Bay, California, United States - SF_Oct11_sed_USGS_4_1 | ecosystem: Environmental > Aquatic > Marine > Sediment | place: USA: California... | reverse complement strand
CAGGGCTGATTGAGCACATGAAATGATGAGAGGCCCAGAGAAAAAACGGCAAGTCACTGAGCAAAACTGCACGGCGACCATCACCTGGCTAGGTTATGCTGATACACATTGAACGATCACAGCACGAGGTATCATCTTTAGGTGTGGAAATAGGATGAAGGCGGCGTACCCTTTCGGTTGGACATCAACCAACCACGCCTCCGTTGAAGCGGAGGGGAAAGGCTACGCCCCCATGAAGAAGAGAACCAGCACGGACGCCATCGAGTCAAGCACCGTGTGTTACGCCACGCTCGAGCAGTGGGCCCGTGGGCAGATTCAGGTCCAGCTGCAGCAGCTCCTTGAGGAGGAAGTCACAACGTTCCTCGGTCGCGCGCCCTACGCGCGCCGCGGTACGGTATCGCCGATTGATCCACTACCGGGAAACCGAAACGGCTACGGAAAACCACGCGCCTTCTCGATGCTGAATGGGACGGTGATGGTCCGACGCCCAAGAGTCCGCGATCTGACAGACCGGTTTGAGAGCAAGGTCCTTCCCCTGTTTACGCGGCGAACCCAGGAGGTCGGCACACTGTTGCCGGAGCTGTACCTGCACGGGTTGTCCTCTGGAGACTTTGAGCTGGCGCTGCGTGGCCTGTTGGGCGAGGGGGCGCCGCTGTCGGCCAGCTCACTGCAGCGACTGAAGGCCCGCTTCGAGCTTGAGTACGAGACATGGGCGAAACGGGATCTGTCGGATCTGCGGATCGTCTACTGGTGGGCCGACGGCCTGTATGTGAAGGCGGGCATCGCGGATCGCAAACGCGCGCTCCTCACCATTGTGGGCGCCCTTAGCACGGGCGAGAAGATCGTGCTGGCTTGTGAGGGTGGTGAGCGAGAGAGCAAGGAGAGTTGGCTGAAGATCGTGCGTGATCTCAAACACCGCGGACTCACGTTCCCGCGTCTGACGGTGGCCGACGGGCATCTCGGGATCTGGGCGGCCGTGGGAGAAATCCATTCAAGCGGCGCGGAGCAGCGGTGCTGGAATCATAAAATCACCAATGTCCTCAACGATCTGCCGAAGCGAGTCCAGCCGCAGGCGGCTGAGCTGCTGAAGGCGATGCCGTATGCGGAGACGAAAGCCGAATGCGAGCAGCGGCGGGACGAATTCGTGCAGACATACCGGAGGACAGAGAAGAATGCCGTCGACACGTTGCTGCGGGACTGGGACCGTATGGTCACGTTCTACGCGTTCCCACAAGAGCACTGGATTCACCTCCGGACAACGAACATCGTGGAATCCCCCTTCGCCTCGGTGCGGCTTCGTACGGACGCGTCCCGCCGCTACAAACGGGTAGAGGGAGCCCAGGCTATCATTTGGAAGATGCTCCGCGTGGCGGAGCAGTCATGGCGAAAACTCAATGCGCCGGAGCTGCTGCCGTTGGTCGCCTCTGGTGTGCCGTTCAACGATGGGCGGATAACCAAGGCGGACAGGGTGAACAGCGACAGGCACAATCAGTCCGAGAGGACCGCCGCCTGAACCCTTTTTACACACCTCTTGACGGTGGCTCCTGGCTGCGTCTGCCACTGGAAGAATTTAGATGGCGGGCGACCCTCTTACTTACTCACGGCAAGCACTATGAAAAAGCATCTGCTCTATCTTCTTACACTCTGCTTGATGACCAGTGCGTGCGGTTCCTCGACAGGTGACAGCACGCCCTGCTCTAGGATTGACCTGCCACATCCCTCCGCACCAGCCAATCTTGCCAATGCAGCGGTTCCCTCCACCATGATGGACCTGGACGCCCCAGCCGCGCAAACCTATACCTTCATCGGTGCCGGCGACATCGCATCCAGCGTCAATAATGCCGCAGAATCGACGGCCAAATTGCTCGATGCCGCTGTGGCAGCCGATTCCAATACGATCGTCTTCACCACGGGCGACAATGTCCACCCATGCGGAAGCGCGTTTGAATATTCGACATACTACGATCCGACATGGGGCCGCCATAAGGCGAGAACCCGTCCCAGCCCCGGCAACCATGACTATGAAACGTCAGGAGCATCAGGATATTTCAACTATTTCTGTCCGAACAGCGCCAATTGCAGCTTCCCGGGTGGAACCAAGCCACCCTACTACAGCTACAACCTCGGCAATTGGCACCTCATTTCGCTCAACAGCGAGCAGATCAACTCCTCTCAGCTCACATGGCTACAAGACGACCTTGCCACTCATTCGGACTCCTGTATCCTTGCCTATTGGCACAGACCGCGTTTCACTTCTGGCACTGGTGCGAGTAGCCAACTGGATGTGCAACCCTTCTGGGACGTGCTTTACGCAGCGAAGGCCGATGTGGTCGTCAACGGCCATGAGCATAGCTATGAACGGTTCGCCAAGATGAGTGCCAGCGGATCAGCAGATCCCAACGGTATCCGGCAGTTCGTCGTTGGCACCGGTGGCATCGTGAACTTCGGATTTGGATCGATCATGCCAAACAGCGAAGTTCGATTGGCCAATATCCAGGGCGTCATCAAATTCAGCCTGCACAACGAAGGCTACGATTGGACCTTCGTCCCCAGCACTAGCACCAAGTTAGGTGACTCAGGGAGCGACATCTGCAATATGTAGCATGCTGGCTCTCAGCTGTTTTGGGAGGGTGATATACCAACACGTTGCGCCAGCTATCTGTCCGGCCGCCGCGCCGTGTATGGTGCCACTGAAGAGTATGGGCGACTCACTGGATCCAGAATCAGCTACTATCACTAGGTAGAGCTGGCTTCCGCTCACGGAGATTGTGACCGAACGCAATTACCAGCAATGGGGTCACCCTGAAATTAGTGCGCAGCTACTCGACATCACGAAGAAAAGGCTTGAAATGGATTTCGTCCTGGAAGGCGACAACCGCTCCATGCACGTGCTCAACGCCGTGTCTCCCGCCTTTACCTGCTCGTTCCCCTTCGCAAGCCATGTTTGCGATCACATCGACAATGCGATGGGCTGAGACGACTCAGCACAGACGGACTTCTTCTCCCACACCAACTTGCAGACAGCGCGCCGCGCTATCTTCCTGCAAAAAGATTTCCAAATTCTCACTACTATTGATCAGCGCAGAGGGACTCTCCCGATTTCCCTGGCTGTAACTCCCAACCAAATCGTTGATGACATAGGCTCCAACATAAATCTCGAGAGATTGCCCCCCGACTGCCCGAAACTCCCTCACCTGCCTCGCGGTAATATTAGAGATGAGATTCCCGAAGCGATCGACGGAGACAATCCTGCCGATCAGCACTTCTTCATGCCACACGGGGATCGCCACGGAACGGTGGATTGGATCCTGGACCACCGGCCCAAAAAATGCCGGCGGCACGCCTTTGCTCAACCATGCAGCAGCCGGCGCGAACACATCTCGCCCATCAAAGGTCGACCCTGTCGTTTGAAGACGATAATCCTGATTCACGATCTGCCATATCTTCGCCCCCTGCTCCTGCTCTAGGAGTTCACTGAACAGCCCATTATCTGGTCCCACAAAAAATGAGCCGGCCGCGGACACGAGCAACGCCCGTCGCTCGGTTCCGACTCCGGGATCGACCACGGCAACATGGATAGTTCCTGCTGGAAAATAACGATAGCAGGACTTGAGAAAGTACCCGGCTTCCTGAATCTGATGAGAGGCGATTTGATGAGAGAGATCGACGACGGCAGCGGTAGAATTGATCGACAGAATGACCCCTTTCATGCTTGCCACAAAGCAATCCCGCTCGCCGAAATCTGTCAGCAGCGTGATAAGGGGGCGTGCATCCTGCACGTTAGAGTTCCTCGAATTTGATCTCCTTGACCTCGTATTCAACCATCTTGGCGGGTGTCTTCACTTCCACGAAGTCTCCAACACGCTTTCCGATGAGCGCTCGCCCAACAGGGGACTGCACCGAGATCTTGTTGAATTTCATGTCGGCTTCGTCCTGCCCAACCAAGATATACTGTTTCTTGGCTTGGGACTCCTGTTCGACGACTAAGACCGTCGCACCAAAAACGATCGTCTCGCTGATGCGTCCTGCGATCTCCACCACGCGGGCATCGGCCAGCTTGGTTTCGAGTTCAGCAATGCGCGATTCGATGAAGCCTTGGCGCTCTTTGGCGGCGTCATACTCGGCGTTCTCACTAAGATCGCCATGCGCTCTGGCTTCCGCGATGGCTTCGATGTTTTTGAGTCGCTCGACCTTGCGCAAGCGATCCAATTCTGCCTTTAACGCCTCGTAGCCTTTCTTCGTAATTGGTGTCGGCATGCTCTGGTCGCTCCTGAACAGGTTATGGCCGATGATACTCTTGCAATGTGCGAATTGCTAAGCCCTTTTTGACGATCGCTTCGACACCCATCACCGCAGCATGGGCCCCTCTCATTGTCGTGAAATACGGAATACTGCGATGAAGCGCTTCCCGCCGGATGGCCGACGAGTCCAGGTGCGCCGAGGCCGTTCGTACCGTATTCACGACGAGGGCTACCGAACCATTCTTGATGTGGTCGACGATGTGCGGCCTCCCCTCAGTCACCTTGTTCACAATCTCCACGGAAAGCCCGTGTTCACGCAAATACCCAGCTGTCCCGCTCGTTCCCTGAATACGCATCCCCAACTTGTTCAACGCCCTACCCACTTCCAACGCTGCGGGACGGTCGGAGGCTTTCACACTGATAAAGGCAGTGCCTGACGTCGGCAACACCGCCCCTGCCCCTGCTTGCGATTTCGCGAACGCCCATCCAAAATCTCCGTCGATACCCATCACTTCACCGGTCGATTTCATCTCCGGTCCCAGCAGCACATCGACCCCAGGAAATCTATTGAATGGAAACACCGCTTCTTTGACCGAAAAATGTTTAGGGAGAGGAGCGCTCGTAAATCCAAGCTCCTTGAGCGTTCTCCCCATCATCACTTTCATGGCCAACTTTGCAAGTGGTACGCCGATCGCCTTGCTGACGAATGGCACGGTCCGAGATCCGCGTGGATTGACCTCAAGGACAAAAATCGTCTGCTCTTTGACGGCAAACTGTGCATTCATGAGCCCGACAACCCCCAACTCCAGCGCCAACATGCACATCTGACGCTCAATCTCACGCACAATGGTCTTGTCGAGTGTATAGGGAGGAAGGGAGCAGGCCGAATCGCCTGAATGGACACCGGCCTCTTCAATATGCTCCATGATTCCTGCCACGACCACGGTTTCACCGTCCGAAATCGCATCGGCATCAACTTCGATGGCATCGGCCAGGTACTTGTCGATCAAGACCGGATGATTGGGTGACGCCTTGACGGCGGAATGCATGTACTCCAGCAAGCCGGCTTCATCATAGACAATCTGCATCGACCGGCCACCCAACACATACGACGGACGGACCATGACCGGATAGCTGATCCGTCCGGCGATCTGCACCGCCTCCTCGATAGATCGAGCGATTCCGCTTTCCGCCTGCCGTAAACCCAACCGATTGAGGAGTTCCCGGAACCGCTCTCGGTCTTCCGCCAAATCGATCGCATCGGGACTGGTTCCGAGAATCTTCACACCGGCGTTCGAAAGCGAAAGCGCAAGTTTCAACGGCGTCTGCCCACCAAACTGCAAGACCACTCCGAGCGGCTGCTCACGATGCACAATATTGAGAACATCTTCGTGCGTCAGCGGCTCAAAGTACAGTCGATCGGAGGTATCGTAATCCGTGCTTACGGTTTCCGGGTTGCAGTTGACCATAATCGTATCGACCGCTTCCTCCCGAAGCGCCATGGCCGCATGAACACAGCAGTAGTCAAACTCAATCCCCTGCCCGATTCGATTCGGGCCTCCGCCAAGAATCACGACCTTTTGTCGGTTTGATGGCCGGGCTTCACACTCCCTGCCGTAGGTGGAATAGAGATACGGTGTCTGCGACTCGAACTCAGCAGCACAGGTATCAACTCGTTTATAGGTGACTCCGCGTGCCCCTTGTTGTGTCCGTGCGGTCTGAACCACACCCGGTTCGCATCCGAGCAATTGTGCGATCCGATCATCCGAAAATCCGAGTTCTTTCGCCTCCCAGAGCAACTCACTGCCCAAAACGGCCGCTGAGTTGGCAGCATGACCAGCAAGCATGTGTTCGAAGTCCACCAGCTGTCTAACTTGGTCTAAAAACCAGGGATCTATCTTTGTCGTGGCAAACAGTTCCTCGTCCGTGAATCCCAGGCGCATGGCATCGGCCACATACCACAGTCGTTCTGCTACCGGTGTCCGCAGCACCCGGTTGAGCTTCTCGATCGCTTCTGACCGGTTAAACTCGGCTGGAATACCTCGATCAAGCCCAAACCTGGACGCCAACCCATTGAGGTTTAACTCCAGGGAGCGAATGGCTTTTTGGAGAGACTCCTTGAAGGTACGTCCGATCGCCATCACCTCCCCGACCGATTTCATCTGCGTCGTCAAGGTCGTATCGGCCCCCTTGAACTTCTGAAAAGCAAATCTCGGGATCTTAACAACTACGTAATCGATCGCCGGTTCAAAGGAAGCCTTCGTGACACCAGTAATGTCATTGGAGATCTCATCCAGCGTGTAGCCGATAGCGAGCTTGGCCGCGATCTTGGCGATCGGGAACCCGGTGGCCTTTGACGCCAACGCTGAACTTCGAGAGACCCGAGGATTCATTTCGATGACAACCATCTCCCCGTTGGCAGGGTTGATACCGAACTGAATGTTTGATCCTCCCGTATCAACCCCGATCTCTCGGATAATACGAAGTGCTGCGTTCCGCATCCGTTGGTATTCTTTATCGCTCAACGTCATGGCCGGCGCGACCGTGATACTGTCTCCTGTATGCACGCCCATCGGATCAAAATTTTCGATAGGGCAGACGATCACAACATTGTCTTTTAGGTCGCGCATGACCTCCAATTCATATTCTTTCCATCCAATGACCGACTCTTCGATCAGCACCTGACTGACCGGACTCATGGCCAGCGCCCAATCGATCAGCCGCTCGAATTCCTCACGATTGTACGCGATGTTTCCGCCAGTCCCCCCCATGGTAAAGGACGGCCGAATGATCGCGGGGAAGCCGACCGTCTCGAGAATGGCCAGCGCTTCCTGTCGCGTATGTACTGTGCCACTCTTCGGCACACGCAGGCCGATTCGATGCATCGCCTGTTTGAACGCATCCCGATCCTCCGCTTTATGAATTGCTTCCGCTGACGCGCCGATAAGAGCAACTTTATATTTCTCGAGAACCCCTCGCTTCACCAATCCCATGGTGGTGTTCAGAGCTGTTTGCCCGCCCATGGTCGGAAGCAAGGCATCCGGGCGCTCTCGCTCGATCACCTTCTCAACCACATCTAAGGTAATTGGTTCGATATATGTCCGATCAGCCATCTCCGGATCTGTCATGATCGTCGCCGGATTGCTGTTGATGAGAATAACTTTGTACCCCTCCGCTTTTAGGGCTTTGCAGGCCTGTGTGCCGGAATAATCAAATTCACAGGCTTGGCCGATGACGATCGGACCGGAACCGATCATGAGGATTGACTGAATGTCCGTACGTTTTGGCATTGTGTCGTGATGGTCGATCAGCTGGACGGAAGCGCGGGACCAATCCGTGGGTGATACGGGACCGGCGGTACAGAGGGAGCATCGCCCTGCGCCGCATGATAATACCTCATGGCCTCCGGTAGCCACGTTTCAATCTGGTTGATACGCGCCAGATCGGAGGGGTGTGTGGACAAAAACTCCGGGATATTATGTTTCGACCGAAAACAGACCTTGTCGATCATCTGCCGGGGACACCCGCTCATCCTCTCCCAAAATGGGACGGCCTCTCGAGGATCATAGCCAGCCTGCGCCATCAAGCGAAGTCCGATATAGTCGGCCTCCGATTCCTGCTTTCTTCCAAACGGCAGAGAGACTCCAACTCCATAGGCACTCATTGCAGCCATTGCCGCATCCGGGCGTCCGACAGCGGCTCCGGCTGCCAACGCACCAACTTGGCCGATCGTTTCAAGGATACTTCGGCTATATCGCTCCGCCCCATGGCGCTGGAGCGCATGCGCCACCTCATGCCCAATCACGGTCGCCAAACCGTCTTCGTTCTTCGTGAGCTTCAGTATGCCCGTGAAGACGGCAACCTTGCCACCCGGAAGCGCGAAGGCATTGATCATGCGGTCGTCCCGAATAATGGCGAACTCCCACTCATACTCTGGTTTATTGGCCACCGCTGCAATTCGCTGACCAACCCGGTTGACCATCTCAGTTAACTCAGGATCGTTACTGATTGGAGCCTGTCGCAGTAATTCGCGATAGCCGCTGATGCCCATCGCAATTTCTTTCTCCTCAGAGATATAGATGAATTGATCTCGTGCCGTTCCCGGCGCGCGGACGCATCCCCCCAGAGTTGCAACCACGCCAGCCGCTGTTCCAAGGCAGGAAAGGCAAGTCAATCCCAACATTCCACGAGCCCAGTGGCGAAGCAATGCGCGACGCTCGATGGGCGTTGAAAACAGGAGGTCGATCTGCTGATCTGCCGGCTCTATCATCTCGAATCTCACGATCAAGGCCGATTCTTATCATCATACCAGTCTCGATACCCCTAGTCATGCGACCGGCGCCTTCTCTCACTATGGCATCCACATGTACATGAACTGGGGAGTTCCCCCACGGACAACCGCCATGAGATCAAGATCGGCAAGACTGGCGAGCCCACTCGGTGCCAAAAGCTTGGAATACATATTGTTGGAATATTCACCTGGACGTTGGTACGTCACGACTCTCGCTTCCGTCAGACCGGCTTTCTTCTTAGCTAATTCGATTGCGTCTTCGAGATAGCCGATCTCATCAACCAAACCAGCCTCCTTCGCTTGCCCTCCGGTATAAATTCGTCCATCAGCCAACCGTTTGATCTGTTCCATCTGCAAATTAGAACGGCCCTCCTGTACGATATTCAAGAACCGCTGATAAAACGAATCGATCAGTCCTTGGAAGATGGCACGTTCTTCGACCGTCATGGTCCGAAACGGTGAGCCCATATCCTTGCGAGGCCCCGACGTCACAGCGGTAGCCTCCACGCCCACCTTCTCCAACAGCCCTCGTGCATTCATGGTGAGCATGATCACGCCGATACTGCCGGTCACGGATGAAGGATGCGCCAGTACCGTGTCAGCAGCGGCGGCGATATAGTAGCCCCCTGAAGTCCCCAGATCCATAATGGATGCCACAATGGGGACCTTACGACTGGCTTTGAACGTTTTCAGCTCGTGATAAATAATATCCGACGCCGTCACCGTTCCTCCCGGCGTGTTGATGCGAAGTACGACCGCTTTGACATTCTCATCCTTGGCCGCCCGGGTCAGCTGTTCCTTCACGCTTGCAATCATGCTGGGCGCTGGTCGCAACCCATCTTTTTCCTGAGAGCTGATCATTCCAGAAATTTCGATCAACAGCACTTTTGCTTTTCCGGTCCCGTCGACCTGCGCTTCTTGCAGAGGTCCGGGGCCTGGAAACAGCGGGAAATTAAACGTGCATCCAGACAGCACCAGTCCGATGACCCCAATGAGAACACGGTTATGCATGATGAGTCTCCATAAGACGCACGAATTCATCGAACAAATAGGCAGCATCATGAGGTCCCGGTGCCGCTTCCGGGTGGTATTGGACCGAGAAGACCGGATGATCGAGACAGGCCATCCCCTCAATCGAGTAGTCGTTCAAGCTGACATGGGTGAGCGACAGTTGTCCGTAGCGAGTGTCAATTACGGGCAAGACGTTTGGTATGTCATGGAGAGGCGTGGGACTCTGCACGGCAAAATTATGGTTCTGCGACGTAATTTCAACTTTTCTCGTCCGAAGATCCATCACGGGATGATTCGCCCCATGATGACCGAACTTTAGCTTATAGGTCTTGAGGCCGAAGGCCAAGCAGAGAATCTGATGGCCTAAACAGATGCCAAAAACAGGATAGCGTCCGATCAGTTTCTCCATTGCCTTCGCGGCATAGGGAAGGCCCTCCGGATCACCTGGACCGTTTGACAGGAAAATGCCGTCGGGTTTTAGCGCCTGGACTTCCTCTGCTGATGTCGCAGCCGGCACTACCGTCACCTGACAGCCGACATCCACCAATCGTCTCAGAATGTTGTGTTTGATGCCAAAATCATAGGCCACAACTCGCCAAGGCTTGGACGGTCCATGCTCCCTGCCTTGTGCCGAGGGTGCCCAATCTCCGGTTCCCATTGTCCAGTCATAGGAACGTGCGCAGGTGACCTCAGCAGCCAAATCTCGACCGATAATGGCGGGGGCTTGCCTGGCTCGTTGCACAGCTCGATCGGGGTCGAGATGAAGATGCGTGATGATTCCCTGCTGTGAACCATGCTCGCGTAAGTGCCTTGTCAAGGCTCTGGTGTCGATGCCTTTAATTCCAACGACTCTTGCCTCGATCAATGACTCTTGAAGGGTCTGTCGGCTTCGCCAGTTACTGGCGAGACGGCTGGCTTCCATGACCACGAACCCCTCTGCCCATGACCGACCGGATTCTGCATCTTCAGGTGTGACTCCATAGTTTCCGATATGGGGACAGGTCATCGTGATGATCTGTCCTTTATAGGATGGATCGGTCAGTATCTCCTGATAACCGGTCATCGCCGTATTAAAGACAACTTCTCCAACGGTTTCGCCCTCATGGCCAAGAGCGCGGCCTTCGAACACCGTTCCGTCTGCCAGTGCCAGTAATGCCTTTTTCACAACTGCCTTCTATTCAGATCAAGTGAACGATTCACCTTGACTGCGACAAGCACGATGCCCAAGACCAGGTTCACCATGTATAACGACCGAATCGGCATGAGCACACGAAACAGCGCCTCTAAAGTCGTTTTCCTGGCTGTCTCATCTTTCGTCGCGAATGCCTGGGCTTGAAGCGCCACGGCATTGGGGTGCAATACCATCATGATGAGCCCGGCTATGAGCACCATGATGGCCAGGACGATCATCTCACTACGACCGACCGCCACAATCGGATCCCCGCTCCACCGACGATACCACACAGCAGCGCTGAGGATCACACAAGCTCCGATGACGAAACGATGGTACCCTTCGAACGCTCTGGTCAACAACATACCCCCCGAATCCTGTGCTCCGAATGTATTGAACACCGCTGGGATCACCGCTCCGCTCAGCACGACCATGCCTCCAACCCAGACGGCCAGCGCAACCCACTCAAGCGTAAGACACCCGATCATCCCCCAGCGTGGCAACCGTCGCACAGCACTACCGCTCCACCAGGCCGTTCTCGAACACTATCTTGCCACCTACAATGGTTGTCTTCACTCGCCCTTTCACCTTCCATCCCACAAACGGCGTGTTGCGGCTCTTCGATCGAAACGTAGACGGGTCAACTTCCCACGATTCTTGCGGATCGATGAGGACGACATCCGCATCGGCACCGACCGCCAACGTCCCTTTCTTGAGTCCGAATGCCGCAGCCGGAGCCGAGGTCAGCTTCTGAACCGCTTGCTCCAGCGACAGCACCCCTTCCTCCACTAATCCCAACGTCAACGGGAGCGCCGTCTCAAGCCCCACGATTCCGAATGGGGCCTCAGTGAAATCCTGTTGTTTCTCCTGCGTCGCATGGGGAGCATGGTCGGTCGCAATCACATCGATTGTACCGTCCCGCAAACCCTCCTTGATCGCTTGGACATCGGCCCAGGTACGCAGAGGGGGATTCATCTTGGCGTGGGTGTTATAGCCGCGCACCAGTTCTTCTGTAAGCGTAAAGTGATGGGGACAGGCTTCGGCCGTCACACGGATTCCCCGGGCTTTCGCCTCTCGCACCATGCGAACAGACCCGGCGGTGCTGATATGGGCGAGATGCAAACGAGCTCCCGTCAGTTCCGAAAGGGAGAGATTACGCGCCACCATCACATCTTCAGCTGCTGACGGGATCCCCGGCAACCCAAGCTCGGTTGAGATCAACCCCTCATTCATACAGCCGCCTTCTGCCAAATGCAGATCCTCGCAATGGTCGACGACCGTCAGATCAAAGGCCAAGGCATATTCCATCGCTCGCCGCATCACCAGGCTGTTCATGACCGGCTTGCCATCGTCAGAAATCGCCACGCACCCCGACCGCCGTAAATCACCGATCTCCGCGAGCTCCTTCCCTTCCGATCCTTTTGTAATGGCACCGATCGGCAACACATTCGCGAGGCCGGCCAGCCGGGATCGCTCCAGGATAAACTCCGTGACGGCTTGGTTGTCATTCACAGGATTCGTGTTCGGCATGCAACAGACTGTCGTAAATCCGCCAGCAACCGCCGCAGCACTACCGCTCTGAATCGTTTCCTTATACTCGAATCCCGGTTCGCGAAAGTGGACGTGGACATCAACGAACCCCGGTACCACCAGCTTCCCCGTAGCGTGAATGGTCCGGCCGCCGACCGGGGCTGAAAGATTCGATCCCAGTGCGGCAATCTGACCGTGCTCGATCAGCACATCGGCGATGCCGTCAAACCTGCCTGGATCAATGACCCGACCACCCTTAATCAGAATCGATACCATAAGGCCTCTCTACAATTTGCAGAATCTGTTGATCTGATGATCTGTTGTGGAACCCTCGCTATGCACACTCGGCCAATCACTCACTCACTCGACAGATCATCAGATTATTAGATTCACGAATTTGCTCCGGACATGAGGTACAGAATTCCCATGCGCACTGCCACCCCATTCGCCACTTGATCGAGAATCACCGAGGACAAACTATCGGCCACATCCGGCGCGATTTCCACTCCCCGATTGATCGGTCCAGGGTGCATCACTATCGCGCCGGCGTCGGCCAGGTGTACCCGTTCAGCGGTCAAGCCATAGAGCCGTGAGTACTCCCGGATCGTCGGAAACTGCGCCCGTCCCTGCCGCTCCAACTGCAATCTGAGCATCATGATCACATGCACGCCGCGCAGACCTTCATCCATGTTGTAGTAGACTTTCGCACCCAGTTTCTCCACACGGCTCGGCATCATCGTCGGCGGTCCCACCAGACGCACCTCGGCGCCCAGTTTGATGAGCGCATAGATATTCGATCGAGCTACGCGGCTATGCGACACATCTCCCACGATCGCCACGCGCAGCCCATTGAAATTCATCCCTCGTTGCCGGATCGTATAGAGATCGAGCAACGCCTGCGTCGGGTGCTCATGCCATCCATCGCCTGCGTTAATGACAGATGACTTGACACCATGCGCAAGGGTTTCGGCGGCACCGGCCGAGGAGTGGCGGAGGACGATGATGTCCGCCTGCATGGCTTCGATGTTCCGCGCGGTATCAAGCAAGGTCTCTCCCTTCACCACACTGCTGGAGGAGGGAGAAAAGTTGATCACATCGGCGCTCAGTCGCTTGGCCGCCAACTCGAAGGACGTACGCGTTCTGGTACTCGGCTCAAAGAAGAGATTCACGACGGTCTTACCTCGGAGAGCCGGCACTTTTTTGATTTCGCGCCCGGTCACTTCCTTGAAGGAATCTGCTGTCTCCAAGACGAGCATGATCTCGTCCACAGACAACGAAGCGAGGCTCAGCAGATCTTTGCGCTTGAGGCTCATGGGATCCTCCGCTTCAGGACTTTAAGATGACCACCCGGTCATCTTCCCCATCTTCGTCCAACAGCACCTGAACCTGCTCCTCTCGGGAAGTCGGAAGATTTTTCCCGATATAATTCGCCTTAATCGGAAGCTGTCGATGACCACGATCGACCAACACCGCCAGCTGGATTTCCTCCGGACGTCCCAAGTCCATCAACCCATCCATCGCCGCCCGTATCGTTCTTCCGGTGAACAAGACATCGTCGACAAGCACGACAACTTTATTCGTCATGTCGAATGGTACGGACGTTTTTCTCAGGATCGGTTGATTCTTTCTCAACGCTAGATCGTCGCGATACAGGGTAATATCCAATTCACCGATGGGAACCTGTACACCCTCGATGCTTTGGATACGTTTCACAAGCCGATGCGCGAGATGCACACCACCGGTCCGTATTCCCACCAACGCCAGATCCTTCCCCCCTTTATTTCGCTCCAAAATCTCATGCGCGATGCGCATCATGGCGCGGGAGATATCCCCAGCATCCATGATCAGCTTTTCATCTTTCCGCTCAGTCGGTTTGTCCGTAGGAGTCGTCATGGTCAAGATGATTATGCGATCAAGTTCTTGTCGAATCCGGACATAAAAAAACCCCCTCACGGTGCCATTGTGAGAAGGTTAATTGATCACCGGCCGTGGCCGGACAGAAATTCATGATTGGCTCCTTGCCCACCTCACTGGATGGGCGTTAAAGGTTTCGTCATCCTACTGGAATCCCCAAACCCTGTCAACTTCTTGAAGACAGCACAAAGCAGTTTAGGAGTTACTATACGAACTACGACGTGCAGGAGTCCTTCGCAATCAACCCATGCTATAAATAGTTGACTTCTGCCTTAGTGAGAACGATTTGACACCATATCCAATGGATGACTTGAAAGACCGATGCTCCAGAATCCTGCTCCTTGCCCCCCTGCTTCTGATGTCTGCCTGTACCCAAGCGGCATTCACAGCCGCCAATCTTCCCACCCACTTGGTGGAGATGGCTGTTGAGCATGATCAGGTATATGGCCCTGAGCCATCGCAGAAGCTAGATATCTATGTTCCTGCCAATACCAAGAACAAACTAATGGATGTCGTCGTCTTTTTTTATGGTGGGCGATGGACCTATGGGGCCAAAGAAGATTATCGGTTTGTCGCTGCGACATTCGTAAAGGAGGGCTTTGTTGTCGTCATCCCCGATTACAGAAAGTATCCCCAAGTGCGCTTTCCAGTATTCGTCGAAGACGGGGCCAAAGCACTCAGCTGGGCATCTGATCACATTGCCGAGTTTCATGGTGATCCCACGCGAGTCCATGTTGTGGGACATTCCGCCGGAGCTCATATCGGCGCATTGCTCGCCGCTGATCCCCACTACCTGGCCGACGAGGGAAAAGATCGCTCACTGACCATTCATGATTTCTCCGGTCTCGCCGGTCCCTACGCCTTTACTCCTGACGAGCCAGATCTAGAAGACATGTTCAGCCCGCCGCAGAATTATCCAAACATGCAGGTCACCACGTTCAATGAAGCTCCCCGCAGCAAGCTGCGGGGTATCACAGAACTAAAACATGTGGAGCTGCCGGAGATCATCGCGGGGTTGTCCTTGCCGCTGCACATACCGCTCGACTGTCTGCCAGTTCGCTCGCTCT
>Ga0224500_10001274_pt1 | contig 15235 bp, 17 predicted proteins | sample SF_Oct11_sed_USG_FD_168126 | JGI IMG/M metagenome (GOLD analysis project Ga0224500, IMG submission 168126) | Sediment microbial communities from San Francisco Bay, California, United States - SF_Oct11_sed_USGS_4_1 | ecosystem: Environmental > Aquatic > Marine > Sediment | place: USA: California... | reverse complement strand
GGAACGGAGACAGTGAATGACACGGACTGGCATTGCTGGTGAAGGCGTTTCTGCAGGAGCAGCGTCGTCTCGACACCAATGCGCAGAATCTGCAACAGAAACTCGATGCGCTGCTGACGCTGGAGCGCAACATGACTGGGCGCGACAGCAACGCGACACGGAAGCGGTGAATATGGCAATGCAGGAACCGGGCAGGACGCAGGGAAATTTACAGGGCGGTGCGCAGGTGCTGGTGGTCGATGATGACCCGGGCCTGCTGCGCCTGATGCAATTACGGCTGGAGGCAGCGGGTTACGGCGTGACGACCGCCGACAGCGGCGAGCGTGCGCTGGCGCAGCTTGCCGTAGCACGGCCGCGGGTGGTGGTCACCGATCTGCAGATGGGCGGCATGGACGGCATTGCGTTGTTTGAGGCAATCCGCGCCGAGAATGCGGCGCTGCCGGTAATCATTCTTACCGCGCATGGCACGATTCCCGATGCGGTTGCAGCGGTCAAGGGCGGCGTGTTCGGATATCTGACCAAGCCTTTTGATGCAAAAGCGCTGCTGGTGGAAATCGAGCGCGCGCTGGCGGTTTCGGGCGCGCCGAATGCCGCGGGTGTCGACGACGGCACCTGGCGCAGCGCGATCATCACGCGCAATCCGGCGATGGAGGAAGTGCTGGCCAAGGCGCGTCTGGTATCCGCGGGTGACGCCGCGATCCTGATCCGGGGCGAGTCGGGTACCGGCAAGGAACTGCTGGCACGTGCAATTCATGCGGCAAGTCCGCGCAGCGACCGCCCGTTTGTGGCCATCAACTGCGGTGCGATTCCAGAGCCGCTGCTCGAATCGGAACTGTTCGGTCACGTGAAGGGCGCGTTCACCGGTGCAGTGCGCGAGAACAGCGGCCTGTTTCTCGCCGCCAACGGCGGCACGCTGCTGCTCGATGAAATCGGCGACATGCCCGCGGCATTGCAGGTCAAATTGCTGCGCGTGCTGCAGGAAAAACAGGTCCGCCCCGTCGGCGGCATGCAGCATGCGCAAATCGATGTCAGGGTCATCTCGGCAACGCACCGTGATCTCGAGGCTGAGATGGCGGCGGGTAATTTCCGCGAGGATCTGTACTACCGCCTGAAGGTTGTGACGCTGACATTGCCGTCGCTGTCGGAGCGGCGTGAGGACATCCCGCTGCTGGCGGGACATTTTCTGAATGAGATCGGTGATCGTTACAAGAAGCAAGTCAGCGGCTTGTCGCCGGAGGCCATCGAGCAGCTGGTGGCCGCGGCCTGGCCTGGCAATGTGCGCCAGCTCTACAACGTCATTGAGCAATCCGTTGCGCTGGCGACCACACCGCTGATACCGGCCAACCTGGTGCAGCAGGCGATACAGCGCGAACAGACCGAGCTCGCATCGTTCGAGCAGGCGCGGCGCAAATTCGAGCGGGACTACCTCGCGCAGTTGCTGAAGATCACCGAGGGCAATGTGACGCAGGCGTCGCGACTGGCCAAACGCAACCGCACCGAGTTTTACAAGCTGCTGCAGCGCCACAAGCTTGATCCGCGATTGTTCAAACCGCAGCGGGTGTGAGCGGCAGGGCGTCGTGGTTTGCAGACTGCCGAAGCGCTGTTAAAACAGCGGCTTAAGTCATGAAATACCGTTGCCGTCGCCAATCGGCGACGGCCGCTGATCGAGTGTATATCGTAACATATTGTTTTTAATCATATTTTTGTCTGGCACCGCTCTTGCGTGGTTTTGCGTTGAAATCGAGCGACGGGTCGATGACCGATCGCGCCGCCCGGTCCCGAATGTGAACAACGGAGAACTGCGATGACGTCAAGCCATGCCAGGCAGGAGCCGGTCGCGAAACCGGTACCGCCCATGCTCTATCCCACGCTGGTGATTGCCGGGATCGCCGTGATTATCGCCAGCATGCTGGGCATTGCGGCAATGACCGGTTTGCTGTCCCAGGCGCAGTCGCAGCCGGTGAGCAACCCGCAGGAAGCGCCTGCCGCATCCGGGCAGGCGCAACAGCCGGACAAGGCGGTGCAGCGGACGACGGAACCCGCGGCCGTCAGGTCTGCCGGGAGCAAAACGGCCGCGCCCGCGACCGTGGCAGGCGCCGCACGCTGTGATAATTGCGGTGTTGTCGATACCATACGCGCCGTCGAAACCAAAGGTCAGGGATCCGGTGTCGGTGCCGTGGCCGGTGGTGTCGTTGGCGGCATACTTGGCAACCAGGTTGGCGGCGGCCGCGGGCGCACCGCAATGACCGTGGTCGGCGCAGGAGCCGGTGCTTACGCCGGGCACGAACTGGAAAAAAACATGAACAAGAGTGTGAGCTACGAAATCCGTGTACGCATGGATGACCACAGCATTCGTACGTTCCGTAGTCCCGAGCCTGACGTGGGTGTCGGGCAGCGCGTCAAGGTCCGCGACGGACGACTCGTGCGTGCCGGTTGATGCCCGACGCGATGATGATGACGGTGACGCGCGTGCTGGCAGGAACGCTGATTGCGGTAGTGCTTGCGGCATGCGGCACTCACGGTAAGCCCAGACAATTCAATCTCGCCGGTTACTCGGCTGCATACAAGAACGGCCATGCCGACGGCTGCAAGTCGGTGAGTGGAAGCATGCATCGCGACAGCCAGCGCTACAAATCCGACGCTGATTACATGATGGGCTGGAACGACGGACACAGCGTCTGCAAGTGAAGAAGATTGCCGGTCAGCTGCCGGGCAACCCGGTGTCAGGATGAGAGTGAGGCGTTCAGAGTCAGCCAGTAGCTGCGGATTTGCAACACGGTATTGATGTAGTTTTCATAGGCGACAGGCTTGATTACATAGCTGTTGCAGCCCAGGCGATGGCACGGTGAGACGTCACGGGGTTCGCCCGAGGACGTGAATACCACCACGCAAAGGCGCCGCGTGCGGTCGTTGTCGCGGATCTGCCGCAACACTTCGGTGCCGTCGAGTTTCGGCAGTTTGAGGTCGAGCAGAACCAGGTCGGGCAGTTTTTTCATCGTCTGCAGGGATGCCAGCGCCGCGGTACCGTCCCGCGCGACCGTGATCTTTGTGTCCCAGTTGCCACGGCTCAATGCGCGCCGGGTCAGGGATTCGTCGTCCGGATTGTCCTCTACCAGCGGGATGTAACGCCGGATCAAGCCGGTTTGACTGCGACGGATTCGGGTTGAAGCTGCCAGACGGCGTGTTGCTGTAGGAATCGGCCGAATTCGGCCGCGGCTACCGGTTTGCTGATCAGGTAACCCTGCATCAGGTCACACCCAAGTCTGCGAAGTAAATTGGCTTGCGCCGGGGTCTCCACGCCTTCGGCAACCACGCTCAGACGCAGGCTGCGTCCCATCGCGATAATGGCATGGGTGATGGCAACGTCGTCGGTATTGGCCGGGACATCCTGGATGAATGAGCGGTCGACCTTGATGGTGTTCACCGGGAAGCGCCTGAGGTAAGCAAGCGACGAATAACCGGTGCCGAAATCGTCGATTGCGAGCTGCACGCCTACCGCACGCAGTTCACTCAGGATGGCGGCGGCACGGTCCGGGTTGTCCATGACCATGCTTTCGGTGATTTCCAGCTCCAGGCTTTCCGGTGCCAGTCCGCACTCCTTGACGATGCGCCGCACATCGGCGACCAGTTCGCTCTGCGCGAATTGGCGCGGTGACAGATTCACCGCAATGCGGAACCCGCGCATGCCGGCGTCCTGCCAGCACCGGGCTTCGGTGCAGGCCTGTTGCAATACTTTGCGGCCGATGGGCACGATCAGCCCCGTTTCCTCGGCCAACGGAATGAATTTTTCGGGGGCTATCATGTCGGCGCCGGGACGATTCCAGCGCAGCAAAGCCTCCGCGCCAATGACGCGACCGGTGGCGACTTCAACCTGCGGCTGGTAATGCACGATAAACTCATTGCGCTCAACTGCCTGACGCAACGAGCGTTCGAGTGTGACGTACTCGGTCGCGCGCGCGTTCATCTGTGGCGAATGAAACTGGAAGTTGTTCTTGCCCTGGTCCTTGGCGCGGTACATCGCAAGTTCGGCGTTACGAAGCAGCGACGCGGCATCGGGGCTGTCGCTGGGGTAGGTGCTGATGCCGATGCTGGCCGAAAGATGATAGTCCTCACCGTTGAGGTGATAAGGCCGGGCCGCCGCATCGAGCACCCGGGTTGCGGCAGCGCGCGCAGCCTCCGGATCGTCGAGATCACGCATCAGCGCGGCGAACTCATCACCGCCAAAACGGGAAATCAGGTCGGATTCACGCAGGCACTGCCGTAGCCGTGCGGTGACTTGGCGCAACACCTCGTCGCCGCCGTCGTGGCCCGCTGTGTCGTTGATCAGTTTGAAGCGATCAAGATCAATAAACAGCAAGGCCATCGGCTTGTTTTCGCGGTTGGCGTCGAGCAGAGCCTGTTCGAGCAATTGCCGGAAGAGCAGGCGATTGGGCAGGCCGGAGAGTTCGTCAAAATGAGTCAACTGCCACAACCGTTCGGCCGAGCGTGTCCGCTCGCTGATGTCGCGGATGACGATGGTGAACTTCGATTCGTCGTTGACTGTCATCCCGCTCGCCCTGATTTCCACTGGAATGCTGTGGCCGTCGCGGGTGCGGGCCTGGGTCTGCAGATTCACTGGGTCGATCGAGGCGCCGCGGGTGGGCGCAAACAGAGCATCTTCGAAGCCGGTGCTGGCTGCATCGGTATGCAGCAGTTCACTGAACTGCATACCATGCAATTCCGGCGTGGCGTAGCCAACAAGGCTGGACAGTGCGGGGTTGGCGAACTCGACTTTGCCATCGAGATCGACTACGGCGATGCCGTCGGCAGCAGTGTTGATGATGGAATTGAGCAGTGCTTGATTGGCCTGCAGGCTCTGCGCTGCCAATTGTGCAGAGCGGCGGGTATCGGCATCGCCCAGTTCGCGAACTACGACTGCACCCAGCCGACGCAGGCTTTGTTTCATGACGAAATCCTGCGCACCATTTCGCATTGCAGCGACGGCAGTTTCTTCGCCTATGGCACCGGACAGGATGATGAAGGGGTGTCCGGATCATGTGTTTTGACCATCGCTAGCGCTGACAGGCCGTCGAACTGCGGCAGGTTGCAATCGCACAGCACGACATCCCAGGATTGCTGTTCCAGCAATTGGGCCAGGTCATCACGGGTCCATACGCGCTGGGAGTTAATGTTCAAGCCGCTGCTTTTAAGCGATGCGAGGATCAACGCGGCGTCGGCCTCGTCGTCCTCGACCAGCAGTAAACGCGTGGCTGCGCTCATCACAGGCGCTCTTGAAAACATGCAGCCATGGCGACAGCAGAGCCTTGCGGATGCATGCAATTAAATTTCATGGCTAATCAGTATAACCCACGGTAATTGAAGACCCCGGGCTCATGTCCGGCGCAAATGCCTACCGGCAATACAAGGCGTTCAGCCCTTGACGCGGCTGATGCGGACGACCTCCGGGATCCTGCGCAGATCGCGGACGATACGCGCAAGATGCATGCGGTTCATGACCTGCACCGTAAAGCGCATGCCGGTATAAGTGCCGCCGTCCTCGGGGTCGACGGCGACATTCTGGATATTGGATTCGGCGGCGGCGATTTCGGCGGCGACCTTGGCCAGCACGCCGCGCTGGTTGGCGACGACGAGGCGGATGCCGACGTCGAACAGTTTCGTCGGGCTGGCGTCCCATTGCACGTCGAGCACCCGCTCCGGGTCCCGGTGGCTCTTGGCGATGACCGGACAGTCGTGGGTGTGCACCACCATGCCCTGGCCCTTGCTGATGATGCCGATGATGGGGTCCCCGGGGATAGGCCCGCAGCAGCGTGCAAACTGCACCGCGAGGCCTTCGGATCCGCGCACGACCACGGCGCCTGCCGGACGTGAATCAGGCGGCAGCGGTTCGCCCAGCGCCATCAGCTGATGCGCGACGATGACGGCGAGGCGTTTGCCCAGACCGATGTCAGAGAGAATCTCGTCGCGTGATTTCGCACTCGAATCGCGTACCAGCCGGTTCCATTGCGGGTCGCTGACGTCGCCAAGCGCAGTCTTGAATTTTGCGAGCGCCTGCAGCAGCAACCGTTCGCCGAGTTGCACTGATTCAGCGAAGTGCATGGTCTTCAGGAAATGACGAATGTGGGCGCGCGCCTTGGCCGTGGCCACAAAATTCAGCCACAGCGGATTGGGCTTGGCGTGCGAAGCGGTGATGATTTCGACGCGGTCGCCATTGCGCAACTCGGTGCGCAGCGGCATCAGTTCCTGGTTGATCTTGACGGCAACACAGCGGTTGCCGATATCCGTGTGCACGGCATACGCGAAATCCACTGCGGTGGCGCCGCGCGGCAGGGACATGATCTTGCCTTTGGGCGTGAATACATACACTTCATCGGGAAAGAGGTCGACCTTGAGGTGTTCGAGAAACTCCACCGAGTCGCCCGACTCCGATTGCATTTCAAGCAGGCTCTGCAGCCACTGATGGGTTTTCTTCTGCAGTTCCGACAAAGAGGTATTGGAGCTCTTGTAGAGCCAGTGCGATGCAACGCCGGCCTCGGCAATCTTGTGCATTTCCGCGGTGCGGATCTGGATTTCGATCGGGCTGCCGAACGGGCCGAACAGCGTGGTGTGCAGGGACTGGTAGCCGTTGGCCTTGGGGATTGCAATGTAGTCCTTGAACTTGCCCGGGATCGGCTTGTAAAGTCCGTGCAGCAGGCCGAGCGCGACGTAACAGGATGTGGTGTCCTTGACGATGATGCGGAAACCGAACATGTCATGCACCTGCGCAAATGACAGGTGTTTTTCGCGCATCTTGCGGTACACCGAATGCAGGTGTTTTTCACGGCCCTGTACCTGCACCTCCAGTCCATTTTCGCTCAGCCGCCGCTCGATGCTTTCGAGTACCTTGGTGACAACCTCGCGGCGGTTGCCGCGGGCCGTGCGTACCGCTTTTGTCAGGACGCGGAAGCGGTCGGGAAACAGGTGCTGGAACGACAGGTCGGCCATTTCCTGGTAAAGGCTGTTCAGTCCCAGGCGGTTGGCAATCGGCGCATAAATCTCGAGGGTCTCACGCGCGATGCGCTGGCGCCGCTGCAGGTCCACGGCGTCCAGTGTACGCATGTTGTGCAGGCGGTCCGCGAGCTTGATCAGCATTACGCGCACGTCACGAGCCATGGCCAGCAGCATCTTGCGGAAGTTTTCGGCCTGCGCTTTTTCCTGCGTATCGAACTTGATGCGGTCGAGCTTGGATACACCGTCGACCAGTTCGGCGACCGGCTTGCCGAACTGCTCGGCAATTTCGTTTTTTGTGATCTCCGTGTCCTCCACGACATCGTGGAGCAACGCGGCGGTCAGTGCCTGGGAATCAAGATGCCATTTCGCCAGTATGTTGGCGACTGCCAGCGGATGCGCGATGTAAGGCTCGCCGGATTTGCGGAACTGCCCGTGATGGGCTGATTCGCTGAATTGGTATGCCGCCTGGATCTGTGCCAGGTCTTCGGGCTTGAGATAGGCCGACCACTCCTCGAACAGGGCGGGGGGCAGCGCGGGGACGGTGCGGGCAGGAGCAGTCATGCGTCCAGTGTGGAGCGCCCGCGATCAGTATTCTCACCCCCGTCGGAGGCGGACACCGACGGTCAGGTCGGGCTTTTGTTGAGGATTTCCGTGCCGTATTTCCCGGCCGCGAGTTCGCGCAGTGCGATGACTGTCGGCTTGTCACGTGTTGCGTCTATCATCGGCTGTGCGCCGTTTGCCAGTTGCCGTGCGCGGTACGTTGCCGCGAGGGACATTTCAAAACGGTTGCTTATGATTTTTATGCAGTCGTCTACGGTAATGCGGGCCATGTTTGCTCTGCCTGTTTTTGAGTCTGAGTTAAGTGTGTCTATCTGAGTCGGTCGATCAGTGCGGCATGCCGGGACAGCTGGCGTACGGTGCGCAGACGTTCCGCGCGGACAATGTCCTGCAGTTCACCTGCGGCGACCCGGAATTCGCTATTGATAATAACATAGTCGAAGTCCGCAACGTGGGCGATTTCCTCGCGAGCATTGGTCAAACGTCGGGCAATGACATCCGGCGCATCCTGCGCGCGCGCGTTGAGCCGGTGCAACAGCGCGTCAAATGAAGGCGGCAACACAAAAATGCTGATCGCAGCGGGCATCAACCGGCGCACCTGGGCGGCGCCCTGCCAGTCGATTTCCAGCACGATATCGGTGTCTGCGGCGAGTTGCTCCCGGACCCACCGGCCCGATGTGCCGTAGCAGTTGCCGTGAACGCGGGCCGATTCCAGGAAATCCCCCGCCTGGTCCATGTGCTCGAAGGTTTCGGGCGATACGAAATGGTAGTGCTGGTGATCGATTTCCCCGGATCGCGGCGGACGCGTCGTGTACGAAACGGACAGGCGGATGTGCGCGTCGTTTTCCAGCAGCGCCGCAACCAGGCTGGTTTTGCCGGCGCCGGAGGGCGCGCTGACGATGTAGAGATTGCCGCTCATCCGTTACTCGATGTTCTGGATCTGCTCGCGCATCTGTTCGATCAGCAGTTTCAGATCCATCGCTACGCGGGTCACTTCGATATCCGCCGATTTCGAACCCAGGGTGTTGGCTTCACGGTTGAGTTCCTGCATCAGGAAGTCGAGGCGCTTGCCGGAAGCGCCGCCCTTGCCGAGTATGCGCTGCAGCTCGTCGAGGTGGGTGGCCAGCCGGGACAGTTCCTCGTCGACGTCGATTTTGTTGACGAACAGCGCAATTTCCTGGCGCACGCGTTCGTCGTCGGCCGAGACCAGCGCTTCCTTCAGTCTTGCGTTCAGTTTTTCCTGGAATGCCGCGATGATTCCCGGCATGCGCGGCTGCACCAGTGCGATGCGGTCGCGCATTTCCGCAGCGCGTTCCAGGATGACCGTTGCGAGTTTCCCGCCTTCCCGTTCTCTGGCTGCGATGAAATCCTGCAGCGCAGTGCGCATCAGTTCCACCGCAGTTTCGCGCAGTTCGTCCACCGGCAACTCATCAGTGCCAAGCATGCCGGGCCAGCGCAAGAGATCGGCTACCCCAAGCGGGCGCGCCTCGGGCAGCGCGGCCTGCGCCTGAGCGTTCAGGGCAAGCACCTGGGTCAGTACCGTCGGGTCAAGTCCGCTGCCGCCCTGCGTATCACTGCGCCGTGCGTAGGCCACGCGACATTCGATCTTGCCCCGCGTCGCCACAGCAGAAATCGATTCGCGCAGGGCCTGCTCGGCCGGACGCAGTTCGTCGGGCATGCGAAACGAGATGTCGAGGTAGCGGTGGTTGACCGAGCGCAGTTCGACGCTGACTGCGCCCCAGGAGAGTTCCCGCGACGCAGTGGCGTATCCGGTCATGCTGTTGATCATCGAACTGCGGCTCATTGCGGGGGGCTTTATAATGAAAACCCGTGAAACATAGCATATCGAAGGAACACCGTGCGACCCAGTCAGCGTAAACCGGATGAGCTGCGTGCCATCCGCATCACCCGTGGATTCACCTGCCATGCCGAAGGTTCGGTACTGATCGAGTTCGGGGCGACCCGGGTGCTGTGCACTGCGAGCGTGCTCGAGAAACAACCCCCGCATCTGCGCGGGACCGAGCGCGGCTGGGTTACCGCCGAATACGGCATGTTGCCGCGTTCCACCAATACACGCACCGACCGCGAAGCGGCGCGGGGCAAGCAGTCCGGCCGTACGCAGGAAATCCAGCGCCTGATCGGGCGATCGCTGCGCGCGGTGGTGAATCTCGACCTGCTCGGGCCGCGCACCATCCAGCTCGACTGCGACGTGTTGCAGGCCGATGGCGGCACGCGAACGGCGAGCATCACCGGTGCCTACGTCGCGCTGTCCGACGCAGTGAATTATCTGCTGCGTGAAAAACGCATCACGGCTACACCGGTACGCGAAGCCGTGGCTGCGGTATCAGTGGGCGTTTATCAGGGCACACCTGTGCTGGACCTCGACTACGCCGAGGACTCGACCTGTGACACGGACATGAACGTGGTGATGACCGCCGGTGGCGGAATGATCGAGGTGCAGGGCACGGCCGAAGGCGCACCGTTCAGCCGCAGTGAAATGCAGGCGATGCTCGACCTGGCGCAGAAAGGCGTAGCGCAACTGGTCGAAGCGCAGCGCGCCGCGCTGGCGTAAGCGGCCGGACGCATGCGCAAACTGGTCATCGCGTCCAATAATCCCGGCAAGCTGCGCGAGATCGCCGCGATATTGTCCCCGCTGGCGATCGAGGTTGTCGCGCAAGGCGCACTGGGTGTCGCAGAGGCGGAGGAACCTCATTGCACGTTCGTGGAGAACGCGCTGACCAAGGCACGCCATGCCAGCCGGGCGACCGGGCTGCCGGCACTGGCCGATGACTCCGGAGTGTGTGTGCATGCGCTGGGCGGGGAGCCCGGTGTGCATTCGGCGCGTTATGCCGATGAGGGTCATGCGACCTGCCGCGAGGAGCAGGATCAGCGCAACAACGACAAGCTGTTGCGGGCACTGACCGGCGCAGCCGATCGCAGCGCACATTACTGTTGCGTCATCGTGCTGGTGCGTCGTGCCGACGACCCGCAACCGCTGATCGCCGAAGCAGAGTGGCACGGAGAGATTCTGGCCCGGCCCCGCGGGGCGGGCGGCTTCGGCTACGACCCGCTGTTTCTGATTCCCGCGCTCGGCAAGACCGGCGCGGAACTGTCGTCGCAGGAAAAAAACCGCGTCAGTCACCGCGGCCAGGCGTTGTCGGTCCTGGTGGCGCGGTTGCAAGCCGAAATGCAGGCATGGACATAAGTGCTATGCAACCGGCGGCACGCCGGCGTGTGTTGACATGACCACCAGCGCGCCGGTAAAGCTGCTGGCGGCACCGCAATTCACGTTGTTGCCGCCATTGTCGCTATATATCCATATCCCCTGGTGTGTGCGCAAATGCCCGTACTGCGATTTCAATTCACACGAAGCGCGCGGGGCTCTGCCCGAAGAGGCCTACGTCGCGGCGCTGATCGCTGATCTTGAAATGGCGCTGCCGCAGGTGTGGGGGCGGCCGGTCCTGACACTGTTTATCGGTGGCGGCACGCCCAGCCTGTTTTCTGTGCGCGCGCTGGATGCGTTGTTGTCCGGTGTGCGCGCGCGCCTGCCGCTGGCCGTCGATGCCGAGATCACGCTTGAAGCCAATCCGGGGACCGTGGAAGCGGAAAAATTTTCCGGTTTCCGCGCGGCCGGTATCAACCGGCTGTCACTGGGCGTGCAAAGTTTCAATGATCGCCATCTTGCTGCGCTCGGGCGCATACATGGCGCGGATGACGCGCGCCGGGCGGCCGAACTGGCGCTGCGCACGTTCGACAACGTCAACCTTGATCTGATGTACGGCCTGCCCGGACAAACGCCGGCCGAGGCGGAAGCGGACATCGCTGCAGCCGTTGCATATGCACCGCAGCATGTCAGCGCCTATCACCTGACCATAGAACCGAACACCTACTTTCACCGCTATCCGCCCGTGGTGCCCGATGACGACATGGCGGCGGACATGCAGACTGCGGTGGAGTCGCAGCTGGCGGCGGCAGGCTACGAACACTACGAGACATCGGCTTTTGCTCGGGCCGGGCGGCAGAGCCGTCATAACCTCAATTACTGGCAGTTCGGTGACTACCTCGGTTTGGGCGCCGGCGCACACGGTAAAATATCGTTTAAAAACAATATATTAAGAGAATCCAGAACGCGACAGCCCAAAGCCTATCTGGAACGCGCCGGCAGCGCGGCAGCCCTGAACGAGCACCGGCAGGTGTCAGTCGCCGAACTGCCGGGAGAATTCATGATGAATGCGCTGCGGCTGCACGCGGGATTCGATATCGGATTGTTTGCGGCGCGCACCGGGATTGAACTGACCGCAGTGCTGCCGCGACTGGACCAGGCAGAAGCGCGTGGTCTGATCATCCGTGATCATCTGCGTATTGTCCCGACCCCGCTGGGGCAGCGTTTTTTGAACGACCTGATCGGCTTGTTCCTCGCCTGACGGCCGGCCGCATGAGCGTTGCGTTTCCGTCATCACGGGCTAGAATAGGCGCGGATTCCGATTCGCAGCGTCCGGTCCGCATGAGGGCGGGCAGGTCACCGGTCCAATACCTATAACGCAATATCCAAAGGAGGTTCAATGGTCAACATTTCGCGCAGCGTCATGGCGTCGCTGGTGGTTGTCGGTGCACTGGCGAGCGGTACCGTACAGGCGCAGGCTTATCCCAATAAACCGGTCCGGTTTGTCGTGACTTATCCGGCCGGCGGCAGCTCGGACGTGATGGCTCGCATCATCGGCAAGAAGCTCACGGAGCTCTGGGGCCAGCAGGTCCTGGTCGAATCGCGGCCCGGTGCGGCGGGTGCGGTGGGCATGGAATACGCTGCCAAACAGGCCCCGGACGGATACACATTTCTGCTCGGTAATTTCGGTCCTGTACTGGCCAATCCGCTGTTGAACAAGGTCAATTACAACGTCGACAAGGATTTCGTACCGGTATCGCAGATCACGCGTGCCGCAAATATCCTGGTCACGCCGAACACATTGCCGGTAAAGAACGTCAGGGAACTGGTTGCGCTGGCGAAAAAGAATCCCGGCATGACTTACGCCACTAGCGGCCCCGGCAGCATGTCGCACCTGATCGGTGAGATGTTCAAACGCATGGCCAAGGTGGATATCACCACGGTGCCGTACCAGGGCGGTGTGTATTCGATCGCGGCGGTGCAGGGCGGACACATCATGATGATGTTTTCCGACGCGCCACCGGTGATGGGCAACCTCAAGGCGGGCAAACTGAAGGCGCTCGCGGTCACCAGTGCGGAACGCACGCCGTTTACGCCGGAGCTGCCAACGCTGGCCGAGGAGGGCATCAAGGGATTTGCCGCAGCCAACTGGTGGGGCATCATGTTCCCGGCCGGTGTGTCGAAGCCGATCATCGACAAGGTGTCGGCGGATCTCGGCCGTGCACTGGCGGACGCGGAGGTCAAGAAAAACCTCGGGATCATGGCGATCGAGGCGGTCTACACGCCGCCCGAGAAGTTCGCAGCCTTCATCCAGTCCGAGCGCAAGCTCTGGGGCGACCTGATCCGTGATGCCAAGATCGGTGGCATTCAGTAACGCGATCCGGATTGTTTTTGGTCACGGCGGCCTGCGGGCCGCCGTTTTTTATTGGTGTTTGCGGAACACGATATCCCAGACGCCGTGGCCGAGTTTCAGCCCGCGGGTCTCGAATTTGGTCTGTGGACGATAGGTTGGGCGTTCGGCATACCCGGCCGCGGTGTTTTCCAGTTCCGGTTCGCTGCCGAGGACAGCGAGTATCTGTTCGGCGTATTCCTGCCAGTCGGTGGCGGTATGAAGATAGCCGCCGGGTTTGAGCCGTGACGCGGCCAGTGCTGCGAATGCGGGCTGTATCAGCCGGCGTTTCTGCTGGCGTTTTTTTGGCCAGGGATCGGGGAAAAAGATGTGCATGCCGTCAAGGCTTGCCGGCGCGATCATACGCTCCAGCACCGCCACGGCATCATGCTGGATGACGCGTACGTTGGTCAGGCCCAGGGCCTCGATCTGCTTGAGCAGGCTGCCTACGCCCGGCGTATGCACTTCGATGCCGACATAGTCCAGATGCGGGTGCGCCGCGGCGATCGCGGCGGTGGTTTCACCCATGCCGCATCCGATCTCAAGGATGTGCGGTGCCTTGCGGCCAAAGATGCCGTCAAGATCGATGACATGATCGCCGTACGGGATTCCGTAACGCGGCAACAGGGTTTCATGCGCACGCTGCTGAGCGTTCGATACCCGGCCCTGGCGTAACACGTAGCTGCGGATCGGCGGATGCGCGGAGTTCATGACCGCCGAGTGTAGCGGGAAAACCGCAGGCGGGGCCGGCTAGTTCTTGCCGATCATGCCGGAGGTCGGCGAACTGGGAGCGGCCGAGTAGAGTTTTTTCGGCATGCGCCCGGCGCGCCACGCTTCCCGGCCGGCTTCGACGGCTTTTTTCATCGCCGACGCCATCAGCACCGGGTCTTTCGCGGTTGCAACCGCGGTATTCATCAACACGGCGTCACAGCCGAGCTCCATCGCAATGGCGGCGTCGGATGCGGTGCCCACGCCGGCATCGACGACGACCGGCACCTTCGCATTCTCGATGATGATCTGCAGATTCCACGGATTGAGGATGCCCATTCCGGATCCGATCAGCGATGCCAGCGGCATCACGGCGACGCAACCTATTTCTTCCAGCTGTTTGGCGATGATCGGATCGTCGGAGGTGTAGACCATGACCTTGAAGCCATCCTTTACCAGTGTTTTCGCAGCGGCGAGCGTGTCAACCACGTTCGGATAGAGCGTTTTCGGATCGCCGAGCACTTCCAGTTTGACCAGGTCGTGGCCGTCCAGCAGTTCGCGCGCCAGTCGCAGCGTACGGACGGCGTCATCGGCGGTGTAACACCCCGCGGTATTGGGCAGCAGCGTGTATCTGGACGGTGGAATGGCTTCAAGCAGGCTGGGCTCATTCGGATTCTGTCCGATGTTGGTGCGGCGTATGGCCACAGTGACGATTTGCGCACCGCTGGCCTCCACGGCCGCCTTCGTCTCAGCGAAATCCCGGTACTTGCCGGTGCCGATCAGCAGACGTGAACTGTAAGATTTGCCGCCGATGATCAGCGGATCGAGATTTTCATTTGGCTTCATGGCGTGTTGCGGTCCGGAACGTTACGGTTATCAAGTGTGCATGGTGCTGCAGGAGCCGGCAATGACTGCGGTCAAGAAAACGCGACTAGCCGCCACCGACCGCGACCACGATCTCGAGATGATCACCATCCTGCAACACACACGTGTCCAAGCGGCTGCGCGGCACGATTTCGCCGTTGCGCTCGATGGCGATGCGCTTGCCTGTCAGATCAAGCGCGCCGATCAGTTCGACACAGGTTAACGCATGATCGAAAGTCCGCGATTCGCCGTTGATTTTCAGTGCAATCATGGTGCCCATAAGCGGTGTTGTACTCGAAAGGTGCCGCAGTTGCCGCTAGAATCGTATTTTACCGTCGGGCGAGTGATTTTTGATCGGTGTTTTTCGGCCGGCGCCGGGTGGAATCATGGATTAACAGCCGCTATGGGCGCGAATTTACCCGATCGACATTACCTGACGCCGCTGTTCGAACCGGCGTCCGTGGCCATTATCGGCGCCAGCGCAAGGACAGGTGCCGTCGGCGCCGTGCTGGTGCAGAACATGCGCGCAGCAGGTTACCGTGGAGCGTTGTTTGGTGTTAACCCCA
>Ga0224500_10001270_pt1 | contig 15266 bp, 14 predicted proteins | sample SF_Oct11_sed_USG_FD_168126 | JGI IMG/M metagenome (GOLD analysis project Ga0224500, IMG submission 168126) | Sediment microbial communities from San Francisco Bay, California, United States - SF_Oct11_sed_USGS_4_1 | ecosystem: Environmental > Aquatic > Marine > Sediment | place: USA: California... | reverse complement strand
CTGTTTGGCGTGAGCGACAAGGTCCTCCTCACTTCCCTGAAGGACGTCGGCGAGCGAAATCGTCGCAATCACGCCGTTAAGGGGCTTCTTCCCTCGATACTTGCGAAGGAGGTCAAGGAACGCCAGCCACTCTTCCTGATCATCCGCTTGCGTCACATACCGCCCAGCGGTATCCAAGAGCACCCCCGCGTTGGTGAACCACCAATCACAGTTGCGTGTCCCGCCAAGGCCTTGGAGGCCTTTCCCTGATCCCCCAAGCCATGAGAATTCGAGGCCGGAATGCCGTAAGACCGTGCTTTTCCCCGAGGCCGACGGACCGATAAACATGTACCACGGCAGCGCGTAGAGCGCTGCTTTTCCACTCAACCCTCGTGCCAACCTCGACCCCTTGAGGGCGTCGATGCCTTTTTCAAACTGAATGCGCACCGCCTCGATTTCTTCACGCTTATCTGCGCGTCCCCGCTGTGCCGATTGCCGCAACGACGACTCTAATTGCTCGGCCCGCTTTTGTGCGAGGAGGTAGTGGGCAACATAGATCACCGCCCGCACTGCGACGATGCCGATCATCGCTTGCACGCGAGCATCAACGGCCTGAAGACCGATCCACTCCCCTCCGAACCAGATCAGTGCGATCAGCACAACCACCGCGATTTCCGCCGCAAGGCGTGGTTGTTTCACCAACGCCACGAACGGAACCTTCATCATGATTAACAATTTCTTCATACCTATGACTCTTACAAGAGTTTCTTCAGCTGATCCTGGACTTGGCTCACATCGTGATCAATGAGAAATGCGAGAGCCAAATAGACCAACATCACGATGCCCATGCTCGTGACTAGCACCACCCATGCCGGCAACTCATTTCTGACCGTTTCGAGAAATTCCTCGGGACGTCCGCTGTGCGGAGACAGTGTCGGTACCTCACCTCGTTTGGCCAGCACCTCACGCGTGACATCCTTGATCAACCCCTGGAGACGCTCCCTCGCCTGCTCCTCAAGGCGATATTGCCCCTCAAACCCAAACAGCAAACAGAGGCTGTAGACTTCCAAGAGATCGGTGTCGAGTGGCACGGCGCGCCTGATCGCAGCCAATCTTGTAAAAAATCCCTCCCCAGCGACGAACTCGCCGAAAAATTCGTATTGCAGCGGCTTGGACAACCACTGTTCGCGGTGAGGCCAGCGAGAACTGAGAATCATTTCGTCAAGATATGCTGCCACGGCATACCGCGCATGGGTCAGCCTGTCGGACGAGACGCCCTGTGCTTTGGCTGTTTGATCAGCTTGGTGAAACAAGTGGTGAAGCCTGGCCCGAAGCGCATCAGGGCTCCCGATCTCCTTTGCATCCTTAAAATAGGTACCGAGTACTAGGAGATCGCTGAAGGCTTCTGCAATCATTCCCGTTTTCCGTTCTAACAAGAACCGACCTCCTGATTATTCTTTGACGGCCATGAGCTGAATTTCGATCCCCTTGACGGTTTCTGGAACATAAACTCCCACCAGCTGTGAGGCTGTCATGTCATTCCACAAGGCATCCTTCGTATCCAGCTGAAAGTACTGCGTCCCGCTTTTCATCGGCAGAGCAGCCGGCGGACGAGGTTTATGATGGAGCGGAAGACCCGGCTTGAAATTCTCCAGCAGCTTGGTGAGTTTGCCGGGCGAAGCCACTTTGACCTGCTTCAGCACGAGATGACAGATCTGATCTTCAGAAACCTCGCCGGACGCAGCAATATAGAACTGCCCGGTGGCAAACAGTTGACTGTCCACGACGCGCCCCACCCACATATTATTGCCGTTATTCACCAATGGAATGAGAATCGGCCGCTTGGGCCCCATGCCCTGGACGATGAATCGAATCCGCTCGTTTAACGCCTCGAACGTTCTACTCAAGTTCTCGTGCTGATAGGCCGGGAGATCAGGGATGCCCCCAGGTGCCGACAGCGTGTGCAGTTGACCGGCGAGTCGGACCAACGCCAGATAGAGCGATTCAGGATGGATGCATTCCGTCTGATAGAGATGTTGAAGCACAGGCAAATGAGTTGAGACCGCCGTCATCAGTGCGAATTTCCCGAGGTCCGTCCCGATAAGTTCTAATGGCCCTCGTTTTGCATCCGAGAAGGTCGACTGCGTGGCAAGTACTAGCTCGATCAGCTCCTTGAGCAAACGTTTCAGGTACGCTGACGCGCCCATCCAGACACAGGGGGGAATATACGTCTCTTTCAATCCGACGACCCCGGTCGGCAGACGAACCAATTCCGCGATCTTGACCAATGTCATGTCGAAGGAGTCTTCCCCGCTGAACACAATCTTCAGATTTTTCTTCGCGACATGTACCTCGCGAGGCGTATCGCCTCGCGTCGTGTCGATCACCTCGATCGGTTCGGCCAGAAATCGGGGCGGTCGTGGGCCGGATTCCTTCTCCTCCAGTTGACAGGTGATCCCGTCCTTTCTCCCGCTGGAGATGCCCAGATACACGCCCAGGCTGTTCATTTTCTGGTGAAAGAACTCCGTAAAGGCTCTTGTTGCTGGAGCCCCATCTGCCTCTGGAATATCAACGATCAACCCATCCGGCATAACGACCGTACATCGGAGGAGCGTAAAGCGCCCGTTAGCCAGTCCGTCCCGATTGATATCCATCCCCATAACGCCCCATGCAAAGGGTGCGTGGATCCTCCAGCGCTCGGCCAGTAAGTCCTCCAGATACCGATCCCATTGTTGAAAGTGCTGAGGCGTTAAGAGCATCCCCTCCTTCCACACCACTTTCCGATTCATGGCCATAGGCGTATCTTCCTTTGCCGTCAGTCGGCGAGCTTAATCGTATTCCGATCAATAACCAGTCGAATGGTAGGAGTCAGAGGATTCATCAGGGAGGATTTCGCTTCGACGAGCTGCTTCCAGCTACCCGTCTGGCACTGCTCAAACTCCGCCATGATCGCGAAATAGGCTGCTTCCTTGTTCACTTCAAGAGGCTCCATCCCCTCTTTACCAGGAAAGGCCATGAAGAACTGGTTCCCCAATGAATCACTCCCGAACGCGTTCGGCGGAGTCGCCGACAAGGTCTGACATGTCGCATGCTGAAACTTCTCTTTGTTTTTGAGTTGATACACCCACACCTTCACGGAACCCGGAGCTCCAGTCTCACTGGGATTGATCCTATCGGTTGCCGTCCAGTGGAGACGCCAGGCCTTCGTCTGACTGCTGCAGCCGACCGCTCCTACTATGGCAAGCAGCAGGAGGATGGCTACGGTGCTACGCCTGCTTGTGTGCATGGTGAAATGCCAGATATCCCTTCGTAAAATACGGCGCCAACAGATGTTCAAAGACTTTCACCTCCTCCTCAGTGAACTCACGATGTTTTTGAACGTATTGACGCCAGGCGGCTGCCTCAGCTCGAAGTTCCTTGTTACTAAATAACCCAATCCCCTTGCCTGGCATCTCCGCAGGAGCGGTCTTTGCGATCACCTCTGGGTTCAATTCCTTGAGTAGTCCACGAATACTTTCATTGAATCCTGCCATAAGCCCCAAGTGATGGATGGTCATGTCGCGAAAAACCTCAGTCACGCAGGCCATGAGTTGTTCGTCCGAAAGATCTGCCACGGTGGGGTCAAGCAGAACGGCCTCGATCTCTTGAGCACTGTCTGCATACTTGATGGGGTTCGGATTCTTGGCGATGGGCCGGGTGGTCTTGGCTTCAAACTCTTTCTGAAATGTTCGCCTGGCTCGCACCACATCTACCAATCCTGCGGCGACTGCTTTCACCATCAGACGAAACCTCGTGAACGGCTCGCCTGACCGCTGTAACGCATCTAGGCTCCCATGCCCCGCAAAGCCCGACCGTGAAGGGATAGGACCGAGCATAGGGGCATCCTGTTTCTCGTAAGTCTGTTCCATCACTACCTTCTGAGATCCATCGATGGCCTGCCTGGATCTTCGATCCAGAACGGCTTGTAGAGCTCGTACCGCGGCGTTAGCTCGACTCCCGTCGTACCCTTCGACAGCATGACGAAGAACGGCCTGGAGGTGGTCTTCCAGTTGCTTCGCTGATGATGCACCAGCTTCTCCATAGGCTCGTTGCAACAGGTACTGGAGCCTCTCAGCATCGGCTGCCGCAGTCCCCGCTGACCCCACCTCTGATGGAACATTCTCGTGATTCATGTCTCGCATTACCGGCAAGGGAGTGGATTCAAATATGAGCCGATACGGGCCAATGGCAATGTGATCACCATCGTGGAGGAGATGCTCTGTACTTGGCGCAATCTTGGCCCCATTGAGCATCGTGCCATTGACGCTCTTCATATCAAAAAGAACCCACCCCTCTCGTCCGACTCGAAGTTCAGCATGTTTTCGGCCTATCACGCGCGTCTCATCCTTGAGGACACAATCATTGCCCCCATCTCGACCAACCGTGATCCGGTCTTGAGTGAAGAGCTGCTCCATGCTGTGCTCATGCCCCTCCTCAAACCATTTCAAGAGTAGCTTGCAAGCCATACTACCGTTCGATACGAGCTCCCAGCTCATCCAACACCCGGTCGCTGACACCCCGTAGAAATACGTCACGCTCGCTCGCTTCGAATAGCTCAATACGTACTCGCCGGGCGATCGACTGGAGCTCCCGCTCCAGCAGACGCGCCGGGCTCGGTCCGTACTCCACCGCACCAGCCGCATAGCTAAATCCTGGTATACGTGAGGTGGCCCGCAACACCGTCACGGCTGCATCCCACCAGAGCAGCCCTGGAATGGTTGCTGCTGCCAACCAATCCGTTGATTCCTTCAACCGGTCTCTCACCCCTATCACCATGCTGTACGGATCGTCAGGGTCAAGGCCTTGGACGACTGGTTGCAACCGCTCACCAATCGAAGGGACCAGATCAGAGGCCTGTTCCCACCCCCGCGCATCTGGCCCAAGCAGTGCCCGCAGCAACAACATGCCGCAGCTGTAGACGTCATGCGCCGGCGTTGCGGCTCGATACACGGCAAGCTCGGCGGAGGACCGGACCTCTGATTGAGTCCTCGTCAACTGAGTCCAGAGGCTGCGCGCCATCCCACTACTTGTGCCGCTGACAATCATCCCACGCTCCGGTGATCCGACCCGCCTCGCCCAAAGTTCCAAACGAGGGCTACGACGATCTCCGACTGGGAACGAGACACGAAACACGTCGTGATCGGAGAAGTCTTTAGCATTGAGACCGTCAGCGATCGCATGAACTTGCATGGCCCCCCGTACCAAGGTCTCACCCTCTGCGGGAAGCGGATCCATCGATTGGATAAGTGCCGTCACCGGCAGTTTCTTTCCCTGGGGCCAGTTCTTCACCAGAGGCGACGCATAGGCAAGATCCATCCCTGTCGGCACTGCCGTGAAGTCAGACGCCATCTCAGGCGGCATCCCCACGATCAGGGGCTTGTTCTCTTGAACCTTCGCCTTTAACGATACGGTCGTACCCCAGCACGTTGGGATCATCGTGGCACGGTGTTCCGGAACCTGCACGATCACATCCTCAGGGCTGATACCCCCTCTGGCACGGCAGACCTGTTCATGCTCAATTGAGACCAGGGCACAGACCTCCCGCAAGAGACAGAGTTTCAGATACAAGACCTCAAGAGTCCGCTTTTGCGGATGGGCTTCAAAAAACAACTGCCCGGGAGACTTCAGCCAACCAGGGCATCGCGCAGCAAGATCTGCGCCATACCCATCAGACAAGGGACGGTCCAGAAGACCGCAGAATTCATTCCAGGTAAATGATGGTTGATTGGTGACAGTGAGCTGTTCAGAGTCGTGAAGTCCAGGCATCATCATTACAGGCAAACCAAGAAAGCCCTCGCCCCCCGATTGAGTGATCCCGCAATTGCGCTGCCAGCAAGACTTCTGAATGTACAAGTTCGCAAGAGCGAACACGTACAAGTGGACTACGTGGCGCCAGACTAAGCGTTCCCACCACAGAAATCAAGACGATGAAGTAGTCTCTCAACCATCTCACCCAAGGGGATAGCGCTTCGTAGCGGAGATACTAAATTGAATGGTTAGCATTATAGAGTCTAAATATCCTTAACTAGGGCCTTATGGGCCTAGGCCACTGAAATACTGAATCTAATTCGATACAGCCTGTATCCATTTAGATTCTATTAGCGAGGTTTTGGTACCGTCCTAATTGGGGGGGGGAACCGTCCCTCAATACACCCATTCCGATCAACTCGGTCTCCCTCTGGTTTCTAGCAAGGAACCTCCTCAGATACTTGACACTGAAGAAGTGGTTACGTACACTCCACCACCTTACTTTTACATATTAAGTATGATTGCTTGATGCTCTGTCAATCCCTGACTGTTGATGTAATTCGACCTGGCTCGAACAACAGGCCCGGAGACCTAATTACCCAGTACTGCGCATTAGCGATCACAATGCCGACAGATCATTTACATCCGCAAAGACCTCGATATGGGCTCCATCTTCTCGTGAACGTAATAGCGTTTATTACGGCTGTGCATTTTCACCCGAGCCACGCCTCCGCGCAGTTACTGAATGATCAAGTCAATCAGCTCTTAACTAACGGCTGTCGCCCCCTTCTTGGCCCTGGAGTTGGCCCTACCGTCCTCGGAGATGAGCTAGCAAGACTGTGCTCAGTACCGCCAAGTGGTGGGGGTGCCCCGCCATCGACCGGCGCAAGCTCAATTGGGGGCGGCGCCGCATCTTTCCAGGGGTCCGCCGTATCCATACTCAATCGGGTGTTGCGCCAGCAGTTGGATGAGAATACTGATGAAGCGAGCCAAGACACTCCACGATCTTCTTCCATGAAGATAAATCCTTTCAGCTCATTGCTATCCGGGCTTGGAAACCCTGTATCTATTTCGTCCCCGTTCTATGCTGCCATTTCTGGAAATGGCACATCGAATACCAACTTTGTGACAAGCAGCCGAACTCGCTGGAATGGACTCGGTTTTTTCGCCAGCGGACTGGTGGAATCGCTCAATCGAGACATCACGACCTTTCAGGATGGGTACAGGTCCACAATCTTTGGTTTCACTGGCGGTGTGGACTATCGGTTTAACAAACGACTCGTCACCGGGCTTGCCTTCAGCTATTCCAACACCCATGGGGATTTTCGGAGCGGAGGCGATTTCAGTACAAACTCCTATAGCGGCCTTCTGTTTGCCTCATATGTGCCAATTGACCAAACTTTCGTGCAGCTCACCGGAACTTACGCTCGCAACAACTATCTTGTTGCTCGGTCTGTCACCGCGAGGGTCATTGATACCAGCGATAACAGCATAGTCGCTAACCCAAGCGGTTTGGCATCCAGCAACTCCAATGGGGATGTTTTCTCGCTCGGACTTCTCGCAGGCTACGACCATCGCATCGGCCGATTTGCGGTTGGCCCTCGCTTCGGCGTCAACTACAGTAATACCCACATTAATGAGCACGCAGAAAACGGCGGCACAGGTATCGAACTTAAATATAACGATCAATGGATTCACTCTTTACAGAGTATCGTTGGAATCCAAGGGTCAGCTGCCTTTGGTACCAGCTTTGGCGTCCTCGTTCCACAATTTAATGCCGACTACATCCATGAGTTTGCCAACTCGCAGCGATTGATCCATGTGCAATTTGCACAAGATTTGCGGGGCACTCCAGCCTTTCCGGGCACCACACCGACGAAGTTCACGTTCCAAAATGATGTTCCGGTTCGCAATTATGCCAATCTTGGGACAGGTCTCGTAATGGTCTTTCCAAACGGTTGGCAATCGTTTGTGAATTTCCGCGCGATGGTTGGGAATGAGCAGTTCACTAATTATGCAGGCACATTTGGGTTACGGATCGAACTCTAATTGTCTACTAGCATTCCCCGTTTGTATAAACGGAGGATTTACCCACATGAACCGAATGGAGAGCGCTATGCTTATTGGTCGTCAAATATGGCTAGTGGCGATGTTACCTTTCATGTTGTTTACACTCTTAGAACGATCTGCAATAGCCGCTAATATTTGTCCTCCTGTGGGTGCAAGCAGCGATTGCGGTACCATCATCACCATAGAGAACTCTGGTGCCACTATTACTCATAATCCAAACATACCGCCTTATGACAGAGAGCCCGCATTTGAATGGCAGGGCGATGACACGTTGGTAGGTGTCCGCAATAACAGTACAACACCAATTCGTTCCATACGGCTTAGGTCGGCTCATAACATCTTCGGTGAAGATTTCGGCGCATTCCCCTCTGACGGTATTTGTGGTACATCCTTATTCTCAGGACTTCCTTTTAATCCAAGGCCCACCAATTGCCCATCAGGACCACAGACCCTAGATGGCCAAGCATATACTCTAACAGGATATGAAGGGCCAGGTGTATTTTTTACCAACACAACATCCACCGAGGGTACAGTGCGATTCGAGCCAGCAATCAAGCCTGGAGAGACACGCTATTTTGGGCTGGAAGCAGCAATTGGCTCAACTGTAAGCTGTCCCGATGCCATTAATAACTCCCTTCAGACTAGGATTAGCAATCATATAAATAGCAACGGGTCAGTAGTCCAGAATGTACAAATGAATGCGACTTTTACCCCAGGGACTAATCCCGTTACTGGCCAACGCTATACTACTTCGGAAGCAGCATCGATCTGCGGAGTCAAGAAATTTAACTGGATATCAAAAATGACAGTGCCTGATCCAAGCCCTTACTTTGAAAGACTCAGTTTCCCTGTAAGCACTGGGCGGCACAATCCTTACGCTGATAATTCACTTGGTAACCCTACCAACCCCGATAGCCCACGTCTGACGAGTCGCACTGGTCCATTTCTTGATCGTCCTAAATATGGGTATACCAATAGTACAAACACAAGAATTACGGAAGATTGGTACTCATATCCATTTTACTGGGACATGAGATCGGCAAATCACTTTCCGAATCAGCAAGTTCCTCCCCATTCGCTATTAGATCCAGCCAATTATTCTGAGAGTAGGTTATCCTTCAATGATACCCCATCAAATCCTTGCCTTCCTGGCGGCAACCGACAGGCTGATGGTTGTGGTGGCACCTTATCCACAGGCAAACATGTTGCTTTCTATACTACCCTGGCTGGGGTGATTACAGAAGAACCACCTACGGGTGTTGATCTGGGCATAGGGTTTTCATGGACCTCTGCTTACAATGGCTACGCATTATGCCAAACGACTACAGGTACCGATATATGCGCTACAAGTGGCTACCTAGGCGATCTTGTCCCTAATAGTGGAACTGGTGAGGTTACTGTTACAGGCGTGCAGAACACTTCCAACTACAATTATAACGGTGTCGTCGTAACGGCTGTGAATGAAGTTCCCATAGGAGCTGAAACCACGCCACCAGCAATCAGTGCCTCAGTTACTCCAATGAAACTATGGCCCCCAAATCATAAATTGGTTTCAGTTACCGTCTCTGGGTCGATTACCGACATCGGACCAAGTAGGACTGGCATAAATCCAAATACGGCGTTTTATGCAGTGAAAGACGAGTACGGCATTGTACAACCCACCGGGGCAATAAGTGTAGATTCAGATGGGCGCTATTCGTTCGCAATACAACTTCAGGCTTCTCGTAAGGCCAATGACAAGGACGGCCGTGAATACCTTATTACCGTCAGCGCAGAGGATAATGTCGGCAACAAGGGATCATCTTCCGTACAAGTGGTTGTTCCACACGACCAAAAGTATGACCGGAAGCAGTAAAGCGATTCTCCCACTGATTGTCTTCTCTCCAAGAGGTCAATCAGTGGGAAGCACCATGGAATATTTCAGTAGACTTCTTGCATAATCTCATAGCGCTATGTCCCTGTTGTAGCAGGCCGCGATCAGGGTGAAGCGTAATCCGAAGCGTTTGATGCAGTTTCGATATTGGTCTGAAACGATCTTGAATCGCTTAGTCCTGGCGATAACGTGTTCAGCCGGGACGCGGTCTTTGGAAGAAATGAGGCGGTTGCCCTGTTGTCTTGCTTGCTCATGGGATCTTCTTGCTCTGTTTTTTGGCATAGTGGTCTTGCCGCAGAGCATTTGCAGACCCATGTAGCCCATGTCGGTGATGGCTGGAATGTCGGGATAGATTCTCGAACGCCAGACTCCTTGAGCGCCAGGAAGTCGTGACGGCGGCCAGCGGCGTGGACAAGCGAGATGATCGTGCCCGTCGCCTTCTCGACGATGAGTTGTGTCTTCAGTGTGTCACGTTTTTTCTTGCCCGAGTATTATAGGCGCTTTTTTTTGAGGACGCTCAGCCTATGTGCAGGTACGTCCAGTATTCCCGCGTCATCCCAACCGCGTCTCCACCGCCAGCCGACTCGGCTAGCCGCCCTGTTTTTTGAGTGCCGCCTCGGCGCTCTCCAACACAGTGACCATCTCGCCAAACGTCCGCTTCCTCACCCCGGGCAACCGTCGGAACGTCTTCTCCGGCATCTCGTCATGTCACTGCTGAGGTAAGCTCGAAAAAGTGGACGCCTTTACCCTATGATCTGAGGGCTGGAGGTGGGGGATGGAACAATTACCGCGACAGCAGTATACGAAGGAGTTCCGGGAGCAGCCCGTGCGGCTAGTCCTGGAACAGCAGGTGACGATTCCGGAGGCAGCAAGACGCCTCACCATGTCGGGCAGGACTCTCGAGCGCTGGGTGTGTCGAGCCCGGCAGGGCCAGCTCGCGGCGCTGGGCGAGAGCCGACGGCCCGTGACGGAGCTGGAGGTCGAGGTGTCTCGGCTCAAACACGAGCTCGCTGAAGCACGCATGGAGCGTGACATCCTAAAAAAGCCACCGCGTACTTTGCGAAGGCGCAGCTGCCCGGTACGCGCTCATGAGGACGCTGCGTCTCCAGTATCCGTTGCCTCTGGTGTGCCGGGTTCTCGACGTGTCCCGAAGCGGGTACTATGCCTGGCAGAACCGCCGCCCCTCGAAGCGCGCCCAGGAGAACGCGCGTCTGGAAGTGGCGATCCAGGCCGCGCATGTGCGCACGCGGCAAACCTACGGCCCAGAGCGACTCCAAGCCGAATTGCGTGCCGACGGGTTCCCTGCTGGGGTCTGGCGTATCAAACGACTGCGCAAGAAACTGGGACTGCGTTGTCAACAAGTCCGCCGGTTCACAACGACCACGGATTCGACGCATGCGTTGCCGGTCGCGGAAAACGTGTTGGCTCAGACCTTTGCTACCAGGCGACCGAATCAGGCGTGGGTCACCGATATTACCTATGTGCCGACCGTGGAAGGGTGGCTGTATCTGACTGGCGTGAAGGATCTCTACACCTGTGAGGTGGTCGGCCATGCAATGGACGCCCGGATGACGACGGACTTGGTGCAGCGTGTCCTGCGGAAGGCCATCGATACCAAGTGTCCAGCCCGGGGGCTCATTCATCACTCCGATCGTGGATCTCAAGGCGGATCAAGCCACCCTGCGGCAGTTTGGCATGATCCCATTCATGAGTCGGAAGGGCAATTGCTATGACAACGCGCCGATGGAGAGTTTCTGGGGCACGCTGAAGAATGAGCTGGTACATCATCGTCGCTACGAGTCCCGTGAGCAGGCGCGGCGCGAGATCGCGGAGTACATCGAGATCTTCTCTAACCGTCAGCGACGGCATTCTCGGCTCGGGAATCGCTCGCCCGCTGCGTTTGCCCAGCAATGGGTCCGTCAACAGCCGGCGGCGTGAGGCTGTCATTCATGGCGTCCACTATTGACAACCGGGGTCAAATGAAGTCAGGAGCGGTCTGACTGAACCGCCTTGTATCTGTCACTATCAATCCATATGTAGGGAGCCCATGGTTTTAAGGTATCTTGGCTGATGCAGCCATTGGCACAAACACGAAATCGCCAGCTTCTTCATGTCCAGCCATGTGGATGGGACCATAGGTGGGACGTTGCTCGAACTTCATGCTCCGTGCGGCTCGCGCCACACGTGCTTGTACCGCCCAAAAGAGCCGCTCGGTTTCTAAACTGTCGCGATTTTCTGCCAATACACCGAGCAACGCCGTGGCGAACACCGAATGGCCTCCACCACCCTCGTCCAGCACTGGTTTGGCGCCACCGGATGTCAACGCGGTTCGAATCTTCTTCTGTGTCATCGACCGCAGGACCGACTCTCTCGTCTGCTCATCGAGATCCTGATCCATCCGCGCGATGGCTGAACGAGTTAGCTTTCCGGCAAAACAGGAGTCTGCTACCACGAGGACTTGCCGTGCCGGAATTAGCTCCAACAAATCCGTGACCTTGGGGAAGTCGATCCATTTCGTGTTGTCATGCCACTCGGCATCGACCGGAATCCAGTAGCCCCGATCGATACGCGGTTCGAGATAGCCGTGTCCGGCGTAATACACCAACAGCTTGTCTTGATTGGACAGCGTTTTTTTGTAGTCATTGAGTGCTTTCAATATCTGTTCGTAGGTGGCATCTGTCAGTGTGGTCACCTGAAACCCATAGTGATCTTGAAGGACCTTGGACATGGCCTTCGCATCTGCGATCGGGGTACTCAAGGGCATCCACTGACTCCCATAATGGTCGTTCCCGATGACCAACGCGTGGTATCTGCCGGCAGGGAGCAGACCAGGCGCTGATGGCACCGTGCCCTCTCCATAACTCACAATGAGACGTCTTTCTGCACGCTTCCCTTGCTGATCTACTGCAAGAATGTCGATGGGCACAGCTTTTGTCGCGCCCTTCAGAGATTCCAGTATCACCACAAAGAGCCCTTGCTCATCAAACGAAACACGGGTGCCGTTGGCTTCCAGGGTACGAATCCCTCCATCCGCCACAACACGCCCCGTGAGCCGAGACGGTTGTCCACGTGGAATCACCAGGGGGATTCGCCCTTCTTCCTTACGAACCCCTCGCGTGACCACTAATAATGGATCGACAATCTGGATAGTAGGACCTTGCGCCCCTGTGACTTGCGTGTGACGCTGAGCCGCTTCCATCAGCGATATGACTCGCGCCTGCAGCGTTTTGATTTCCTGTTCGCGGTCTTGGACCGCACGCTCGTGCCGCGCAACTATGTCTGTCCCGGATTGACCTGGGCCCGGTGAGACCGGTCGTTTTTTTAACTGCGCCAGCTTTTGGCGATCATCCTCCAGCAAACCGATCTGCTCCGCGAGTCGGGCACGAGTATCCGCCAGCTCCTGCTGGGCGCTTTCCCCTGGAAGCAATGTCAGTAGTCCCTCTCGCTCTGCCGCACCAAGCGTGCCATTGGCTTTGGCATACCATTTACGAGCCTCCGCCTCGTTTTTTCCAACCCCCAATCCTTTTTCGTACAGTCGCCCCAGATTGACGGCTGCCCGTCTGTTTTCGCGCTTCGCAGCCTTCTGATACCATTCAGCGGCCTTGGTGTAGTCCGGCTGCCCTTCGGCCCCCCTCTCATACAGCACGCCGACATAGTATTGTGCCTCAACATCGCCTTTTTGAGCCTCCGGCATCCACACGTTCAACGCAGTCTTGTAGTCAGCACGATCGAACACCACATATTCCCCGCCTCCCATGGCACAATCTTCTGCCGTGACTCGCGCAGGCCGCCTCGGAGTCACATAGATCATTTGGGTCCCCAATCGCCTGATTTCCCCAGGGAAGAGGCAGTCGACGACTTCAAATGGATCAGTTGATCGAGGATCTTTTAAATTGAGATTAGACACGACCCCAGTGTCGGACACGCACCCGACAAGCAAAGTCAATAGTAACACCCCAGGTACCACCAAGATCTTCCAACACACATCACGTAGTTGTATGGTCATAGGAGTGACACCATCACCTCATGTGAGATGTAGTAGTTTACCCCAGTTAAGTCTACTTTCCAATACCATCCAATGAACTGTGTGAGTATCACGTCGTTGGTCCAGCTCGGACCCCAGAAGGTGCAACAATAAATAGACGATTAAGAAACGGACAATGCGGTATATTACGAAGACCGGTCTCGCTCCGGCGAACGAGTCTTCGAGACTTCCAGCGAGCGCTCACTCAGGTAACGGACTAAATCCGCCGCCAGTTGCCGATCCTCCCCACGATCTGATCGAGCTAACGCCCGCATCACCTGCTCATAATTCCGAATGACGTCCTGGGCTCGTTCATGTCGGTGCGTGTTGCGTTTCAGCCGCTCCAGCATCTCCCCTTTGTTGCTCGCCACGGTGGCACCAAGAAAGACCCGGTCCACGGATTAGGAACGAACCGGCTTGTAGTGAGGGATCTTTTGGACGTCGAGGCCCATCTTCCGCACGGCCTCTTTGGCTCGCGCATAGTCCTTTGGGCCGACCGCATTGGAGAGGAGAAACCCCGCTTGCCGTTCCGGGCTGTACATCTCAAGGGGAAAGGCCGCCGCCGGTCGAATCAGGACGCCGTCGGCTCGTTCCTCAGCAATCACGAGCGAGCCCTCCGTGATGCCGAAACGGCGCCGCAGCGAGGCCGGAATCACCACCGCCCCTCGTTTGCCGACCTTGCTCGTTTCTGCGGGCATGACGCCTCCACCTGCGTGATAATCTGACTATCTGACAGTCATGCAATGTCTTGCGTACCCTCGTCACGGAGAAAACGCAAGCGCCCCGCGCTTCCTCCGTCGAACTGGATCACGCGTTGATTGGCCCTGTAAATTCAGCACAAGCAAGTGAATATCTCTCCATGTTGGGCATGCTCTCTTGTGTGTGCGTCAGTGGAGAAACCCGCCCTGTTCCACGATCGCGGCAGTATCACGTGCACTGTGCAACACGCGCACGATGATCAGTTCGCGGTCGGTCACGTGGTAGTAGATGGCGTAAGGATGATGAAACGTCACGCGCAGTCCCATACTCAACTGCTCGCGGCTAGGTCCCATCAAGGGAGATTGCCGCACCACGTCCAGCGTCGCGCCCACCCGCTCCAGAAAACGGCTCGCCATGGGTTCACCGGCCTCCGTCGCGAGGTACGCCCAGATTTCTGCGAGGTCGGCTTCCGCCGTGTCCGTGAGACGAAGGGTCAGGGTTTGGCTAATAGCTTCCTCCCGCGCGCGATGATTGTTTTCGGATTGAAGCCGGTGACGCGCCCAGCGGCAAGATCCGCCAGCCCCTTGTCGATATCCGCTTTCAGCGCGACGAGTTCCCGCTCTTGCACCCCCCGCCGGAGCTTCCATTCGCGCAGGGCTTCGCGCACAACCTCACTGGTCGAGGCGTAGTCACCACCATCAACTGCCGCTTTGACAAGCGCCGCCATATCAGCCGGCATGGTAATGGTCATGCGTTCGATACTCGACATGTCGCCCTCCTTGCGTGACTCATAAGTCCTACTTTATCATATTTAATGATACTCGCGCGAGCGGA
>Ga0224500_10001268_pt1 | contig 15284 bp, 8 predicted proteins | sample SF_Oct11_sed_USG_FD_168126 | JGI IMG/M metagenome (GOLD analysis project Ga0224500, IMG submission 168126) | Sediment microbial communities from San Francisco Bay, California, United States - SF_Oct11_sed_USGS_4_1 | ecosystem: Environmental > Aquatic > Marine > Sediment | place: USA: California... | reverse complement strand
AGCAGATCGTGCTAGTCAAGCGCGATGGAAGAATTTCCAAGACACGCATAAAAGAAGTTTACATCTTTGAAGGGTTCGACAAGAAAAAAGTAGAACAGGTCAACGCCGGCGAAATTTGTGCATTGGTTGGATTGGAGGGTTTTGAAATCGGTGATACAGTGGCTGATGTGGAAAAGCCTGAAGCTTTGAAATCAATTTCAATTGATGAGCCTACGATGAGTATGCTCTTTACGATAAATAATTCTCCTTTCTATGCGAAAGAAGGAAAGTTTGTTACGTCACGCCATATTAAGGAACGCCTGGAGAAGGAATTGGAGAAAAACCTGGCACTTAGATTGGGTGAAACAGGTTCTGCGGACAGCTTCACGGTCTTCGGTCGTGGGGTTCTGCATTTGTCAGTTTTGATCGAAACTATGCGCCGGGAGGGATACGAACTTCAAATTGGTCAGCCGCAGGTAATTTTCCGGGATATTGATGGTGTAAGGTGTGAGCCGGTAGAAGAACTTACGATCGACTTACCAGAGACAGTTGCAGGCAAAGCTATAGAAACCGTATCCATCAGGAAAGGTGAGATGTTGAATATGGAACCGAAAGGAGACCGGATGATTCTGAAGTTCTTGATTCCATCAAGAGGTATTATGGGGCTGCGAAATTATTTGTTAAATGTAACTGCCGGTCAGGCAGTGGTTACCCATCGCTTCAAGGAATACCAGCCTTATAAAGGCGAAATTCCGGGTCGGATTAACGGTTCGTTGATTGTCATGGAGCAAGGTGAGGCCATTGCCTATAGCCTGCACAACTTGCAGGATCGCGGCAGGTTTTTTATTAACCCGGGTGAAGCAGTTTATGAAGGCCAGGTTATTGGAGAACATAGCCGGAATGGAGATCTTGTAATCAATGTGACGAAAACAAAGAAACTCACCAACATGCGTGCTTCCGGATCGGATGAAAAAATGAAAATTGCGCCGCCCTTGAAACATACTTTGGAAGAGGCGTTGGAATATATTCAGGCGGATGAATACGTAGAGGTAACACCGCAATCGATTCGTTTGCGTAAGATATATTTGAACGAACTCGATCGAAAACGAAACAGTAAATAACAGGCAGGTTGGAAAGTTTCTATCCCATATCGACTCAAAGACTGTTTTTGGGTTTTCACATGAAATTATTTGCTTTCATTGTAATGATGGCATTTTCTTTTTTCGTTTCTGCGCAATCTGCGCCGAAAAAAAATGAATCATTAATTCTTCAGGCTGATACGCTTTTGGACCGGCAGGATTTTGCAGGGGCGCTTGCTTTGTACACTAAGATCATAGAGAAAACAAAACCAGTAAGCGCGGACGATTACCGTGTCCTTTATAAACGAGCCTATTGTTATTATGCATTGGGTGATTTTGAAAATGCGCTGGGTGACATCAATCAGGTCATTCAGCAAGTACCCGATGAGCAGGCAAAACTAATGCGTGCGTATATAAATCAGGAACTTGAAGATTACGAGGCGCAGTTGCAGGACCTCAATGAACTCTTGGCAAACAACCCCGGAAATCCAGAGTTTCTGCGCTGGAGGGCTTCAGTACTGATGGAATCTGAGCGTTATGCAGAAGCGCAAAAGGATATACAGGCATTATTGGATTATCAGCCAAGTCCTGAGCTTAAATCATATCTTGGACTAACCTATTATTATCAGAATAAACCAGACAGCGCGATAGCCATTTTTGATGAGGTTATCGAGGGGAGCCCGGGCTATCTTCCATCGTATCTTTATGCGGCTTCCCTTTCCCTTGAACAAGAGGCGTTTGATCTTGCGTTGGCGTACATCAGCCAGGGTTTGAGCGTTGATAGGGATAATCTGACACTCCTTTTTTATAAAGGAATCGCGCTTGTCGAGAATGAAAATACAGATGAAGGCTGCAAATGTATGACAAAAGCCTTTGCTGGAGGCATCGATGACGCTGCAGATTACCTGAAGAACTACTGTTACGGCGTTGATTGAAAACGAAGTAAAATCGCGCAAAAGCCTGAGTATCTTATGTGCTCAGGCTTTTTTATTTTGTATAACCTGGGTGATGTAAATCATTTTTTGTGTTCAAAACAATCCGTAAATTCGATTATTGAGTGTTACATTCTTTCTACTGAAGATAAGGGTATGCAAAAAATTCTCGTTCCTTGTGATTTCTCAGAGCAGGCCATAAGTGCCTTTCGATTTGCGTTGGATTTGGCGCGACAATCCAATAGAGAAGTGCATTTGTTGCATGTTATTGAATTGCCAGTGATGCATGATAGCATGCTTATGCCCACGCTGTCTTTTGAGGCAACTTTGCTTAAAGAGTTAAGGGAAAATGCTGAGGAGCAATTCACAAGAATCAAAGAAAAATATGCTGCGGATACTTTTTTGGTATCCAAAGTTACTTTTGGCTATACATCCATGATGATTCTGGATTATATCGAAGAAGTTGGAATTGAATTCGTTGTTATGGGAACGAAAGGTGTGAGTGGACTTCGGGAGTTGCTTATCGGATCAAATGCGGAAAAAATCGTCCGGCGTGCTGCTTGCCCTGTGATCACGGTACGGAAAGACAGTGAGTTTCACACCATCAAAAGCATTGTCTTCCCGAATTCATTGGAGGAGAATCAGGAGGATCTGGTTTCTCACGTTAAAGCACTGCAGGATTTTTTCCATGCTACGCTGCATGTTGTTTGGATCAATACACCGGGCAACTTTACCAGCGACAGCATTACGATGATCCGGCTTGAAGATTTCGCCAGACGCTTCAAGCTAAAGGATTATACGCTTAATATTTTCAATGATGCCTATGAGGAGTCAGGCGTAATGAATTTTGCACACAAGTTAAAGGCTGATCTGATTGCGATGGGCACCCATGGCCGTAAAGGTTTAAATCACGTCTTGAGCGGCAGCGTTGCAGAAGATGTGGTTAATCATATAGACTGTCCCATTTGGACCTATAGCATAAAAAAAGTTAATGGTTAATGGAAGTGTACTATGTCCTTGGTTTATCCATAACCCTTCGTTACATATTCCTCCTGTACTGCCCTCCGACTTCAAAAAGTGCGTTTGTGATCTGTCCCAAAGAGCAGACTTTGCAGGCTTCCATAAGGATTTCGAAAATATTTTTATTTTGAACAGCGGCTTGTTGAATACGGTCTAACATTATTGCGGCGTTGGTTTCATGAAAAACATGGAGGTTCCTGAGCATGTTGATCTGATATTCCTTTTCTTCCGCTGTAGCGCGAATTACTTCCTGCGGTATAATGGTTGGCGACCCTTTTGAGCTCAAGAAAGTATTGACACCTATAATCGGGAATTCGCCGGTGTGTTTCAGAGTTTCGTAATACAGACTCTCCTCTTGTATTTTACCACGCTGGTACATGGTTTCCATTGCTCCAAGAACACCTCCACGCTCCGTCAGCCGATCGAACTCCGTAAGTACTGCCTCTTCTACCAAATCAGTAAGTTCTTCTATAATGAATGACCCCTGAAGTGGATTTTCATTCTTGGCCAATCCTAACTCTTTATTAATAATGAGTTGTATCGCCATCGCCCGGCGCACAGATTCTTCAGTTGGTGTTGTAATCGCTTCGTCATAGGCGTTGGTATGGAGTGAGTTGCAGTTATCGTATATAGCATACAATGCCTGGAGCGTGGTGCGAATGTCGTTGAAGTCTATTTCTTGCGCATGCAACGATCGCCCTGAGGTTTGAATGTGATATTTCAGCATCTGCGCACGGGGATTTGCGCCATACTTATTTTTTAAGGCCTTCGCCCAGATTCTGCGCGCTACGCGACCGATCACAGCATACTCTGGATCAATGCCGTTGCTGAAGAAAAAAGACAAGTTATGTGCAAACTCATCTATGTCCATATCCCGGCTAAGGTAATATTCCACGTATGTGAATCCATTGGCTAGTGTGAAGGCAAGTTGTGTAATGGGGTTTGCACCAGCCTCCGCAATATGATATCCGGAAATGGAGACCGAATAAAAGTTACGTACGGCGTGATCGATAAAATATTGCTGTACATCCCCCATCAGCCGCAACGCAAATTCTGTGGAAAAAATGCATGTGTTTTGCGCCTGGTCCTCTTTTAGAATATCAGCTTGCACAGTACCCCGAACCTGTGTTAAAGTATCGTCTTTGATCTTTCGATAGACTTCTTCAGGAAGTACCTGATCGCCGGTCACGCCAAGCAGCATGAGACCCAAGCCAGTATTGCCTTTTGGCAACGGCCCCTGGTAAACAGGGCGCATCGTTTCCCGCCCTTCATAAAGCGCAGCGATTTTTTTTACAACGTCCTCTTCAATGCTGTTTTTTCGGATATAAATCTCGCATTGCTGATCTATTGCCGCATTCATGAAGTATCCCAGGAGCATCGGCGCCGGACCGTTAATCGTCATGGATACTGAGGTTTTCGGATCGGCAAGATTGAAGCCGCTATACAATTTTTTCGCATCATCGAGGCAACAAATACTAACCCCAGAGTTGCCAATTTTTCCATAAATATCCGGACGGTAATCCGGATCGTGTCCGTAAAGCGTAACAGAATCAAACGCGGTGGATAAACGTTTGGCCGGCATTGATTGACTTACATAATGAAATCTCCTGTTCGTGCGCTCGGGGCCTCCTTCTCCTGCGAACATCCGTGTTGGATCTTCGCCTTCACGCTTGAAAGGATAAATCCCGGATGTGAAGGGAAATTCACCTGGAACATTTTCGCGCAAATTCCATCGCAAGAGATCCCCCCAGCTGTTGTATTTTGGCAATGCTACCTTTGGAATCTGCGTATTCGAAAGTGATTTCGCGTGGGTTTGAATTGCAATCTCTTTGCCGCGCACTTTGAATTTATACAGTGGCTCCTTATACCGGCTGATCGTATCAGGCCATGTTTCGATTCGTTTCCAATTCTTCGGATCAAGCTCCAGTTTGATACGGTCGAATTCCGCCTGCAATGCTTTCCCCATTTGCGGGTTGTCAGCACCAACTATATTTATCGTTTTATGTATGGCATACAGTTTCTCCGCAGTATCGGCTTGCTGATTTACCCATGCATCATAGCTTCTATTGCTTTCCGCAATTTCGCTCAGGTACCGCGTGCGCTGGGGAGGGATGATAAATATTTTCTCAGACATTTCTCGTGTGATCTGCATTGTAGACTTCAAGTGTACACCCGTCTTTGATGCAATTTTATCGATCACATGCTTGTAAAGCTGATTTGTTCCAGGATCATTAAACTGCGAGGCAATGGTTCCAAACACGGGCATATCGTCCGCATTATCATTCCACAATTGATGATTGCGCTGATATTGTTTTTTTACATCGCGCAACGCATCGAGTGCGCCTCGCTTGTCAAACTTGTTTAAAGAGATTATGTCCGCAAAATCGAGCATATCGATTTTTTCTAACTGTGTAGCAGCGCCATATTCGGGAGTCATTACATAGAGCGATACATCACTGTGATCTAAAATCTCCGTGTCACTTTGTCCAATCCCGGAAGTTTCCAGAATGATCAGATCATAACCGGCCGCTTTTAGCACTTGTATAGCCTCCTTCACATAGCGGGAAAGCGCAAGATTACTCTGACGCGTAGCCAGGGAACGCATATATACGCGTGGATTGTTAATGGCATTCATCCGAATCCTGTCACCCAATAATGCCCCTCCAGTCTTGCGCTTAGAAGGGTCAACTGATATCAGCCCGACAGTTTTATCTTTAAAATCAATAAGAAATCGCCTGACCAGTTCATCGACCATAGACGATTTACCGGCTCCTCCGGTTCCGGTAATTCCCAAAACAGGTGTATTCGATAGCGCTGCCAATCCTTTGATTTTTGAAAAAACATCCTGATGGCTGTCATGAAAATTTTCGGCAGCGGAGATTATCCTGGCAATGGCCACTGGATTCCTGGATGTCAATTGATTCAATTCATTGGTCAGTACTTCCCCGGTGGGGATATCACTTTTTTCAACCAGGTCGTTGATCATGCCTTGCAAACCTAATGCCCGACCATCATCCGGAGAATAAATTCTGGCGATGCCATAATCCATCAATTCCTTTATCTCTTCCGGGAGAATCACACCTCCACCTCCCGCAAAGATTTTGATATACCCTGCACCCTTTTGCTGAAGAAGGTCGTACATGTATTTGAAATATTCATTGTGCCCACCTTGATAGCTGGTCATCGCAATGGCTTGTGCATCTTCCTGGATAGCTGTGTTTACTACCTCTTCAACACTTCGGTCGTGTCCCAGGTGAATGACCTCCACACCCGTGGCCTGGATAATACGACGCATGATGTTGATGGCAGCATCATGGCCGTCAAACAAACTTGCTGCCGTAACAATTCTTACCTTGTTTTTCGGCTTATACGGATCAGGCGCCTGGTGGCCCGCGAGATTAGTTTGTTGTTGATGGGTTTTCCCAGGAGTGGTTGCTGTGCTCATTTCAGTGATGCCAGATAATAAATTCAAAAATAACCAGAAGGGTAGTATTAAGCTAACAGTTATTAGGAACTTGTCTAATGATTTCCATCGCAGTACACAATGGTAATGTTCCATTGCGATTGCGTAGTGCTGCCCTCAATCCCTTTACGTGCCGGCGGTCTAAATAAAATCGGCCAGGACTTAGCAGACTACCGCGTATTCTGTTCACTTGTAGTACTGCAATTCCCTATCTTGCACTCCAATGAGATTAAGAAAAATACTTCGCGTCGTTTTAGTAGTCTTTGTTGTTTGCTCAGCTTTGTTTTTGTTTTTGGTGGCGGTTAGCGTTGCCCCTATTAACCGCACTCCTGACCGTGAGCAATTGTACAGCTTGATGATGAATACTATGGATACCCTGGGAAAACCGGAAGGTATTCATCAAGGTTTTTCAATAGGCTTTGCAAAAGAAAACATTACGCCTTCTTATCGCACGGCTACAGCCGGCTACGGCAATCGAATGGGGAAATTATTTACCTCCGTCCACGACTCCATATACGTCCGCACTATGGTTATTGACAATGGGGCACAACGCATAGCAGTCGTGAGTGCCGATTTATTGATTATTCCTCCGACAGTTGCTGCAGTGCTGGAAAAAGAACTACCGGATGTCGGCTTTACGCTGGATAACACATACCTCGGTGCTGTTCATACGCACAATGGCATTGGCAACTGGGGTGAGGGCGTAATAAGTTTTCTTTATGGATCGTATGAAGATTCTATCGTCCATTTCATAGCCAATAAAATTAAGCTGAGTATTCAACACGCGACAATGAATACACTACCCGCCACGTTAAAGGCAGGTGTCATTCCACTACAGCACACCGTACACAATCGCCTTATAGACAACGGCCCGGTCGATTCATTGCTTAGGGTGGTAGAAGTTCAGCGAAGTGATAGTTCAAAGCTCTTGCTGATGAGTTTCACCGCACATGCTACTTGTCTGGATTCACGTGACTTACACCTTTCAGCCGACTATCCCGGAAAGTTAGTTGCCTTAGTTGAGGACGAGGGGTACACTTTTGCCATGTTTATGGCTGGGTCTGTCGGCAGCCATACTGGCAATGCTCCGGTGCGTGGTGAGCCTTGTATAGATTGGATGGCATCGGAAGTATCCCGGGGATTTCTAACCAATCGCATGGCACTCAGCAGCGTTCAAGATTCTACTTTAGTGATGCATCGCATACCGCTTTTGCTGGGCGATTCGCAAGCCAAAGTCTTGAAAAACTGGCGCATACGGCCATGGTTATTTGCGCTGGTCTTTGGCGATTATCCAGCATATCTCACCGTCTTACGATTGGGCAATATCGTTATGTTGGGAACACCTTGCGATTTTTCAGGTGAGTTTGATCCTTCACTGGATCTACTGGCGGCGAGCCACGGCTTACAATTAATGGTTACAAGTTTTAATGGCGGGTATGTTGGCTATGTTACACCCGACAAGTATTACGATGTTGACCATTATGAAACGCGGCTGATGAATTGGTATGGGCCAGGCAATGGAGAATATATGAAACGATGCATGGAACAGTTGTTGCTGACTGTGGCTGGGAATAAGGAAATTGTGAAGGGGGCAGCGGCAAATGATTAAGAGAAGGAGCAATAACGAACACATGCTATACAGGCTTCCCCCGATATGGACCATCCAATCAATAACCTTAGTATCCATTGTCGCGCTATTGTTTTCTTGTCAAAGACCTTCTGAAACACATACTGACGCATGGGATTCTACTACTTTCTATTTCGACTGGAATGCATTGGCATCGCAATTGGTACAACGGATGCGACTCGAGCCGGGTGAAAAGGTTCTGTTGGTAGCTCGTCCGGGGAAGTTCGATCCTTTAATACCCCTGCTAAAAGACTGGATTGAAGAGGCGAATGGAGAATTTCTCGGAACCATCAGCGTAGATTCCACGAATTCTCCAGAAGCATGGAAAACGCCATTTACGAGCATTGCAGAAGGAAGCTCTTTTGATGCTTTGGTGGAACGGTTTAAAGCAGTGGATATCGCCATCATGCTGCCAGGCACCTCTGTAACTGACCGTCCCTATGCAGCTATGCAGGATGTGCTGCGGGGCGGGCATGGCCGAACAATTCACTTTCATTGGGCTGGTGCATACGCGCTTTCTGGTTCATTGCTGGAGGTCACCACAACTGTGGACAGCATCTATCAGAACGCAATTTTCGCAACGGATTACAGGCGGCTTGCTGAGCTTCAAAATTATTTCGAGGAATTCTCCCGCAGGCACGGGATTCGAGTCACGACACCGCAGGGAACAGACATCACGTTTGCGCTGAAAGACCGGCCGGTCACAAAGCAGAATGGAGATGCTTCCCGTGACAGAACACGCTACGCAAGAAATCTGATCGACCGGGAAATAGAAATTCCCGCAGGAGCCATTCGCGTTGCGCCAATAGAGGAGACCGTTGAAGGTAAAATCGCATTTCCCAAAACAGAGTGGAGTGGTGAAACGGTTACCGGCTTGGTCCTGACTTTCAAAGCCGGGAAAATTATTGGCATGAAAGCGGAGACTGGGCTGCAAGCTGTACAGGCTGAATTGAAAGCAGCGGGGCCCGCTGGGTATGCATTCAGAGAATTTGCTTTAGGCTTTAATCCATTGCTGGCAATTCCTACAGATAGTCCGAAATGGATACCCTACTATGGCTATGGAGCAGGTGTTGTTCGATTGTCTTTAGGTGACAATACGGAGTTGGGGGGAAAGGTTGGTGGTGGTTATGTGCGCTGGAATTTTTTTACGGACGCTACAGTAAAATTGGGTAATACTGTGATTGTTGAGGATGGTAAAATGCTTCAATAGCACCGGTATCCCTGCAAGATTACACCCGCTATGCGCAAGCTATCGCATGGTCACAAGAATTACGTCTCCAACAACATTGTATCGCAATCACGTGAGTAAGGCAGGGTGCTTCATCAAGTTCCGGATGGATTGTGATTTTTTGAATGCATTGGCATTGTTTTCAGGATTTGAAAATCGCTGTTGCCAAACCCAAGGAGCACTTTTGATGAGATGTGGGAAGGCTATTTTCAGAAGCAGGTTCAATTCCTTTCATAAACAAGGTAGAATAATGAATTAATCAACTGGTTTCTGCCGTTCATCCCGAACTTTAAGGATCATTTTGCGAAATTATTTGGCAGTGATGCGCTACAGTAGCCTCTGGCATACCAATGAATGTGTTTTAAATACTATTGTTGAACTGTTCCCTGAAGGAAGGAATAAAATAGTAAAATCATTTCTTCAAACGTTTGATATTTTGTTACCTTCACTGGCAAACAGTACGCACCTTTGCGTGGAAGGGATGCTTCAAAAACCAGGCACGATAGCGAGATCGTATAGACTTGCAGTGGTAGGTTGCGACAGGGCAAACAATTGATCAACCTGTACCAGTGCCGATGTTTTCTAAAAAATGATATGCAAATGAGGAGGAAAAAGGAAATTCGTAATAATTATTAATTTACACATATGAACAAAAACCGCAGTAAGGCTATTTTATTATTATCGACCCTGTTATTTTCTTTCCTTTTGGAAGCATGCCGGGAAAAGGAATCGGCTTCAGGCACAGGGGGTGACCCCAAAGTCGAGAAACTCAAGCTGCTGCCGGGATTTAAGGCGGAGCATCTCTATAGCCCCAGCGCACATGAGCAAGGCTCCTGGGTAGCAATGACCTTTGATCATAAAGGAAGGATGATTACCGCTGACCAGTATGGTGCTTTGTACCGGACCATATTACCTCCGATTGGCGATACTATAGGCCTGAAGGTAGAAAAACTTATAATTGGATCAGCGGCAGATCGGAATGCGGACACCACAACACTTAAGATAGGAATGGGCTATGCGCAGGGTTTGCTTTATGCCTTCAATAGCCTGTATGTTATGGTCAACCACAACAGCGATAAGGACTTCGATAAGGATACCGGGCTTTACAGGCTTCAGGATACAGACGGAGATGACCAGTTCGACAAGATTACTTTGCTCAAAGCCCTGAAGGGCGAACCAGGGGAACATGGTCCGCACAGTCTGGTCCTTGCGCCCGACAAAAAATCCATTTACCTGACAGCAGGGAACCACGTTGATGTTCCTGCAATGGATGTCTATCGTGTTCCACCTGTATGGCAGGAAGATAATTTGTTTCCCCAAATCAAAGATCCCAGGGGCCATGCGAACAGCCGCAAAGCCCCGGGCGGTTGGATAGCGCATATTGATTCATTGGGAGAACGATGGGAGTTGGTAAGCGCTGGCTACCGCAACGAGTTTGATTTAGCATTCAATGATGCGGGCGATTTGTTTACCTACGATTCAGATATGGAGTGGGATTTTGGCATGCCATGGTACAGACCTACCCGTATTTGCCATGTGACCAGTGCGAGTGAATACGGTTGGCGCACAGGGAATGGAAAATGGTCACCCGATTACCCTGATAACCTGCCACCGGTGCTAAACATTGGACAGGGCTCGCCGACGAACCTGATTAGTGTTGCGAATGCCAATTTCCCTCAGCAGTTTAAGAAAGGTTTGTTTGCATTTGATTGGAGTTTTGGCATTATCTATGCCATTCATCTTGAATCCCAAGGCGCTTCTTATTCCGCAACCGCAGAGGAGTTTCTTTCCGGGTCGCCCTTGCCGCTGACAGATGGTGCTATCGGTCCGGATGGAGCCTTGTATTTCTTAACGGGAGGAAGGAGACTGGAGTCTGATCTCTACCGTGTATATTATAGTGATGCGCAGCTCAACAATGGTGGCACAGCAGCCAATGGAAATCTTGTAGCAGCTGAAATAAACGACGTTAACAAACTCAGACGAACGCTTGAGCAATATCACGAACAGAAAAGTGGAGCGGTGGAGGCGGCATGGCCTTACTTGAAACACGAAGACCGTTTTGTGCGCTTTGCCGCAAGGTTGGCGGTAGAACACCAGCCAGTTAGCGAGTGGAAGGAACGGGCTTTAAAAGAAAACGATCCTGTAATCCTTACACAAGCCATGATAGCACTTGCCCGACACGGGAATATATCATTCAAGAACAGCATGCTGCAGGCACTCATCGCAATTGACTACTCAGCGCTATCACCAGCCCAGCAGATCGATTTGCTCCGGGCCTTTGAATTGATCCTATATCGGATGGGCAATCCCGAAGGTGAAATGAGAAATAAGGTAATTGCGTTTCTGAACCCGCATTATCCGGCACAGACAAATGATCTAAATCGCTCATTGAGCAAGGTTCTTGTCTTTTTGGAAGCGCCGGGTGTGGTAGCCAAAACATTGAAGTTATTGGCAGACGCACAGGATGATCCTCTGGATAAAACGGTTAGTGCCTCGAATGATCTTATCATGAGAAATCCGCAATACGGATTAGACATTGCTGCAATGCTTTCAAAGGTACCACCGAGACAGCAGACCTATTACGCTACCGTGCTAAGTGAGGCCGAGACAGGATGGACTCCTGAGCTCCGCGAGCAGTACTTCATGTGGTTTGACAAGGCCTTCACCTTTCAAGGGGGTAGAAGTTATATTGGCTTCATAGACAAAGCAAGAAAGGGGGCATTGGCCCATGTTCCGAAAGATAAGTATGACTTCTATAATAAACTTTCCGGAGACTCATTGCTAACAGCTTCAGGTAATGACCTGGCAAACCTACCATCCCCCGAGGGACCGGGAAGAAGGTGGACCATGGAAGAAGCGATGCCCTTGCTAAGTGATGGACTGACCAACAGGAATTTTGAAGAGGGGAAGAAGATGTTTGCAGCTGCCCTTTGCAGTTCGTGTCATATGATGCAAGGTGAAGGTGGGAGCATCGGCCCTGATTTAACACAACTCGGCACCAGGTTTACTGAAAAGGATATCCTTGACCATACCATCAACCCAAGCAAGGAAGTTTCTGATCAGTATGCAGCGACCATTTTTTCGATGAAGGATGGTAGTTCGGTTTTGGGCAGGCTCACCAATGAGGATGATGAAAAGTTTTATATTTCTCAGAACCCGTTTGCGCCACAAGTGCTGCGTGCGATCCCAAAAGATGAAGTAATCTCAACCAAACAATCCCAGGTTTCATTAATGCTACCTGGACTTATTAACCGGTTAAATGAAGAGGAACTGAAAAACTTGTTGGCTTACCTGGTAGCGGGCGGTAACAAAGATGATAGAGTGTTTTCGGGAGATGGCGCGACATCTACAAAGTGAAGGATATAGGTTTAAACAACAACTGCATGCTCAAAGAAATCAACTTACTGTCAATTCAAGTCGCCCTTATTGCTTTGACGCTGATGGCGGCGAGCTGCAAAACGCCTGTCATTGCGCAGGCAAAAAAAGACGGGTTCATCAGGATATTTGATGGTAAGACCCTTAAGGGCTGGGAAGGGGACCCCCATTACTGGCGTGTTGAAAATGGGAATTTGACAGGAGAAATTACGGCGGATAAGCTTTTGAAGAGCAATACCTTTGTGATCTGGCGGGGTGGAGCGCCAACTGACTTTGAGTTGAAACTGGAATACCGAATTTCAGTCGATGGGAATAGCGGAATCAATTACAGAAGCGAGCAACTAACTGAACCACCATACGCATTAAGGGGGTATCAGGCGGATATCGATGGAAAAAATCGTTATACGGGTCAGAACTATGAGGAGCGTGGAAGAACAACGCTTGCCTACAGGGGTCAAAAGGTAACGGTGAATTCACCGGAGGATCCAACGGCTTTGGTGAGAGATAACGTTAAGAACAACGCATGGACACATACAGTGCTGGAAGGATCATTGGGCAACATTGATTCATTGCGCACACACATCAAGGTCGATGATTGGAATGAGTGCCATTTGATTGTGAAAGGTAACAGACTGCAGCATTACATTAACGGCGTTTTGATGAGCGATGTCACGGATAATGATACTATAAACCGAAAAATGGGGGGCTTGATCGGCGTACAGGTTCACGTTGGCCCGCCCATGAAGGTTGAATACAGGAATATTTTACTGAAGCAACAATAGGATTTTAATGCGGTCATGAGCGAGATAGCAGATTTGAAAAATGAACGATGGTGGGGTAAGATATCCAACCGGGCGCAACTGGGAGGAATAGAAACTGCTGTGATCGACGATGGTGCTGGGCGCGGAACCCGAATTGCCTGGATTAATACCGGGTCCGGGTTGCGTTTCAAAGTAATCATCGACCGCGCGATGGATATTGCAGATGCTTTTTATAATCAACATAGCCTCACGTGGTTGAGTCACGCAGGCATTAGGCCACCGGAGCCTTTTTCGAACCGGGGCCTGGATTGGCTCAGAACATTTGGCGGTGGCCTTCTCACCACCTGTGGGCTAACACATGTTGGTGGTCCGGAGACAGATGAGAATGGCGAGCGCGGTCTGCATGGCTTAATCAGCAATATTCCTGCAGCAATAGAATCCATCGTGCAACCCGATCTTTCAGCAGGCAACCTGGAGATGCATATCACAGGAAGGGTGATGCAAACAACTGTATTCGGCCCCAGCCTGGAGCTAAAGCGCACCATATCTGCAACACTCGGAAACCCGGCAATCCGGATTCATGATGAAATAACAAACCGTGCCAATACCCCAACTCCACATATGATCCTTTATCATTTGAATTTTGGATGGCCTTTGGTCGATCAGGGTACTGATATCCTTTGGCAGGGTGCCTGGAAATCAAGCAAAGGGATTGCTGACAAAATCTTCCGGGAAGGAAACAACTTTAGAAAATGTCCACCGCCGCTGGATAACCATAATGGGACGGGTGAAGAAGTTGCTTTTATCGATGCTACCCCAGACCCCGCGGGAGACTGCGTTTGCGGACTTCATAATTCACGACTTGGAATTGCGGTTGCCATACGGTTTAAAAAGGAGCAACTACCCTGGTTAACCAACTGGCAACACTGGGGTAAAGGTGAGTATGTTACTGGTCTTGAGCCAGGAACAAACCCCCCAATTGGACAAGCTAAAGCGCGGAAAGAAAATTCGCTCATACACCTGGCACCCGGAGAATGTCTTTCCTATGATCTTGAAATTGAAGTATTACAGGATGAAGCCGGGATCCATAGATTGTTACACAGTACTACACAGTTTGACTAATTAACCATGATATGAAAACAACAGAAAAAATAAGTCTGGCCGGCAAAGCATTGGAACAAGGTAAAGGGATATTGCGATTAGCCCCAACGTGGGTGCCGCGTTCATTCTGCGTGCCAGGAAGAAGAATCAAATTGCATCCTGATGATTATTATGTGCTTGGCGGACAGCGCGGGGGTATTGATGAGCGGTGGCTGTCCTCTACAACACCCGCTAAAAATGGCCCGTTGACCGGTGAAAATGAAGGCTTGAGTGCTGTCGTCTTTGCTGATGGCAAGAAAGAACTTCAACTATTATTAAAGGATGTTATCGATGAACTCAAAGGTGAACTGATCGGAGACCGTCTCTGGAATAAGTATCACGGCTGGGCTATGTACTCAAAATTCTTTGATAACATGGGTCCGTTACCCCATCATATTCACCACAACGATGAGCATGCGGCCCGTATTGGTCAGTTGGGCAAACCTGAAGCTTACTATTTCCCTCCGCAATTGAATAACCATGGGGGTGATTTTCCGTATACTTTTTTTGGTATTTCTCCAGGCACGACAAGAGAGGAAATCAGGCAGTGCCTCGTTAATTTTACGAAAGGTGACAATAAAATCACGAACTACTCCCAGGCTTTCAGGCTTGAACCAGGAACAGGTTGGGACGTGCCACCGGGAATGCTGCATGCGCCGGGAAGCCTATGCACCTACGAA
>Ga0224500_10001267_pt1 | contig 15296 bp, 11 predicted proteins | sample SF_Oct11_sed_USG_FD_168126 | JGI IMG/M metagenome (GOLD analysis project Ga0224500, IMG submission 168126) | Sediment microbial communities from San Francisco Bay, California, United States - SF_Oct11_sed_USGS_4_1 | ecosystem: Environmental > Aquatic > Marine > Sediment | place: USA: California... | reverse complement strand
TTGCAGCGCTCGGAGCGGATCTCCATCGTCAGCGCGGGGAACTCGCCGCGCACCTCGGTCGCGATCCAGTCGCGGCAATGGCCGGCGGGAACGGCGTTCTCCGTCTGGCACGCGACCACGCAGTCCATGCAGCCGACGCACTTGCGCGTGTCGATCACCATGCCGTAGCGGGCCATGTCAGTCCTGCCGGGCCGACCCAAGGGACTGACCTGCCCCCTCGGGGGGCAGAGAGCGCACCGAACGTGGGGGTCGTTTCATCTAGGCTCCCTTCACGACGGTGACGAAATTGCCGTGGAGGCTGGTGCCGCCCATCAGCGGGTCGGTCGCGTAGCGCGTGTTGAGCTGCGCCGCGGAGGCGCCCTTCAGGTAGGCCCCCTTGAGCCTCGGGCTCGTGTGGCCGAAGCCGTAGACCATGTAGAACGTGTCGGGCCGGATGCGCTGGGTCGCCTTCACGCGCACGCGGTTGCTCGTCACGCCGTCCTGGTTGCGCAGGCGCACGTACTGGCCGCCCTTGACGCCGAGCTTCGCGGCCGTGGCTGCGTTGATCCACACCTCGTTCTCCGGCATCAGGCCGCCGAGCAGCGGATTCGTCTGCGTGCGGCTGAACGTGTGCACGGGCGAGCGGCCGGTGACCAGCCGGAAGTGGCCGTCGGGGGCGCCGGGCGGCGCCTTGTACTTCGGCACCGGGTCGAAGCCCTTCTTCGCGAGCTGGTCGGACCAGAATTCGACCTTGCCCGAAGGCGTGTCGAACGCGAGCGCCGCACCCTCCTCGACGGTGACCGGCTCCTTCGGCCCCATGATCACGCCGTCGCGCTTGAGCTCCTCCCACGACAGGCCCGACTTCGCGACGCGCGCGGCGAGGTACTCCTCCATGTCCTTGAACGGCATGCACTGCGGGATGCCGAGCTTGCCGGCCAGTTCCTTCGCGATCCACCAGCCCGGCTTCTGGTCGGCGGGCGCGGGCATCACCGGCTGGCGCAGCGCGGTCCAGCCCTGCCGGCCCCAGCCGACGAGCAGCTCGTCGTGGCGCTCGAGAAACGTCGCCTCCGGCAGCACGATGTCCGCGTACCCGGCGATCTCGGAAGGCATCGTGTCGCAGACCACGAGCAGGTCGAGCTGGTCGATCGCCTTGAGCGTCTCGGCCTCGTTCGGCAGCGCGTGCAGGAGGTTCGACGAGTAGACCCACCACGCCTTGATCGGGTATGGCTTACCGGTGAGCGTCGCCTCGCGAATGCCGGTGGTGACGGGCTCGTCGGCGAACGGGTAGCGTTCCTGGTTCGGGTTGTCGGCGAGCGGCCGCTGCGACTCCGGGTACTTCGGCAGCGGGTAACCGGCGACCTTCATGCCCGCCGAGAGGTACAGGCCGCCGCGGCGTCCCCAGTTGCCGAGCAGCGCATTGAGCATCGCGATGGCGCGCGTGCGCTGCGTGTCGTCGCCGTTCCAGTTCGTGCGGCGCCCCGGGTGGACGAGCGACGCGGGGCGGTGGCGCGCGATCTCGCGCGCAGTGGCGCGGATCACGTCGGCGCCGATGCCCGTCTCGGCCGCCGCCCACTCGGGCGTGTTGTCCCCGATCGCCGCGACGAACTTGTCGAACCCGTGGCCGTACTTGTCGACGAAGGCCCGGTCGTACAGACCTTCGCTCACGATCACGTGCATCCACGCGAGGACGAGCGCCAGGTCGGTGCCCGGCCTGATGGGCAGCCAGTGCTTCGCCTTGCTCGCCGCCGTCGAGAAGCGCGGGTCGACGACGATGATCGGAATGCGTCGCTCGACCGCCTGCGCGAACTCCTGCACCTGCGTGTTGTGCATGTTCTCGCCGAGGTGCGTGCCGATCAGCGTGAGGCAATCGGTGTTCGCGATGTCGGTCGGCTCCGGCGAGCCCAGCCCCGTGCCGAACGTGAGCGCGAAGCCGACGTCGCGCGGGCCGCGGCACTGCGCGAACGACGCGCCCGCGAAATTCGTGCAGCCGTAGCTCTTGAGGACGTGCTGCAGCATGCGCGCGCCGATGCCGTGGTAGAGCATGGCGATCGACTCCGCGCCGTGCTCGGCCTTGACCTTCCTCATGCGCTCGGCCGCGTAGGTCAGCGCCTCGGCCCACGTGACCGCCTTCCACTGCTCCTTGCCGCGCTCGCCGGTGCGGATCAGCGGCGACTTCAGGCGGTCCGGGTCGTAATAGGCGCCCACGGCGCCGGTGCCGCGCGGGCACAGCCGACCGCGGCTCTGCGGATCCTTCGGGTTGCCCTCGAACTTCCACAGCCTGCCGTCGCGCACGTGCGCGATGCCCGCGCAGCGCCAGAAGCACATCTCGCAGAACGTCGCGACCGTGCGCGCGCCCCTCTCGCCCGGTGCCGACGCGCCGCCCAGCACGCCGGGCAGCTGCGCTCCCGCCGCCGCGGCGCCGAACGTGGCACCGGAGATCTTGAGAAAGCGCCTGCGCGAAACACCGTCCATCGCATCCTCGTCGTCTGACGCATTCCGGCAACGCACCGCGAGCGATGCGAAGCGACATGAGGATGTTCACCTGTGCGCATGCGCGCGCGCTTGACGCGCGTCACGTTGCCGACCTCGCGCGTTTGTCGCGGATCAGTTTTGCGCGCGTTCCACGCGCGAATTGTCACGAGTTGTTTCGGCATGCGTCGCGACGGATATTCGCCGCGAGTCATGCAGCGCGGCTCAGATGCGCGACGACTCGATGCGCACGTCGGCGTCGGCCCACGCGGCGCGGAAGCGTCGATCGACGTCCTTCGCCGCCTCGTTGCGGCCCTGCGCGCGCAGGCTGCGCGCGAGGCCGATCAACGACCAGCCGTTCTCCGGGTAGTGCGCGAGGTCCTCGCGATACGCGCGCTCCGCATCGCCCGCGCGGCCTGCCGCGAGCAGCGCGGCGCCGAGCGCGTGGCGCGTCGGCGCGAGCCACAGGTGCGGCTCGTCGTAGGTGAGCGCATCCTCGAGCGCCGTCGCCTGCAGCAGCGGCGCGACGGCGTCGGCGAAGCGCCGCTCGGAGGCGTCGACGTCGGCGCGCAGCGTGAGCGCGGCGATGCGCGCGAGCGCCGCGGCGGCGTTGAGGTTCTTGATGCGCGTCCCGCCAAGCGCCGGGTCGGACGCGAGCCGCTCCACGCGCGCCAGTTCGTCGCGCGCCTTCGCGGCCTCGCCCGTGCGCGCGTGCGCGGTGCCGCGCGCGTAGTGCCAGATCGCCAGCGGATACGGTTCCGCCACGTCGGGCGGCAGCGTGTCGCGCAGGACCTCGCTCCAGCGTCCGAAGCGCACGAGCGCGTACAGCGGCAGCAGGTAGTAGTGCTGCAGGATCGCGCTGCTGCGGTCGCCGGGCTTCGGGCCGCACGCCGCCGGCCACGCGGCGCGCGCCGCAGCTATCGCTTCCGCGGAGCGTCCCTGCATCGCCGCGGCCGCCCACAGGAAGTGGTGGTTGTGCGCGACGTAGCCGACGCGATAGGCGCCGTGCGCGTCGACCTGCGCGAGATAGCGCGCGTCGGCCTCGATCGAGCGGCGGTTCGCCGCCGCTGCGTCGGCGTAGCGGCCGACGCGCATGTAGATGTGCGCCGGCATGTGCAGCAGGTGGCCGGAGCCGGGCACCAGCGCGACGAGACGCTCCGCGGCAGGCAGCCCCAGATCGGGCCGCCGCGACGACTCGTAAAGGTGCACCTGGTAGTGCAGCGCGCCGGGGTGATCGCGGTCGAGCTCGGCCGCGCGCGCGAGCAGCGCCTCGATCGCCGGCGTCCACGGCTTCGCACGGCCGTCGCTCTCCCACCAGTCGTACGGGTGCAGGTTGAGCAGCGCCTCGGCGGCGAGGAACTGCACGTCCGCGTCGTCGGCGTGCCGCTTGGCCAGCGCCTGCATGCGCTGCGCGTACGCCGCCTCGTCGACCGCGCGGCCGCGAGGGTGGCGCAGCGCGAGCGCCTCGACCAGGTCGCGGAACCTCGGTCGCGCGGACTTCGCCAGCGCGGACGCGCGCATCAGCGCAGCCGCCAGTCGCGGCGCATCGGCGGCAGACGTGTCGGCGTTGATCGTGGGGCCGAGCGCCCACGCGAGCCCCCACCACGCCGCCGCGCACTTCGCGTCGAGCGCCGCGGCGGACTCGAACGAGCGCGCGGCCTCCGCGGGATTGAAGCCGAACGCCAGCACCATGCCCTGGTCGACGTAACGCTGCGCCCTGGCGTCCGCCGACGCGCCGGCGAGGGTGTAGCGCCCCATCCCGTCGAACAGCGGCGCGAGCGCGCGGCCCTGCGCGTGCCCGCGCAGCGCGGCCGCGAGCGGGGCCAGGGCGAGCAGCTGCAGCGTGCGGCGGCGGGAGCTCTTCATGCGCGGCGTCTGCGCAGGAACGCGAAGGGCCGGCGCGAAGGCCGGCCCCTTGCGTGCATGGCAGCGGCTACTTGCCGGTGATCGCGTACATCACCATCGACTTGATCTCGGCGTCCGTTCCTGCGGGCTTGGGGTGCGTCTTGCCGCCCGTGCTCTTGCCGTCCTTCAGGGCGGCGACCAGCTTGTCGGCGGCGTCGGCCTTGTACTTGCCGCCGATGTCTTTCAGCGACGGGCCCATCTTCGCGGCGTCGGCCGCGTGGCAGGTGCCGCAGCCTTTCGACTTGAAGAGGTCCCCGCCGCTCTGGGCGGCGGCGGCGCCGGCGACGAACAGGCTCCCGGCCGCGGCCAGGGCGATCAGCGTGCGCTTCATCACGAGGTCTCCTCAGGGGGGGATCAGCGATCGATGCGGCACCGCTCCCCTGGCGGCAGTGCCCATCTGTCGGTGTCGATGCCGCGAACGCGGCACCCGACACTCCGTGAGGCGAGTCGGCCCGCGCAGGCGCCGCGAGCCGGGAGAAACCGCCGAGGCCGGGGTGGCCGCCGCATCGTGCGTTCGTGCGCCGCGTCGCTCAGCCGATGACCTCGCTGCCCGAACTCTCGGCCCGCTGCATCACCAGGGGCGGCGTCTTGCCGAACCAGAGCTGGTACATCGACACGAGGCCCATGAACGTGAAGCTGAACGCCATCAGCGCGCCGCCCAGCATCGTCACCGCGGCGAACGGCTTGTAGAGCTTGATGAAGTACCACGAGCTCACGTCCAGCGCGATGGCGATGAACGGCAGGACGACGATCGTGGCCTTGAGCCACACGGGGCGCAGGTACGCGTGGCTGAAGATCTGGCCCATGACCACGAACATGAACGTCATCCCGAAGAGGTGGATGTGCGAGACGCGCACCAGCGTGAAGACGTCGGTCCCCGTGTCCTGCTCGGTGGTCTTCTTCGTGGTGTCGTAGCTGGAGAGGTTCGACAGGTGCGGGTTGCCGCCGTCGTGACAGCTCACGCAGCGCTTGTCGAACACCGGCTTGATGTCGGACTCGAACTGGCCCCGGTCCGCGCCGCCCTGCACCCACGCGACGACCGACTTGAGCTCGTCGGCAGGCAGCATCGACGACATTGGGCCGCGCAGCGCCGATTCGAGGCGCGAGCCCTTGCCGCTGCCGCGGTAGGCGATCACGACGTCCTCGTAGGTCAGGTTCGTCGCGTCGCCGTCGCGCCCGGAGTACGTGTGGTACAGGTAGATCAGGGCGAAGAGGTACCCGAAGCCCATCAGCGCCAGCACGCCCGTGTACAGGACGCGCAGGCTGGTCGGCAGCTCCGAGAAGTGGAGGTATCTCCGGTGCAGCGGTTCGTCACTCATGCTCTCTTCCCATCGTTGAATGGCGCCGTCGCGCTCACTTGGCCGGCACCGGAATGAAGATCACCGATCGGGGCTTCTGGCGAGCGTAGTAGGCGGCAAGCGCCTCGACGTCGGCTTCGGTCAACGCGGCGGACATCGCGGACATCGCCGAGCTCTTGCGCTCGCCCGTGCGATAGGCGTGCAGGACCCGCTCGTGGTAGTCGGCCCGCTGCCCGGCCACCGCGGGCATGTGCGGATCCGTCGAGTTGCCGTTGGCGCCGTGGCAGCGGTCGCACCGCTGCACCCACTCGGCCGTGCTCAGCGGCGGCCGGGCCTTCGTCGGCAGCGGCTGCTGCTTGGCGTAGTAGGCGGCGAGGTTCTTCATCGTCGCCTCGTCCATGCCCGCCGCGACGCCCTTCATCGAGGCCTCGGTGCGGGCGCCGCTCTTGTAGGCGCGCATGGCCTCGAGGAAGTACCCGGCGTCCTGGCCCGCAAGGGGCGGAACGGTCGAGGTGCTGGTGACCCCCTTGTCGCCGTGACAGCCCGCGCACGCGGCGGCCGCCTTGGCCCCGGCCGCGTCGTCGCCGGGCGAAGGCGTCTTCGCCTTGGCCGGCTTCTGCAGTGCGTAGAAGAGCGCGACGTTCTTGAGGTCGGCGTCGCTCATGCCCGCCGCGATCGTCTTCATCATGTCGTGCTTGCGCTGGCCGTTCTTGTAGGCGACGGTCGCGTCGTAGAGGTGCTTGGGATCGAACCCGACGAGGTTCGGCATCCCCGCCATGCTGCTGACGCCCGTCTCGCCGTGGCAGCTCGCGCAGCCGGCGGCCACGGCCTTGCCGGCGTTGACCGGATCGACCCTCGCGCCTCCCTTCGCCGCCGGCCCCTTGGCGTCGGCCGCCGGGGCAGGCGGCGCCGGCTCGAGGCTGGCGTAGAACGCCGCCACCTTCACCAAGGCGTCGTCGCTCAGGTACTTGACCGCGTCCACCATCGACTTGTCGGGACGGCCGCCCTGCTGGTAGACGCGCATCTCCGCATAGAGGTAGCCGGGGCGCTGCCCGGCGATGTGCGGCACGCTGCGTCCCGTGCTGAACCCGTCCATCCCGTGGCAGACGGCGCAGCTCGCCTGCGCGACCTTGCGTCCCTCGGCGATGTCCGCCGCAGTGGCGTACACCGCGCGCATGTCGGTGGTCGGATCCTTGGACGGAGCCGCCTTGCCCTGCGCGTGCACTGCCGCCGGCAGCGCCAGCGCCACGCACAGCAGCACCCTGCCCGCAACCACGCTTCCTGCAACTCGCCTCATCAATCGTTCCTCGAAGTGCCTGGGATTGCGCCCCGCCATCGTCGCCGACGGGCCGGGCATCAGTGTGCGCCGGCCGCGGCAGGATAACCGTCCTCCCACGGCGGAAACAACCGGATGGCTCCCAGCAGGACCACCAGCGGCGCTATGGTCAGCGCGACGGCCATGAGCGCGCCCTCCTGGCCGAGGAGGGGCATGTCGTAGAACAGGAGCCCCTTGCCGGTCTTCGAGAGCTGCTGGCCGCCGATCACGACGTTCCACCGCATCATGAACACCGAGAACAGCACCAGCAACGCCGAGGCCGTCACGCCGAACACCAGGGCGCGCCCGGTCGTCCCCCGCCAGATCATGTACGACAGCCACAGCATGGGCAGCGCCGCGCCGATGCCGAATTGCAGCACGAAGTAAGGGATGAGCAGCGGGCCGGTCACGAACGCGACGATCGTCTCGACGCCCTCGCGGCCCTTGTAGATGATGTTGGCGAACTCCAGCCACTCGAGGACGAAGGCCACCATGATGAACGCCCACACGGTGTAGGCCATCCCCTTGACGCACGGGACGTCCACCGGGACGCGGCGCAGCTTGCATGACACGACGTAGAGCACGATCAGCAGGGAGACGCCGGAAATGATAGCCGAAAAGAGGAAGATCACGGGCATCAGGTCGGACGACCACCACTCGCGGGACTTGAGCGAGCCGAACAGGAAACCGACGTAGCCGTGCAGGCCGTGCGCCCCCGGGATGCCGGTGACGGCGAGCCAGAACACCCACTTCCGGTCGATGGCCAGCGCGCGCTCCGAGACGTCGTAGGAGCCCAGCGTCATCGCCTTGTAGACCTTGCCGAGCATATCGGTCCGCTTCTGCGCCTGCTCCACGATGTACGGACGATAGGCGAACCAGATCTCCAGCATCAGCAGGAACACGTAGAACGTCGCGAAGAAGCCGAACATCGCCATCGCCGACGTGAAGTGCGGCGTGATCATCGCGTTGAACGCGTGCAACGGCTGCCCCAGGTGAAGCAGCAGCGGCAGAGGGACGAACAGCATGCAGCACAGCGACGTGAGGAGCGCGAGGTGCGCGACCGGCTTCAGCCGCTCGAAGCCGAACACCTGGTAGAGGCTCGACACCGTGAAGGCTCCGGCGACGAGGCCGGTGAGGTACGGGTAGACCGCGAGCAGGACCGTCCAGTCGATGGTCTCGTTGGGGAAGACCCAGCCGGTGTACTGGGCGAAGTGGGCATGGGTTTCCACTAGTTGACCTCCTTGTCGATGCCAACGTAGAACACCTTGGGCGAGTTGCCCGACTCCGGACGCAGCACCTGCACGCGGTTGTTGCGGATGAAGAGGTTGATGGGGCTCTGCTTGTCCTGCGTGTTGCCGAAGATCCGCGCGCCGACCGGACACGCATCGACGCATGCGGGCTGCCGGCCCTTCGTGATCCGGTGGTAGCACCAGTTGCACTTGTCCGGCGCGCCCCTCTCCTCGTTAAAGTAGCGCGCGCCGTAGGGGCAGGCCTGCACGCAGTAGCGGCAGCCGATGCAGTGCTTCTCGTCGATGAGGACGACCCCGTCCTTCGTCTTGTAGGTCGCGCCCACCGGGCAGACCTGCACGCACGCCGGGTGCTCGCACTGGTTGCACAGCTTGGGCACGAAGAAGGCCTTCTCCACCTTCGCGTTCCGGTAGCGGTCGTCGAAGCGGTACTTGTCCTGCGCCCCTGAGGCGGCGATGTTGGCGGAGTCCTGGTGGCTGTCGATCCGGGGCTTGGGCTCGCCCTCGAGATAGACGTACCGCTCGACCCAGGTGCGGAACTGGTGCGCGTTGCCCGGCACGCTGTTCTCCGTCTTGCAGGCCTCGACGCAGCGCAGGCAGCCGATGCACTTGTTGGCGTCCACGCCGAAGGCCCAGCTGTGCTTCGTCCAGTCGTAGGTCGCGGTCGGGAACGATGCGCCGGCGTCGGTCGCGGCGCGCGCCGCCACGGGCGAGAGCCCGCCCAGCGCACCGGCGCAGGCCGCGGCGGCGGCGCCCAGCCTTGCGAGGAAGCGGCGGCGGGCGGCGAGGGACAGCGTCGAGTTGATCGTCATGGCGGTCTCCCTCAGCGTGGAGCGGGACGGCAGCTCTGCGCCGCGTAATAGGCCGCAAGGTTGGCGATGTCCGTGTCGCTCAACCCCCTGACCACGCCGGCCATCATCGGGTCCTTGCGCAGCCCGCCGCGGAACGCCTTGAGGACGTTCACGAGGTAATTGGCCTTCTGGCCCGCGAAGTTCGGCCACGCCGGATTGGTTCCCACGCCGGTCTCGCCGTGGCACGACGCGCAGTTCTTCGCCAGCACCCGGCCCGCCGCGGCGTCGCCGCGCGCGCCGGCAGCAGCGTTGCGATCGGTGCAGGCAAGCTCGGCGTAGAAGGCCGCCAGGTTGCGGATGTCCGCATCGCCCAGCGCCTTGGCCAGCGGCGTCATCATCACGTCCTGCTGGTCACCCGACTTGTACGCGCTCATGATCCTGACGAGGTAGGCAGCGTTCTGGCCCGCGAGGCTCGGCCAGGTGTCGTTGGGGCTGATGCCGTTGGCGCCGTGGCACGACGCGCACTGCGCGTCCGCGAGCTTGCGCCCGGCAGCCACGTCGCCCGCCACCTTGGCGACGGCGGTCGCGATCTTGGGCGCGTGCGCGTTGTGGCAAGTGCCGCACTGCTGATCGCCGGCGTGCTTGGCGACCACGACCTGCGGCTGCGCCTGCGGCCGGCCGGGCATCGCCTCGTGGCACAACGTGCACGCCGCGACGGTGTCCTTCGGGATCGGCAGCTTGCCGTTGGCAGGGTGTCCCTTGGCTGCGCCGTGGCACGTCTCGCACGCCACCGACTTGTGGTTGCTCGCCGACCACTGCGCATGGCGCTCCCCGTGGCAGGCCGCGCAATAGCCCGATCCCTGGAAGGCCGGCTCGCGCGCGGCGATCTCTACCACCGAGTCGGCCCGGTAATGGCCGAAGCGCCCGAAGGAGGCGGGCGTCAGGAGGATCTTGGCGACGACTCCGGATACGGCCACCGCCGCGAGCAGCAGCAGCAGGCGCGTTATGTGTTTGGGCAGGCTCCTCACGTTTCCTCCACGGCCTGGGTCAGTTGCGCTGCAGTGGGTCCGCCGGAGCGAGGACGCCGCCGTGGACGGGAAACAAGGCGTGGACCGGCGTCGGCGTGCGCGGGACCGTGCTCAAGGCGCCCCGGCGGTGCCGCGACTCCGGGCGGCACGCACGAAGCGCCGCAGGGCGAGGACGGCGATCTTCAGGAAATTCCCGGCCGGCACGATGCGCCAGTACCCGGCGCCTCGGACCGTTCCCGGGCGCGCCGCCGACAGCCGCGGCCGCCCCGCGGCGGGCCATCGCGCGCTTGCACTGGCCCGCGGGCCGCCCTGCGCCGGGTGTCGCTTCCATGAACTTGAACCCTCGCGTCCAACGCGGACGTCCCACCAGGAAACCGGAAAACACGCCGCGGCCAGATTGACTCGTTGCCGGATTGCACCTTTTGACTGACGTCAACCTAGGACGAAAGAGCGGATCCACGCGCTGCAGCGCAAGTGCATCATTGTCGCGATGCCGAATCCGTGGGGGCGCGTTGCGGCCCGGGCGCGCTCGGGGGCCGTGCCGGCGGACACCGGTCAGCTCGCATCGTCGTCATGCGAATCGACGCCGGGGTGCCACGGCCGGCTGCGGCGCATAGTGATGGTACGCAGGACAAGCCCCGCACGATCACCGGGTCCGGCGCCTCGAACCGCAAATCTTCGGAAACTCGCGATGAAAAACAAGCTTCTAGGAATCGCCCTGGTGCTGGCGCTCGCAGGGTGCGGCGAACAGAAGGTCGCGGCGCCGCCCGGGCCGAAGGCCGCGGCGGAAAAGCCCCCGGTAGCCGATCTGGCGGCGGGGAAGTCCATTGCCGAGCGGTCCTGCAAGAGTTGCCACGGGCTGGACGGCAAGAGCGTCGGACCTGCGATCCCGCACCTCGCGGCGCAGCGCGAGCGCTACCTCGCCGCCGCGCTCAGAGAGTACAAGGAGGGCAAGCGCACGCACCCCGGCCTGCGCGAGCTCGCGACGAAGATGAGCGATGCGGAAATACGCAACATCGCCGCCTATTACGCGGCCGAGCCTCCGGTCCCGCCCGCGCCTCCTGCCGACGTGAGGCACACCTCGCCCTACGAGCAGGGCAAGAAGCTCTCCGAGCAGTGCGCGAAGTGCCACGGCGCGGACGGCAACGCGAGCACCCCGGGCACGCCGAGCCTGGCGGGCCAGCAGCCGATCTACCTCGTGGCCGCGATCCACGAGTATCACCGGGGCGACCGGGGGATCGGCAAGATGCGGTCGATGATGAGCGAGTCCGACCGGCTGGAGCTCGAGCACCTCGCGCTGTACTACTCGGCGCAGAAACCGGCCCGCCGGCCGGCGCCAGCGCGCGGCAGCGCGGCGTCCGGCGAAGCGGTCAGCGCCATGTGCGGCGGGTGCCACGGCGTGCACGGCGTCAGCCGCGACGCGCAGACGCCGAACCTGGCGGGCCAGGACTTCGACTACCTGGTGAAGGCGACGAAGGCCTATCGCACCACCAGGAAGAACTGGGGCATGCAGCGCTACGTCGCCGGGCTGAGCGACAAGGACATCGAGGACGTCGTCGCGTTCTACGCGGCGCAGGTGCCGGGGGCCGCAGAGGCGCCGCCGAGCTCGGTCCAGGAACTGGCGGCGAAGTGCGACCGCTGCCACGACGACGAGAGCAACCCCGCGATGGTGGCCCCGAAGATGCGGGGACAGGACAAGGACTACCTGGTCATGGCCCTGCGCAACTACCGCGACGAGAGCAAGCGCGAGAGCTCGACCATGCACCGGATGAGCTTCCCGTACAGCAACGCCATCATCGAGAGCCTCGCGACCTGGTACGCGAGCCAGCCGCGGAAGTAGCTCCCCTCCGCGACGCGGCCGCAGCGCCGCCGTCGCGGGCAGCGCGACCGGTTGCATGGAAAAGCCCGGGTTGCCCGTTCGCGGGCAACCCGGGCGCTGCGCCGTCCCGATGAGGTGACCGCCCCGGCGGCGCAGCCGGATCCCGCGCCGCGTTACGACGCGAAGCTGTAGACGATCAGGATCACGGTCACGACCCCGAGCGTCACGGCGGGAATGCCGATCGCGTAGGCCAGCGCGCGCATGCCCGCCGTTGGCGGCGGCGTCTCGGCGGCCTCGAGCCGCCCCTGCGCGACCAGGCGCTCGTACTCGGCGCCGCGCTCGTCGAGCATCTCGTGCTCGCTGATGCTCCCCGTGAAGATCACCGGATCCATCGGGAACTTCTCGGGGCGCACGTGCCCGTTGAAGAAGTGGATGGTGAAGATGAACCCGACGGCGAGCAGCGCCTCCTCGCCGTGGACGAGAGTGGCGATGTTGAACATCCAGCCGGGCACGAAGTTCGAGAAGAAGAACGGGAACCACAGCAGCAGGCCCGAGCCGCCGATGATGAACATGCCCCAGAACACCGCCCAGTAGTCGAACTTCTCCCAGTAGGTGTAGCGGTCGAAGCGCGGGCGCGGGCCCGCGCCGACGAACCACTTGACGTGGCCGACGATGTCCTCGACGTCCTTCAGGTTCGGCACCATCGAGTTCGGGCCCCAGACCATCTCCAGCCACTTGCCGGTGCGCGCCGCCGTGGCGAAGACGCGCACGACGTGGCCGACGAATACGACGATCATGACGCCGGCGCAGATGCGGTGGATCAGCTGCGCCGCTTCGAAGCCGCCGAGGAAGCGCACGAACCTCTGGGCCCAGGCGTGGTCGGCGACGAGCAGCGGCAGGCCGGTGAGCGCGCAGCCGATGAACGTGACCATGAGCAGCGCGTGCATGACGCGGTCGAGCGTGTCGAAGCGCTGATAGTGCTTGCCGGCAGCCCGAACGGGCGTGGCGGGAAGGGTGCTCGCGGAAGTGGCCATCGATGCCTCTCGCTCAGGACCTGGGCGGCGACGTGCCGCGCCGCTCGCGCATCGCCCTGAGCGAGCGGATGAACCACAGCAGCGTGTGCAGGCCGAACACTGAAAACACGCCGAGCAGCAGGAAGTCCATGAACTTCCCGGCGAAGAACAGCACCTTCCCGCGCTCGGGGCTGTGCTTGTTGGCGTGGGGGTCGAACGACACGAAGTTCGCGTTGGCCTTCGGGTGGCACTGCTGGCAGGTCGCGAGCCGGTTCTGCGCCGAGACCTTCGAGGCCGGGTTGGTCTTCGGCAGCACCGTGTGCCCGCCGTGGCAGCTCGCGCAGGTCGCGATCTGGCTGTAGCCGAGCCGCGTCACTTGCCCGTGGAAGGTGTCGCGGTAGGTGCCGGCGAAGTCCGCGTGACAGGTGCCGCACTGGTCGGTGACGGAGAGCTTGAACTTCGGGTCCTCGTGCTGCTTGATCTGGTGCGCCGAGTGGCAGTCGGTGCAGCCGGGCGCGTGCAGCTGCTTGTCCTGCCGGAGCCTGCCGTGCTCGCTCTGCTCCCAGGTCGCCTTGACGCCCATGTGGCAGGCGCCGCACGTCGCCGGGATGTTCGCGCGCCCGACGCGGCTCTCCGGGTCCGACTTCGGCCGCATGTCGTGCGCGCCGTGGCAGTTCGTGCACGTCGGCACCGCATCGCGGGCCGACGTCTTCTGCGCCATGGCCTGGCCGTGGATGCTGTCGTGGTACATGCTCGCGACGTTGCCGCCCGGCAGGCTCGCGCTTTGCACGAGCCGGTCGTTGCCGTGGCAGGCGGCGCACGTGGCCTCGATGTTGGCGCGGCCGGTTCGCGAGCCGGCATCGGCGCTCTTCAGGATGTCGTGCGTGCCGTGGCAGCTCGCGCACTTGGCGGCCACCTGGTTGCCGCCCGCGCGCGCCCGACCGTGAATCGTCGCCGTGTATTCCTTGACGGCCTTCTCGTGGCAGCCTGCGCACTCCACCGGCTTGACCTCGCCGTGCGGGAACGCTCCCTCCTTGACGTCCGCGTGGCACGCGGTGCACGGCAGCGACATGCCGCCGTGCACGGACGAGGCGTACTTCTTCGCATCGACGGCCACCGACTTGCCGGCGGCCGACCTGGCCCCGGCATCGCCGTGGCACATGAGGCAGGCGTCGTTCGGATCGGCTGCGGCTGCCTTCGGCTGGCCCTGCGCCTGCGCGGAAACCGCGGCGGCGAGCAGGGCGACGAGGCACGCACGCAGGAAGGCGGCGGTCATGGTGTTCGTCCCGCGGATCGTCGCCGGTGGCCGCATCGCAGCTCGCACCTCACGCGCGGGCGGGCGACTGCGCGCCGCGCACGCGAAAGCCACGGTGACATGCCGGAATACCCTCGGTATTGACGTGAGTCAACGCGCAAACCATGGCCACGCGCCGCTGCGCCCGCAGGTCATGCGGCGCCCTCCGCAGAGGGGATTTTCAGCCGCGCGGCGCCCTGTGCCGCGCGAGGTGGGAAGGCGTGCGCGCCTTCGGCACCTTGTGCACGAAGTGATGCCGCGCGACGTGGTACGAGGGATCGAAGCCGAAGAAGTTGAGCTTCATGCGCGCGAGTTCCGCCTCGCGATAGGCCGCGAGCGGGCGGTTCGCTTCGTCGGCGGCCCGGCGCGCGGCCTTGGCCGCCAGCAGCGCGGGGAGGCCCGGATCGGATGCGAGCGCGCGCGCACGGTCGAGCACGCTGCCGAGGAAGTCCGCCGGCGCGACCCCGAAGGCCTCGTCGACCAGCCCCGCGGCAGCAGCCTGCGCCCCGGTCACGGGCATGCGGCCAGCAGTCACCGCGGCCGCACGCTCCGGGCCCACGCGACGCGGCAGCAGGTAGGTCCAGTACTCGCTGCCGTAGAGGTTGCCCATCGACTTGTAGTGCGGGTTCAGCACGACGCCCGCGCGCGCGAGCACGCGGTCGGCGGCAAGCGCGAGGAAACAGCCGCCCGCGCCGGCGTTGCCCTGCAGCGCCGCGATCGTGACCTGGCGGTCGGCCTCGAGGATCGCGAGGACGAGGTCGTCCATCGCGACGATGTTGTCCCACGACGCCTCGGCCGGTTGCGGGGCGGCCTCGATGACGTTGAGGTGGATGCCGTTCGACCAGAAGTCGGGGCCGCCGGCGAGCACCAGCACGCGAGTCGGGCGCTCGCGGGCGGCGAGCACGGCCTCGCGCAGCGACTTGCACTGGGCGGTGCTCATCGCGCCGTTGCAGAACGCGAAGTGCAGCACGCCCACGCTGCCGCGCTCCTCGTAGCGGATCGGGTTCCACGCCGCGTCTGCGGCGAGTCGCGGCACACCTGCCAGGCGCTCGCCGAGCACCATCGCGGCCGGCAGCTTGAGCGTCGCGGTGCCGCCCGTTTCCTCGGAGCGCAGGTGACCGATCCACACCGCGCCGTC